>ERZ1066118.182-NODE-182-length-66764-cov-11.845328_pt1 | contig 66764 bp, 61 predicted proteins | sample MGYA00382765_ERZ1066118 | MGnify/ENA primary metagenome ERZ1066118 (study PRJEB33369, sample SAMEA5778348) | biofilm metagenome | biome: Industrial cooling water; feature: Water cooling tower basin; material: Biofilm | place: United Arab Emirates | collected...
TAAGGACTTGGTTTGCGGACACCTTTAGTTGGATTGTGCCGTTGGCGATCGCATCCAACAGTTGCCCAGTCGATCCTTCCCCGCCGTGAATGTAACCGAAAACTTGAGCGATTTCCTTCAGCTTGTCGGGGGTATTGTCCGCAACTCTGGCGTGCAAAGAAGTGCGATCGTCTAATCTCTTTCTACCCATTACAGTTCTCCAGTGGATCTGGTCGTCCTATTCCCAAGTGTTGAAGGGTGATTCTGACATCCTGCCAGTCTAGCCCGCAGTAGTAATATTCCTTAGAGCGCAAGTTGGCAAGATAATAACCTCCCCTACCTGCGTTAATCCGAAATAACTCGATCGCGATTTTAGGTATGGTTAATCCAAATTGATGCAGTCGGTCTTCTAGAGACAAAGATGCTGGCACATTGCGGGGATTGAAGAATATTCTGTCGCCCGTCTTGAAGTGCCAGGCTGACCCTTTCTTTTCAACAATCAAATAATGCAATGGATGGATGATGCTGGTAGACATATGTTACATTCTCTAATGGGACAAAAGCCCCTAGTATGATTAGGGGCAAGTGCTAGGCTTTAACTGCCGTTGGAATCAGATTCCGAGTCCTCTTCTTCCAAGGCTTCTAGCACGTTTTGGGTATAGGCAATGCCTTGATTTCCTTGCTGGTCAGTCTCTTGCCAGACATCCTCTGCAAGGTACTCAAACTCGACTTCGGGGTTATATTCCCTCCGTCTGTTGCCGTTACCGCTTTTATCTGGGTTGGTTATCTTCTATCACCTCCTTGAACAAGAGGGAGATTTGCCCTCCCTCTTGTATAATTATATACTTAATTTAAATAAACGTCAACCATTTATTCGGTCAGATTTACCTAGTCTTCAAGAAAATTCAGCGATCGCACTCATATGTTTGAGGCTAACTGCACGTCAGGCTAGGAGATATAGCTTTGACGACAAAATATGGTTAAGCGATTGGTTTGGGGCGTGGCAGCGTTAGCGTTATTGAGCGGTGGAGGAAGCCAGGGCGCGATCGCCCAAGAGCAGCAGTACGTCGAGGTTGGGGAAGGGCTAAAGGGGATGCCCATGTATCTCGATTTATCAAGCGTCAGGGGAACCAACTTCAGAGTGGTACAGCAATACGGAGACGGAATAGGAATAATTGAAGTTGCAGCATATTGCCGAGAGAAAAGGCTTTTCACAGAGCGAGTAGGGATTTACAACCCCAAGGGGGAAGTCATATCGGAAGACCTAGAGCGCAAAGAGGGAGCATTTGTACCTGGCTCCCCCGTGTCTGAGGCTATGGCGATCGTCTGTAAGTATCCGCCTAAAAATCTATCGAAGTGAAGCTATTGCAAATTACGTTGAACAATTTTAAAGACATCATCCAAGCTAGTGAGAATTGTGTTTTCCATTTGGATCCCTAGCTGCTTGTCCTCCTTGCTTGCCAGGGTGACATTAACGGTATTCTCTACTTTTAAGTCCCCAGTTAGCTGAATTCTGTTTGTAGAATCTTGCGATACGGGACGCAGTAACCCAGTTTTACCAATAGGTGCATTCGCTGGACTCAAGTTAGCAGGAGGATTGTAAATCGGTTGTACGAATTTAAGTGGATTTTTCAGGTACTCCCGTACTGCTTGTTGGTAATTGGGGGCTGCGGGTAACTTGGGGGCGGGAGCGTAGGGATCGAAAGAGTAACCACTGCTTCTATACGGGGGTTGAAATATTGGATACCCATTGCGATCGCGGAATATCCAAGCCTGGTTCTCTTGGTTAAAGTTTCGTAAATTGCCAACATTGGCTCTTGGATCGCCAAGCCCCTTACCCCGCAATTCCCCTGCCAAAGCGTTCGCCGCTTGCTGTTTACGTACTGGATCTGACATCGCCCCAACATATTCCTCTCTAGCGGCATCGTAAGCCAACTCCTGCTGTCGTCCTTGATTACTGCGTTCCACCTCTGCTTGATACTGGTTAATTGCCCCCTGTCTATCTAACAATTGCCCTTGGTAGTACAAGTTAGCCCCAGCAAGAATCTTAGCTTGCAGGTTAGCGTAATCGGCGGCTAACTGAGCCTGTTTCTGCTCCGGTGTCAAGTCCTGTCTTGCTTCAGTTTTCTGGATATCAGCCTGCGTTTGGGCAATGTCAGCCTGATTTTGTAGTTGAGCTTGGTTATTCTTCGATTTCTCCAGTTCTAGAGCGATTTCCTTTTGCTGGATGTTCATTTCCAAGATATCTCGCTCTAACTCCTGCTGCCTCAATAATGCTTTGATTTTGATTCCAGCGATCGCCTCAGCTAGTTGCTGTTTCTCCTGTTCGTTAGTCGTCAGCTTCGCGACTATCCCCAGTTCGCCCTCATAGTAATTAGCCAGGGATTGCGATAGGGACTTGCGGGCTTCGAGGAGCGTGTTTTGAGTTTGAAGCGACTTGGATAGAGCATCTAGTAGCCCTTGCTGCTTGGTAGACTCTAAATTCTCAAGTGCGATCGCATTCTTAAATTTCTGCAACCGCAGGTCAATTTGTTGTTGGATGACTCTAGTTAGCGCCTCTTGGCGTTGTTGCTCGTTTTGCGCTAATTGTAGAGTTAGATCGGCGGTACGTTTTTTAGAATCGTGAATTCTTTGCTCGCTGGCTTCATTTCCCTCTATGCTCGTTTTTTCATCATCTATGTAAAGGAATCTCAGCTACAATCGTGCAACCTGAGTTGGGAGCGGTGTTAATATTCAATTCCCCTCCTAATGCTTGGGCGCGATCGCGCATACTTTGCAACCCAAAACCAGTGGTATTTTGACTTAATTGAAATCCCTTACCGTTATCGGCAATGGTTAATTTTAAGTGATTTTCCGTGAGTTGTAATTGAATTTTAACTTCATTAGCTAGTGCATATCTACTAATATTTGTCAATGCTTCTTGGACAATGCGATAGATAGCAGTAGATACTTCTGTTGTTATAGGATCGGCAAGTTGAATTTGACATAAAGGAATAATCCCAGTAGAGCGCCCAAAATCCTCAGCCAGAGATGCGATCGCTCGCTCTAAAGAACGTCCCAGCAGCGGATCGCGCAGCGCCGAAACCGAGTGGCGTACGTCTTGCAACGCTTGAGAACCTAAATTTTTGGCTTGAACTAAGAACGTATAGGCTCTGGTAGAGTCGCTAAGCCAAAGTTTGAGAGCCGTTTCTATTTGAAGGTTGAGCGCTGTTAACGAGTGTCCGAGAGAATCGTGAATTTCTCGGGCAATGCGGCTGCGTTCTTGTAAAGTCGCTTGGTCTTCAATTCTTAGAGCATATTTTCGCAGTTGTTCGTTAGCGATCGCCAGCTTTTCTCTACTTTGACGTTCGGCTAAGACAGCATTCATTAATAACAAGACGAAAACTAAAATTAGCCCAAATAATAATGCTAAGTTTAAGGGAAAAAAGCGCAATCGCTCCTGAGCCATTCGGGGTGCAGGAATACGATAAAAGCGTTGCTGTAGCGTCAATAAGAAAAAAGTAAAAGATAAACCCGTAATGACTAATCTTCCTGGGAGTGAAAAAATGAGACAACTACGAGTCACCAGCAGTAAGTAAAGAAAGGGAAACAAACGGATCGAACGACTGCCAGTGAGTGAAGTCAATAAAATTAGTAAAATTTCAATTACTGTATAAATAACTTTATAGATTGGTTTTCCTGTGGGTAATCTCAAACCCATCAATCCAAAGCCAGTAATACTGAGCAGCGTCAGCAAAGGAAATCTTGGAAACCGGAGACTGGGATTAGGTAATAATTCAGTCCAAATTGCGATCGCTAATAATGCCCACTCTAAGTAGAGCAGAAATGGAAATGGGTGGTTGTGGGGTTGAATGGGGCGAGTCACAAGGTTTAAAAGTCAAAGGTCAAAAGTCAAAAGTCAAAATTGGGACAAGGGAGAGGGGGGAGACAAGGGAGCAAAACAATTCACGCATTCAAAATTCTCTACACCCCACACTTCCCACACCCCACACCCTACACCCTTTCTTTACTGATAACTGATAACCATGACTAAAGTCATGGGGCGAGCGTGACCTTTTCTACATGAAGTTGAGCGAACTCATTATCTAAGATAGTGGCACAGAATTGGTATGCGAGTGTATTGCCGAGCGTAAAGCTAAAATGAAAACTGATTTGCCTCATTCAGAGGCATTCGCATTGCTCGTGAAAAACTTCAAGAAAGTAGGAATTTCTAAGTGGTTGCTGGGGGTATTCTTTCTTGGCTTCGTAGCCGCAGCTAGCTACATTGCTTATCGCCAAATTGTCATTGTTCCCCGTCAAACTGCCCAGCGCCAAGCACTAGCCGTCCCAGTGGAACGATTAAATTTAGCAGTGACTGTTGCAGCTAACGGCACAATTAAACCAGAGCGTTCGATTAATGTTAGCCCTAAAAGTTCTGGGCGGCTAAAAAGCCTGTTGGCAAAAGAAGGAGATTGGGTTCGGCAAGGGCAAATAATCGCCTACATGGATGATTCAAATTTACAGGGACAATTAACCGAAGCCAAGGGAAGATTAGCAGAAACGCAAGCAACTTTACAAAAATTACTAGCAGGGAATCGCGTTGAAGATATTGCCCAAGCGCAAGCAGAGTTGCAAAACACTCAAGCAACCTTAGAAGAAGCAAACTCAAACCTGCGTCAAAACGAGCAGTTATTTGCTTCTGGAGCAATTTCTAGTCGAGATTTAATTGCGTCCCGCGCTGCTTATAATGGTGCCAAAGCTGCCGTAGATAGAGCGCAGCAGGCTTTAAGATTACAACAAAATGGTTCGCGTCCTGAAGATATTGCCCAAGCCCGCGCTCAAGTCGAACAAGCAAGAGGGGCATTACAGAATATTCAGACTCAGGTCAAGGATACGGCGATCGCAGCTCCTTTTAGTGGCGTAGTAGCGCAAAAATATGCCGATCCTGGTGCTTTTGTCACTCCCACCACCGCAGGTAGTTCCGTGTCTGGCGCAACTTCCAATTCAATATTGGCACTAGCAGCGAACAATCAGGTTGTAGCGAATGTGGCTGAAAGTAATATTGCTCAAATTCGCATCGGACAAGAAATTAGTTTTCGAGCTGATGCCTATCCAGGTAAAACCTTCAAAGGTCGAGTGATTCAAATTGCCGTCCAGTCTACGGTAGAGCAGAACGTAACGAGTTTTCAAGTCAAAGCTGCAATTCTGACCGATCCCCAACTGTTGCGATCGGGTATGAACGTTGATGTTGATTTTAACGCAGGCGAACTGAAAAATGCGATCGTCGTCCCCACAGTTGCGATCGCGCGTCAACCCAACAGTACGGGTGTATTTGTCGCTAGTGAGAATAATAATCCCGTCTTTACCCCCATTCAAACCGGAGTGACTGTAAATGATAAAACTCAAGTTTTATCAGGATTAGTAGGAACCGAAAAAGTCTTTATCACCTTTCCACCAGGAACTCGTCCCCAAACCAGAACGCCTGGAATGTTCCCAGGTATGGGAGGTTCGCGACGGTGAAAAGTTGTCATTGGTCATTCCCCGACTCCCGATTATTCATCATGTCCAAAAAACAACCTATTCCCAAGCAAACTAACGCCGTGTCAACTGCTGAAGTTGTCGGGATGGCGGCGGAATCTTTGTGGAACCATAAGTTACGCACGGGATTAACAATGCTAGGTGTCATTATTGGCATTTCCTCGGTGATTTCTATTACTTCGGTAGGACAAGGAGTACAAAAATCTACCGAACAACAGATTCAAGCGTTGGGTACGAACGTGATGCTCGTCCTCGCTGGTGCGTCTACGACTGGTGGCGGGATTAACCAAGGAGTGGGTTCGGCTTCGACTTTGACTTGGGAAGATGCCAAAGCAGTAGCAAGACAGGCTCCAGCAGCAAATGGAGTGACTGCTTTTTTACAACGTCAGTTTCAAGTTGTTTATGGCGGACAAAATATTTCTACCAGCGTTCTCGGGACGGATTTATATTATTCGGAAGTGAAAAACATTCGTCCCCAAATCGGACAATTTTTTACTCAGGCAGATTTAGATGCGGCTCAACCAGTTGTCGTTTTGGGATCTAAGGTGCGAGATCAACTATTTGGTGCAGGCGTGAATCCGGTAGGAGCTGATATTCGGATTCAGCGGCAAAGTTATCAGGTGCTGGGAGTAATGGAGCCGAAAGGCGCGGTTGGGGGACAAGATCAAGACGATCGCGTGTATGTACCATTAACGAATATGTCGGCGCGGTTGGTAGGAAATAATGCTTTGACTGGAGTTGCTATCAACGGATTTTGGTTAGCAGCGAGTGATGAGACGCAGCTAGATGCGGCACAATTTCAAGTCACGAACCTCTTACGCCTGCGTCACAATATTTATCCACCCCAAGCAGATGATTTTCGGATTATCAATCAGGTAGATATTATCAACACGTTTAGTAGTGTAGTTGGACTATTTACCGTGATGGTAGTCGCGATCGCGGGTATTTCCTTGGTAGTAGGAGGTATCGGTATTGCCAATATCATGCTAGTTTCAGTTGTCGAACGGACAAAAGAAATTGGCATTCGTAAAGCCGTTGGCGCAACTAATGCGGCAATTCTAATTCAGTTTTTAGCCGAAGCGGTTGTAGTCTCTGTCGTTGGGGGAGGTATGGGAATTGGTTTGGGAGTGGCGATCGCGGCTACTGCTGCTAATGTTTTCAAATTTCCCCTCATTGTCTCCCTTTGGTCGATCGCGAGTGGTTTTGGACTTTCTTTCGTTGTCGGATTGCTAGCAGGAGTCATTCCAGCTCGGAATGCTGCTAAATTAGATCCCATTGCTGCTTTGAGAAGCGAGTAAAAATCTTTTATTCTCTGCTATAATCGTAAAGCCGATATGCGGATGTGGCGGAATTGGCAGACGCGCTAGATTTAGGTTCTAGTGCCGAGAGGCGTGAAGGTTCAAGTCCTTTCATCCGCATTCTTTTTTAATTCAAGCTTTCTAGGCGTTTCTCAACGAGCGATCGAGAAAGCAGTCCTAACAATAAATCGTTGATTTTTGTCCGAGAATATTGCCTTTTTGGGTTTAAAGAGGGTGTAGCATAAAGCAAGTTTAAAGCTTACACCCTTTATGCACGTAAAGACTCCTACGGGGAGGAACCCAAAAGAGGTAGTTTCGATTATCGAGTCTCACGGATGGCTACAACTGCGGTTTAGGTTTGGAGCAAAGAGGCACTATATCTCGCTATGATTTCCCGATCCTCCAAATAATCGAAAGCTAGCAGAGAGTCGAGCTAGGCAAATAGAACTGGATATCCTCTCCAATAATTTCGATACGAGTTTGGCTAAGTACAAACCTCAGTCTGCTCTTTCGCCAAGCGATGCTCTCACAAATAAGCGTGAGATCTGGTTGACGCTAGAGGAATTATGGGAAAGTTACACGGAACATCGCCAACCCCAAATTGCCGAAACCACGTTGAAGATTCAATATGCAGCAGTGGCAAGTCATATTGCCAAACTGCCAGTGCAGTCAGTAAATGATGCCTTCGTGATTCGGGATTGGCTACTGAGGCATCTTTCTAGCGATAGTGCTAGACGTACTATTACTCAACTATCAGAGCGATTACAACGGTTTTTCAGCAAATTTGACCTTGATTATTCTTGTCAGATTTTTTGACTGAATCTTCTAATGTGTTTGTCAAATAAACACCTAATCGCTTGTTACTATCAAACTGATAACCCGTCTCCTCTAGAAATAAACTCAATTTGAGATGCGCGATCGCATAGGGAGCCATTAATAACTCAAAACCAAATATTCTTGGTAATAATCGCTCTTTGACATAACCAGACCAAGACTTATCAGCTAATCCCTCCGTAAGTGCTTCTGGTAATTCTTGAAAACACTGATAGATGAGTTGGTAAATCCACAATAAAAACGTCCCAGTTCTGCAAGCTGGATCGAGAATCACGACTTCTAGATCGGCTAAATCTAAAAACTTGTTAAACTTCTATTTTAATAAAATATCGACCGATCACACCAATAAGAAACTACAGGTTCAAGCGTGCAATAAACTCCTCGTCGTTCCCGTATTTGGGGCTTATATGCTTTGAGAAAATCTTCGTAGAATTAGCTCAGATTTCCTCGGTTTTTAGCTGTTTTATTCAATAAAGTTACGATGTTAATAGCCAGGAGTTCGGCGAACGCCTAGGCTTTTTAGTACTCTCCAAACAAAAACTTTATATAGTAGAAATACATGGCAGAAATTACATAGATCTATAATCTATCAGGATAGATAGTTATTGTTTCAAATATTATTCGTAGACTGACTCGTAACGAAAATGAGATTGAAAACTTGAATGACAATTTTCACGTTACCACTCGGCTTTAGACTAGAGAAGGGTAGAGGCAACTTATATAGATGGCTGGAGAACTCTCGCTCATTGTTGATATGGTTACCGTCTTGGGGGCGGCGGCGATCGGAGGCTATCTGACCAATCGCCTAGGTCAACCCGTGCTGTTGGGTTATTTACTAGGTGGGACAGCTGTTGGTCCCGCTGCACTAGGACTAGTCAATGTCGAGGGTAATATCAAAGTCCTGTCTGAAATCGGAGTAGCACTGCTGCTGTTTGCCCTGGGGATCGAGTTTTCGCTCAAAGAACTGCTGAAAGTCCGAACCATTGCCATAGGTGGAGGGACTCTGCAAATTCTCCTGACTAGCTTGTTAGGGGGAGGTCTAGCTTATGTCACTGGCTGGGTAGACACCCTACCGAAAGCAATTTTTCTCGGAGTGGTCTTGTCACTTTCCTCGACGGCGATCGTCCTCAAGAGCCTGATCGAACGCAATGAGGTGCAGACCGCTCACGCTCAGATCATGCTGGCGATCCTAATCGCTCAGGATCTAGGTTTGGGGTTGCTTCTGGCGGTTCTACCTGCCCTGACCCAGCCGCCCGAAACTATTGGTAGAGCCTTAATTGCAGCCCTGCTCAAAGCAGGACTTTTTATTATTGGAGCAGTGGTAATTAAAGCGTGGTTCCTGCCTTCCTTGATGCGGCGCATCGTCCAGACCGGATCGGGAGAATTATTTGTGTTGAGTATCTTCGCTCTGTGTTTAGGCGTGGCATTGCTCACAGCGGCTATAGGTTTAGGCATTGCAATGGGTGCTTTTATCGCTGGGTTGATGCTTTCCGATGTGGAGTACGCCGACCATGCCCTCGATCGAGTTCTACCGATGCGCGATGTATTTGCCGCACTATTTTTTGCTTCCATCGGTTTGTCGATCGATCCTGGCTTTTTACTGGCTAATGGCTGGGTATTGGTGGGGCTAGTTGCAGTGACCATGCTTGGTAAAGCACTGATTGTCATTCCCATCGTGACTCTTTTTGGCTATCCCCTCAGTATGGCACTGACTGTAGGTTTGGGGATTAACCAGATTGGTGAGTTCTCCTTTGTGTTGGCAGGAGTGGCTCAGAACTTAGAGATTTTTTCTTCTAGGTTGTATGGACTCACAGTAGGCACTACAGCTGTAACTCTAGTACTGACTCCGTTTCTCCTGAAGGCATCGCCTTACATTTTTCATCGCTTAGAAAGACTGCCTGCGATCGGCGCGATGCTGCGAGCAAGCCAGGCTCCTCTGGCTGTAGGAGTGGAAGAGAGTATATCGGGACACATTGTCGTGGCAGGCTTTGGTAGGGTCGGTCAAACGCTCGTACGTATGCTACGCTCTCAGGGTCACTCCGTCCTCGTCATTGACAACAACGAGGCAACAGTGCAGGCGTTGCGAGACCGCGACATCCCCTATTTATACGGGGATGCTTCTAGCGAACTCGTTTTACAAAAAGCAGAGCTAGGACGGGCAAAGGCGCTGGCGATCGCTCTCCCAGATCCATTGGCAACTCGGCTGACGCTGAAGCGGGCATTGGGGCTGGCTCCAGATCTGGATATCATCGTCCGCGCTCACACTGACGCAGAAATTGACGTACTCTACCAATTAGGAGCCAAAGAAGTCGTTCAGCCTGAGTTTGAGGCTTCCTTGGAGATGGGAGGACATATGCTTTTGAGTTTGGGCGCTTCACCCCAGCAGATACAACAGACCGTACACATCTATCGTGCTGGACGTTATCGAGAAATTATGCCCGAGCATCTAGGCTATCCGGCTGCTACTAACATCAATGCTGCATTTGAAGGACTAGAGGGCGAATGGTACACCTTGAAAGCTGGTTCACCACTGGCAGGACTCACCTTAGCACGGGCTAATCTTCGCCGTCTCACAGGAGTAACTATCATGGCGATCCAGCGCGGCAACAAGACTATCCGCTATCCTGGCGCTCAGACTGTACTCACCAGTAGCGATCGCCTACTTGTAGTGGGCAATGTGGAGGAACGTGCTGCTTTCAAAGAACTGATCGACGGCAAAGCCTAACATTATGGCTGAGCTTCAACGTTTAAGTTGGGTGTAAAAACCAGAGTCAAGCCTTAAAAATCTTATAATAAAAAGAGTTTTGCACGGTCGAGCGAGAAAGCAGACCTCACAATAAATCGTTGGTTTTTGTCTAAAAATGAGCGATGACAATCAAACTGTAACTGCTGCCAAATCCAAGCAGAAGGGGAAATCTCTACCACCCAAGTTGATTATCTGGTTGGGCAAATTTGTTTGGACGACGCTTTGGCAGTTGATGATGTCGCAGCTTGCACCCCGTAACAAGTCGGGAGCATATCTTCGTCCTAGCAGCCAGTTTCGGGACTCTATTGGGACAGATAGCTCTTACCCACCAGCAACGGGACGCTACCAACTTTTCGTCGGACTTAGTTGCCCTTGGGCGCATCGAACGCTCGTAGTACGATCGCTCAAGGGTTTAGAAGATGCCGTATCAGTGGCGATCGCCAAACCCGATCCAATTCAAGGCGGTTGGGTACTACCTCAGCAGGAAGAAGACTGTCGTAGCCTCGCAGAATTGTATCAATTGGCAAAACCAGGTTATCGAGGACGCTGTACGGTTCCCGTTTTATGGGATAAACAAACAAAGGCGATCGTCAATAATGAGAGTGCAGAAATTATTGTCATTTTAAATAATGCCTTTAACGGGTTTGCCCAACATCCAGAATTAGATCTTTATCCTGAAGATTTGCGAGAAAAAATTGACTGGTGGAACGAAAAAATCTATCATGCTGTGAATAATGGGGTATACCGTTGCGGTTTGGCTCAAACGCAAGCAGCATACCTAGAAGCTTTCCACGAATTATTTACCACCTTAGATGAAATTGACGCGGCTTTGGCAAACAGTCGGTATCTGTGTGGCGATTCCCTGCGGAATAGCTCCGCTTCACGCTTAACTTTAGCAGACGTGCGATTATTTACCACCCTATTTCGATTTGATGTCGCTTACTACGGCATATTTAAGTGCAACCGCCGCCGTATTCAAGATTATCAGCATTTAGGCGCATATCTGCGCGATTTGTATCAATTACCAGGGATAGCCGATACTTGCGATTTAGAAAGCGTCAAGCAAGACTACTACGGCAATTTATTTCCTCTAAATCCTGGTGGAATTATTCCCGCAGGGCCAGATATGTCCAGCCTCCTCGCACCTCACGGGAGAGAAAATATAGGGAAAGTCAACTGCTAGTAGCTAAGCATGGATTTACCCCTGGTCTATCACCCCGATTACGTCGTTCCCTTACCCGACACTCATCGCTTTCCCATGCCGAAGTTTCAGCTGCTTTACGAGTTGCTGATAGCTGATGGCGTGGCACATCTAGAACAATTTCAGATTCCCGAACGTCCGCCACAAACTTGGATTGAGTCGGTACACGTACCAGAATACGTCCAGGCTTACTGTACTGGAACATTAGATGCTAAAGCACAGCGACGAATTGGCTTACCCTGGAGTCCAGCTTTAGCCAATCGTACTTGTGTTGCGGTCGGTGGAACTGTTTTAACAGCCAAGTTAGCCTTAGAATGCGGCTTAGCGTGCAATACAGCAGGAGGAACCCATCATGCTTTTCCTAGTTACGGTTCTGGTTTCTGTATTTTTAACGATTTAGCGATCGCTACCCGCGTCTTGCAACAATTAAATCTCGTCCGCAAAGTTTTAATTGTAGATTTAGACGTACATCAAGGTGATGGTACTGCTTTTATCTTTCAAAATGACCCCAGCGTATTTACTTTCTCGATGCATTGCGAAATTAACTTTCCTGGGACAAAACAGCAAAGCGATCTCGATGTACCTTTACCAGAAGGCATGGAAGACGATGAATACCTACAAACGCTAGCCCAATATTTACCAGATTTACTATCAAATATTCAACCAGATTTAGTATTGTACGATGCTGGAGTCGATCCGCATATAGGCGATCGCTTGGGGAAATTAGCTCTAACTAATACAGGTTTATTTCGCCGCGACATGCAAGTTTTGAGTACCTGTGTGGCTGCTGGCTATCCCGTCGCCTGCGTCATTGGTGGTGGTTATGCGGAGGATATGGAATCCCTCGTTTATCGTCATTCCCTCGTTCATCGCGCCGCCAGCGAAGTTTTTCATCAATATCGGCTGTGATAGGGAGTCGGGGAAAGGGGACAAGGAGAATTCAAAAGCATTTCACGCACCACGCACCACTCAACTACCAACTACCCATTACCAATTGTTCATCCACATTCAAAGAAGTCTATCCTAAAATTATCCCAGTCTTTTTCTCAGTAACCTAATGCCAACCAATCAACCCGATCGCAACTTAGAAACTACCAGCAATGTCGCCGTCGCAGAATCCTCCTCGCTGACAGCAGAACAATATCGCCAAAAAATGCAGCGCCGCCAACAGGTACAACACGATCGCGTTGCTAAAGCCTCGAAAGAAAAAGGTTTGATTATTGTCAATACGGGTAACGGTAAAGGGAAAACCACAGCGGCTTTAGGTATGGTACTGCGATCGCTCGGTCATGGCTATCGAGTGGCGATCGTGCAATTTATTAAAGGTGCTTGGGAACCTGCGGAAAAAGCTATTCTCAGTCAGTTTGGCGATCGCTTGGAGTTTCACGCTATGGGAGAAGGTTTCACTTGGGAAACCCAAGATCGCGCTCGAGACATCCAAAATGCCAATGCAGCTTGGCAAAAAGGATTAGCGTACATCCTTAACTCGGATTTTAATCTAGTGCTATTGGATGAAATTAATGTGGCACTTAAACTCGGATATTTACAAATAGAGGAAATTCTAACTGGACTAGAGCAAAAGCCGCTTGACAGCCATGTCATCCTTACGGGAAGAGGCGCACCCGCCGCTTTGATTGAAAGAGCCGATCTAGTTACAGAAATGACCTTGATTAAACATCCTTTTCGCGAGCAGGGTGTCAAAGCTCAACCAGGAATTGAATATTAACAGTTATTAGTGGCTAGTGGCTAGTGACTGGTGACTAGAATCGAGCCACTAGCCACTCACTATTACCAATTACTACTTTTTAGAAAGAATGATCCATACAGCATGAATAATACCTGGAACATATCCTAGTAGCGTTAATAGGACATTAATCCAAAAATCGATTCCCAAACCTACTTGTAAAAAAACGCCTAGTGGTGGTAAAAAAATGGCACACAGCAAGCGAATAATGTCCATTTCATCCTCCCAAATAAATATGTCAAAGCATCTTTCTGGCTGAAATTAAGCACAGATAAGCCACTGTATTTTTACCATTATAGACTGGCATAATTGCTAAAGCTGTGACATCACCATTGAGATAGATTTGACTCTAGCAATAATCTAAAATCTATCATCCTCTCAGCCGCCGCTAATCTTGACTTTGTAACCTATCTGAGTCAAAACTTGCAGTAATTTTTGCTTATGGTCGCCTTGAATTTCAATTTCATTTTCCTTCACTGTACCGCCAGCACCGCACTGAGATTTGAGTTGTTTGAGCAATGCGGTTAAAGTTTCTGGCTTAGCTTGAAAACCAGTAATGATGGTAACTGTCTTTCCCTTGCGTCCAGCGCGAGAAGACTGCACGCGCAGGTTTTGCTGAGAGGGTGGTAAGTCTGGGACGGCTCTCTCCGTAGCTGCCGAGTTGTCGCCACCAAATTCGCGGTAAACGACTTTCTCTTGCTTATTCTGGTTAGAGGATTTACGATTTTCAGTTGACATAAATGCGATCGCTCTGAAAGTAAAGATTTTTGTAGTGCCTGTAACTATTCCACTGTAAAACAGTCTGGATGCAGGAATAAATCCCATCACATCCAAAAGACGATGACAAATCCTTCAGAAGAATGACATAACTGTATAGTCAGTTATCCGTTGTCAGTGGCTGGTGACTGGTGGCTAGTGGCTAAATGCGTCTTACTAACGACTTACAACTTCTTTTATTGCCTCTTGCCAATTACCCATTGCTATTTACTAATATTTGCATCTCAATGGAAATCAGTGTTTGGAAAACGAGAGCTTTACTGATATTTATTCTATCTTTATGCGTTGCTGTAGCGATCGCTCTATTTCCTCAAACACCCCAGTTGCAGCAAATAGATGCATCTGTTTTACCTGCTGTCCCCGTGTCATACGAAGAGACAGTTGCGCCTGAAGCTCTACCACAGCACCAAGAGCAACCGCAAAAGTCTGACAATTCTCCCCAAGAGTCACAGATAGCTAATGCTGCCACGTCCGCTAACTATAGACCAAGATATCAGATTGCCTGGGCGCATCCTCTCAATTATGGCGATCGCTATATTAGAGATATTTACGGCAAACCAGTCCACAATCAACCGATTATCGTCCTGCACGAAACTGTTTACTCCGCCGCTTCTGCAATCAATACTTTCCGAACTCCTCACAAACAAGACAATAAACAGGTTAGCTACCATACCCTGATTGGGTTAGATGGTACGGTAATATACATAGTCCCGCCAGAAAAACGAGCTTTTGGGGCAGCAAATTCTGCCTTTATCGGTAAAAATGGAGCCGAAACCGTCAAAACTCACCCTAGCCTTGCATCTTCAGTCAATAACTTTGCCTATCATGTCTCGCTAGAAACTCCAGCAGACGGACGCAATCGCGCTCGCCGTCACAGTGGTTATACTCAAGCTCAATATCAATCTCTTGCTTGGTTGATTGCTCAAAGTAAAGTCCCTGATGCAAGAATTACTACCCATAAAGCAGTCGATCGCTCTAATAGTAGAATCGATCCGCGCTCTTTCGATCGCCGGAAGTTTCTCAGGCTATTGCACGCTTACAGACAAATAAGTCGTAAGTCATAAGTCGGAGAAGAGAGCAGAGGAGCAACAAATGATAGCTGATAGCTGACAACTGACAACTAAAAAAAATGGCTTTAAAACCTGATGATGACTTCAAACATCGCCTTTTACCTCAAGCAACTACTTTAGTTGAAAAAGCAGCAGGAGCGAACGATCCAGTCGTGCTTGAAGCCTTACTTGATACCTGCTATCTTTTGGAAGATAGCTCTAATAGCGATTCACCCATAGTCGCGATCGAGCGAGATGTTCGCAGCGATACGGGAACTTATCATCTATTCGTCCGCCGACTTAGTACTAGTATTCCTGCAGGTAAATTCCAAATTTTGATTACCCGCGAACTAGCATCTGGCTTAATTCAGTGAGCAGTTGTCAGTTATCAGTTCTTTTGACTTTTGACCGCAACGCTATCACTCGAGGGCAAGCTTTTGACTTTTGACTTTTGAATTAATGCTCGAATAAATCTTTGAATTGCAACAAGTCAAGCGTAACTATAGTTGGCAAAGTGTGAAAACAGGCTTGTGCTAGTTCCCAGCGTTCTTCTCGTTTGAGCATTTCTGTCAGTTTTTGTCGCAATGAAAATAGATAGCGGACATCATTAGCGGCGTAGCGGAGTTGTTCTTCAGATAAATTTGTAGCATTTCCCCAATCAGAACTTTGGGCGCTTTTATCGAGTTCTACAAGCTCTAGTTCTTGTACTAGTTCTTTAAGGCTGTGACGATTTGTGTAAGTACGCACTAATTTACTAGCAATTTTAGTACAGAAAATCGGTGCGACGTGAATATCAAGATGATGCCGCAGAGTAGCAAGATCGAACCGCGCAAAATGAAAAATTTTCTCGATGTCTGCTTCTAATAATTGTTTTAAATTAGGTGCATCCGTCTGTCCTTTGGCAATGCGGACAACCGCAACTCTGCCACGATCGTCGCATAACTGTACCAAACAAAGGCGATCGCGGTGGACGAGCAAACCCATTGTTTCCGTATCTACTGCGATTGCCTTAGCATCCCTAAATTGAGCTAAAATCTCATCGCTCAGGTCGCGATCGCAAATTTGAAAATCTTCCCCTACCATTACCCTACCTAACTCGATCTGTCGTTACTAAAATACTATACGGGAGTCGGGAGTCGGGAGTTTTGACCCTTCGCTTCACTCGAGGGCAAGCTTTTGACTTTTAACTGGCGACTATTTCATCACAAAAGAGCCTACTTTACTAAGCAATTCAGGGGTAGTAAATCCTTTGGTAAGGTAATCTGTTGCGCCGACGCGCCGCGCTTCGTTACTCCACTCTTCTGATAAACGGGAAGAAATGACGAGAGCGGGTAATTTCATACCTGCTTGCCGACAGCGATCGATTAGGGTAAAACCATCCATTCCTGGCATCTCAATATCGGTAATTAGTAAAGCTGGTACGGGATGGCTAGAAAGCCAAGCCCATGCCTCTAAACCGTCGCGACAAGTCTCAACTGTGTAGCCGTTAGCCGTCAAACTCGCTTCAACCCGCCGCCTCACTAGAGCTGCGTCATCAACAACTAGAATAGTACGACTAGCCGCAGGCAGATCGACAAATATTTCTTCTAGCTCGAAGCTGGAGACAACAGCTCTCTCGCCATCTGCAATAGAATTCATCCATAGGTGTGCTGCTAGAGATGCAGGTTCTAAAACCGCGATCGACCTCCCATCAGTTTGTAAAGTTACCCCCATCAACCCTACAGGTGCAATTAACGGACTGGGCAAAGGCTCGATTAACAGTTCCGACTGTTCTAGCAAGTCATCTGCCAGCAACCAAGCGTCTCGTTCGGCTGCAACAGAGGAGAAAGTAGAACGAACCCGCAAACAAATAGCTGTATCTGACAAAGGACGGTTTACTCTTGCTCCTGGTTGCCAATATTCTAATAGGTCAAGACATGGCATTGAGGCTTCGTCTTGATTCACAGTCCAGGTAGAAGTGCTAAACATCGAATCGCGATCGCTTGGTGTTGCAGACAAATTACTCCAAAGAGTAGTGGTAACGACCTCTTCAGCAGGAATGGCAAAGTTGCGATCGCCTGCCTGTACCAAGACGCAGCGCACTAATAAGTGCGGTACGGGAACCTGCATCTGAAAAGTTGTCCCTGCTCCCAGTACCGTTTTCAGGTTAAGGTGTCCGCCGATGCTAGCAATTTGGGTAGCAACTACGTCCATCCCTACGCCGCGTCCAGAAACATCGTTGACTTCGCTACGAGAACTAAAGCCAGGTTGACAGAGAACGGCAAGCAAATCGGCAGGGGTATCGGTACGAGTCAGGGGTAGTCCTCGCGCTTGGGCGAGTTGAGCGATCGCGCTGGCATCAATTCCGCGTCCGTCATCTTGCAAAGATAGCAGGTAAAATTTACCCTGGCGGCGTAGCGATAAAATAATCGTCCCTTGTTCTGGTTTCCCCAATGCTAAGCGATCGGCAGCAGGCTCTAAAGCATGGTCGTAGGCATTACGCATTAAGTGTAATATAGCTGGCTCTAGCTGCTGGACTGTACCAGCATCGAGTTCCAAGTGTTCCCCCTGTACTAGTAATTGAGCGGGCTTGCCAAGGCGATTAATTAGATCGCGTAGAATACCTTTAGCCCGAAAGCCCAAAACCTTAAATGGGATCAGCCGACTTTCTTCTACTGTTTGTTGGAGGTTGAGGACATTGCGATCTAACAGTTGCAAACTATCTGCTGTCAGCCGCGAACTCGTCGCCGCCTCCGCGCCCAATTCCGAAAGGCGCAAACTAAGTTCTAGTAAACGATTGACGATTGTATAACCTTGACGATACCGCTCTAAAACTGGAGCTGCCGATCCACTAGAGCTTTGCTGCTGTAAGTTGTCTAAAAGGGCGTAATCGTCTTGAACTTGTCGTAACTGCGTCAGGTATTGCACGCTATCTTGCGACAACAATAGCAGTTGTACTATTTGCGTCTGCAACGATTGATAAAATCCTTGTACTGCCCGTGCAGATAGTAGCGTTTCCACCAAACGCTGAGACGATCGCTCCAAGCGTTCTAGAGGAACGGGAACTTGGATATTTGTTTCGGCGGGAGTCGGGAGTGGGAGAGTGGGAGTCGGAAGGGTGGCTGGTGGCTGGTGGCTAGTGGCTAGAATTGCTCCCTCAGCTCCCCCAGCTCCCCCAGCTCTCAGCTCCCCTGCTCCCTTCACAACAGGCAACTTCCCACCTTGTCTAGCACAGTCTTTTAACAAGCGGAGATATTTAGACCATTGCGATCGCCAGAAATCGTTTTCGGGGCGGCTGAGCAAAGCCTTGCTATAACGCAGTAAATCGTTCCACCCAGAATCAAATTCCAGATCGTTGCCGATTTGTATGAGTTGCTGAAGCGTTTGTTTTGCTATTTTGATCGCTTTTGTAGGAACTTGACCGCAATCGGGCAGTTCTTCTATTGCCATCTCCAAATCTAGGATGACAAGATCGAAACCTTGTTCGGCAAACTCTTGAAATAACTTCGTCTGTTCGTTGGTTTCCGGTAAGTAGATCTGCTGGATTTCTTGGCGTAGAACTGTAATGCGATCGATACTAGGTTGAACGATAGCGATCGCCGCCTCTCCTGTTGCCTCAACTTGCAAGCTTGCGGTCAGAAGTTCTCCTGCCTCTGCTAGCATCTGTGACAGCTTACCATCTTCTAGCAAGGGTGCAGTTTGTAGATAGCGCAAGTCAGAGAGTAAATCCTCTAGGACAGTTGAGACGTAAAGAATCCCGTCAGCGCCTACTGTCACCGCCCCACCCTTGATCGTGTGAACGCAGCGATAAGTTTCTTGAATATCTGCCGTCCAAGTTTGAGGCTGAAGCTTTTGGACGAGATTCATGTATGTTTGCAAATAGGTTTGAGTATCAACCGCAAACATACTACGTAGCTCTTGCTGTAATTGCAGCTCAGCTACGTCCATAAAATTTGACTCATCGGTGGTGGAGCTAGATTGTTCCAACATGATAGGGGTGTGGGGTGTGGGGTATAGGGTGTAGGGTGTAGGGTGTAGTTACTGGTAACTAGTCACTGGTAACTGGTCGCTATTCCCCTTGTCTCCCTCGTCTTCTTCGGGAATACGGAAGAAACGAACCTTGTCTAGCAGCGATCGCGCCATGTTGTCAATTAATCCGGCTTGTTCTTGAGTAAAGCTGGATTGCTTTTCTGTCTTGGCTGCCACGGTAGCAATTTCCTCAATCGATCGCAGTGTCATTTGGGCTTCTGTGGCGATCGCTTGGCTAGATACGGTTACTTGTTGTCCTACTTGTGCTACGCGCTCGGTTACGGATTTAATTAACTCGAATACATACTGCGATTGCTCGACACCACCGACGAATTGACCCACCGAGTCGCTGATGCCTTGCACGTCTTGGTTAATCCCCGATACTACGGTTTGGATCTGAGCTGTTTGCTGTTGTAATAGCAACAAGCCTTGGTTTGTTTGGACGGCAAGATCGTTGATTTGGGTAGCGATGGTTTCAAACTCACGAGCAATGCTAGCAAACTGTTCGGGATCTTGCTGTCCGGAGGCACGCGCAGCAATCATGGAAGCGTTTAAAGCCAGTACCCGTGTCAGCGTTGCCACCCGTTTTTGATCTTTGGCAAACTGGGCGGCTGAGGTAACGAAATTCGTTAGCATTTGGGCGCGTTTGACAATTTGCTCCGTTCCTGAGTGAAGAACTTTAATTTCCTCGGTCAGTTTCTCCATTTCCTGCTGACCTTGACTAACAGCAATTTGTGCCTGTTGTACGGCTTGGTCGGATGCTAATGCTTGCCGTGCTGTTTGTTGAGATAAGTCGTTGAAGTTGATAACTGAGGTTTGCACTTCGCTGACAGATTGTGCCTGCTGCTGTGCTTGTTGGGCTGTTATTGCTGCGAGTTGTTCTAATTCTGTCGATCCCTGCGTTACTTGTTGGGCAGTGGATAACACCGTCGCCATAATTCGAGCTAATTCTTCTATTAAGCGGTTGAGGGTGTCTGCTACAAGTCCAGTGGCGCGATCGCTCACATCAGCTTGTACTGTTAAATCGCCTGTTTCTGCTGCCGAGACGACTGCGAGAATATGCTCTACGTCTACCTGCAAGACTTCATTTTCCTGCTTAATATTTTGTTCCTGCTTCAGCAGTTGAGCTGCCCTAGTTTCTAATTCTTCATTCAGTTTGAGCAATGACTCTTGAGACTCAAGTAGATTTTGTTGAGCGAGCTGGCGATCGCGGATATAACTTTTGATTTGGAGCAAAACGATCGACCAACCTAGCAATAAAACTGGAAAACTAACACAGACAAACACAAAAGACCATAGTAGGCTTTGACTATAAGATTGTATTTGAGTTGCCATTGTCGAGTTGATATTGGCAACGACACTTTCAATGCCTTGAGCGTAAATCTGCTTTTGAGTATCGTATTCTCGACCGAGCAGGAGTTTGAAAGCCTCTTGTTGCTTTTTTTGGCGCACGAGAGTAAAAGCGCGATTTTCCATCTCAATCAACTTTAAGTTAGCCGCATCGGTTTGAGCCGATTGACCGCGAACTACTTCCGGTGCTAGCTGAATTGTCTGCTTAATTGCCCGATCTAGTTCTGGCTCAAATTGACGATAGCGTTTCTCCCACTTCAAGTCGCCCGTACCAGCCGCCATCCGAGCCGACATAGTTAAGACTTCATCGTAGTGAACGATTTGACCGCTCAAGTTTTGTAGCTTGAATTGATTGGCGATCGCTGTCTTATAGTCTTGATAGATATTCCAGATATTCCAACCAGTTGCTCCTAGCAAAATTAAACTTGCCGCAACCGAGACGGTGATAGTTTCTACTAGACGAGAACGGAGATAGACTTGAAACAACGACGGCAATTTAGAGTTATTTGGAGCAGCACTTGGCTCGGCAGTAGAGATTCCGATACTAGAATTTGAAGATAATTCGGGTTGAGTTCTTGTCATCAGACCATACCTAAAAAATGAATCGGTTAACTCTGAGTGGAACGACTGAGGATGCCGAGATCGCTGCTAAGATCGGCTTCATCCTCGAGATTTGCGGCTACACTCAGAGCTTGAGCCATTTCTATTGAATTATCGTTCTGAATCGCGATCGCAGTTTCCGGTAAGCGGAAGAATTGAATACTGCCAAGTAGCTTGCGCGATAGTTGCTGCATTTGTTCCGATTGCAGGCGCGTACTCTGAGTTAGCAGAGCGGTACGTTTGGCTAGTTCGGCAATGTCATTCATAGCTTCGGCTGTAGACCGAGTAGCATGGAGAATTTCATCGCTAGAACGAGAGACACCGAGTCCAGCTTGTACGACTTCTACAGTACTGCTACGGACGTTACTAAACACTTGGTTCGACTGTTCCACGCCTGTCGTGAACTCGCTCACCAATCCACCCAAGCCTTGTACTTCGCCATCAATTGCCGATACTACACTATGAATTTGGTCGGTACGCTGTTGCAGAGTGAAGAGTCCTTCGTTGGTCTGCTGCGCTAGAGTACTGACTTGAGCGGCGATCGCCTCGAATTCTCGCGCTACAACTAAGAACTGTCTGGGATCGCGCTGTTCGGACGCGCGGGCTGCTACTAGAGTGGCGTTTAAAGCAAGTACTTGAGTCAAAGAAGCAATCTGGCTTTGGTCTTGTACGAATTGATCCGCTAGACCGACAAATTCACCCAGAGTTTTCATTTTCTGAATAATGCGGTCAGTACCTTGCCTGAGAACATCAATCCCTCTAATCATTGCTTCTAGCGCAATCTGACCTTGTTCTACCGCTGACTGCACTTCAGTGAGAGATTGATTCGAGCGATCGACCGTTCCCGCAGAGTTTTGTGCCGATTCCCCTACCTGTTGCGTTAACTGTAGTACCTGTTCTACTTCTTGAGCTTGGGTTGCCGCATTATTTGCCACGGTTTCGGCTAGCTGTCCCAGAGCGGTGGAACCAACGGAGACTTGTTCTGCTGCTGCAAATACTTGAGCGAGAACTTGTCCGAGTTTTTCCAACAGGCGGTTGAGGGTGTCTGCTACAAGTCCAGTAGCGCGATCGCTCACATCAGCTTGCACTGTTAAATCGCCTTCTTCTACCGCCGACACTACGTCGAGGATGTGGATCACCTCCATCGATAGCGCGTCTCCTTCTTGTTGGCTCAGTTCTGCTTGTTTAAGCTGTTCCTGCGTTTGCACCGTCCGCGCTACTTCCTCCCGAATCCGCTCCTCGTTAGCTGCGACCTGTTTCAACAAGTTAAAAAATGAAGTTGATAATCGACCGATCTCGTCCTGTTGTTGCATTTGCATTTCAGTTTCGGCATCGGCTTGCGCTAGCTTGTTACATTCATCTAGAATCGGGCGCAGGCGGCGATTGAGGTTACGCACGAATAGCAGAACTACAGTTGTCAGCAATAAACCTGCACCTACCGCACCAGCAATCGTAATTGTTAATACTGGACCTAGCACTACTCCTTCCGGTACTGCTGCGAGCATCAACCAGTTAGTGCTAGGAACTCTTTGAGAAGCCCAGAATTTACCTTGCGTCCACAACAGCCCCGATTGTCCTTGTTTGTCTGGCGTTGGTAATTTTGACCAAATGGCTTTGAGTTCTGGAATCGTCTCGTAACTGCTCTGATTTTTGGCGCGGTCGGCTGCAGGTGGATAGGACATCAGTTTCCCCTGTGCGCTGACGAGAACGAAATAGCCTTGGTCGCGGATGACAGATTTGGGAATCTGGTCGCTTAAAGCTCCTAAGTTCACGTCGATCGCCGTAATGCCAACGATCTTATTGAGGCGATCGCGAAGTATAGTAGTAAAACTAGTCATGGGAATGCCATACCAAGAGTAAGGCTCCGACCAATTTTCCTTACCAAGAGCTACACTATCTTTAAAGTATGGTTGGGTGGGATAATTATCCTCTTTGAGTAAATCTACTTGAAAAACTTGCTCGTTGGGTGCAGATAATCGCTTACCTGGCTGTTTTGGGTCTTTCTGATCTAGATAGAAATAAGTTCCATACCATTGACGGTCTGGAAGAATTGCGTAGGCTGTTTGTTCCATCGCTACGCCCATACCCAAGGAGGGACGTTTGCGAAAAGCGTCTAGAATCAAACTATCGAACAGCTCTGGATTTAAGGTTTTCTTGCTGCTCAATAACTCAGATGTACCAGCCAGATCTCGCATCGCTTGCTTTGCAGGCTCTAGCTTGCCTTCAATAGCGACGATTTCCGTATTTAAACTATTACTTATCTGAGTGAGTGCCTGTTGTTTTAATGCTTGATAGAAGAAGAAACTAATACCACCGAGACTGACTAACGCACCGCCCATCACTGAGATAAACAGTACTGTACCGATGGAATTGAAGCGCGGTTTTCGCCCAGGACTGTTTTGTAGGGCAGATGGGGAAACGGTAGGTTGATTAGTAGTCATGCGCTTGAGAATATTGTTTACAGTAGAATGCAACAGAAAATAAGATGGTCGATCAAGTCGATCGCCATCGCAGAGGTTGCCACAGACGATCGGCTAAAATTTCTGGCTTGAATAGCCGCAGGTTTGGCTCGGATTTTGACTGCACGGCATCAAACAAATCTGGTGGCAATTGGGAATGCGATCGCATCCCTACGGTGCGATCGACAACTAGCCCCAGTCCTGCTTGTTTTGCTGCCGCCGCGCTTAATTGCACCACTGTCAGTCTTTCTGTGGCAAAACCCTTAGCGATACCCAGGAGTTGACGCAGCGAAACCAAGGGAATAACGTGACCTGCATGATGGAGTACCCCCATCACCACTGGCGAGTAGAACGGCATCACAAGGATCTGCGATCGCTCGACAATGGGAATTTCTGCCACTAGCGTCAGTGGCAAGACAAGAGTGAATTGTTCGACTTGGGTGAGGATATATCGCTGTTGCTTTTCCTCGAACTGGATCGATGCATCACCTTGGGCGATCGCTTCAGGGGAAGGGTTCATTAGCGTACCTTTTGTAAAGCTTGTTCTACAGCCTCTCGTGTCACGGGTTTGACCAAATAATCATCAGCTCCAGCCCGCTTCATGCCATAGTCAATCTCTAAGGGAGTCTTTTTCGTCGAACAGAAAATGACGTGCTGCTTCGCAGTTTTCTGGTTAGAACGCATCTCCCGTAAAAACTTGTAGCCGTCCTGTTCTGGCATGACAATATCTAGAAATACAGATGCATAGTCTCGGTCTGAAAGCATCTGCATAGCTTCTTTCGAGTCGGAACAAGCATCGACTTGATGCCCTAAGCCTTCTAATACAGAAGTGAGTAAGTGGCGATCGACTGAACTATCATCAACAACTAAAAATTTCATGATTTTGTCGTCCTGTAGTGTGGTTTTAGTTGACCCTTAATATTTAGAATTCCCATCAACAGTTATTAGTTATCAATTAACAGTTATCTGTTAACAATCGTTAGTTGTTATCGGGGCAGGTTTAGTACACGAGATTCAAGGCTAGGGCAATAAATCTTTCTTCATAACCCGCCCGTACGGGAGTTAGTTGTCAGTAAAAATTAGTGCATGGTGCATAAAGGGCTTGGGGTTTAATCGCGCTGACTCTACACTGCGTCAGCGTCAGAGTGCGCATCGAATCACACGACCGCATCTTTGGCAGTAGGAGCTATTTCAAATAGCATTTGCCGCAAATCCGAGCGAAATGTCGGTACTTCAGCAGGGGTACGAGGCTTAGCCAGAAACTTGCAGTTTGCCCACTGCGCCCGCCACTGGTTGGAAACAGATTTCTCTGCTGTCAGTAACACGAGAGGAAGGGATGCGAGTTGGGGCTGTCGTCGGATTTGCTTGATCAGGTCGAATCCAGAAGCTCCTGGCATATTGATATCGAGAAAAATTGCCAAGGGTTGAGTTTCCATCATTGTTTGCACTGCAGTCAGGGCATTGTTGGAATACTTCACTTGGTATCCCCAACCTTCTACGAGCTGACGAAATTGCTGGATTAATAAAGGCGAGTCATCGACAATAAAGATTTCTGGTGAAGATTTAGGATCGTCAGGAGTGGCAGCTGACTTTTCTATTTCGACCAAGCCTTTTTCAATCAAACGGCTAAAGAATTTCGCGACTTCTAAAGGGTCTTTTCCCATCGCTCGGGCGATCGCCGCTAAATTTTTGCCTGGTTGAACTAAGTTTTGTAACTGCTGCTGTTGTGCTGTTGGCAAAGAAGCAGCTGCTATTGCCTCCTGTTTCAGTATCGGAGTGCTATCGAGGGAAGGAATGTATTTTTGCAGTTGTTTCCATTGACTTTGGCGGTTAGTAGCTTCTACAAACAAACCGCTCAATTCAAATCCGCGAATCGGAGTATTGACGACGAGTTCGGGTTCGGAAAAAAACTGAGCTTGTCCGGCGTAGTCGAATAGATACGCATCTAGATCGATGAGAATTTTTTGCCGCAGCGCCTGCGTGACGTCGTCGTGAGTTACCAATTTCATATTGACCATCTCGACGACAATTTTGCTTAATGGCGTAGCTTCCTTATTCGATAACTCCTGTTGTAGTTGTCCAAATGCTTGTTGTGCTTGAGGTTGGCGCAACTGAGGTATAGATTGATTGAGAGTTGCCAAAAAAGGCTTCCACGCTGCTAGTTTTTCAATTCCAGAGGAAATGACGCGACCTTGCACAACCCCTAGATAGCGAGGCTGGGGAATACGAGAGCGCTCTCCTTTGCTTAATTGAATTTGCCAGTATCCTGTCAAGGTATCGTCAAAAACTTGCTTCAGTCTGTCGGTTAGTTCTGATGCCCCAAACGAAAAGCTTAAATTTGATTGCATATCAATTATCCGCGAAAGTCCCTATACTCTGGCAACCCTTGTTTTCTCGCTTTTATAATTCCCTAAATTTTCAGATTGCTAACATCTTCGTGAAGAAAGTAAGTACGGCGATAACTTCGTTCAACTTCGCGCTTCGCGGCAAATAGGAGTGTAAATTTTCTATACTTTTTCTTAGGAGGCTCTAGACAAGCGGGTTTTATAAATCCAATTTGTCTATCATCTCTTGATACGCTAAAAGTAAAAAAGTGTTAAAAAAATCTATATTTTGGCAACGCTGTTATCAGTCGATCGCAATTGCCTTTGGAGTATGGCTAATATTCGATATTGTCACCCGCCTGGGGGCAGAGATTTTTTGGTTTCAAGAAGTCGGTCAATTACAGGTATTTAGCTTGCGATTGCTAACTCAAGGCTTACTATGGGCGATCGCTTTTGGGATCTCTGCTTTATACTTACTGGGCAATTTATTTTTGGCTGCAAGGCTTGTCAGTTATCAGTTACCAGTTGCCAGTGACCAGTTACCAGTTAGCAGTTACTACGCACCACGCACCACGCAACTACCGCTTCGTCTATTTCTACCTTTGGTACTGATACTCAATCTCTTAGTAGGTTTGCTGCTGTGGCACTACGGTCAAACTGCCGTGCAATACTGGCAGCCTGACTTTAATTTACCGAATTTATCGCCTCTGATTCCCAAGTTATTTAGACCGGAAGCGGTTTTAGCCCTGGGCAAGCGATTATTTGCCCAAGTTTGGGCGCTGGGTTTATTGGCAGGATTGGCGATCGCGCTATTATTCTATACGCGCTTTTTTCTCTGGGCGATCGCGATTTTATTCAGTGTAATTTTTGGTCTAGTTTTGTCTGGACATTGGGCAAGAGTACTGCAATATCTCAATTCCACTGCTTTTAACAGTGCCGAACCCGTTTTTAATCGCGATATCAGCTTCTATATATTCACCTTACCACTGGGGGAGTTATTAGAATTTTGGCTGGTGGGAATGTTTTTGTATGGTTTAATTGCCGTTGCTCTTACTTATCTTCTAGCAGGAGATAATTTAAACAAAGGAAGATTTGACAGGCTAGCGAGATCGCAACAGCGACATCTAGAAGGATTGGGCGGCTGTTTCATGCTGGCGGTTAGTCTAAGTTATTGGTTGAATCGCTATGAATTAGTTTATTCTCGTCGAGGCGTGACCTATGGCGCAAGCTATACAGATGTAACGACACAGCTACCAGCTAATACTTTCTTAAGTTTATTGGCATTGGCGATCGCTGTTATTTTATTTTGGGGGGCAGTCTTTGGCTACCCTAAGCAATTCAGACGCAAGTTGTTACTTTGGAGTGCTGGCGCTTATTTACTGATTGCCGTAGGAACTGGTACGCTACTGCCGTCAGCCGTGCAGCGCTTTGTCGTACTGCCAAATGAATTGGAAAGAGAACGACCGTACATTCAGCGCAGTATTGCTTTGACTCGGCAAGCATTTAACTTAGAAATTGACGATCGCACTTTTGACCCGCAGAATAATCTCACATATGCGGATATTCAAGCCAACGATCTGACCATTCGCAATATTCGCCTTTGGGATCAGCGTCCGCTGCTAGAAACAAATCGCCAGTTACAACAAATTCGACTTTATTATCGGTTTCCTGATGCCGATATCGATCGCTACAACTTGCTACGAGATCCAATTCCAGGTGAACCTATCGCCACACCACCACTCGGAGCGGAACCACAGCAACCTGGTGCAGACACAGCCAACACCGAAAGGAGGCAAACTTTAATTGCTGCCAGAGAGTTAGACTATAGCGCCGTACCCCAAGAAGCACAAACATGGGTAAACCAACACCTAATTTATACGCATGGCTATGGCTTTACTCTCAGTCCCGTCAATACAGTTGCTGCTGGAGGACTACCGGAGTATTTTGTCAAGGATATTGGCGATACCACGACAGATGGAACTCTGACCGTTTCTAGCAAAGCAATCCGCGACAGTATTCCCATCGGACAACCGCGAATTTATTATGGGGAAATTACTAATACCTACGTCATGACTGGCACGGAAACGCAGGAATTAGATTATCCCAGTGGGAATGAAAATGTTTATAACGTTTACGACGGTCGAGGTGGAATTAATATTGGTCCCTTTTGGCGGCGGTTACTGTTTGCTAAGTATTTAAATGACTGGCAAATGCTATTAACGCAGGACTTTACGCCCCAGACAAAGCTACTGTTTCGGCGTAATATTAATCAGAGAATTCGGGCGATCGCTCCCTTTCTACGCTACGATCGCGACCCCTATTTGGTAGCTGCGGATGCAGGAGACAAGCAAAGTTCTCTTTTCTGGATTGTAGACGCATATACAACGAGCGATCGCTATCCCTATGCCGAGCCTGGTAGTGAGGGAATTAACTACATCCGCAATTCAGTGAAAGTTGTGGTCGATGCTTATCATGGTGCGGTCAATTTCTATGTTGCCGATCCTAACGATCCCATCATCGATACTTGGCAAAAAGTTTTTCCTGGATTGTTTCAGCCTTTAAGTAATTTACCCAAAACTTTGCGATCGCACATTCGCTATCCCTTAGACTTGTTTAGCATTCAAGCGGAACGGTTAATGACTTATCACATGACCGATCCGCAAGTATTTTATAACCGAGAAGATCAGTGGCAAATTCCTACTGAAGTTTATGGCAGCGAAGCAAAATTAGTCGAACCTTATTATTTAATTACGAGTTTGCCTACCGTACCGTTTGAAGAATTTATTCTTTTGCTACCATACATTCCCAGCCAGCGGACAAATTTAATTGCTTGGCTAGCAGCGCGATCGGATGGCGAAAATTACGGCAGGTTGTTGCTCTACGAGTTTCCCAAACAACGATTGATTTATGGTCCAGAACAAATAGAAGCGAGAATTAATCAAGATCCGGTTATTTCTCAACAAATTTCGTTATGGAATCGACAGGGTTCTAGAACAATCCAAGGTAATTTATTGATTATTCCCATCGAACAATCTTTGTTGTATGTCGAACCTATTTATTTAGAAGCAGCACAAAATAGCTTGCCAACTTTAGTACGAGTAATTGTGGCTTACGAAAATAGAATCGTGATGGCAGAGACTTTAGAGCAGGGATTAAAAGCAATTTTTCAACAAGAAGAAACACCAGCATCGCCGATTATTCGTCCGGTAGAAGAACCTATCTGAAAATAAACATCAGTTCGGCTCATTTTTTGTTTGAGAAACGACTCGATAGTTGGCAAAGGAACAAATTTGATGGAAACTGAAAGCACCAGTCAAAAGGAATCTTTCTTTATTGCTGTGGTACTATTTGAATCCTCATCAAATGTATCAAATCGTAAATCTTTATATGAGGAGTGCTTTGTTCTCATCAAAGCTAATTCCTTAGAGGAAGCAAAAGAAAAAACTTTAGTCTACAGTCGCGAACAAGAAGGAAGTTATCAAAATGAAAACAAAGAGACAATTACTCGATCGCTAAAACAGATAGTAGATATAAATTATGTCTTATACGATGAGTTTAACAACGAGTTAAACAATGGCACTGAATTATATGCTCGGCATTTCCGTAATTATCAGGCATACTGTTTGTTTGAACCTCTCTTGTCGGAAGAAGAACTCTAGGTATTGTTGAGATAATTCTAAGCTTTTGGGATAGTCATTCTACTGATTACTCATTAGCAACTAACCTGTAATCTCCCGATTTTCCGCCCGTCTTACTTACTAAATGTATTGCTTCTATTTGCATCGACTTTTCTAAGGCTTTTGCCATGTCGTATAAAGTCAAGGCAGCGACGGAAACAGCGGTGAGTGCCTCCATTTCTACGCCTGTTTCAGCTTTGGTTCTGACTGTGGCTGTAATTTGATAACCAGGAAGTGCGGCATCGGGGGTAATTTGGACTTCGACTTTTTGTAGGGGTAAGGGATGGCACAGGGGAATTAAATTCGATGTTTGCTTGGCTGCCATAATTCCCGCTAGTCTTGCCGTTCCCAAAACATCGCCTTTGGGAGCGTTGCCAGCTTGAATCGCTGCTAGGGTATCTGCTTGCATCCTCACTTTGCCAGTGGCGATCGCTTCTCGAACTGTCGGTTGTTTGGTGGAAACATCTACCATCTGGGCTTGCCCTTGCCGATCTAGATGGGTCAAATTAACAGCAGAAAATTTTTCTTGTGTCATTTATTCAAAGTGTATGTTAGTATAAGTTTCTGGCAAGGGTGTGTAGCTCAGTGGACTAGAGCACGTGGCTACGGACCACGGTGTCGGGGGTTCGAATCCCTCCTCGCCCGTTTTTAATTCATCGATTTGTAGGGACAGGTTTACAAGCCTGCCCCTATTTTAGTGCGTACGCATCCCGACCCCTACCCAAGGCAAAACGTAAAGAGGCAGGAAAACTTTTGCTCGAATGAGTAAGGAAGATGAGTAAAGCAAGGAAAGTTAACCCGCCAGCAGCGCCAAACATTGCTCGATAACCAATTTGTTCGGCAATTAAGCCCAAAAATGGACCCGCGATCGCAATTCCCACATCAAACCCCACCATGCACACGCCAAAGATTCTACCTCGTTCGTCTGGTTGAGCGCGGTCTACGAGTAATGCGGCAATTGTCGGTAACAGCATTCCTGCCCCAGCCCCTTCAATAATTGCTGCCCATAAGAACATACTGGCATTGGTAGCTTGCCATAGTAATAGCATCGATACCGAGTAGAGAATCAAGCTGATGGAAATAAACAAACCCCTGCCGTAACGGTCGGAAGCCCGTCCCGTGGTCAAACGCATGACAAAACTGGCGATCGCGGCGGCGGTGTAAAATAAGCCTGCGTTTAAATCTACTTTGGTCGCTTTAATAAATAGGGGGGCGAAGGTACTTAAAGTACCGAAAGCCAAACCAACTAGCAATAAAACAATCGCGGGGATACGCAGTCGCGGACTGAACAATAAACCCCAAAACCGATCGGTTGAAGGACTTTCGGTCGTCACTTTCGCGATCGGTGGATTGTAGACTTGGGAAGTAAATAAAATACCTAAAAATCCCAACCCTGCCGAGAGGAGAAACAAAGGTGTATAACCAGCCCCAGCTTGTAAATAACCGCCGATGGCAGGTCCAACTGCCATGCCAATTGCGGTAACCAAACTCATATAGCCGATAACCTCACCGCGATGCTGAGGAGGGGCAATATCGGCGACTAGGGCGCTGTAGCCCGTAGTAAAAGCGGCAATACTGATACCGTGAAATGCCCGCAAGACCATCAATAGGGGTAAAGATTTGACAACTAAATAACCCAAAGGGGCGATCGCTACTACAGCCGTGCCGATGTATAGTACCAGCTTACGACTGCGGCGATCCGCAAGCTGTCCTAACCAAGGGCGAAATAATAACAGTCCGATGGCAAAACAGCCCATCACCATGCCAATTTGTTGCTTGTTCGCCCCCACGTCCTCGATATAAAGGGGCAGAACAGGCAATAATGCCGTCAGACTAGACCAAAAACTCAGCCCAGCACAGAATAAAACTAGTAAATTCCGCCGCAAACTGCGATCGAATTTAAGGAAAACGTTCAAGGTTCAATAGAGAGAGTAGGGAATACAATTTCTTACTCCTATCTTTACTTTACTTAATATTCTGACCTACAACTTCTCGCACGCGGTAGATTGGACGACCTTGAGATTCATGGTACGTCCGCATTAAAAGTTCTGCCAATAGCCCGAAGCAAAACAACTGTACCCCAGTGATGAATAACAAGACAGACAAAATCAATAAGGGGCGATTGCCAATACTTTGACCCAAGCCCAGTTTTAAGAAAGTCAAATATAACCCAATTGCCGTACCCAAGACCAGAGAGAGCAGCCCAAATAGACCGAATACGTGCATGGGACGGGTGAGAAACTTTTTCATGAAGGAAATTGTCAGCAGATCCATCAACACGCGGAACGTCCGCCACAGCCCGTACTTGCTGCGACCAAAACGCCGTGCGTGATGTCTTACGGGCATTTCTCCAATTCTTGCCCCTTCAATAAACGCTAAAGCAGGTAGAAAGCGATGCAATTCTCCGTAGAGATTCATATCGGCTACGAGTTCCGATCGATAGGCTTTGAGAGAACAGCCGTAGTCGTGTAACTTGACACCTGTTGTCATGCCAATGAGTTTGTTGGCGATTTTAGAAGGGAGTAACCGAGTTAAAGCCGCATCTTGCCGTTGTTTGCGCCAACCGCTTACCAGATCGTATCCTGTATCTAGTTTGGCGAGTAAGTCAGGAATATCCGCCGGATCGTTTTGTAAATCTGCATCCAGAGTCACGATCGCTTTCCCGGTAGCATATTTAAATCCAGCTGCCATTGCTGCCGTTTGTCCGTAGTTGCGCCGTAACAGAACGGCTTTTAAATCATTGCGTTGTGTTGCTTGTTGTTTGAGAAAATCTGCTGAACCGTCCTTCGATCCATCGTCAACGCAAATAATTTCATATGTCAGTTCGCTTGCTTTCATCGTAGAAGCGATCGCCTCTAGCAAATGGGGTACGCTCTCCACCTCGTTGTAAACTGGTACGACCACTGAAACATCTAATCTATCTGTGGCGATCGCGATCGCGCCATTTTGTCTTGCTACACTATCTGGAATTAACATCAATACCTCACACCAATCAGTTAGCAGTTGCGAACAGGAGTCAGAAGCCAGGAGTCAGGAGCCAGATATGGGAAGAGTATATCTAATATTCCCCCTTGTCCCCCTTGTCCCCCTTGTCCCCCTTGTTCCCCACTTTTTGTCCCTTATCTCCCAAATAACACTTAACGACTCTGCCATAGGAACGCAGTTGTTGAAAATACGACCGACAGATCTCATCTCCTTCTGCCGTTAAGCGATCGATCGCAATGCCGTTGCGCCCCATTTTTTGCCCAGAACTATGTATATAAGATCCAGTGCCTAAATACAGCCCTACGTGGGTAGCTTTCTTATCCGTCCCAAAAAATACCAAATCTCCAGGTAAAAGTTCCTCTGGTGAAATTGTTTCTACAAAGGCTTCCTGTTGATAGGCATCTCTAGGCAACCAAACATCAACGGAAGCAAACGCTGCTTGAATCAAGCCCGAACAATCATAGTTGGGTCCTAATGTTCCACCCCATAAATAATAATTGGGTTGCTGCATCGCTTGACGAGCAAAATCAATGACTTTTGGCAAGCGGCGATTAATTTCTGCAATAGAAAGAGCGATCGCTTGATAGGGAACTTTTGCTGTTGTCAGCTTTTGTAAATCGGACGCTGGCAGCCAACCTGGATAATCATCTTCACATAAACACACTCCAATTGCTGAAGCACGATCCGGCATAGTAGTAACTTGTAGATGTCTGCCTGCGGCTGCTTGAGTCGCCAAGCGATCGCACTGGGAAGAATCATATATATTTATAGGGCTGAGGCACTGATATTCAATTCCGATTTGTAATTGTTCTAAAGTAACCATATGAAAATAATTTGGTAATTGGTAATTGGTGGTAATTGGTTGATATTGACTATGCCAATTAGCCATTAACCATTAGCCATTAGTCATTAGCCATTAGCTATTACCCATTACCCTGTCATGACATTTTTCCGCAAAGACGAACAACTAGAAACTCTGGGCGATCGCGTTTTAGAAGCAACTTGGGCAGAATTTCCCGCTTTGGCGCGTAACCAAATTGCTCTGACGTGGATTGTCTACGATCCTCCAGTCCCCGTCAATACAGGTGGCGCTTTGAGTCCCCAAGCCTTTTGGAATTTTCCGATTCGGGGGTATAGCTATCGCGGCGTGGAACGGATCTATCCTGCGAGTATCGTCAAACTATTTTATTTGGTAGCGATGCATGAGTGGTTAGAAAAAGGCATGGTTGGGTCTTCGTCGGAGATCGAACGCGCCATGCGGGATGCGATCGCTGATTCTAGTAATGATGCAACGAGTTTAATAGTTGACGTTCTCAGCGGTACGACTAGCGGTCCCGAACTTCCAGCAGCGCCTTTTGAAACTTGGAAAAATCAACGCAACATTGTCAATCGCTACTACCAGTCTCTCGGTTGGGAGGAGATGGCGACGATTAACGTCAATCAAAAAACTTGGTGCGACGGTCCCTACGGGCGCGAACGAGCATTTGTGGGGGAATTGATGGACAATCGCAATATGCTGACGACCAATGCTACGGCAAGACTACTACACAGTATTGTAGGCGGGGTGGCGGTATCTAGCGGGCGATCGCAAGCAATGATGGGATTACTCAAGCGCAGTCTCAACCCTGCTGATTTACCAACTGATAACGACGAAGATCAAGTCACGGGTTTTTTAGGCGGCGGATTACCTCCAGAAGCGCAATTGTGGGCAAAATCCGGTTGGACTAGTCAAGTCCGCCATGATGCTGCTTATATAGAAATTCCTAATTTGCGACCGTACTTATTGGTGGTATTTACTGAAGGTCGCGCCCACAGTAAAAATCGTGACATCTTACCCTTCATCTCGCAACAGATTGCTACCGCAGTCGCTACTCTAGGGAGTCGGGAATAGGGAGTCGGGAGTCGGAAAGTGGGAAACAGAGCAGAGGGAGAAAAACAAGAAAGCCTCTCGCCTCTTCCCACGCACCACTCACCACCTCACGAATGACGAATGACGAATGACAAATAGATATTGACAAATTATAAAAAGCTAGAGCTAATAACTAATAGACAAGACTGAATTATGCGGCTTTTTGTGACAAAATCTTTTGGGAGTGAACGCAAATATGCTTTTTTCTCGTCATTTGCCGTTGGTGTTGGGTGTTGCGACCTTGACCGCATTCAACTGGGATTTATCAGCTCGAGCTCAAACATATAGTAGCGATCGCCCTTTCCACTCAAACCAATCTCCAGATCGTACTGCTCCGCTGCCAGGGACAAGTGCTACTTCGGCTACAACTCTCACCCCTCAACCTGCTACAACTTCAGCCCTAGAAACGACCAAAGTAGATAATGCTCGAATAGCACAAATTGATAGCGCTGATGTAGGGCGAACGGTACTTGGTGGTTCTAGCTATGTTGGTGTTGCTGCTAATATAGGTTTGGATGGAAACACGGATTTAGGTGACTCTAACTTTGCTGTGATTAGCAAAATTGGGTTAATAAGCAACTTTTCAGTACGCCCAGCTGCAGTTTTTGGGGGAGATACAGTTTTTCTGATTCCCCTGACTTACGATATCTCTTTACCAGGAGTAGACACTTTAGATGCAGCATTACCGCTGTCTCCTTACGTGGGTGGGGGAATTGCGATCGCCTCTGGTGATGATAGTCAAACCGACTTCCTACTCACTGGTGGAGTAGATTTTCCCCTAACCGATCGATTTACTGCTACAGCTGGGGTAAATGTTGCCTTTTTTGACGAGACTTCGATTGGTTTATTACTAGGAGTCGGGTACAACTTTCCTGGACTTTAGCACTTAAGTTAAAGCATGTATCAAGAAACACAATAAAACTAAAGAGATCGGGATATTTTCTTATCTTCCCAGTCGATAAGTCTTCTCTCTCAATGGCTAGATGAGCTGCTGCGTAATCAATTACTAAAATATCAAGCATTTACTCCGGTTAAGGGTAAAACAGGCAAGTAAAGTAGCAATTGAATCTCGAACTGGGGAGATTTACTAAGATGTATGAGACTGCTCTGAACCGATTTTGGGAACTACTGGGATGGGTTCTTGCCCTTAACTCGGAAGCGTTTGAGCAAATTAACACTCTGCCTGATGGCTCAACAGTAGCGTTAGTCGTTGTTCTGGCTGCTAGTTTATCCCAAGTCCTTGCTCAGAGCGTTATTCTATTCGTCAACCGCGTTACACCAGTTCGCTTTGTTTTTACGCTGCTGATTGGAGCAGTTTTGCTTGCATCTGGCTACTTGTTTCTGGTTTTGAGTACCTGGCTGATTAGCTTCGCTCCATTTACGGTTGAAGCTCCTTTTGATGTGGTAGCACGCACTTTAGGATTTAGCTACGCGCCGCTCATTTTTAGCATTTTCGGAGCAATGCCTTACCTGGGAGAGCCTATCCTATCAGTGTTGTCGCTGTGGCAGCTGTTGGCAATGATTGTAGGCTTTGCCGCTGCCAGCAGTGCTAGCGTGTGGCAGGCATTTGGGACTGTAGCATTGGGATGGTTTACGCTTTGGGCGCTCCAACGCACTATTGGACAACCTATTGCTCAATTCGGTCATTGGCTTGCCTGCCAGGTGGCAGGCGTAGAACTTGTCACCAAGCGCGAACGGTTTCCAGCAATACTGCAAAAAAGATTGCGTTCTTTTGCCAAAAATTTAACATTAACAGCAGCTACCATACCAAAGATAAGAAATGTTGTTACGTCTCCCCAAATGGCAGAGGAGATCGGAGGAGTCGAACAAATTGCTCGTGTCAAGGTGCGATCGCCTCTTACCTTAAATTCCTCAAGCAACGCAGCAGCCGCTCCCCAGACTGATGCCATAGACAGAGATCGCCGTTTTCAGCTCAGCACCATAATTAGACAACTACCCAGTATACTCATCTTAACTGGCGTCACTTTTACGGCGATCGTTCTCCTTTCACCGATTCGCTACTGGTGGTTCGCCTGGTATGGAAGTTTGGGCGGGATCTTTAAACTAGCGTTCGATCTAGTGTGGATCGGCATTATTGCCCTTGTCGCTGCCGCACTTTTAGCTCCCTTGGAAGCCCTAGGCTGGTGGGCGGGTTGGTATGGCGATCGCGTCAACATTGCGCTCGATACAACAGGGGAGTCGCAAACTATCCCACAACAAAAAGTCACCCGCTATGTAGTTTATCTCGATGGCATCGGTCAGTCTACATTTGATTATCTGCCCGATATTCAAGAGTTTCTCGACTCTTTAGCAACAGTCTTACCGGAGGACGTGCTGTTGATTAAAGGCATCATGCCTTACTCAGTCCGCAACAACCCACTGACAGGTAACCGTCCTTTGGCATTCTTTTGGCGCTTGGCTGACTCGTTCAGGCTCAAAAATCCTGCCAGCTTGTTTGGGTACTTAGTTAACATTCGCAATGTCTTAGTCGTCGCGGTTTCTGCTGACAGGCGCTATGGACCAATCTACAACTTAGGAATTGCTAAGGTCATATATCAAGCTCTCATCCGACATGGCTATCAACCCAATAGCAGCGTGCCAATTACGTTGATTGGTTTTAGCGGTGGCGGACAAATGGCAGCAGGAGCAGCCCCATTTTTGCGACAGACTTTAACTGCCCCGATTGAGGTCATTTCCCTCGGCGGGGTGATTAGCGGCAATGTCAACTTTCTGAAACTGGAGCATCTCTATCATCTGGTAGGTGACAAAGACATGGTTGAGCGTATGGGCATGATGTTTCCCAGACGTTGGGCTGTTTTCTTCCTGTCTTACTGGAATCGTGCTAAGCGAATGGGGAAAGTGAATCGGATTTCTCTTGGTCCTGTGGGACATCAACTACCAGGAGGATTGATGGACCCCGAACAGTTTCTACCCGATGGTCGCAGTTACATGCAACAAACCATCGATTGGGTAGTAGGAATTTTACTTGGTACTGCTGCTTTAGCAGATCGAGCAACCCCTCGCCAAGCGAGTAATTACGAACGGTATCGGCAAGCAGCCTTCAATCAACCCCAGTTTTACCCGCTCCATCAATCGGTGTCACCAGAATACTACCGACCGATCGCGCCTTGGATGGGAAGATTAATTCTGCCTGCCAAAGAGCGACGGCAAGTTCTTCGAGGAGTCTTGTTTGAAGTCCATCACGCACCCGCCGATTTTCAGTATCTTGTCGGACGAGTGACAATCTTGCGCTGGAGCGACGAGCCACACGTGCGATCGTATGTCAAAGCAGTGACTAAAGACGTGCATTTCAGCGCCCAATCAGAGTACAGCAGTCAACAAGGCATCGTTCATCCGACCCGAATTAATCACTGGCGACTTGTCGATCCCCTGGAATCGCTAGCAGGTTCGCATCCCTACGATGACGTAATGGTGATGCTACAAGAACCTATTGTCGTGCAGCCAGAAGGTAATGTCCCCGACAGTCTGCATCAGGCATTACAACTGAATAAATCTTCGCAGGGCGAAAGTAACCCTACATACACCTTATATATTTCTCGCGACCCTGTTCAAGTCACCGGACGCTATTACGGGTTAGTAAAATTTCTACAACCTGTGGAATCAGGCAGTGACTTGTTTCGCGTGGTTCACTTCAATCGGGCTTCAAAGCAATTTGATGGGGCAGAAGAAATTGTCAGAATGCCGCAGGTGGTAGCCAACCGCAATAATACTTATCCATCAACTAGTAAGAATATTGATAAATCTCCTTTAAATGAAACTGGATGGTACATTTATGGTGCGCTGGATGAGTCAGGGTTGTTTATCGTGCAGGCTTTAGCCCCGCGTGTCCTATTGCAGGTCAAACCAGAGCGCACGATCGCGGGCAGAGCGGTCAAAAATTACCTTAAAAAAGAGTCATGGGACAATCTGGCTGCCCAAAAAGGGAAAATTAGCTCTGTCCTGCTAGGTGACAAGACAATTCAAACAAGAAATGCTGCTTGGCACGAGGGTCAACGGGCGTTACTAATTCACCTCTATGGCGGGATTGGTGGCAAAAAAACGGAACCCAAGGCAAAAAGTCCGCTCTACTTCGGTCATTTTGCTTACGGAATTGCCAAGGTAGTACGGGAACCGTTAACCGATGAATTGCGGTTTGAGATAGTCTATCACCAGATCTACACTCATAATACTGATGGACTGATTGCAGGTAGCCTGCATTGGTCGCGCTACATGGGCGATCGCTCTTTTGGATGGATGGGTTTGCGTCCTGTTGCCGATACCCTAGTCGAACTCGATGGGTTTACTGGTGATTATGTAACCCAAGATGGTTGGAAGCGATCGCCTCTCGATGAAGTTATCTATCAGTTGGAAATTATGGCGGCTCGCTACCGCATTGGCGACGGGACAGGGGGCACTTTCGTCGGACCAGCGAATAACTGCACCCAGGATGCCAATCAAGCACTATACGCGGCACTGAGGCGAATAGCCAGAGCGATTCGTTCTCACCCAGATGTTGAGGAGTGGAAACAACAACATCCCGAACAGTTGCACAGATTGGAGCAGCTTGAAAGGTTGGGTAAAGATTTAAAACGTTTGCTTTTACCTTGGGGAACGGCACGAGCAGACTGGAGAGATCGGGCTGAGGTATTGGGCAGTACCCTGGAAGATAACCCCGTACAAAATTTAATCCGCAGTTTGCTGAGTTGGCGCACTATCTTACCTCGTTTGACTAGCGATGAGGTGACTCAAGCCTTTCTCAGACAGGGTGGTTCGGCGTGGGTGTTGCGAACTAATCAAGTTGGTGGTTTCGATCCTGATGTTGAACCTGTGGCGCCGATGACGCTGTAGTTGAATTCCTAAACAGCATCTTAGTTATCGCTTGAGATAGAAGGAGATTTCAATGAAAACGACAGATCCTCAAGTTAGAGATAGAGAACGAACTGGTGGATCGGGAACGGATATTGCGATCGGTATCTTGCTAGTCATTTTTGGTATAGTTGCTATTGCTCGACCCGTTTACGCCACTATTGCTTCGACTTTAGTATTTGGCTGGTTGTTCATTTTTGCTGGAATTACTCAACTTGTCTATGCTTTTAGATCGCGTGGAGCAGGTCAATTTGTCTGGAAATTACTGTTAGGTATCCTCTACGTTGGGGCTGGTATTATTGTCTTGTTCAACGTCTTTGAGGGAGCGATCGCACTCACGCTCATACTTGGAATTACCATCTTTGCCCAAGGTGTTATTCAAGTAATTCTTGCCTTTGGTTTACGTCCTGCTCGCAATTGGGTTTGGGTGTTATTCAACGGAATTTTAGCAATTATTTTGGGCATTTTCATTTGGTCTGGATGGCCTTTTAACGCAGATTGGCTCATTGGTCTTTGGGTGGGAATTAGTCTTTTATTTAATGGTATTTGGATGATTCTCCTATCTTCTTTACCTCGCTCTACCCAAACCTGAATAGTACTGAATGCATGTCATATCTTTCTGGAAGAAACGTTTAGAGTTGTATTAAAGGAGTACATAAATGCTTGGCTTTCTTCTTTCTGTTGTAGTCATTGCAATTAGTTTATTAATCATCTCAAAGCTACCCCTAGGCGTTGAGGTTGATAGTCCTGTAATTGCTTTGATTGCTGGAGCGATTATTGGTGCGTTCAATGGCATTTGGAGTTTATTTCCTGGCTGGTTTAGAGCGGCGAATGCTATTTTTAGTCTGGGTTTGATTCCCTTAATTGGTAGCATAATTGTGTTTGGTCTAGCAGCCTGGTTAGTTGAGGGATTTCGTTTGAGATGGGGTTTTGGCAGCGCAATTTTGGGAGCGATCGCGCTTAGCATTGTCAACTCCATTCTCTTTTTTATTCTGCGTCAGGTGGGCTTGGTTGCAGTTTAGGTCAAGATCTGAGGAGCGGCTCGCGACAACAGCAGTAGAACAACAGAATGCGATCCACGGTTAGGCGCGTCGCTTAAAAGTAACGACAAATCCGCCTCAGTAGAGACGTTACATGCAACGTCTCTACTATCATTTACGATTCACTAAATTATTTCGGGCTGACTTTACCAATCGTGCCTAAAGTGCCATCGTCTTTGACCGTCCAAACGTCATAGACTCCGACGACATCACCGTTGGCATCGACATCGACGTTACCGCTAGCGCCTTGATAATTAATATCCTGACCTTTACGTAGTAACTCTAGACCTTTGCAAACATCGGTGACTGCCGTACCTGGGGCATTAGCGACTTCCCGTAGTTTACCCGCGATCGCTTCCCCAGAATTTGCCTTGGCTGCTTGGGCAGCAAGGATGAGGAGTGCTGTTGCATCCCAAGCTTGAGGGACGTATTCGCCAACAGCCTGATTTTTCTTTTGTTTCCAAAGTTGGGTTAAAGCTGCCAATGCCTTGCCATCTGCACCAGGCACAGTTCCAATTGCTCCAGTCACAATAAACTTGCCGTCATCTTTCTTACCGACTTTTCCAGGGAAGGTAGCAGACTTCACTCCATCGGTGAGCATGACCTGTACTCCCTGCATTAATCCTTGCTCGTAGGCAGATTTCAGCAAGATGCTGCCTGTCTCTTCATACATTACGGCAATGACTGCCTGGGGTTTGCCAGCGAAAGCTGCGGCGGCTTCAGTTTCAAATGTCGTTGCTTTGGGGTCGTAACGAGTCGGTCTACCTTCGTTAACTACAGTTCCGCCGAGTTTTTTAAAAGTTTGAACGAATGCTTTTTCAAAACCTACACCGTAGTCGTTATTAATCACTACCGTCGAGACTTTGTTAAAACCTCGTTTTTTTGCCAATTGAGCTAGTGCCTCTGCTTGGTAGGTATCGGGGGGAGCTGTCCGCGCCCAAAAGCCTTTAAATTCTCCTTTTTTGGCTCTATCTGTAAATACCGGACTCGTACTACCAGGCGAGATCAGTGGTACTTTATTTCTGACGGCAATTGGTACGGCGGCGCTAGAAACGCTACTGGCGAAAGAACCCACTACACCTGCTACGCGATCGACGTTTGCCAGTTTCGTCATGGCTGCCGCACCCTTACGCGGATCGGTTTCGTCATCCTCTGCCACTAGAGTGACAGGTGCGCCATTGACACCACCGCAAGCATTGACTTTCTCGATAACTAAGGGAACGGCAGCCGACATTTGCTGTCCGATGGGACCGAGATCGCCCGTGGCTGGGAGAAGGGAGCCAAGCTTTAGTGCTTGCGTGCCAGCTGCAACATTTGTTGTTGCCCCAGATGTGGCTGGAACGGAATCGGCGGTTGTTGTTTCAGGAGTGCTGCTGGTTGTTGTGGATTGTTGACAAGCGGCAGCGAGAAAGCCGAGCGAAAGAGTAGCTGTAGTTAGAGCAAGAGTACCTGATAAGCGTTTCACCAAAACAGGATCGATCGTTTTCATAGAGTTTTTATCGTCTGTGCGATTGAAAATTAATGCAGATTATTCTGGCATAACTGGGTAGGAAACTGGATCTAATTACACCTATCTAATGACAGAGATATTTCCTCTAGAAGAAAACTTCCCCTCGGCACAGTCTTTGCTTAACTGCAGGAATATGAAACGATCGGCGATCGCTGCAAGCCACAACTTCTTTTTCGCTATGAGATTATGAGGTGCAATCCACCCACAGCAGGAATCTGATAAATTCTTAAAACGGAGAGGGAGGGATTCGAACCCTCGGATGGGTCTTACGAGTCCATCAACAGATTAGCAATCTGCCGCTTTCGACCACTCAGCCACCTCTCCTGGTGACATGGCTTCATGATTATAACAAGCTTTGAGCTAAGAAGCAAAACCCCTCATTTATTTATGACTTACCGCAATCCCGTCCCTACCGTTGACATAATTATTGAACTAATTGACCGACCGCACCGACCAATTATTTTGATCGAGCGTCACAATCCTCCCTATGGTTGGGCGATTCCTGGGGGTTTTATCGATTATGGAGAGTTAGCGGAACTAGCCGCACGGCGAGAAGCTGAGGAAGAAATTGGCTTGCAGGTAGACTTGATCGAACAGTTCCACGTTTATTCTGACCCCAACCGCGACCCGCGCCAGCATACGTTAAGTGTAGTATTTATTGCTACGGCGACAGGCGAACCCAAAGCTGGAGATGATGCTAAAGGTGTAGGCATTTTTGAATCGTGGCGAATTCCTCCGAACTTATGCTTCGATCACGATCGCATCTTGCGCGATTATTGGCGCTATCGTCATCACAATCTTCGTCCCCTGTTAAGTAGTGAGTAGGGTTTACTTAACATATTTGTTGTTCTACTGTGATATCTGGTGAACCAACCTCTACGACTACGATCGACCTCACGCCAAACTAATTTGACTTTTAACTTTTGACTTTTGACTTAACTTATGACTCGTAAAATCATCCGTACCGATGCCGCACCCGCACCCGTAGGACCTTACAATCAAGCGATCGCAGCTAGCGGGCAAATGGTATTTGTCGCTGGACAAATTCCCCTCGATCCTCAGAGTGGGGAAATTATTGGCATGGGAGACGTAACCGCGCAGACGAAACAGGTAATGGCAAATTTAGAGGCAATTCTCGCCGCAGCAGGGGCAAAGTTTCAGGATGTGGTAAAGACATCTGTCTTCTTAAAAGATATGAATGATTTTGCGGCGATGAATGAGGTTTACGCTCAATATTTTGACGAAGCCAGCGCCCCAGCCCGTGCTTGCGTGCAAGTGTCGCGGTTGCCGAAAGATGTATTAGTAGAGATTGAGTGTATTGCAGTTGTAGGTGGATAGGTGCGATCGCTCCTATGAGTTTGGGAATACTCTATTTGTGGATTTTATAGGAGCGCTCCCCATGACAGACAATCGGATTAGTGCCAGTCTTTCCGCGACAGATCGAGAAGCAGTAATGACAGCAATTGCTACAATTCGAGAAAAGTTGCCGTTTTTACTCGATTTGACAGCAGAAGAAAGGCGATCGCTGCCCAAACTAGGCGATAAGAGTCGGGCGTTTGTCAGCAAGGCTTTTGAGGTAGCGAAGCAGAACCCAGATTTCTTGCCGCGATCGTTCGATCTGGGTGAAATGCACCAAGACGTGCAGTTATTTGAGGCATTGTACCCGGTTTTGCTCTCGCTAACGCAGTTGCAAGAGTTGGTAGATGATACCGTTGTGGCGGTTGGCAGCGAGGCTTATGCAGCAGCGTTAGTTGTGTATAACTACGCCAAAGCGAGCGGCAAAGGTGCGGGTTTAGATAGTGTCGTGGATGAGATGGGGCGCAGGTTTGCCCGTAAATCTCGCAGCGTGCAGTCTCCAGCAGCAGGAGTTTAGCAAATATCTCGACGGTTTCGCCTTTGAGGTAGAAATTTTCAGCTCAGAGCTGGGATGTTGGAGTTAAAAGCTTGGCATTCCGAGTTTTGAGCTGTAATTTTTAGGCTAGCAGCTTGAAGTTTCAAGTCTTAGGGTTGGAGTTTTGAGTTTAAAGCTTGAAGGGTTGAGTTTGGAAGGCGATTCAGCGATTTGTTATGCTGCGGTCTGGGTGTGTACGACGTTGTACAGATGAAATTCGTTTCGGGCTAAACCTTCCCAATACGGTTGCTCTGGGTTGAAACCAGGTTGCTTGAGAATTGTTTCAAACGCTTCCCTGCTCTCCCATTGACCGTAGTTAAACATTCGAGTCCCATCTAGACTTCGATGAAAGGTAGCTGAGAGTAACCCCACTGAGTTACTCATCGCACGTTCTAATTCAGCAGAGGTTCGTCTAACCATCTCAGGTTGATTAATTGGCATCATGCGAAATTCAGCAAGATGTGTCACAAGATCGCCTTGGGCAATTTCAACTTCTGCCGATAGCGATCGACTGGCAGTGACTTCCAGTAAGAGTGAATCAGGCGGAAAGAATTCGCCGAATACCGTTGGACGAGGCAAGCTGCGGTAATCAAATTTGGGATTCCATTGGCTATAAGTAAAAACTCTTACTCCATCTAAACTACGATGCACGCTGGCTGATACGAAGTAAGGATTGTCAATCCACGATTTGATTTGCTCTTGGACAACTGCCTCAATCAAGGCTGGCTGATGGCGCTCTGCAACAGTGTATAACTCTAGCCCAACGATCGCAGTGTTAGTCCGGTCAATCTGTACCATCATTCTATGCTCCTAACCAATCAACTCATGGCGATCGCGCTTCACTATTATGAATTAGTTGATTCAGTGAAGACTACTTCGTGAAGCGATATTTGAAACTCATTGTTGGCAAGCGATCGCATCACCATCAGAGGCTCAGCCATTGGAGGATTTGCGTTCATCTTGGCATACAGTTCTTGGGAACTCCACAGCCCATAATTAATGGCGCGAGCACCATCGAGCGATCTATGAAAGTGTGTGGTAATCAATCCTGGTTGTCCTGAGATTTGCCGTATCGCTTCTGCGGTTGCTTCTAAAAAGCGGGGCTGATTAGCAGGATCTTTCAATCTGAAAATACCAAAGTTGACGAGTTCCCGCATATTTGCTGCGATCTGCATTTGACTATCTGCTGGCTCACTCATAAAAATGTCGTAAAGATGAGAATCTGGAGCAAAGAAGCCAGTAATCTCGGTCGCTAGAGCGATGTCGCGGTTGTTGATATAAGATGCGTAACTTGCTCGATCTTGCCACTGCACGTAATTGACGACACGCAACCCATCTAAGCTGCGATGAATTGCATTGGCAATATATCCAGATTGCTGTTTCAGGATGTCGTGAGTGTAGGCTATCAAACTATCTATTAACAACCATTGTTGGTCGGGCTGGGTAACAAAAATATCTAACTCTGCTAGAACTGGGTTATCCTTGAATACGGTAAGCATTTAGACGATTTCTCTCTGCTGACTACGTGCCGCTCGGTCGAACCGAAGTGCAGCGAATTGCCCAATTAATAATACAGAGATTGCTTACTGACGTATAGTCGATTTTTGCAGCTTTAGAAGATTCTTGCTATTTTTTAAGAAATTGCTTCGGCGTGACTCCAGTGAGACGCTTAAAGTGCCTACCGAATTGGCTTTGACTGGCAAAACCAACTTTCAAGGCAATATTTGCAATATTCTGCTGCTCCTGCATCATTAATTCCTGAGCGCGTTCGATCCGACGTTTAATCACATATTGGTAAGGAGAGTAACCTGTAGACTGTTTGAACAAGCGGGTAAAGTGATACTGGCTCATATCAAGTTCAGCGGCGATCGCTTCTAAGGACAAATCTTCTGCCAGATGAGCTTGGATATAGTCAATCGCTTGCTGCAATTTATGACTAGGCAAACGACCAGAGTAAGCCCTGATTTCCCGCCTTCGAGTTGAGTAGTGCCGTAATAAATGAACGGCTAATGCATTTGCCATCGACTCCGCATAAAGACGATCGCTTAACCCATCTATTTCTAGTTCTGTTTTGAGTGCCAAACCAATTTGCTGAATCAGAGGATCGCAAATCTTAAGCTGTGGCACAATTTGGGCATGGTCTGTATCAACTGATTGATGCACGGCAGAAGCAAACAGCTTTGGTTCAAGGCGAAGTAACAAGAAATTTGCATCCGTATCCCAGAATAGTTTGCGATGTAAATAAGGAGGCGTAATCATAATGTCGCTTTCAGCCAAGCAATCGCTGCTGCGTCGCCCGTCTATTGTCCGTTCTAACTGAATTGGTTGACCGAGATGAATGCTGAGGAGGTAATTTGGCAGGCAACACTCAGACTCCCCATAAGCTGGCTGATAATGGTGCTCGACCCGAAGAATGTCTGAGACAATATCTTGACTGCTTAAAATTGGCGATCGCGGCACAACCTGTGAGAAAGCATTTTTGCTAGTGGAATCTTGGCTCATGCATTCTATCCATACATATCTGTCATCTTCAACTTTAAGTAATGCTACATCAGAGGTAGCAGCGTTACCCTGACTTATAATCTCTACAACAGAGTCATTAACGATCGCCCTTCACTCTCCACCCTTCCAACTCAAAACCTGAAGATTTCAGTTCACAAATCAAAACTTCAAGCACGACGCTGTAAAATTCAAGCTTAGAACTCAAAACTTTCGCCTCAAAGCTAGAAACTTCAGCCTCAAAACTCAAAACTGCAAGCTTTTAACTCCACTATCCCAGCTCAAAACTGGAAACTTCCAGATCCCAACGCGATCGCGCTTCTGTTAAATCAACCTAAGCCCCCAGCAGAATTTTAACCAGCCATGCTATCACTGGAGCAAGCAATCGGATCGTACTGCTCTCGTAGCTATGGAAAATCGACTGACACAAACCCAACTCGCCCAAGTGGTAGCTGAAGTAGAACGCCTCTCGCAAAGACGGGCAGCGGAACTCGATCGCCAACAAGTCAAAGAAATTTTACAAGAATTAAACTTACCCAGCGACTTGCTAGATGATGCCTTACTACAATTGCAAAGACGGGAAGCTTTAGCAAACCAACAGAAACGCAATCGGTTAATTATCGCTGGTGTAGTTGTAGGTTTAATTGCCGCGATCGCAACGACAACTATTGTGTCTCAGCGCTACCAACAAGCGATCGCGCAAGTTTCTGTTGTCGCTAGCCGCGTTACTGTAGGGCAAAACAATAGCAATCCAACACAAATCGATCCTCGAAGCAATCCTCAAGTTTTCTACCGCGTCACCCTGGAAGATGCACCTGTAGGAAGTCGGTTATCTCTGGGTTGCGATTGGATCGATCCGAGTGGGCAAATCGTCCATCAAAGCCGCTACCAAACAAAAGCGATCGATCGCCAGGTGTGGAATACTTATTGCTACTATTCTTTGAGTCCTAATGCTGCTACGGGTACTTGGGAAGTCAGAATGATATTAGAAGGGCGTTCCCTTAGCAGTCAGAATTTTGTTGTTGGCGGTTTGTAGCAGCGGGTTTACCGAAGATCCGATCCAGAAATGAAGATTTTTGTTGAACCCGCCCGTATCAGAAGAATGCAAACTAGAAGTGTGACAATCAATTCATTTGTAGGTTATTGGGGATATGGCGAACCTGCGAAATTAAATATCTCGTTGAGTCGATGTCTTACCTCTAGCCAAACACGGCAAGATCGAGGAAAGATTCACTCAGATGCTGTAGAAAGTGCGGGAGTTTGGGCGATCGCCTCTACCGATCTACCCTCAAGCAAACATCATACTCAGGATGCGATCGCTGTCTCGATTTCTGCTTGCGGGAGAAACAGAATACCTGGGGATGCTTGGGTAAAAATTGCGGACGGACAGTTAATTTTAGGACGAGATCCGTTTGGGCGAGTCCCCTTGTATTGGTTGCAAGTTGGGGAAGTTATCTGGTTTGCTAACACTTTGCGATTTTTATTACCTTTGGTTTCATCGCCTCAAGTTAATATCTCTGCACTTTATACATACACTTGTTTTTCTTACGTTCCCACACCACTGACGCCAGTAGAGGAAATAGCCGCAATTCCTGCTGGAACTCAATTGATGTGGCAGATCCCCCCTAGCCCCCCTTATAAAGGGGGGAACAAAGCCCCTAATTCATTGGGTGGTTGGGGGGATCGGCAGTTCTTGCCTAACTCCTCTCACCAGGGAAATAATGCCCCCCTTTTCAAGGGGGGTTGGGGGGATCTCAACGATTGGTGCGAATCTTCAGAACTAATTCGAGATGAAACCGAAGCAATTATCCAACTTCAAACCCTCCTTAAAGATGCAATCCATCGCCAAATTGCAGACTTACCCAGTGACGAACCCGTAGGAGTCTTTCTTTCTGGTGGAATTGATTCTTCTGTCGTCGCCGCTTTATTAATTCAAGCTGGGTTAAAAGTCAGGGCTTATGCTTTGGATTTTGGCGTAGAAGGATATTCTGAATTACCCTATGCTCAACAAGTAGCCGATTATTTGCAAATTCCCCTAGTACGAGTACCAGCAACAGCCAAACAAATTGTAGGGGCGATCGCATCTACTGCTAAAGCTTTAGATCTGCCCTACGGCGACGGCGTAACAGCCCCGCTATATTTACTCAACCAAGCTGCCGCAAAAGAAACTAGAGTTGTATTTAACGGCGAGAATGGCGATCAATTGTTTGCTGGGTGGACGAATAAACCCTTAATTGCCAGTGGGATCTACAATCGAAATCCTGACGGTACAGAATTTATCCAACAATATTTACGCACGTTTGGACGATTTTATGGTTGCGAAGACAAGATATTTACTCCAGAAACATACAGCCAAACTAAATCTCTCGATCTGCAACCATATCTGCACTCAGCATTACATCCAGAATTGTGTCCTTCCCTCCTCACTCGCTTACGTCGGGCTTCATTAATGTTAAAAGGGGCGCAAAACATCCAACCGAGGGCGACGAGTCTAGCTTTTGCCAATAACTTGTGGGTGCGATCGCCTTTTTGCGATCCCGGACTCACCCGATGGACGTTCCGCTTACCTGGAGAGTTAGTGTTGCAGGGCGCGTGTGAAAAATATATCCTCAAACGTGCCGTTGAAGCTTGGCTACCACCAGAAATTGTCTGGCGAGAAAAACGGGGAATGGGCGTGCCCCTCAAACCTTGGTATTACAAAGAAATGTGGGCAGATATTGGCAATTGGCTGAATCCTGGCGTATTAAGGGCAGAAGGATACTTTACACCTCAAATTGCTTGGCAAATGATGTCAGGACAAATGGGGGTAGGAATGCGCGATCGCTACCTAGGTAATAACCTTTGGTTACTGATGATGTGGCAAGCATGGCGAATTCACGTATTAGGAGAATCGGCAAACGGGCGATCGCTAGATCATCCATTTTGGATTCCTCCGAAGTTGTGGTTTGGATGGCGGCGATTTTGGGATGGGTAGAGAGACAAGAGGTATATATGTTTGTTCAACATCAAGTGCAAAATCAAAATCGGGGCATACCATTTCCTAAATCTATTGCCCAAGAACTCCTCACCACCTACGGATCGCCCTTATACGTATACCAAGGCGATCGCCTGCGTCAGACAATTCGCCATATTACCCAAGCCATCCCCTATCCAAAAACTCGCTTTCATTTTGCCAGCGTCACCAACGGTAATATCTCCCTCTTGCAAATCTTTCGAGATGAAGGCTGGGGATTGCACGCTAACACTCCAGGCGATGTCTACCTCGGTTTACAAGCAGGATTCCACCCCAGTCAAATAGTTTACAGCGGCAGCAACCTCAGCCGCGACGATATGGAACAGATATTTCAATGGGGTGTAACAAGGCTGAATTTAGATAGTCTATCTCAATTGCACTTGTACTGCGAAATTGTCACGCAAAGACGCAAAGACGCAAAAGAGGATTTATCTTCGCGCCTTTGCGACTTTGCGCGATCGCATTCTCAAATTCAACTGGGAATGAGACTAAACCTCTCAGAAATTACCGGAGATAGTCGCATCGGCGTGCGTCCATCAGAATTTCCAGATGCGATCGCTATTTGTAACGCAGCCGGTTTAAAACTGAGTAGCTTGCATTTCTATCGCGGTACGGGAACGAATGCTACCAAAGCATTTACTCAAGTTATCGATCCTGTCATCGCGATCGCGCAACAACTTCCAGATTGGCAAATCTTAGATTTTGGTGGTGGTTTTGGCTATCCTTATAAGTCTGAAGGTGCAGCATTTGACTGGGAAGAATTCGGATTCGCAATTACTCAAAAACTAGATTGTATTCAGTCAAAAATTGAATTAGTCATCGAACCAGGTAGGGCAGCAATTGCTGGTTGTGGTACGTTACTGGCACGGGTAGTTTCGACTAAGTGGCAAGAAGGTAAGCAAATAGTTGGAGTCGATACCACCGTAGCTAACCTCTCCGTACCAGCGGTACATGGAGGCGATCGCGAGATTGTTACCTGGTTAGAAAATCCACCTTTACATCCTACCGATGTTTGTGGCAATACTACTTATTCCCGCGACTATTTAGGACGAAATTGTAATTTACCAGCATTACAAATTGGAGATGCGATCGCGGTTCTCGATACAGGCGCGTACGGTTACGCCATGTCTTCTCATTTCCTCCACCGTCCTCGTCCTGCTGAGGTATTAATTGAAAATAATACCCATCGTTTAATCCGCCAACGCGAAAATTACAGCATTTTATTAAATGGGCAAATATTTAATTAAAATTAAACATTAAACGCAAAATTTCCGTAGGGCGGATTCACCAACAATCCCTTATCCAATCTAAGAATCTCAATAAACTCACTCTACAGACAATACAGTATATTCAAGCCAAGCCAAAATATTTATGGGAATGAAATGTATCCACTGCGGCACAGATAATGACTTACGCGATCGCACTAATAATTTCGGTCGTTGTAAAAGATGCGATCGTCCCTTTGCTTTTGAACCTTCAACTGTAAAAGATACTGCTTTAAATTTTACCGATCCTTTCTTTGCTAAAGCGATCGCGGATATTTCAGCGAACAATACTTTATCTTTTACGCCCAAACAATTTTCTTATTTTTTAGATCGACGCTTAAAAAAACGAATTGGTAAAAGTGGTTTCGGCTGGCTATTTCTCTATTTGTTCTTCAATGTTTGGGCAACTTTATTTTTTGGCGGTTTTTTATCTTTTATATTGCGCGGTTCTTCCTTTCTTATTGCATCGCTTGTTACTAATCTAATTTTTATTATTACATTTTTTAACTACAGCCATTCCAGAAAATTTAGCGATCGCACTAGAAATGCCAATGCGAGAAATTTACAGATTGTCGGAGGTATAATTTTAGCTGGAGGTACTTTTTTGGGTTTAGTCAGCTTGCGATCGTTTCCCGTATTTGCAGCTTATATAGTTTTGGGAATGATATCAATTTTCTTAGGTACTCGTCAAAAAATTCGACAATCGACCATCACTGAAGAATTTTTATTTGAACAAAATCAGTTTCAAGATTGGATAGATCGTTGGGTAGCTGCTAATGCTACGATCGATAAAATGCTACCTGCACCACGGGAAATAAGTAATCCCGTAACAGTAAGTTCCGAAGTGAGTGCCTATAGTTTCGATCGCCTAGTAGTTACCGATAGTACTGCGATCGCGCAACTTCTAATTGCTAATAACTTTCACTTTGAAAATAACTGTGCAATTTTAAGTATTACAGGTTATCCCCAAAATATTTTCTCTACAGTCATGAATATGCTACACCGCAATCCTGAATTAAAAGTCTATGCAATCCATGATGCAAGTCCGAGGGGAGTCAGTCTAGTACACAATCTTCGCACGAGTCCCCAATGGTTTCAAAATAGTCATATAGAAATTTTCGATCTAGGACTGTTACCACGTCAGATTCTAGCTAGTCGTAATACGTACGTGAGAAACTCAGATGAATCTGCACGAACAGCTAGACAATTACCTGAAGCAGTACGTCAAAGCTTATCTCAGCCAGAATTAGCTTGGTTAGACAGCGGTAACTTTGTTGAATTAGAATCCTTCACGCCACAGCGAATTATTCGAGTCTTAAATCTAGGAATTAGCCAAAGTCAAAATCCACAGAATGATAGTTTAATCTTAGTAGATGATGTAGGGGTATACGACGGTAGTGGATATATTTTTGCTGCTGATAGTTTTGGTTAATTTTTTCTATTCACCTGCAACCAAATTTCTAAAGTTACCATTAACCACAACTTTAACCCGTAACGGGGGAAAACTTCGCCGCGATAATTCAACCATTCGCGAATTAAATTTTGGTTTAAATAAGGTGCGATCGCGGCATTTCGATTTAATAATAATTCCTTTGCTTGTCTGTACCATAAATGCCGAAACCATTGCTGCATAGACATAATCATCCCGCTTTTAGGACGATTTAAAACGATCTCTGGTAGTAAGTCAGCTACCGCAGATTTCAAAACCGCCTTTTCTGTTGCACCCGAAAGTTTATACTCAGACGGAATTTGCATACTCAATTCAACAATACGCGGATCGAATAAAGGCGATCGCGCTTCTAATCCTGCGGCTTGCGTGAGATTATTGACTTTAGTTAGAATGTAATCTGCACCTTTAAATTTGATATTTAATAACATCAAACGATTCAAAAAAGTTACCTCTGTATCCTGTAGGTCTGCTGCAAAGACAGATGGTGCAGTTATCACCTTTTGCCATACATCAGACTTGAATAACCTTGGTAAATCGACAAAACATTTTTGAAATGATGTAAAATAAGCAGTTAAAGGATCTGCCGAACCGTAAAGACTATTTAACAGCATTGGTTTATTTTTGGGACCAGCAAAGCACGGATCGCCTCCTTCACCGTTAAGAATTACGTTGACTGATTCCTTCGCGACTCTTCCCAGTAATAAATTAGGTACGGTTAAACCTTCACCGATAGGATCGTCTAAATAAGCTAAAGTTTCCGGTAACAATTTCCAGATCTTTTCTGGCGAAACTTCTAAAATATGGTGTTGAGTTTGACAGTGAGATGCTACTAAATTAGCAAACTCAAGTTCGCTGGGGTACTTCTCGCCAAAATGAATCGAGTAAGTACGAACGGGGTAATCGTGCAATTTTGCTGCTAAAGCCGCGATGCAACTCGAATCAATTCCCCCTGATAAATAAACTCCTACAGGTTCCCCAACTGGTAAAGCTTCTTGTACGAGTTCTTCTAACAGCGATCGCACCTGCTTACCATGCCATTCTAAAGGTTGTTCGGCATGACAAATCTGTTCTTGGGGTTGCCAATAAACTCTTATTTGTTCTGTGGACAATTGCAAACTCGTCCCTGGACGTAATTCTCGCACGTCTTGCCACAGAGTTTGAGCACCAGGAACAAACGCACAACAAAGATAATCCCGTAATGCAACTAGGTTTAGTTCATTAGAACGATAGGGAGTCAGCGATCGCGCCCTCGGTGCAATCCAACGAGTTGCTCCAGATGTCGTATAGTATAAAGTCTTCATCCCGACGCGATCGCGCCCCAACCATAATTCTTCTTTTTCCCGATCCCACACCACCAACGCAAACATTCCTTGCAGATGTTGTAGAGTTTCAACTCCCCACCGTTCCCACATCTGGGCGATAATGGCTGCACTTTCCCAAAAGGGTTGGGAATCGTCTTTAGCCTCCTTTCCTAAGGGGGGTTGGGGGGATCTCTCCAAATCGCCTACAATAACAAACCGACCGCTGGGACTAAAAACAGGTTCAGCCCGAACAAATGCAATTCGAGATTCGCGCCAAGTGACATCCTCAACTAGACAATCGACTTGTCCCCAAGCAACCAACCAAGGTGGGGTAACTGAAATTTTGGGATCTGCGATCGCGCGACGGGAAAACAGCAAGTGAATAACCAATAATGACTTTCAAGCTGTCTATTTTACGAAACCATAGCCAACTTTGGAGAAATTGTAGCATCAACTTTTTTTTCCCAAAGTCGTCTCATCAGCTTACCTTCGTACCTCTGTTCGCGCAAACGCCTACAACAGCTTTCTAACACGATGGTTTCTTCGTATTTACCAACTGACATAATTAGTCTGTCGGCATTTTGCATTTGATAATTAAATATACTAGGGGCGCTATTCTGGGAGAGACTTTTATCTGTAAATACGACATTAGGATACTTAGTATCGACACACCAGGACATATAGCCCGATTCTGGTTTTTTGCGATATTCCCAACTCATCTTAATCCCAAATTCAACTCGTTCTAGATCGTGAGTTCGGGCGATCGCTAATATTTCAGATTCACTTAACCAATCTAAACTTAGCGTTAGTAACGGAGAAACCCAAACCCCTGTCGAACGCAACCAATAATCGTAAAGCTGATAATGGAACGGCATAGTTGCATAATTCTCCTTGGGAAAATCAAAGCAGTATACCGATCTCTACCAGCCGCGATCGCAGTTTTACGGATTATTTTAAAAAATTATTGACAAAAAGCGCTAGATGTGAATTGACTATCCTACAAACGTTTGACTTTTAATTTTTGACTGTTGACTTACCTAGTACTTGTGATTGGATGCTAAGAATAAAAGATCGATAACCTCGCCAAAGCCTAAACCAAAAGTTGCTACAACTGCTAAAAATAAAAAAGTATTGAAGCGGCTAAAACCAGCAAATCGCATTTCTACATTCGCCAAGAATGTGATAGCCAAAGGCATGACAATAATCGGAATTAAGATCGATCGCGCCGCAGCTAAAGCAATCAACACGCACACCAAAAGCATTGCTACGATCAAAAGCAAACCTTGAGAAGCAAATTTCATAATTTGCTCTAAAGCAACAATACTTTTCCAAGATAAAGCTAATCCTACAGCCGCTACGCAGGCTCCAACAAACCAAAAGATATGGTAAGCAGATAGATACCATCCTAATAGTGCGTATGCTAGCCAGAGAGCAACGACAGGTAGCAGAGGGATTCTATTCAGAAGTCCAGCGTTCATAAGTGAGTCTTAACTCTGCGATCGGGAACAGGTATAAATATGGCAGACAGCACAGAAACCTACCTGCATTTTAAACCAAGCATCTGCACGCCCGCTTCCTACTGTAAGAAGAGTTAATTTATTTTTGGTAGTTGACAATTGGTATTTTTACGAAGAAGGAGCCAGGAGCCAGGAGCCAGGAGTTAGGAGCCAGGAGAATTAAAAAAACTTTAGTTATGGGTTTAATGCCCGTTAAAAAATCAATAATTATGTCGAGATACATAGTACGAGACATAATCAGTCAATATTTCAATCCCACGTATTTATTCGTGGGTCATTCTGACTCCTGACTCCTGACTCCTTTGAATTCTAACGTCTCACTTGTTTCTCTGTTTGAGTGCGATGAGTAACACAGAAAACTTCAGCACTGTCATTCTGAACGATGCAGAGATAGCATGGCAGGCAAATGCTAATAATGCCTATGGCTACCAGGTGTTTCAACTACCACTAGAAAAATTAGCGAAGTTCAAAGCAGAATGTACCCCAACAATACAGGCGTCGTCAACAGAGTAGGGATTTTGGCATGATGTTAATAGCTTGTTTGTTTTCACCCATCAAAATTGAACTCAATATCTCTCATGACCGATAGCGACAATACAATTAAACTCGACCAATTTTTAAAATTCATCGGCATCGTACCAACAGGCGGACAAGCCAAACTCATCATCCAGGGAGGTGAGGTTTTCGTTAATGGCATACTAGAAACCCGACGCGGACGGAAGTTAAAATCGGGCGACAGCGTAAAAATAGCAGAACAAACTTTTGATGTAAACTTGGACGAGCTTTAAAATAACGCGATCGCATTAAGACACCAACCGCAATCCCCGCGCCAAATCTTTGCATAACTGCGTTGGTTTACTCACATCCGGTTTAATTAAACAGTCATCCGCAGTAAACGCATAGTTTGCCACCTCTAACTTTAACGCCCACTTTGTCAATGGCAATTTTCCCCAAGTCTCTACAAACTCTACAACGCCTTTAGGTCTTTTAGAGCGTTCTACATTTTGCAAAGCACAGGCAATACTAAGCTGATTGAATCCCCTAATTAAAGGATCGGGATAGGGAAATGGATCTTTTTCTCCGGCTCTAATGCGTCCAAAATATTCCAGCACACCTGAAGCTAATAGAGAAAGTATCTCTGAATGGTTTAATTTAGTAGGATCGTAGCTCATAGGTTTGACAGACCAAATGGGTCGCCCCATATCAAACCAGAGCGCGTGACTTTACGTAACTTTGAATGTGCCACTATTTAGAGTGGATTGATTGGCGCACCACGCACCGCCTACTCCTATAAGATACCGATTGCGTGCAGTAGTCCTTTGCCAGTGATTAACTCGATAATCAGCGCAATAAAGCCGAGCATGGCAATTCTACCATTCCAAATTTCTGCCGAGGTCGTCATGCCCCACTGCCATCGCTCCTGAGGGTACATTTTGACTCGCTTTTTCATTTGCGACACATGAGACAGTTTAACGCTGGGAGAATTTAAGGCTTCGATAGTTAAATCTGCCATCCCATCAATAAATTGAGCGTGAGTGTTGAGGGCTGGGACGCGACGGAAGTTATGTATACCTACTGATTCTGCAACTTCTCGATACTCCATATCAATTTCTTGCAGAGTTTCTATGTGTTCGGAGACAAAACTAATCGGCACGACAACCATATCTTGTACTCCTTGTTTGCCCAGCTCTTGAATGGCATCTTCTGTATATGGTTGCAGCCATTCTACGGGACCGACACGGCTTTGATAAGCTAAGGTGTAAGAATTAGGGCGGTTGAGAGTCTGCATTATGAGCGCCGTACATTCCTCAATTTCTTGCTGATAGGGGTCGCCTGCTTCCTCAACATAACTTTTTGGTACGCCGTGAGCGCTAAAGAAGACATGCACTGCATCAGGATTGGGAAATCCATCCAACTCTTGGGCAATTAACTGCGCCATTGCTTGCAGATAGCCTGGTTGCTTGTACCAAGAAGGGATAACCGTATACTCAATGCTACTTAGCTTGGGGTCTTCTAGCCACATCTTTTGCAGCAAGCGGAAGCTAGAACCACTGGTGCTGATGGAAAACTGCGGGTAGAGTGGTAAAATCACCAAGCGGTCAATACCATCGCGCTTGATGCGGGCGATCGCTTCTTCGGTGAATGGATGCCAATAACGCATCCCGATATACATTTGGGTTGGTTGCCCTTTTTCTGCGAGTCGGGCTTGTAGTGCTTGTGCCTGAGCTTCCGTGATGCGCCGTAAGGGAGAACCGCCACCTATGTGCTTGTAGTTTTCTTGCGATCGCTTCGTGCGCAAGGTTGAGATCCACCATGCCAGGGGTTTTTGCAGCCAGGGAAACGGCAGGCGAATAATTTCCGGATCGGCAAACAAGTTAAATAGAAATGGTTTAACATCTTCTAGTTGATCCGGTCCACCTAAATTAAGTAATAATACTCCCAATCGACCCATAGCAGTTTTGATACCCCAATTTCTTCAGCTTTGTTACTGATTTTAACAATACATCTTTTAACAATACATCTTTATTCAAGATATCGGTCAACAAATATTCATAACGACAGTTTTCTTTGGGAATAGAATGCGTTTCCCTGACGCGAACGCGCGATCGTATCTACGATCGAGATGGCTTCTATATCTAAATCCCGATTTGAGGATGAAAACATGGCAACAATATTACGAGAATGGAGCTATCGCTATCAATGGTTTTACGATACAGTTTCTCGACTAGCGGCGTTAAGCGTGGGCGGAGAAGAAAAGTTCCGTCAATTAGCTTTGCAAAACTTAACAATTCAGCCAAATACTCGAGTTTTGGATCTTTGTTGCGGTAGCGGACAAGCAACTGAGGTGCTAGTGAAATATTCTCAAGATGTGACGGGGTTAGATGCATCTCCTTTATCTTTGAAACGAGCGCAACACAATGTACCGCAAGCCAAGTATGTAGAAGCTTTTGCCCAGAAGATGCCTTTTAGCGATCGCAGTTTCGATCTGGTTCATAGCAGCATGGCGATGCACGAAATGACAGCCGAGGAATTGCGACAGATTTTGAGGGAAGTACATCGTATCCTCAAGCCAGGTGGCATTTTCACTTTGGTCGATTTTCATCCACCGACGAATTGGTTATTCGTGCCTGGAATCTACCTATTTCTCTTTTTATTTGAAACAGAGACAGCTTGGCATTTATTGCGCGAGGATTTAGCTGGGTTACTAGAAGAAGTAGGGTTTGAGTTGCAAGATCGCGCTCTATACGCAGGTGGAAGCTTGCAAGTGATTCAAGCGATCGCGCCAGCTAATTAATCCACCATTATCAATTACCCATTACGATTTACCATAAAATTTGAGGGTTGCATGACGAAGCATGATGAAAACAACGGGTAAAGTTTACCTTGTCGGTGCGGGACCAGGAGATGTTACTTACCTAACAGTAAGGGCGTTGCAGCTGTTGAGCCAAGCAGAGGTATTGATCTACGATGCTTTAGTCGATCCGCAATTGTTAGAACTAGTGCCGTCGAATTGTCTCCAACTAAATGTAGGTAAGCGCGGCGGACAATCCAGCACCCCTCAAGCAGAAATCAATCGCCTATTAGTAGAGTATTGCCAAACAGGACAACAAATAATTCGGCTCAAAAGCGGCGATCCGTTCATTTTTGGGCGAGCCACAGCAGAAATTGAGGCATTAGTCACCGCTGGCTGCCAGTTTGAGGTTGTACCTGGACTTTCTTCTGCCTTAGCCGCACCCACCCTAGCAGGCATTCCCCTCACCGATCCCGTGATGAGTCGTTGTTTTGCTGTAACAACTGCCCACGAACCAGAACTCGTCAATTGGGAAGGTTTAGCATCAATTGGAACGCTAGTGTTTCTGATGGGGGGGCAACAACTACCAGAGATTGTCAAGCGGTTAGTCAGACACGGGCGATCGCCCCACACGCCAATTGCGATCGTGCGTTGGGCGGGAACCACAAAACAGCAAGTTTGGACTGCCACCCTCGAAACAGTTGTAGCTCAAACCGATGGCTTAAATCTTTCTCCTGTTGCGATCGTGGTTGGTGAAGTCGTCGGCTGGCGCGAGTATTTGCAACCAGATCGGGAGCGAGGAGTGTTAGCGAAGCGGGACGAAGTCCGGAGTGAGGAGCGAGGGGGATATAAGAGAGCTGAGGGAGCTGAGGGAGAAAAAACACTCACCACACACCACGACGCGGCACGCGGCTTAATGCGGGAATGCGATTCCCGCACCGCCCGCTTTCCAATGCGGAGGAAACCTCCGCTTCCGCCCGCTTCACCACGCACCACTTTCTTTCCCGACTCCCACTCTCCCACTACCGACTCCCCACTTTCAGGAAAAACTATTCTTGTCACCCGATCGGTGGGACAATCGAGCCAATTTTGCGATCGCCTGGTAGAAATGGGTGCAACCGCCATTGAAATGCCAGCATTGGAGATTGGTGCGCCTTCGAGTTGGATAGGGTTAGATGATGCGATCGCGCAGTTATCGGATTTTGATTGGTTGGTTTTGACTTCTACGAATGGTGTAGATTATTTTTTTGAACGCCTGTTAGCTAAAGGTAAAGATACGCGGGCGTTAGCCGGGGTAAAAATTGCTGTGGTAGGACAAAAAACTGCTCAGAGTCTTCAACAAAGATACTTACAACCAGATTTTATTCCTCCTGATTTTGTTGCTGATTCCTTAATAGAAACTTTTCCTGAATCTTTAGCGGGTAAAAAAGTTTTATTTCCCAGAGTTGAGACTGGAGGACGAGAAGTCTTAGTCAAACAATTTACTGCCAAAGGTGCAGAGGTGGTAGAAGTTGCGGCTTATGAATCGCGTTGTCCGCAGTCAATTGCTCCTGATGCACTAGAAGCATTACAAAGTCATAAAGTGGATATTATTACTTTTGCTAGTTCTAAAACAGTTAGAAATTTCTGCCAACTCATAGCACCATATAACAACATTAATTTAGATAGAGTTTGTGTAGCCTCTATTGGACCTCAAACCTCCAAAGACTGTATAACTCATTTGAGAAAGGTTGATATAGAAGCAGAGGAGTATACCTTAGATGGTTTGTTACAAGCAATTGTAGCTTGGGTAGAAAAAAGTGAGTAGTGAAGGGATACAAAATAATTGCAAATCCCGAATTATCGGTCTCACTGGTGGGATTAGCACTGGTAAAAGTACTGTTTCTCAATACTTAGCAACTGAATATCATTTACCAGTTCTTGATGCAGATATCTATGCAAGAGAAGCGGTACACCTTGGTTCGCCAATTTTAAATGCGATCGCCCAGCATTACGGTACAAACATTTTGCAGGCTGATGGGACGCTGAATCGCCAACAGTTAGCGCGAATCATATTCAATAACTCTACAGAAAAGCAGTGGTTAGAAGCACAAATTCATCCTTACGTGCGCGATCGCTTTGAGCAAGAGATTGATAAATTATCTGCTCCTACAGTTGTATTAGTTATCCCTTTGTTATTTGAAGCAGAGATGACAGATTTAGCGACAGAGATTTGGGTGGTTTCCTGTTTGCCGCAACAGCAAATAGAACGACTTATGCAGCGCGATAATTTAACTGTAGAACAAGCACAGGCGCGAATTAACAGTCAAATGCCATTGTCGGAAAAATGCGATCGGGCTGACGTTGTTTTGGATAATTCTTCTACCTTGGAAGATTTGAAACAGCAGGTAGATTTAGCGATCGAGAAGATTCTACGACCCAGTTGAGTAGTGGCAGATCGCTCTTGCATCATACCAAAAATTTTTATTCCATTGACTTCAGCAACTTTGTAGGGAAACAAGCAGAGAGTAGAGTTTATGATTCTGGCTCCGATAAAGGTTTAGGACTGTCCAATTCTGCTAGAGCCACCTTGACACAATTCTGAACTCCTTGCCAATCGCGTTCTGATAACTGCCCAATACAGAACAAGTTGGCAGAAGCAGGCAATGTCACGATAAAACTCCGAAAAACAGATGTAACTCGTAAACCAGCTGCTTGCCAGTCCTGAAGCACATAATCAGTTACACCTAACGCAGTTGTCTGAGTCGTAATCAACCCAATTATTACATCGGGGCGATTTGCATGATATGTTGTCGAAGATAAAATGACAGCAGGACGACGCTTGATACCTGTGATGCCAGGAAAATCAACAGTAACGACATCACCTGGATTGAAGTCACTCAGTTAATTCCTCGCTCTCAGAGTAGACTGTTGCAGCATACTGTAAGGAAAAGGCAACTAGATCGAGCTGGTCTTGCTCTGTCCATGTATCGCTTTGGTCAATAACACCAGCATCATGCTGTACCAAATCGTTGAGAATCAGCGTTGCCAAGCGCAGCCGCTCCGATGGTGGCAAAGTGCGAATGACCTGGGTATAAATTTCCTGAATAGTGGTTGGCATAATCAACCCTCCTACCACTCATCCTAATCTAAACCTGTAACTGCTGCCTTGCAAATACTTGTGCGGATGTATAATGCCACGAGTATGAAACGTCTAAGTATCGTGTGTGGGCTGCCAGTCAGCAGAGACAAGCCCCATCTGTCGTGCCTCGCTCAACTCGATAAAGCCCAACGCTGCAAGATGAGCCAAAGCATACTGCCATGCGTTAGGGTCACACTCGAAAACATACATATATCCGTCAGCTACAAATCCAGCGCTACCGTCTTCGTAGGGCGTAAAGTCAGTGTACTCGAAATCATCACCGCGCTTCCGAACGAACGTGTATGTTTTACCGACTTTCGGCTTTTTCATGGCGGATAGACGAGAGCTAACTTAATTATTAGATCGACTTTTTCTATATAGCACTTACATAGAGCGAACTGTATTGTAAGTCTGCGCTTGTTTTCCCTTTTTGAAGGTGAATACATAGCAAGCTCTTCATATATTACGTCATCGCGGCGATCTCATAAAAATCTTTCATTGGCAAGCGTGCAAAATGGCAGATAAAATAAGACAAATGGCACACATATCTAGAGTTTGAGGAGCTATGACAGTACGTACCAGCAATTCCAAAAAAAAGGCTGCTAGCGGTACAGCTCAACCTACTGTGAAGTATCATGTCCTGCAAAGTGTTGCGAATACCTATGAACTAGATAGTCGCCAAAAGGAAGCTCTTTTTGGTATTCCCGCACGAACCCAAGCTAGGTACAAGAAAGATGATTCTGTATTAAGTCCACTTGTGATCGATCGCTTGGAGCGTTTTAACCGGATTACAAAGCAGGCGATCGATCTGTTTGAAGATGAGGAGGAAACTAAAAGATGGTTGAGTACGCCGAAAGCTAGTCTCGACAACAAAACTCCTCTGGAAGCACTGACTACAGACGCAGGAGCAAAACAAGTAGAGCAAATACTCTATCGTGCTGAGTATGGGGTATACGGTTAGTGAAAATCTGGCGTATATGCAAAGAAAAACACAAAAATTCTGCTTTCTCTGGCGAAGGTGGTATTTATACTGCTGGTCGCTGGACACCTCAAGGCATTAGAGCAGTTTATACATCGGAAAGCCTAGCACTTGCAACCCTCGAAGTATTTGTCCACACTGAGAGCAACAAAATTCCTTTAGTTGGCATTCGTGCTTTTATTGCAGATAACATTGTTGTTGAAGAAATTAAAATTGATGACTTACCGAGCAATTGGCAGGAAGAGTCTGCTTATCCATCCTTGCAGGCAATTGGTGATGCTTGGTTGCGATCGCAACGAACTCCAGTTTTAAAAGTTCCTTCTGCAATCATTCCATTCGAGTACAATTATATTCTCAATCCAGATCATCCCAAGCTTCAAATTTCAACCGAGCCTCCTTTTAACTTTAAATTCGATCGGCGAATGTGGAAAAGAGCTAATCCTTGAACATCTGTTCATAACGAGTTTGAGGCTAGTTGGAGCTGTTTTTCAATCGCATCACACGCAACGCTAACTCCATTTTCTGCTTGAATCATCCATCCAATTTCTGTTGCTTTGGTCGTATAGGTAGGGTTTTCTAATAACTCGCGTAACTCCTTAGCTACCCGTGATGCTAGATATCGATTGCGGGAAACTGTGCGAGAAGTTCCTAAACGTTCGACCCTTGCGGCATTATCCGGCTGATCGTGACTGTAGGGCATAATTAAGGTTGGACGACCTGCGCGTAATGCTTGCGCCGTCGTCCCAATTCCTCCTTGATGCACGATCGCACAAGCGTAAGGAAAAATTTGAGAGTAGGGAGCATAGCTAACCGTCAAAATATCTTTTGAAAGGTTCTCCGGAGGTGGATTTTTCCCAATTAATAACACAGCACGACGGTTTAACAGCCTTGCAGCTTGAATACTTTCCTGATAAAAGTTACCAGGAGCCATAACTGCGGCTGAACCAAGAGTAAAAACAATTGGCGGTTCACCTGTATCCAAAAATTGCTTTAGTTCAGGTGTAATTGCTGCTCCATTGTGACTCCCATCATAAAATGTTGAGCCTGCGACTACTGTATTTGTAGCCCAATCCGGTTGAGGTTTTGCCAACACGGGAGAGAATAGGGCGATCGTCAGATAGGGGGAAAACTTATCGTCAATGAAGGGATTCCCAACCAGTGCAGGCAAACCTAGTTCGCGACGAAATTGGAGAACGGGTTCAGCCCAAGAATTGCTGACAAGCTTGGCAAAGTTGATGACTCCCCGATTAGCGATCGCCCCAAAACCACGCAATTTTGCTAAAAAAGGAAATGGAGCCAACACGGGTGGATCGTAAACGGAGAAAAACGAAATTGGAGCCATTGCACTTGATGCCCATCTGATTCCCAATTTTTCCGCCACCAACCGAGCTGCAACGACTCCTTCACCTGCAAAAATAAAATCTGCACTCTTGACACTTTGCATCAAGTCTGCATACATCTCGCGTAAACTCGGACAAACCCACTTTCGGACGATATACTCTGAACCTGTCTGCACATCCATCATCCGCGCCATCTCTTGAGGATCGTTGAGAGCGGTATTGTCGGGACGCAGCCGATGAAACTCAAACCCCAAGGCTTCAATTTTGGCTTGATATTCTTTATGCGTGGCGAATGCAACATCGTGACCGCGTTTTCGTAATTCCACCGCGATCGCAATTTTGGGATGCAGATCTCCCAAAGAACCGATTGTAGTGACAATAATTCGACTCACAATCTTGCCTCTCGGTCTACTTTTAGAAGATTTAAAACAGCAGGTAGATTTGGCGATCAGCAGATTTATGACAGGTTAGTCCTTCACTTTAGTGATTTTCATGGAACCAGCAGCATCATCCAAAATAACCTTGCTATTAATTCCTTGCAAATACTCATCCGTTGCCTTCCTGCATCCACCCCAATCATGATAGTCATCAAGAATTATGCTGCCACCGAGCGTCAGATAGGGAAAAATTCGCTCCAAAGAAGTCTTTACAGGGTCATACCAATCAACATCGATATGGGCAAAGGCAACGGGACTATCTATTGTCATTGTGTCCTGAAGCAAGCCTTGAACCAGCGATACGCATTGTTTTTCGCAGTCAATTCCAAAGCTTTTCAAATTCGATTGTACAATCTCGTATAGGTCCTCTTCATAACCATAGTATTTGTCGCCGCCAATTCCCTTCGATTTGCCTTCCACAATTGTCTGATAGCGATCGTGTACGTCCTGCGTATCTTCATTTGTGGGTGGAGGGATCATGCCAAAAACATCGTAAGTGAATAGGGGTCTTTCAGCTCTTTTCAATGATGCAATCAAAATAGTAGAGCCGCCAAGCGCACAACCAGCTTCGAGAAAGATTCCTGGTAAGTTGCTTTCTTCGATCGCGCGACACGTATTCGTAAGGCTGGCTAGCTTACTGTCTGATAAATAGGTCAGATTTTTGGAGCGGATACGAGCAATTAACTCGCGATCTGCCGGGCTCAGCTCTGATAATAGGGATTCTTGAGTACCCGCTCCCTTCCTCAAAAGAGACTTTATCCAAGAACTTATATTTCTCATGCTTCATGCATTTTAAAGGCTAACAATCTATTGAAGTCAGTGACTCGCACAACTTGCAAATGAAATGGCTACGAATGAAAAGGAACAGTTATCAAAGGTAAGAGTGACAACAGCAGCCACAACCAAGACCAATTAAATTGCGGCTGGGTAGCAGGCGCTGATGGCTCTAATAAGGCGTTGATGCGTTCGTTCAAGCGTTCTGCTTGACTGGCTGCGCTGAAGGCAGCACAAAAACTCGTCATTGGCACGATCGCGGAACGCACGACCAATAACAAAGATTCTGCCAAAGTCAGCGGATCGACTTGCTGAGCCGCCCGATTATCTGCCCGCAGTTCCCGTAACAGTAACAATTCTTCCCATAAGGCTTCTGTTTGTGGCAACCAAGCCGTGCAGGCGCGTATCCAGCCTAACCAGAAAAACCAGAAAGTATCTCGGTAGTAGTAATGTGCTTGTTCGTGGGCAATGACAGCGGCTAACTGTTCTGGGGTGAGAATGTATAGCAATCCCTGGCTGACAACTAATTCCGGTCGCCAGAAGCCAACTAAAGCGCTAAACAGCACGGGAGTTTCTAAAATGCGGCAAAATGCGCCCTCTACTTGCTCTTGGGGATAGGTACGAGTCTGACTCACAGCTCGCCAGCCTTGCCATGCCAGCTTAAGTCCTAATGCGATCGCCACGATCGACCCAATTACCGTCAGTCCGTAGCTATACCAACCTACAGACAAACCCAACATCGTGCCTTGGGTTCCCATAAACAATACCGATATTCCCGCGATCGCCAATAATAATGGGGGAAAGAGAAAAAACCATAGCGTTTGTCCCCAGCGTCGCTGCCAGTCACCTGAAGCTGATGACCAATTCTGCCGCACGTTCCAAGCCACTACTAATGCAGCCAAAATCATGATGGTGTGCATTACTTCTCCTCCCGTTGTTGGCGTGCAGCTTGAATGCGCTGAGCGATCGCTTCAAGCTGTTCTAGGCTAGTGCGATCGAGACTATCAACAAAAGCAGCCACAACATCGGGATTGCCAACTGCCAGAAAGCGATGTAGCTTTTCATGCGCCTCTATAACTTGCGCTTGTTCCTTCGTTACCAACGGTCGCCAATAAAAAGCCCGTTCTTGTTTATCGCAAGCTAACCAGCCTTTTTCTGTCAGGCGGCGCAGCACTGTGGTAACAGAAGTGTAGGCTAACTCTCTATCTGGATCGGCAAGAATGCGATCGTGTACGTCCTTGACAGTCACGCGATCGAGTTCCCAGACAATATGTAAAATTTCTGTCTCTAATGGACCGAGGGATAGCTGTTTGGGACGGTAATTAGGCAGCGGAGACATAAGCTAAGTCAAAAGTCAAAAGTTAAAAGTCAAACATTACTGATAACTGGTCGCTGATATTCGCTGCTTTCCAGGTTACACCGTCAGAGTTATCTCTCGCGACATTTTTTGTGAAAATTTGACTTGTGAAAGTTTGACATCTTGTCTTTTGACTGTCATCCAGAATCCAAACTAAGCTAGGTGTTCGATTCCAGCCTGTTTTTATACAAAAAATCAAAAACCCTTGATTCTGGGGTGGATGTCTTCCACCCTTTTTCAACATCTTAGCTGGATCGATCGCCGATCCTATTTGTGAAAGAAGGAGATTGAAATCATGCGCAAGATCGCGTTAGCTTTGCTGTCGGCTGTTGCTATCTTTACTCTAGCTTTTCCCAGTACAGCTCTAGCAGCAGACATAGGTAACGGAGCCAAAATTTTTAACAGTAACTGTGCTGCTTGTCACATGGGAGGGAAAAATGTGGTAATGGCGACAAAAACACTACAAAAAGATGCTCTAGAAAAATTTAGTATGAACTCCTTAGCAGCAATTATCAACCAAGTCACAAATGGTAAAAATGCTATGCCTGCTTTCAAAGGAAAATTGAATTCCCAGCAGATTGAAGATGTTGCTTCCTACGTGCTGGAAAAAGCTGAAAAAGGATGGAGCTAAAACAGCGATCGGCGATCGGTTATC
>ERZ1066118.185-NODE-185-length-65810-cov-8.854657_pt1 | contig 65810 bp, 46 predicted proteins | sample MGYA00382765_ERZ1066118 | MGnify/ENA primary metagenome ERZ1066118 (study PRJEB33369, sample SAMEA5778348) | biofilm metagenome | biome: Industrial cooling water; feature: Water cooling tower basin; material: Biofilm | place: United Arab Emirates | collected...
ATAATGATTAAGTGCACGGTTGAATGAGTCCCTACAGGTAGGGGCTCATCGAACCGTGCACTGCCTCTGGGCCGTGCCGAAGACGTTTGCGCCGACTCACGTATCGTGCAGCGAATTGGATCGCTGAACTCTGCATATTCCTCAAGACCGGGGCTGGGCCCGCGCAGGCTCGCCGAGCACCAGCGCGGTCCCCACAAAGATAGCCAGCATTCCGGCGGTCTCGAGAGGCGCTACCCGCTCGCCGAACACGACCCAAGCGAACGCCAGTCCGAGCACAGGGACGAGGAAGAGGAAAAGGGAGAGCCGCCCTACGTCGCCGTGACCCAGGAGCCAAAACCAGATCGTGGTCGAGAGCGCCGTCCCGCCGAGGGACAGGAAGAGGAGCATGCCGGCGAAGGCGGCTCCCCAGGTAGTCTCCCCCAAAGGCTCCAGTAGCGCTGCCGCGCCGAGAAGCGGCAGGCTTCCGAGGACCAGTTGCCAACCGGTCACTGCGAGCAACTCGCCGCGTAGGTCCATTCGCTTCACGAGCACGCTTCCGGCCGCGGCCCCGATAGAGGCGCTCAGGGCAAACAGACTGCCGACCATACCCTCGCTCAGCCCCCCCGCCAGTCGTGGGTATGTGATCAGCAGAACGCCGCCTGTGCCGAGGAGAACCGCGGCGATCTTCGCCCGCGTGAGCCGCTCGTGGAGCACAAGCGCGGCGAGCAGCACTGCGACCAGCGGCTGCACGTTGCCGAGGACCGAAGCGATCCCGGCGCCGACGCGGCCGGGACTCAGGAACATCCCGCCGTACGTCGCGGTGGTGGCGACCAGCGAGAGGGCTAGCAGCGCAGGCCAGCGCCGGGGAGCCGGAAGCAACGGGTGACCGCCTAGGAGGGCGAGGCCGAGCAGCACCGTTCCGGCGATCAGCGCCCGGAGCCCGCCGAAGAACAGGGGTGGCGCATAGCCGAGGCCAGCCTTGACGACAACCGCGCAGAGTGCCGCGAGCACGGTTACAACGAGCACCCCGAGCATCAGGGTACCGGCTCCCGGCGTGCCCGCAGATCCGGTACGCCCGGTAGCGGCGTTCCTTCGGGACCGGCGCTCGTCGCCGGCAGGTTCGCCGAGCGACCCTGCTACCATATTATTCCGCCGGCAGCGTAGGAACGGTCGCGGCCGCCCTCCAGGAGACGTCGCCCGTTCGCGTCCTGGGGTCCGGTCGTGGGAGTCCGCGCCCCACCAGAAGAGACCGGTCCAGCCGTACCGGAGGCACCACCGCTGGACGTTGAGGCGGCGAACCGGCCGCAGCAGCAACGACCGGAGCTTCAGGGTGAGGTCTTGGCAGTGCGGACACCTCCGGCCGAAGGAGACGATGAGCGAAGCCGGAATCGTCGCGGTCAGAAGCACTGCAGCGGCCACGTCCACATTTGGATTCCATCCTTGGCGTTGCTCCTTTCGTCGGTCCCCTAGGGTTTGAAGCCTGCGTCAGCTTGGTCGCCGATCATTACGTGTACAGATCAGCCCGGGTCGGCGGGAGCCGGCGGGCTCCTCCGGCGTCGCGCTTGCCCAGCAGGAGCTGGACAACGCCGATCTGTCCGGAGGCGAATGCGTGGGCGGCTTCGGCCATGTACAGGCGCCATACGCGGTAGGTCGTCTCACCCACAATTTCCTGCGCCCTCCCCTGCACGCGTTCCAGATTGCGGACCCAATGCCGTAGGGTTTGTGCGTAGTGCTCCCGCAGGCTCTCCACATCCCGTAGCTCGAACCCCACAGCCTCGGCGGGCGCGATCAGCTGCGCAGGCGGGACCAGCTCGCCATCGGGAAAGACGTACCGGTCGATGAACGACGTGCGGCGGTGCAGGAGGCGGGCGATCGACTCCGGCAGGGGACCGCCGGTGCTCAGGGACACGATGCCGTGGTTGAGGAAGAGCCCGCCCGGCCTGAGCAATCGGAACGCCTGCTCATAGTACTCAGCGAAGCTTTCCGACGTGCTCCACCATCCCGACGCTGGCGATCTTGTCGAACTCGGCGTCCCGTGGAAGGTCGCGATAGTCGCGCACTTCGACGTGGCAGCGGTCCTCCAGCCCCGCCGCCGCGATGCGCGCCCGGGCCAGCGCTGCCTGGGGGGTCGATCCAGCCGCAACCGATGTCCAATAGCCTCTCACCGGGCCGGAGACGCAGCTTCCGGCAGATCAGCTCGAGCTTTGCCTCCTGGGCGGGGTCCAGACCCTCGTGGCCGGTGGGAAAGTAGCCGCAGGAGTAAATCATGCGCTGGTCCAGCCAGAGTGCGTAGAAGTCGTTGCCCACATCGTAGTGGGAGCGAACGGCGAGCGCGTCGCGGCGAAGCGAGTGCCGGCCGCCGAAACGCCACCTAGGCTCTGAGTCGCGGGCCCCAGCGAAGCGATCGGTGTTCGAAGGGGGCAACCCGCGTAGACGGGCTGCGAGTCGGAGCAAGACCCCGGCCGAAGCTAGCCGCCGCCTGACCTGACCGGCCACCGCTGCCGCTGCCGCTGCCTCGACATTCCCCTCCAGATCGAAGTCCCCGCGGAGAAACGCCTCGCCCATTGCCCGATGGGTAGGCAGGAGCAGCATCCGACGGAGGGCACCCGGATGGCGGAGCACGAGCGTGAACTGCGCGGGGTCCCGCCGCGGCTCATCGACCGAGCCGTCCCAGAACCGCACCGTGAAGGTTCGCTTCTCGACCGGTCCGAACACCGTGGTCAGGATCTCCTCGGTGAGCCTGCGGATCGAATCACCCTGCGCCGGAGACACAGTGGCAAGTTTGCTGTGGAGCGTGCTCATGGTCATGCAGACCCCCTTTTCTGGTGAGTGACGAAGTCCCGCGCCGGTCGAGACAGGGCCGCCTAGTCCCTGAGATCGCCGTAAACCGCTGCCGACGACGATCTCGAACCCGGTGTGGGGGTACCTGTCGGGGAGGATAGGCCCTAGAGCATGAAACCCGCGTGAACAGCCGATGAAGGTGGCTTCATTCAGGGTGCGCGGCGGCTGCCGTGGCCCCGCCCCGTCAGACCGGGGAGTGTGCTCGGGCTCGCGACATCGGCCCTGGCGCCGACCTCCTGAAGCAATCTTCATGGGAAACTCACTGACGTTTCACGTCCAGCACGACAGATATACCCAGGGTCGCCACGACGTTGCCCGAGAACCGGTTGCGTCCGGAGAGTCCGGCTAAACACGAACTTCTCACCTTAGGGACGATCAGACATGATCAAGATCACGAAGCAGCGCGACGGCAGCTACAGAGTGGTGTTCGGTCTGGCGGATGGCTTTGTAGCGGATCGCGCCAGCGTGGTGGGAGACTTCAACGATTGGGATCCCTCCGGCCATCCGATGAAGTCCAGGAAGAACGGTCGACTGGAAGCCACCGTCGAGCTCGAGCCGGGCGAGTACCAGTTCCGCTACCTCGTCGACGAGGGTCAGTGGCACGACGAGGATGGAGTCGGGCGTTGTCCCAACCCGTTCGGTGGCGAGAACGGTCTGCTTCAGCTGGAGTAAGCGTGCAGGGAGGTCGCGTGGAGGCCGAGGGGCCAGTCGGGGGTGGAAGGGGGGAGCATGTCCGCGGTCTACTACGGCGGTGCTGCGTGCACGGCTGCGAGGGGGGCGCTCACGCGTGTGACCGCGCCGATACGCCGGTGTACACCGAAACGATCCACCCGGGCGAGCTCGCCTCTCGGGGTCCGCTTGCGCCGCCGGTCCAGGCCGCGCTGAAGACGATCACCGGGGAGCCCGCACTCCCCGCCCACCGCGTCCACCTGCTGGTGGATGGCGCCCAGGCTTTCGGAGCGATGTTCGGGCTGCTGGAGGGGGCGGAGCGGGAGATCCTGGTGGAGAATTTCATCTTTCGCGGGGATGTCGTCGGCGCTGCGTTCGCGGAGGCGCTCGAAGCCAGGGCGGAGAGCGGAGTCGAGACCCGGGTCCTTCTCGATCCCTTCGGCTCGCTGATGAGCCGGAGCGTCCCCGTCAGCCTCCGATTTCGCCGCACGAGAGTGCGCGCCCGGCTGTACAACCCCCCGCGGCCCACCGCCGCCTTTCTGCGGCGCGGACGTGACCACCGCAAGCTGGTCGTCCAGGACCGACGCCGGATGGTGGTCGGCGGTCTCTGCCTCGCCGACGCTTGGGCGGGCAATTGCGTGCGCACGTGCACCTGGCGGGACTCCGCAGTCGAGGTTGAAGGTCCGGTGGTGACGCGTGCCGCGGCTGGCTTCGACGCGGCGTGGGCCGGCGACCCCCGGCTCCCTCTCCCGTCTGACTGGAGCCGGGGCACACAGGCGGGTGCCGTCCCGGTCCGCCTGGTCTCCGACGCCCCGCGCGAGCGTCGGGTGGAACGTCTGCTGGCGACCGCATTCGCCTCCGCGGAGTGGGAGATCCTGATCACCAACCCCTACCTGGTCCCCACCCCCGCGCTCGCCTCCGCACTCATTGCCGCCGTCCGCCGCGGAGTCGACGTGCGGATCGTAGTACCCGCCAGGAACAATCACCCCGTGGTAGGATGGACCTCGGAGCACCTTTCGGGGCCCCTGCTGGAGGCGGGGGTCAGAGTGTGGCGCTGGGCCGGGCCGATGATGCACGCGAAGACCGTCGTGGTGGATCGCTGCTGGTCGCTCGTGGGGTCCAGCAACCTCGACCCGCTGAGCCTCGTCCACAACGCGGAGCTGAACGTCGAGATCCACGGCACCGGCTTCGCGGAGCAGGCGGTGGACCTGTTCGCGCGCGACCGGGCCGGCAGCGTGGAGCTCACCGGCAGTCAGTGGCAGAGACGCTCCATGCGCCGGCGTTTTACAACGCGGATGGCGGCGGTGCTGCGCGCCTGGCAGTAGGCCCTGCGCTACAGGAGTCGCGAAAGGAGTCCCGCTCCGTACTCCAGCAGGCGCTGGCTCCAGGGCCGCCGCCGGAAGATCTCCAACCGGATCTCCTCGGCGTACGCCAGGTCGGCCAGGAAGACCGAATAGATCCGCGCGCCGAACGCAGGATCCAGCGAGAGAAAGGCGACCTCGTCGTTGTAAGCGAGCGAGCGGTTGTCGAGGTTGATCGTGGTGACTGCCGACCAGGCGCCGTCCACGACGAAGGTCTTGGCGTGGAGGGTGCTGGGTTGGTACTCATAGATGCGCACGCCGCTTTCCAGAAGCGGCTCGTAGTGGCTACGTCCCGCGAGCCAAGTCGTCCGAACGTCGGAGCGGGGGCCGTTGGTGAGGATTTGCACGTCTACCCCGCGGCGGGCCGCCTCCGCGAGGAGGGACACCAACCCGCTGTGAGGGACGAAGTACGCATTGGCAATGTAGAGCCGCTCCCGGGCCCCCGCGATCGCTTGCACCAGCAGGCGTTGGGCCGCAGTGCTCCCCTCTACCGGCGGGCTGAGGACCACCGCGGCCGTCGAGCCCGGAACGGCCGGTCCCTCGGTTCGGGGCAGGAGCCGCCCGTCTGCAAGCAGAGTCCCCGTCGCCTCCGCCCATTTCGCAACGAAAGACTACTGCACCCGGGCCGCCGCCGGCCCGGTGAAGCGCACGTTCGTCTCTCGCCATTCCTCTGGCCGCCTCCCCCCACCCAGCCACTTGTCGTCGAAGCCGAACCCGCCGGTATACCCGACGGCGCCATCGATCACGATTCCGCGGACGTGCGACCGGTGGTTCCCCCGATCGAGCGCATACCACCGGAGCGGCCTGAGTTCGGCCGTCCGCGCTCCCGCGGAGCGCAGTCGCGCGAGGTCGCCTTCAGTCAGGTCCTGTGCGCCGAATGCGTCGTAGAGGAAGAACACCGCAACGCCCGCGCGTGCCCGTTCGGCGAGGATCCGGACGACGCTGTCGGTGACGGCGCCCGGTGCGGCGTAGTACATCTGCACCGTGATCGAGCGGCGGGCCGCGCGCAGGTCCGTCCAGAGGCGCGGGAAGGTTCCGTTCCCATCCAGCAGTAGCTCGACCTGATGACCGCCGAGGGGCTCCGCCCCCGTAACCAGCGCGAGGACGGCGGCAAACTCCGGCGAGGTTGCCGCCGGGCCCCCTGGTGGGGCCGTCGCCTCGATGCGGAGGCGGACCGGGTCACGAAGAACGTGCGGCAATCCCACCAGCGCGAGGACCAGCACGGGCATGCTCACCACGACGAGACCCGCGGCCGACCAGGCGAGCTTCCGGCGGAGGCGGCGCAGCTGCTCTGGCCAGCCGCACTCCGGGTGGATTGCGGAGTGGATACGAGTCCGGAGAGGTCCCGAGGCCGCAGGACGCGGCACGGAGTTCAATGACCGCAGCCACACCCGCAGCCGCGCGGCGTGGGTCCACTCCGGCCGGGGATGTCGAGACCATAGCCTGCCCGCCGGACCGCCGCGGCCACCGCCGCAGGTGAAGTTGTCGCCGGGTCGTAGCGCACCTCCGCTGTGCCAGGCTCGAGGTCGACGACGACGCGGTCGACCCCGGGCAGGGCGCGGAGCGCGTCCTCGACACGCCGCTGGCACGAGCCGCACGTCATCCCGGTGATGCCGAGCGTGAGAGTCCGGGCTGCTCCAGTGGTCATCGTACCCTCCATCGAAAGTTTGAGTATGTAATCCTCGACAAGTTCTGCAACCTCTTACTCGTACGGAGCCTATCGATTCACAGCACCAGGTCACACCAGCGTGCGCGCCAGCTCCAGAAGCTCGGGGTCCAGCGCCTTGCGCTTTTCGGCGATCTCCTCCAGAGGAGTAGTGGTAGTCCTTCCGCCCCTCCAGCCGACAAGCACGCTCGTCCGGCCTGTCGCGAGCTGCTCCACCGCCCCGGCGCCCAAACGGCTGCCCAGGAGGCAGTCGAAGGCGCCCGGGGCGCCCCCGCGCTGGACATGCCCCAGCGTCGTGGCGGGCAATTCGAACCCCAGTCGCTCCCGGTGTTCGTTCGCGTAGCGCGCCAGCGCGGCCGCATCATGCTCCGCGCCTTCGGCGATCACCACCAGCGCGTGGGCCCTTCCCTGCCGATGGGCGTCGTGGATCGCCTGCATCAGCGCTTCCGGCTCCACGGGGAACTCGGGGATCACCACGACCTCCGCGCCGCCCGCTACCCCCGCCGCGAGCGCGAGGTAGCCGCAATCCCTTCCCATGACCTCCACGAGGAAGGCGCGGTGATGTGACTCGGCCGTTGTCTTCAGCCGGTCGGTCGCCTCCAGCGCGATGTTCAGCGCGGTATCGACCCCCAGGGCGACGTCCGATCCGGCGAGATCGTTGTCGATGGTGGAGGCTACCCCCACCACGGGGAACCCACGAACAGCGAGCGAGAACGCGCCGGCCTGCGAGCCGTTGCCTCCGATCACGATGAGCCCGTCGATCTCCCGTTGCCGCAGCATGCCGAGTGCGGTTACCCTCCCCTGCTCGCTCCGGAACTCCGGCGAGCGCGCGCTTCCCAGGATCGTGCCTCCAAGCTGGAGGATCCCGGCGACATCCTGGCTGCCGAGCGGAATGAAATCACCCTCCAGCAGGCCCGCATACCCGCGCCGCACGCCCTCAACTGCCCAGCCTTGATGCAGGCCGGAACGAACCACCGCGCGAATGGCGGCGTTCATCCCCGGGGCGTCGCCCCCACTGGTCAGGACGGCGATGCGCTTGCTCATGAACTCAGTGGTTTCGGTGAAGGACTCTCTTGTTGATCGGACGATAGGGCCGGGGGCGTGAATCGCTCGTGAAGGTGGGATGAAGACACCTTCACGCCACCCTCGGCAGGGACCTCGCGTCGGCGAACCCGCCGCTTCCGGAGTAGGTCCCGCAGGTTCACCCTTAGCTGCTGAGATCGAAGACCATGTGTTTTTCGGCAAGTGCGAGCTTTACCGCGTCCGCAGTCCTCCTCCCGGCGGGCGCCCTGGCGGTCCGGCGCGCCTACACGATCGACCGGCGGTACCTGGCGCTCTGCGCCCTCCCATTCCTCTTCGGGATTCAGCAGCTCATGGAGGGGTTCGTCTGGACCTACGGTGCCCGCGGGGAGAGCTCACTGGTCGGGACCTTCTCCCTTGGCTACATGTTCTTCGCCTGGCTCGCCTGGCCGGTCTGGGTCCCGTTCGCGACCTTCTTCATCGAGCCTCCTCGACGAAGGTGGATCTACCTCGTGTTCGCGATCGCCGGCGGAATGCTGGGGGCGCTGCAGTACGTCCCGTACTTCGCCCACGACGGGTGGCTCGTCACAACTTTCCTCGGCCGAGCCATCCGCTACGGTGGCATCGGACTGCTCGACTCTGTGATCGGCCGGGACTTCACCTATGCGATCTACCTGGCAATCATCATCGCGCCGCTCCTGATCGCGACCGACCGACAGGTAAGGGTCTTCGGCGCCCTCGTGTTGTCGATCTTCCTGACGACGTACTTCTTCTTCACCTTCGCGTACATCTCGGTCTTCTGCTTCGGCGGCGCGGCCATGTCTCTCTACCTGGTCTACATGATCCACACCAAGGGGCGTCAAGGGGGTGTCGAGCTTCCCGCCATGGGATGAGGTGATACGCCCGGTGGCCGGCGGAAAAAGGAGGCTGGCCGAGGATCACTGGGGCGGGAGGTCGGGGGTCGCCCAGACGACGAGGCCCGGCTCGAACAGGCTAGGCAGCCAGACGTGGCGCGGGAGGACGCGCACGGTGTAGCCGTGCAGCCCGCTGGCCCCGCAGGGCACACCGTTCGCCTCGAACAGGTGGGTGCCGCCGGAAGCCTGACCGATGGAGAGCATGGGCACGGCGCCGCCAGTGTCCAGCTCGCCGGAAGCGCCCAGGCGGCCCAGATACAGCTGCACCTCCACTTCGTCGGGCGAAAGCGAACCGAGTGCCACGCGGGCACGCACGTGGAGGAGGTCGTTCGCGCCGAGGCTCGGATTCGGAGCCGGGGAGACGCTCTCAACCCGGACCTCCGGCCATGCCGTCCTGACCCTTGCGATCCACGCGGCGGCGCTCCGGGCCTGCGCTGCCTCATCATCCAACAGGGACATCACGTGAACGGCGGAGGGAACGTAGAACCGCTCCGTATACTCCTGGACCATGCGGTGCGTGTTGAAGACGCCCCCGAGCCGCGCCAGGGATATCTTCATCCGCTCGATCCAGCCGCAGGGGAGACCCGTTTCGTCCCGCTGGTAGAAGGTGGGGACCACCTCGCGCTCGAGCAGCGCGTAGAGCGCCTCCGCGTCGCGGCGATCGCGCTCCTCCGGCTCCTCCTCGGTTTCCAGCAACGGGGCCCTGTCGCCGATCGCCCACCCCCCGGGGCCGCCGATCTCCCGGGTGTCCTCCCACGCCTCGGCCCACCAGCCGTCCAGGACGCTGAGGTTGAGCACCCCGTTCGCCATCGCCTTCATTCCGCTGGTGCCGCTCGCTTCCTGCGGCGGCCGGGGCGTATTGAGCCAGACGTCCACGCCCTGCACGAGCGAGCGCGCCGCCGCCAGGTCGTAGTCCTCGAGGAAGACCAGCTTTCCGCGAAAGCGGGGATCGGCAACGAAGCGTGTGACCTGCTGGACCAGTTCCTTCCCCGGCTCGTCACGCGGATGTGACTTCCCGGCGAAGAGGAGCTGAACTGGCCGCTCAGGATTGGCCAGCAGGCGAGCCAACCGATCGGGGTCGCGGAAGAGGAGAGTGGCGCGCTTATAGACGGCGAAGCGGCGGGCGAAGCCCAGCGTCAAAGCGCGGGGGTCGAGCGCCTCGTCGGCCGCCGCCAAGCGTTCGTAGGATGCGCCCTGCCGTAGCGCCTGTGCCCGGAGGCGACGGCGCGCAAACGCCACGAGCCGCTCCCGGCGCTGCTCGTGCGTGCGCCACAGTTCCTCGGCCGGCAGGCGCGCGGCGCCTTCCCAGACCATGCGATCGGCGGGCTCCTCCCGCCACCGCGTCCCGACGTGGCGGTCGTAAAGTCGGTCCATCTCGTGAGAGATCCAGGAGCGGAAGTGCACGCCGTTGGTCACGTGGCCGATCGGGACGTCGTCCACGGGAACTCCCGGCCAGAACCCCTGCCACATCTGGCGGGTGACCTCACCGTGGAGCCGGCTCACCGCGTTCCGATGCGCCGCCATCCGGAGCGCGAGGACGGCCATGCCAAAGGGCTCATCCGGGCTGGGGCGCGTCTGCCCGAGCGCGAGGAGATCGCGGCTAGAGAGCGCCATCCCCGCCGCGTATTCGCCAAGATACCGCTCCACCAGCGCCGGCGGGAACCGGTCATGCCCCGCCGGCACGGGCGTATGAGTGGTGAAGACGACCCCAGCGCGCACCGCCTCCGTGGCTTCTTCGAAGGTGAGAGTGTAACGTTCCATCAGGCGCCGCGCTCGCTCGAGCGCCAGGAACGCGGCGTGCCCCTCATTCATGTGGCAGACGGCCGCATCCAGCCCCAGCGCCGCCAGCATCCGGCAGCCGCCAATGCCCAGCACGATCTCCTGGCGGATGCGCACGTCCTGGTCGCCGCCGTAGAGCCGGCCAGTGATATCGCGGTCCTCTGCGAGGTTCTCTTCGACGTTCGTGTCCAGGAGGTAGAGCGGGATGCGGCCGACCTGCGCGCGCCAGACCTGCGCGCCGACGGTACGTCCGGGGAAGGGGATCAAGACCTGTATCGGTTCTCCGGCCCCGGTCCGCTCGAGCGTCATCGGCAGGGAGTGGAAATCATTGTCCCGATAGCTTTCCCGCTGCCAGCCGCCTTCGTCGAGGCTCTGGTGGAAGTACCCTTGCCGGTAGGCGAGCCCGACGCCGACCAGGGGGACACCGAGGTCACTCGCCGATTTCAGGTGATCACCGGCCAGGATGCCGAGTCCACCGGCGAAGACCTCGAGGCAGTCGGTGACGCCAAACTCGGCGGAGAAGTACGCCACCAGCGGGCTCGGGGTGGGTCCCTCCTGCCGGGCAAACCAGGTGGACGGCTCCGCCATGTAGGCGTCCAGGGCGCGGGATACGCCGTCGAGCTGGCCGAGGAAGCCCTCGTCCCGCGCGGCCGCGTCCAGCCGCCCCTGATCTACGCGCCCCAGCAGGAGAACCGGGTTGTGGCCGGTGGCTTCCCACAGCTCCCGATCGAGCCTGCGGAACAGCTCGATCGTGGCGTGATCCCATGCCCACCGGAGGTTGTACGCCAGATCGCGTAGACGCCCCAGGCGTGGGGGAAGCGTGGGCACCACGGTGTACGTGCGGATCGGTTTCACCGTCGACTCCTGGAGAAGGGCGGGTGCTCGTCGTGCAGACACGATAACGCGGGCTCCCTGAACGGGGTGTGAAGGTACGATGAAGGGATCTTCAAGACGGCCCCTTTGAAGGCTGCTTCGTGCGGGGTTCATCCCGGATTCATTCGCCCCTCCTCAACCCGCTTCGGCGCAGGAGACACCACGATGGGAGCGCCGGGCTCCGGCGCCTCCGCTCGGGCTGGCGAGTTGGGTTGCGCCGAGCCCGGTGGGGCTCGCCCGCTACCCGCTGACAGAGTTCCTCTGGCTCGCCGGCTGGACGCTGGCGTCCGTTGGCCTGTTGATCGCGCTGCGTGGCGAGTGGTACTCTCCCCATCTATTCTGGGCCGTGCCGCTCCTGGACGCGGTTGTGCTCTGGATCGCCGCGAACCGGTTCCGGTACGCTCCGACGTACGGAGGAGACGTACTGGATCACCCGGGCGTACTTGGCCTCTTCGCGGTCCTTGCGGCATTACTCGCCATTTCCGGCGCGTTCCGGCTCACGCGCCGTGGCGCCTGGCTGTCGACGGCGCTCGCGGTGGCTGCTTTCGCCGCCGCAGCAGCGACGACGGGAGTGCATACGGCGCACACTCTGGGCATCCTCGTCGTCCTTCTCATCATCGGCAGCATAGGTGCGGACGTGGCGCATGGGCATCGCCGAAGATCAGGTCGAACGGATCTTCAGACCCTTCTGGCAGGCTCACGCGCGGATGGGCGGGGTCTGGGCCTGGGGCTCGCCATCACGCGGGGGATCGTGGAGGCACACGGCGGCCGGATCGCGGGTCGAGAGCCATCCCGTGAGGGGGAGCACGTTCTCCTTCACGGTCCCGATCGCCCCCGAGCCGGACCGCTTGGCGGGAGCTTAGGGAGGCCAGATTGCCACCACTGCTCGGCCCGCGCGAAGGGGCGGGGGGCAGGCAGGTACACAGGGTCTATACCGTGATCAACGGAGAACCATTTCCGACTCCCCCTGCTCCTGCCTCAGTACATCAGCCGCTTCTCCGAGGGAGCCAGCTCCGCGATCGTCTTGCAGTGAGTTCAAACCGGCCTCCCTCCAGAGTGAATAGATTGCTGGAATCACCACCAGAGTCAGTATGGTGGAGGAGATCATCCCTCCAACCATCGGCGCAGCGATTCGTTTCATGACGCTCGCTCCTGTGCCGCTTCCCAGCATGATGGGCATCAAGCCAAAAACGGTCGTGGCCACAGTCATCAGCTTCGGCCGTACCCTCTCGACAGCTCCTTCCAGAACAGCAAGATCCAGATCGATCCTGGAGACCGTTCCTGCCGCTACCCGCCTCTCCCACGCCTGGTCGAGATAGACGAGCATCACGATACCGGTTTCAGCAGCGACACCAACCAGGGCAATAAAGCCGATCGTCGTCGCCACCGAGGTGTTGTAGTCCAGCAGCGCCATCGCCACGACGCCCCCTACCACCACGAACGGAAGCGAGAGCATCACTATCAGCGTTTCCGGTATGTTGCGAAAGTTCAGATAAAGGAGGAGCAGTATGATGAGCAGTGTTGCCGGTACAACGAGGATCAATTTCTGCTTCGCGCGCTGCATGTACTCATACTGGCCGGACCACTGGATTGTGTATCCGGCAGGGAGCGTCACCATCTGTTCCACGGCGCTCTGAGCGTCGGCCACATAGCTGCCGATGTCCCGTCCAGCAACGTCAACGTAGACCCACGCCGTTGGGAAGGCGTCCTCGGTCTTGACCCCCATCGGGCCGCTAGTGAGACCGATCGTCGCTACCTGCCCGAGCGGGATTTGTGTCGCCGAAGATCCCCCGGGCGCTCCGACACCGCCTGGCATCGATGACATCGTAACTGCCGACGAAGCGCTTGAGGATGAAACCGGAATGAGTATCTCCTCTAGTTTCTCCGGCTGGTCCCGTAGCTCCTGCGGGTAACGGAGCCGTACGGCGTACCGCTCGCGTCCTTCCACGGTCTGCGTGATGGTCATCCCACCAACGGCGGATGCGATGACGCTCTGGATGTCCTGAATACTGATACCGTAACGCGCTGCTGCCTCGCGGTTTATGTCGATATCGAGGTAGAACCCGGTGACTGCGCGCTCGGCGAAGGCGCTTCGTGTACCGGGGACGGTGCGGACAGCGGCCTCGACCTCACCGCCAAGTTCCTCGAGCTGCTTAAGGTCCGGGCCGAATATCTTTACCCCGACGGGAGTCCGGATGCCGGTGGCCAGCATATCGATCCGGCCCTGAATCGGCATCGTCCAGGCGTTGGTGTAGCCGGCGAACCGGACAGCGCTGTCCATCGCGGCGACCAGGCTCTCGGTGGTCACGCCCTCAGGCCACTCGTCGCGAGGCTTGAGCACGATGGTGGTTTCGGACATGTCCAGCCCGGCGGGATCGGTCGCCGTCGTGGCTCGGCCGGCCTTGCCGAAAACGCTCTCTACTTCGGGGAAACTGGCGAGAATACTGTCCTGCCGTTGGAGCACCCGGCTCGCCTGCGCCACGCTGATGCCCGGAAGAGTATTGGGCATGAAAAGGAGGGTGCCTTCATCCAGAGGGGGCATGAACTCACTGCCTAACCTGGACATTGGAATCCAGGACAGTAGCAGTGTGGCGACAGCTCCTGCCACGACTGGCCAGCGCCAGCGCAGCACCCACTCAATCACGGGCCGATAACCCCGAATGAGTAGGCGGGAGAGGGGATTTCGGTCCTCGGCGAAGATCCGGCCGCGCACAAAGAATCCGAGCAGAACCGGTACGAGAGTCACGGAGAGCCCGGCGGCTGCAGCCATCGCGAGTGTCTTGGTCCAGGCGAGTGGCTTGAACAGCCGGCCTTCCTGGGCTTCAAGTGCGAAGACAGGTACGAAAGAAACGGCGATGATCAGCAGGCTGAAGAAAAGCGCCGGTCCAACCTCTTTCGATGCGTTGAGAACTGCGTCCCAACGCTCCCGAACTGACAGCTCATTCGTATTCAGCGCCCCTCCGGCCCCCTTGCCGTTCGCGGAGCGCTTCGCTCGGATGCGCGCCTCCATGTGCTTGTGACTGTTTTCGATCATCACGATCGCGGCGTCCACCATCTCGCCAATGGCGATCGCGATTCCGCCGAGGGACATGATGTTGGCACCGATGCCCAAGCCGCGCATTACGATGAAGGCGATGAGCACCCCGAGAGGGAGCGAGATCAGGGCGACCATGGCCGAACGGACGTGAAGCAGGAAGACCCCACAGATTAGGATGACGATCAGGAACTCCTCGAGAAGAGTTTCCCTGAGCGTTCCGATGGCATCCCTAATGAGCTCGCTTCGGTCATAGACCGGCCTCAGCACCACTCCGGGAGGAAGACCCGCTTCCAGCTCCGCAATCTTTGCTTTGACCCGGTCGATTGTAGCGAGGGCGTTTTCCCCGAACCGCATCACGACTATGCCGCCCACTACGTCTCCGCGCCCATTCAGGTCCGCGACACCGCGTCTTACCTCCGGGCTCAGCTGAACACGCGCGACATCGGCAACACGAACGGGCGTACCCGAAGGCGCCGCCCCGACTGCAACATTCGCAATGTCATCGACGCCTTGAAGGTAGCCCAGGCTCCGGACCATGAACTCACGTTCAGAGAGCTCCATCATCATCGCGCCGGCGTCCTGATTGGACGCTGCAAGAGCCTGCATCACGTTCGTAACCGGGATACCGTAGGCGCGCAGCTTTACCGGATCGACTTCAACCTGATAGGTCTTCTCGAATCCACCCACCGAGGCGACCTCGCTGACCCCCTCCACTGCTGTGAGCTGATAGCGGATATACCAGTCCTGGAGCGTACGCAGATCCGAGAGGGAGCTCTGGCCGGTGGTGTCTTCAAGAACGTACTGATAGACCCAGCCCAGCCCTGTAGCGTCGGGCCCCAGAGAGGACGCGGCGGCGGCCGGCAGTTCATTGCGGAGCGTGGAGAGATACTCGAGAACTCGGCTGCGCGCCCAGTACAGATCCGTACCATCCTCGAAGATGATGTAGACGAAGCTTACTCCGAAAAAGGAATAGCCCCGCACTGTCTGAGCTCCGGGAACCTTGAGCATCTCCGAGGCAATCGGATACGTGACCTGGTCCTCGATGATTTGAGGCGCCTGGCCCTCATAGTCCGTCTGAACGATCACCTGAACGTCAGAGAGGTCGGGCAATGCCTCCAAAGGGGTCCGCAGCAGCGCGAGAAGGCCCCCGGCGGCCAGGAAGCCGGCGAGGATCACCACGATGAACCGGTTCTCGACCGACCATTCGATCAGGCGCTTGAGCATGACGTCTGCTAGTGCTGAGGGCTGTTGGGATCGGCTGCGGTATGACCCGGATCGGCCGGAGCGCTGCCGGATCCGACAGCATCCATGGCGTCCATGGCGTCCATGCTGGCGCCCAGGTTCGATTCAGCATCGATGAGGAAGCTGGCCGAGCTTACCACTACGTCACCCGACTGAACCCCCGTAACGATCTCGACTTCGTTGCCTGAGACCATTCCGACCTGAACCCGCCGCGGCTCGAGCGCCCCGTCGCCTCTGCGAATGAACACAACCGATCGCTCGCCTGTCTGCAACACAGCCGTACGCGGCACCACGATCATTTCATGGGGGGTGGAGAGGTGCAGAAGAACTTGCGCATACATTCCCGGCTTCAGGCGATTGTTCGGATTGGGGAGCTCCAGACGAACCCGACCTGTCCGAGCCTGTGCATTCAAAGTCGGGTAGACGTATGTGACAGGCGCCTGGAACTCGTCACCCGGATAGGCATCGAAGGTGACGACTGCATGCTGTCCGAGGCGGATGAGGGCGAAGTCCTTCTCGAACACATCAACCTCGACCCACACCCTCGACAGATCCGCGACCTGGTAGATGTCCATTCCAGGCATAATGCGCATGCCCTCCACGACGTTCTTCTCGACGACGACTCCGTTCACGGGCGAGGTGACCGTCATCGTTCGTTGTGCGGTTCCGCTGCGTTCGATCTCATCAATCACGGCAGCCGAAAAATCGAGATAGCGCAAACGCCGGCGTGCCGAGTCAAGCAGCTCCCGAGCGTTGTCAGCTGCCCGCGCCGTACCACTAGCCGAGCTCTGCTCCACCAGGCGCCGAGCGAGAATCAGCTCCTCCTGAGCCGAAACGATCATGGGCGAATAGATCTCCAGAAGCGGCTGACCCCGGGAGATCGGCGCGCCCCTAAAGTTGACGTGAAGCCGCTCTACCCAACCCTCGATCTTCGGATTTACCGTCGCGAGCCGCCTCTCATCCGCCATGACGTTTCCGAGGGCACGCACCTCGTGCAACAGCGCCTTCTGCTCAGCGGTCGCGTAGGTGATTCCGATGCGATTGGCAGCGTCAGCAGTCAGATAGACTGGAGCCTCGGCCCCCGGACTCCCCGTTCCCGTCGCTCCATGTCCAGCGTGCTCACCCAGGGGAGCGACACTGGTGGGCTCGCTGAAGAGTACGTAGCCCCCGACCGCTCCGGCCGCCGCCACAACAATCGCGGCCGAGACGGCCATTTGCCTTTTCGTATTCATGGGACCTCCACCAGGAGCGCGTCCCTGGCGACGAGCTCCTGGCCCGTCGCCCTCTCCAGCTCGGCGACTCGAACACCATAGTCCGCGATCAGACCAAACAGCTCCTGCCTGAACTCGATCGCGCTCATCTGTGAGTCGATCAGAGTCATGAAATCGACATCGCCCTGGCGAAAACTCGCGAGAGCCGAATTGACGTTCGCTTCGGCCTGCGGGATGATCTCCCCACGAAGGAGTTCGATGAGGGTGCGGTCCCGCTCCAGCTCAACGACGAGTTGAGTGATCCGCTGCTCGACCTCGTTACGCGTAGAGGTCAAATCCGCTTGTGCCATCTGGGACATCGCTTCGGCTTCGTCCCTCATCGGGAGCTGACGCTGCCGCGCAAAGACCGGAAGGGTGAAGCCCACCATCAAGCTCCCCATGCGCTCCGTGGTTGCCGCCGCGGGCATACCATCCATGTCGACCCCGTCTCCGGGAGCCCGGCGCTGGCCGTATTCGATCCCGACGGTGACGTCCGGCCAGATCTCGCGACGGGCAAGCCGCTTCTCCGTTTCGGCCTGCTGCAGCCGCGCTCTGGCTAAGGCGAGAGCGGGGCGGGTGGAATCGGCCATCGCGTAAAGCGTTTCCAGCTCCGGTAAAGCGGCTGGAAGAGGGGGCAACATTCCGGAAGGGACATCAGCGGTGGCGGATCGATTCAGTTCCGCGTTCAACATCGTCGCTGCGACGTCCCGCATGCCCCTCATGCGGGTGATCTCCGCACTCATGCGAGCGATCTCCACGCTTGCACGTAGAACATCGCTCTGACGGCCCTGGCCGGATTCGTACATCGCACGTGCGACCTGCTGAAAAGTCTCGAGAAGCTGCAGCGACTCCTGCATCACCCCGATCTGCTGCTCGGTGCGATAAAGCTCGTAGAAGGCGGCCGCAACCTGAGACCGTACCTCCCACCATGTCTCGCCCGCTTCCGCCTCGACCACTCGCGTGCGTTGACGCGAGATGTCCCGCGTCAGGCGGAGCTTTCCAGCCGTGGGGATCATCTGCATCAGCTGTACGGAAGGAACCATCGACGTTGACATGTTTGTCTCAAGACCGGGAATGCCGACATTCATGATCCCCAGCTGCAGTTGCGGATCAGGAGGTCTGGTTGCGGCGGCTTCCCGGCTTCGGCTCGCCTGGATCGCTGCACGGGCCGCAGCCAACATCGGGTTCTGCTCACTAGCCAGTACGTACGCCTCATCCAGCGTCAGCACGTCCTGCGCTGGAGCCGATCGAGCACTGAGCAGCGAGCTCCCAAGGAGCACGGCCAGCATAACAACGCGGCCGCTTCGGGCGGGCGGGCAGCCATTGCCGAGTCGTGCGGCAATGGTCGTGTTCAGCTTACGCCGCCAGCGCCGGACGGCGTCGATAGCAACTCGTGGTTGCCGCTGCCACTCGCGAAGAGTTTCCTGAGATGCAATCGATCCCCCGGAACTGCCAAGAAGGAGAGCTATGGGAACACCCGCCTTCCCGGGGCGGACCACCGCCGATCAACTCGGATGCCCCGAGGGCCGTCGCTTGATGATTCGGAAAAACACCGCCCGAACGGCCGCAGCGTCTGCCTGCGGAAAAATCGGCACGTCGGTTGGGAGAAGAAGCCGCTCTGATTCGCGATGACTCCATTGTGTGACCGGCCTTCATTTGGAATCAGTTTTTCGCTCAATACGAACGACTCTGGCGTTAAAGTGGAGAGGGGGGTTAAGGCCTCGAGGGAAACAGCTTGCAGGAGCGCGAGGCCAGTGAGTGCGAGAACAAGAATCTTGTTTCTCATTCGTGGTCTCCTTTAGGTGGGAACATTGGGCGCTCCAACCGCTCATTTCGGGGGCGCTCCCGAGCACTTAGCGGAATCTACAAGCGATGTAGCATGCCGTTGTCGGGAATATTTTGACCGCTGAGTCGGGCAACTTCGTCACGCTTCCCAGAGTGACACGTACACGTTTTTTATCGTGTGTAATTAGCTGGGGGCGATTCTATGACGGTCACCCATATTTTCGCGCGATTCTTCCGCCCCCCGGAGGTGGAATCTGCCCCGTGTCGAGATACGCGGCCGGCGCCAACACCTGAGGCACCATGGCGACTATCCCCTGGGAAGTCTGCTCTCAAAGGGCCCGGTTGATAGCCATCTGTCCCAGTGAAGTGTTCTTCATCTTCACCCCACAGCAACCTTCAGGAGGGGGCTGGCGATCTTGTTCGCGTCGCAAGGGCCGCCGAGATTTCTGTCCATTGGCGGAGGCTTTCAAGGCGAGGCAGCACGTTCAATGTCTGGGATAAGGGGTGTACTCACGTCCGAAACCGGGCAAAGATGGAAACATGCTGTTGCACAACAAGGTCGCCATTCTAACCAGGGCGGCATCGGGTATAGGAAGAGCGGTCGCCATCGCATTTGCGCGGGAGGGAGCTAACGTCCTTCTTTCGGAATCTGAATGAGAGCGGCGGACGCGAAACGGTGCGGCTGATCGAGGGGACTCTGAATGCCTGCAGCGAATTTCTGCGAGCGGATGCGTCACGACCTGATGATCATGAGCTCCTCGTCACGACGGCTATTGAGAGCGTCGGAGCTCTACATACGGCGGGCAACAATGCCGGCATGGCGGGGAGCCCGGGGTGGGTGGGTCGCACTTCTATTCTGGGAGGATCGGAACGCCGGGCTCGGGATGCGTTTGCGGCGAAGCTTGGCCTCGTCGGGCTCACCTGGACCCCGGCCACCTACCTCAGCTTCTGCCCCGTTCACCTCCGCAGGCGTGCGTTGCCACTTCAGCCAGGACCAGCTCGGTGCCCGGCGCGCGTTACAGCCGAAGTGTGCCGGCCCAAGCCCGGCAAGAACGCCGGGGTAGCAGCGGCATACGTTAGATACTGGGCGCCAAATTCCGCCGTAGCTGCCTGCTCCTCCCGCCGCGCTAGCCGGACAAATCTCCATACCAGCACCGGGAACATCGCGAGCGTCAGAACCGTTGGCCATTGGAGCAGGAATCCGAACATAATGAGGATGAATCCAACGTACTGCGGATGGCGGACCACGCGGTATGGACCGGTCATAGCCATCGAGTGAGTCCGTTGGGCCGCATGAAGAGCTCTCCAGCCCTCGGCCACAACAACGAAACCGCAGATAATGAGGAGGTCGCCAATAAGGTGTATCGCGTTGAAATGCGGGTTTCCTTCCCATCCGAGCAGCGTCTGCCAAAGATGACCCGTGTCGTGCGAGAGTACATCAAGACCCGGATACCGCGTCTGGAGCCAGCCGGAGAGCAGATACAGTGTAAGGGGGAAGCCGTACATTTCGGTGAACAGCGCGACCAGAAACGCTGAAACGCTCCCCAGCGTCCGCCAGTCCGTAGCCGTTCGGGGCTCCGTGAAGCTTAGAGCGAAAAGAATAAAGACGGCCGAGTTGATGAAGACCAGCCACCACAGGCCGTATGCCGGGGCGTCGCTCATTGTTTTCCTCCTGCGCTGCGTGGGCTGGTTTGTCCCCGCGCATCTTGAGCTACATCTGGCTTGCTCCCGCCATGACCTCCGTGGCCGCCATGCATTAGCAGGTGAAGGAAGGGGCAGAGCAGAAGGAGGAGGAAAGGTAGCCACCCGAACAGGTGTGCGGTGTGCTCCGTTACCAGAAGGAAACCAGCGATGCCGAGAAAGCCGAGTAGGGCCAATCGGCTGAACCGCGGCCGAGCGCGCGAATTCCATGTTTGATGCGGCTGCTTGCTCATCTGCGACTCCCTGTCTGGAACGAATGCATTTGTTGTCCGGGTCCGAGAAGATCTTTCTCGCAGTCGTCACGTCGGCAGGAATTCACATGTGGGCGTTGCCACGCGCATCAGCGATCTCCTGCAGAACAACACCGCTATATTACCCCGGGTTCAGCACATCGCTTGACTCCAAGGGCGCCGTAACTCCCGCCACGCCATCTGCGAATTCCCGACGGCACCATTGATTGTTTGCTGCCTCCGGATCATCAGCTGTGACCTCCGCGTCGGGCGTTTCGCTGTCCCGAGCTTTCGGTCCTCCTTCGAAACGACCCACGTAGCGGTTACTCCTCAATAGGCTAATCTTGCACCATTAAGCAGATGTGAACCGCTCATGAAGGCGGCTTCATTATCTCGCAGCTAAAAAGGATTCGGGGAACCCTCGCTGCGCGCCGATCGCGATCTGCCGCATACAGGTGCTGATCTCGACATCCAGGGGAGTGCCTCAACAGCCCACGGGGGATACAGCGGCACCCCCCGAGCACTCCAAGTCAGTCTCCGGTAGGGCGGCTGTCGGCGCTCGAAGTGAGCGCCCATTGTGGAAGGGGTCGGGAGCACCGGGTTCCGGTGCAGGCTTAGCGGAGGGCCGGGGGGTCTAGTGGCTGTCTGGGAAGCTCCGCACGGACAGGGGACACTGCTTCTACCCGTGCGGACTTCAGCTATCGCGTTGGTGAACCTCGAATTCCTCTCACGATCCGGAAGCCCAGCCTGGCGCCGCCGCGGTTCGCCCCGCGTCCCTGCCAGAAGCGGCCAAAGAGGTGAGAAATGTCCTCGGCTGGGATCCCGCTGCCGATATCGTCCCACTCAAGCTTCGCTGAAGTGAGCGTCTCGCCCCACCTTGGAACCCTTCACGAAGTCGCGCGGTGACGCGGTATGCTGCTACGGTGTCGATACTTCAGGATTACGATCGTGCCCGTTCCCCCATTCAGGGTCGAGCGCTGGTTGAACAATACCGTAGTCGCGGCTCCCTGCGTGCAGCAATCTCCATGATCCCATTGAGCCCTGTGAAGCCGCTCAGGAAGCGCCTAACGCCACCTCACGATGATTTGAATTGACCCATGCCAACGCTTGCCCCACCACAGCTGGCAGCGCGGCAAGGGGCACGATAACAAGCCAGTCGCTCCAGTCGAGGGGCACTACCTTCAGTATCACAGCCAGTGGTTGTAAGTAGACCGCGAGCAATTGCAAGGCGATTGTCACCAGGACTGCCCACACCGCCCATTTGTTCGCGACCGCCCGGTGCCAGAGAAGTACGTGCTCGCGGGCGCGGGCGTTACCGAGGTGGAAAGTTTGCGCCAGTGCGAGGGTCATGAACGCGACGGTATTTGCGCGGGACGGTGTTCCAGTGCTTATGGCCCAAACGAACGCCGCGAGGGTTACGCCCATGATCAGCACGGAAAAGAATGCAATCCGACGAAGGAATTCACCTGAGAGAATTTCCTCACCCGGATCGTAGGGACGGCGCCGCATCACGTTCGGCTCCCCCGGCTCCACCGCCAGCGACAGGGCCGGAAAGGTGTCCGTCACGAGGTTTAGCCACAGGATCTGCAGCGGAAGCAGCGGCTGCGGGAGTCCAGCCACACTTGCCGCAAGAATTACGAAAACCTCGGCGACGTTTGCGCTGAAGAGATAGAAGACGAACTTCCGAATATTGTCGAAGATGACCCTCCCCTCTTCCACCGCAGCGGCTACCGTCGTAAAGCGATCGTCCTGAAGCACGATGGCCGAGGCTTCCTTGGCCACATCCGTCCCCCGGATGCCCATCGCCACCCCGATATCGGCCTTCTTGAGAGCGGGAGCGTCGTTGACGCCGTCCCCGAGCATGGCCACGATTTCGCCAGAACCCTGGAGCGCTTCAATGATCCTGAGCTTGTCTTCGGGGGTGACCCGGCTGAGGACGGAGATGCCGGTAAGGCGGGTTGCAAGTTCTCGGGTAGGAATCCCGTTCAACTCCCGGCCCTCCACCACCTCCTCACCAGGTTCGAGGATGCTGAGCCCGCGGCCCACCGCCTGGGCGGTGAGCTTCTGGTCTCCCGTGATCATGATAGTGCGGATTCCTGCCGCCCGGAGTTGCTCGATTGTTTCCTTGACACCCTCCGCCGGTGGGTCACTCATCCCCACAAACCCGACAAATGTGAGGCTGCTTAGGGCCTCATCATCTGTGGAAGCGGCATTCCCGTATGCGACTCCCAGAACGCGGAGTCCGCCAGATGCAAGAACCCGGTTTTGCTCCACCAGCGCTTCGCGGGAAGCCGGATCGAGCGGCTCGACCCCATCCACACCGATGACCATACCGCACCGCTCCAGCACCCGCACGGGGGCTCCTTTCACATAAACAACGCGGCCCCCTGGTGCTTCGTGAAAGGTGGCCATCAGCATCCGCTCGCTCGAGAATGGGATCTCCGCGATCTCCGGATACCTGTCTTGGAGCTGACTTCGGTGTAGGCCTGCCTTCAGACCAGCCACAACAAGAGCGGCTTCGGTCGGGTCGCCGTGTATCGACCATGCTCCATGCTCCTCATGAATGCCTGAGCGGTTCGAGAGAAGGACGATGCGCAGCATCAGCTCGAGGCTGGGAATCGTGAGGACGTCGACAGTCGCACCCCCCTCCGCGAAGCCGCCCTGAGGACGGTACCCGGTCCCGCTGACACTGAACTCACGACCGGCGGTCCAGATCGTAGTCACCGTCATTTCGCCGGCCGTCAGTGTACCCGTTTTGTCTGTGCAGACGACCGTCACCGACCCTAGCGCCTCCACTGCCGGAAGACTCCGGACGATCGCCTTGCGGCGCGCCATGCGACTCACTCCAACTGCCAGCGCTATCGTCGACACGGCGGCGAGCCCCTCGGGCACAGCGGCTATCGCAAGGGCGATCCCGGTCTCCAGCATTAGCCCGATGTTTATGCCCCGCATGACGCCGAGGGCAACTACTATGGCAGCAACGGCCAGCGTAATGCCGACCAGACGTTTGCCAAGTTCGTCGAGGCGGTGCTCCAGCGGAGTTCGCTCCTCACTGATGGCGGCAACCAGTCCGCCGATACGGCCTACCTCCGTCGACATTCCTGTGGCGGTGACGACAGCTCGTCCACTTCCGCTGACCACGGCAGTCGACATGTAGATCTGATTGACTCTTTCAGCGAGCGGAGCGTCAGCGGGGAGCGCGATCTGAGCCTGCTTCCGGACCGGGAGCGACTCACCCGTTAGCGGGGCCTCGTTCGTCGCCAGCTCGGTAGCCGAAATCAGCCTTGCGTCGGCGGGTACAGCTTTACCGGCTTCAACCACAACGATGTCGCCCGTGACGAGCTGAGTCGCGTCAACTTCCCGCGGCTGACCCTCCCGGACGACTACCGCCTTCCTGACTTGGAGCCCGAGCAGGGATGCCATTGCCCTTCTCGCCCTGAACTCGGTGGTGAACCCCAGCAGGGCGTTGATCAGCAGGACCGCAACGATTGCAGCGGCCTCCACGGCATCCCCCATCATCCCGGCGACGACGGCAGCGACCACCAGGAGCATGACCACCACGCCTCGGAACTGCGCCACAAAGATCCGGGCCGCAGATATAGGCCTCTTCATTAAGAGCGCGTTCGGGCCATGAAGCGCAAGCCGTTGGGCGGCCTCGCCATCCGAAAGCCCCTTCGCGCTGCTGCCCTGCGCCATCAGCGCTTCATCAGGGCTCATTGAATGCGAACTCACGATCTGCTCCGCTCCGCTCAATTCACTCCTTCACGCCGTGCATGCAGCGTCTCCCGGTCGAAACCACTCGTCCTTGGATCAGCTTCTGTCCGCTCTGCGTAGCTCCGTCTCCGTAAAGCGCCCTTCTGATGCTGGCTCCCCGATGGGTAATCCCGAGTAGCTCGACCAAACGTCCCCCGGCCAGGCGTACACCGGCGTGGCCGGATCGCTGGCATCTGGGGCTCCCTACATTGACGAGCGGCTCTCGCTCACGGCCGCAATCGGGCAACCGCATCCCGTCCCGGATAGCGTCCAAACAGCCGGCTGGACTCGCCGCTTCCGGGGCCGTGCGATGCCATTTTTTCGCTCGTAAGCGAGAGGTACACCTCGCGAAACGCGATAAAACGGTGAACATTCCCGATGTGCTATTCTTGGTGACGCCCCGGAAGCCGGGAATGGGCGGCACCCTTTGTCGGGTGGCCGATTCGTCATTCAGCAATGACATCGACTCTACGCGCTCTCCATCCAGGGCCTGAGGGATGAGCTGATTTGCCGGCAAGCGCCTTAGGCTAAGTCTAGGTGCGGGGGTAATTTCTCCCGCCAAAGCTCCGGGCCTGGCCGCTCAGTCTAGCCGCAGCTTCTCGATCGTCCTGCGGATCGTTTCTGCAGACCCTCGCAGCCGCTCAGTCTCCTCCGGCGTCAGATCGAGCCGGATAACGCGCTCGACGCCGCCGCTTCCGACCACGGACGGAAGGCTGAGTGCAACGTCTTCGATCCCATACGCCCCCTGAACGAGACTCGAGACGCTGAGGACGCTCTTCTGGTCGCGCAGCACTGCTTCCACGATGCGCGCGAGCGCGGCCCCGATGGCGTAGTAGGTCGCGCCCTTCCGCTCGATTATCCCGTAGGCCGCGTCCCGCGTTTGGAGGAAGTAGGACTCCATCGCGGCGGGGTCGTGTTCGAGGCCGTGCGCTACGCAAAACCGGCCGAGAGGCATTCCGGCGATGTTGGCGAGCGACCAGACCGGAACCTCGCTGTCGCCATGCTCGCCGATGACATGGGCATGAACGCTCCGGGCGTCGACCCGGTAATGCTGGCTTAGCAGATAACGGAACCGAGCGGTGTCAAGCACCGTCCCCGAGCCGATGACCCGCTCTGCCGGAAGGCCGCTCAGCTTCAGAGCGGCATACGTCAGAACGTCCACCGGATTGGTGGCCACCAGGAGCATCCCACCAGGATTAGCGGCGGCAATCCTGGGTACTGCCTCGCGAAAGATTTCCGCATTCCGCTGCGCGAGTTCCAGACGCCCCTCCCCGGGCTGCTGTGCGGCTCCCCCTGTGATCACCGTGAGGGCTGCGCCGCCGCAGTCCGAGTAGTCGCCCACCCACACACGGGCAGGGTGCGTGAGCGGCACGGCGTGACCAAGGTCCATCGCCTCCCCTTCTGCGCGCTCCCTGTTCACGTCGACGAGAACGATTTCAGAGGCGAGACCTTCCAGCAGCAGCGTGTAAGCGAAGGTGGAACCGACGCGTCCCGCTCCAATGATGACGATCCGATCTGGGGCACTTGATGAGGAAGAACTCATGGTATCGGATTAGGGGGAGGGCGGGAGCCCGTGTCACGAGGGTAGCGGGAGTCCGTCACCGTACCGGCTGCTCTTAATTAAGGTGAGCTGCATCTCTATTCTCTTCCGCGCGTGCATGCCTCAGTTGGCGGAGGGGGTGGTCAGTGGTACGACGGACGCTGCGCGCTCATTCTCGAGTTGCCCTATGTCTCGCAGCGTCCGCAGTACGGAGTCCGGGTCTAGAGAGATGCTGTCAATCCCCTCCTCCACCAGGAACCGGGCGATCTCAGGATAATCGCTAGGTGCCTGACCGCAGATGCCTATCTTTCGACCAGCAGCACGGGCGGCGCGGATCGCCTGCGCAAGAGTCGCCTTGACGGCCGGATCGCGCTCGTCGAACAGGTGGGCGACCAGTTCGGAGTCTCGATCCACGCCGAGCACGAGCTGGGTCAGGTCATTGCTCCCGATCGAGAAGCCGTCGAAGACCTCGGCGAACTCCGCAGCGAGCACAACGTTGCTGGGGATTTCGGACATCATGTAGATCTCAAGGCCATTCTCCCCCTGAACCAAGCCATTCTCGGCCATTACAGCCACGACCCGGCGGCCCTCCTCCACCGTTCGGCAGAACGGCACCATCAGCTTCACGTTGCGGAGCCCCATCCCGTCCCGCACTTTTCGAAGTGCGTGGCACTCCAGGTCGAAACCTTCACGATAGCGGGGGTCATAGTAGCGCGAGGCGCCGCGGAAGCCGAGCATCGGGTTGTCTTCCCGCGGCTCGAAAGCTGCGCCGCCAAGGAGTCCCGCATATTCATTCGTCTTGAAGTCGGAGAGGCGGACGATCACGTCGTTGGGCCAGAATGCGGCGGCAATCATCCCGACTCCCTCCGCGAGCTTCTCGACGAAATAGTCTCCGGGTTCGGAGTAGCTGGCGGTAAGCCGTTCGACATCGCGCCGTTGTTTGGGATCACTGATGCGCTCCGGGTGGAGGATCGCCATCGGGTGGGCACGGATATAGGTTGCGATGATGAACTCGAGCCGCGCCAGGCCCACGCCGTCGTTCGGCAGGAAGGAAAGGGCGAACGCCTCCGCCGGATTACCGACGTTCATCATGACGCGAATTCCGGGACGTGGCAGATCGCTGAGGTCGAGCCTGTCGATGTGGCTGGCAAGCAGCCCTCGGTAAACGTAACCCGCCTCACCCTCCGCACATGATACAGTCGCGGGCTCGCCGTCAACGATCGTGCTGGTTCCGGTGCCCGTGCCGACGATCGCCGGGATCCCCAACTCACGGCTGACGATGGCTGCGTGGCAGGTGCGACCGCCGCGGTCAGTCACGATAGCCGCAGCTCGCTTCATCACCGGTTCCCAGTCGGGATCGGTCATCCCGGTGACCAGCACCTCCCCCTGCTCGAGGCGATCCAGATCGGCCACAGAGCGGATCACCCTCACCCGTCCCTTCCCGATCTTCTCACCAACGCTTCGGCCTGTAGCGATCACCGGTCTCCGCTCATCGAGCACGTGACGCTCGAGGACCGTGCGTCGGTCTGTGCGGGCATGCACGGTTTCGGGACGGGCCTGGACCAGAAAAAGCTCTCCGGTACGGCCGTCCTTCGCCCACTCCATGTCCATCGGCAGGAGCGTTCCGTGAAGCCCGGAATAGTGCTCCTCAACCGTTACAGCCCACCTGGCCAGCGTTAGCAGCTCATCCTCCGTCAGCACATAGCGGCCGCGGTCCGCCTCGGAGACAGGCTCGCTGCGAATTTGTCTCGTGCCCCCCTCCTCGTAGACCAGCTTGAACTCCTTGGAGCCGAGAGTCTTCTGCAGAACTGGTCGAAATCCCTCTGCCAGCGTCGGCTTGAAGACGTAGTACTCGTCCGGGTTCACCGTTCCCTGCACCACGCTTTCGCCTAGGCCGTAGGCGGCCGTGATCAACACAGCGTTCGCAAAGCCGCTTTCTGTATCGATCGAGAACATCACACCAGCCCCGGCAAGGTCGGAGCGCACCATCTTCTGAACCCCCACCGAAAGAGCAACCTGCCTATGGTCGAAACCCCGGTGGGCACGGTAGACGATGGCCCTGTCAGTAAACAGAGAGGCGTAGCAGCGTCGCACCGCGTCGAGGAGCATCGCCTCACCGTGAATGTTGAGATAGCTCTCCTGCTGCCCCGCAAAGCTCGCCTCCGGGAGGTCCTCGGCCGTGGCGCTGCTCCGCACAGCCACATCGCAGTGCGATCCGTACTCCGTCTCCAGCCGCTTGTACGCTTCCCGAACGGCACCGGTAAGATCGTCAGGTAGCTCCGATGCGAGGATGGCGGAGCGAATGCGTAATCCGGCTGCCTGCAGGCGCCCTACATCCTCAACGTCCACGCCTCTGAGCGCCTCATCAACGACGTGATCGAGGCCCGCCGTGCGGAGAAAGGCGCGGTACGCATCCGCGGTAGTGGCAAACCCATCCGGCACCGGGATACCGCGCGGGGTAAGCGCACGCCGCATCTCGCCGAGGGAGGCATTCTTTCCGCCTACACGAGGCACGTCATCGAGGCCTAGTTCGTCGAACCAGAGTATCCACGGACCGTTCGCTACGGACATTGCAGGAACCTTTTTTCAGGAGAATGGAGGCGACTGTGCAGGAACAGGGTCATCGAGGAGTTCAACCGGACGGGTGGAGGGCGGTACGATGAGCACCGCGTGTTGGGCTGCTCGAATGACACGAGTGGAGACGCTCCCCAAAACCAGCCGCCCCCAGAACCCGTGGCCGTGACTGCCGGTGCTGACGAGATCCGCATCCAACTGTTTGGCGAGCTGCAGCAGGGAACGAGCGGGGTGACCCTTGAGCACGTGTACCACCGACGGAATCCCATGAGCGATAAACAGCTCCATTGCCAGATCCTCCATAGCGCGACGCACCTTGGGAGCGTGTGATGCGTACAACCGGGGTGATATATCCGGCTCGTCCCTTGGGAGTTGGATGACGTGCGCCAAGTGCACCTCCGCCCCGGGGGCAATCACGTCAGGCAGCGCACGCAGTGTGGCTCGAGCAAAGGAGCTGAAGTCGACCCCGACGAGAACGCGGCTCGGAAGTGCTGTGATGTCCCGGGGGACTGCAAGCACGGGTACGTGGGCCAGGCGGGCAACCTCGAGCGCCACCTCTCGGCCGGACAACCGGTCCAAGCGCGCGTGGCGTCCAATCCCGGGCACGATCAACGACGCTCCCATTCTATGCGCCGTCCGGACGATGGTCGCGGCCGGAGGGCCGCTCTCCACCAGAACAGCCTTATTCGGAATTGGGGAGGCGAGCGCCCGGAGTTGATCGAGCACGACGCCTCGCAGCGCCTCCTCCTGCCGACATTGGAGATCCTCGCGGAGGACCGGAAGCGGAGGGGAGAAGGTGATGTCAAACATGCCGACCTGCTCGAGGACGGTCAGCACGGCGACATCGTCCGCTTCCCTGGAGGTTAGCCATCCCGCGGTACGGAGCGCTCCGACCGAATCCGCACTACCGTCTGCGGCCGCGAGGAGTCGAGTGTTCATTCGGCGTTTTCATTGGTTGATCGAGATTGTGGTTTTGTCGTGACCATCACTCGGCCCCGTACAGGATGGGAAGGGTGCCCTGAAAAGGGAGTGAAGAGAATGTTAAGAACCCTTCAGACCGAGGCGGCTCTAAAGGCACATCGTTCGGGCTGCCGCTTCGCTGACGAAATCGCGGAAATCGGTATAAGCATCCGTTTATTCAACCTCCTTCCGAACTTGGCGTGAACCTCCCAACGGGCTCGACTCCGTGATCGGCCGCAACCTTACCTATTCGATCTACCTGGCAATCATCATCGCGCCGCTCCTGATCGCGACCGAACGACAGGTGAGGGTCTTCGGTGCCCTCATGTTGGTGGTCTTCCTGACGACCTACTTCTTCTTCACCTTCGCGTACATCTCCGTCTTCTGCTTCGGCGGCGCGATCATGTCCCTCTACCTGGTCTACATGATCCTCACCGATGGTGCCGATCGGGGTACCCCGTTCGGGTTACGACATGACGTGACCTGGCGCCGGCCGACAACGGGTTGGTGGGTTCGTGGCGGCTGCCTGAAGCCTTCTTCATTCGGGGTTCATCCCGGATTCATCAGCCCACCCTTAGCCTGTTCACAGCGCTGATGCGCGTCTGTCGGAGGGCCTGTCCACAGTGCGCGTTTGGCACGATCCGCCCGGAGCGATGATCCCAGAAATGAACCAAGATCGGATCGAGGGCGCCGCTCCGGCGACCCAGGTCCTGCAGCCGCCGGGGGACCCCGCAGCCTCCCTCGAGCTTCTCCTGCGGCGCGAGGCGTGGCGCAACGAGACCAGACTCGCCACGCTGCGGGCGGCCGGCGGCGTCGCGTTCATGACGCTCGGGCTGGCGAGTTGGGTTGCGCCGAGCCTGGTGGGGCTCGCCCGCTACCCGCTTACAGAGTTCCTCTGGCTCGCCGGCTGGGCGTTGGCGTCCGTCGGCCTGTCGATCGCGCTGCGTGGCGAGTGGTACTCTTCCCACCTATTCTGGGCCGTGCCGCTCTTGGACGCGGTTGTGCTCTGGATCGCCGCGAACCGGTTCCGGTCCGCTCCGACCTACGGAGGAGACGTACCGGATCACCCGGGCGTAGTTGGCCTCTTCGCGGTCCTTGCGGCATTACTCGCCATTTCCGGCGCGTTCCGGCTCACGCGCCGTGGCGCCTGGCTGTCGACGGCGCTCGCGGTGGCTGCTTTCGCCGCCGCAGCAGCGACGACGGGAGTGCATACGGCGCACACTCTGGGCACCCTCGTCGTCCTTCTCATCATCGGCAGCATAGGTGCGGACGTGGCGCATGGCTTCCGCCGCACACTGGCCACCGAGGTAGACCGGGCGCGTGCGCAGGACCAACTCGAGGAGGCGAAGCGCGCGGCCTCTGCCGCGGGGCAGGCGGCGGAGGCGCGTGAAGAGATCCTTCGCGTGGTCGCTCACGACCTGCGCGATCCGCTGGGTACGATCTCCATGACTGTATCGCTTCTGCTGGACGGCCTCGATCGGGATTCGAAGCGGCCCGGGGACGCGAAGTACGTGAAGATCATCGCACGGTCCGCATCGCGGATGGACCGGCTGATCCACGATCTCCTGGATGTCACCCGGATGGATGCCGGCCGCCTCCAGGTCGATCCGAAGGCCGAGCCGCTGGCGGGCGTATTACGCGATGCGCTGGAGGGGGCGGAGTTGCACGCGCGGGAGCGCTCCCTCACGCTGTCGCTGGCTTTGGAGGACGAACTGCCGGCCGCCTGGATTGATGCGTCGCGGGTGGCTCAGGCGATCTCAAACCTGCTGAGCAACGCGCTCAAGTTCACGCCTCCGGGGGGCCAGATCATCGTGGGTGCGAAGCGGGAACGGAATTGGGTCCGGGTATGGGTCGCGGACTCAGGAGAGGGCATCGCCGAAGATCAGGTCGAACGGATCTTCAGGCCCTTCTGGCAGGCTCACGCCGCGGATGGGCGGGGTCTGGGCCTGGGGCTCGCCATCACGCGAGGGATAGTGGAGGCACACGGCGGCCGGATCGCGGTCGAGAGCCATCCCGGGAGGGGGAGCACGTTCTCCTTCACGGTCCCGATCGCCCCCGAGCCGGAGGACCTGGCGGGAGCTTAGTGGGACGCCAGATTGCCACCACTGCTCGGCCTGCGCGAAGGGGTGGGGGGCAGGCAGGTACACAGGCCGGGGGGTCGAGGCGGGGCCGCCTTGTCTCCTACTTCTCTTACGACGCCTGACACAGCAGCGAATGCGTAGCATGGGGAGACCGGGGTCCCCACCCCGACTCGTGCAGGGACCGCGGCTGCCAGGTGCGGTAGCCACTACTTGCTCCCGGCCTGTGGAAGCCAGTTGTATAGCCACGCGAACGTGGCGGCGATCAGACCGGCCCCGATCCCTAGACAGACGGTCCCCAGCAGTGCCCCGCTCCATGTGACCGGGGCGATCAGCATGGCCAGGTTCCAGTGGAACATGGCGCTGAAGAAGGAGACTGTGGCGCGAGGAGCTAGGATCAGCGCGATCGTGCAGAGCAGGTAGAGGCCACTCGTCACGAGGGCGGCGGCCATCGCGAACGAACCAGGCCGTAGTTTCATGGGGTTTCTCTCGGCAACAGTGTGAAACAGGCAACCGTAGCCAGCAGGGCCACGATTCGGTCATATCGACTCGCGGTCTGGGCTCAGAGCCCGGCCTGTTCGCCGTGCTCGGCGACGCGGCACTCCCACGCCAGGCTCTCCTCGATGCGACGCCGCAGCGCGTCCGCGGCCACCGGCTCCCCGTGGGTGATGAAGGTGCGGCGAGGCGCGGCCCGGAAATTCTGGAGCCACTCCAGGATCTCCCCCGCGTCCGCATGGCCGGAAACGTTGTCGAGCGAGGCCACCTCCGCACGCACCGGAACGTACGCCCCGTGGATCTTGACCTCCGTGGCCCCGGCGACCATCTGCGCCCCGCGTGTGCCCGCAGCCTGGTAGCCGGCGAACAGGATCGTGTTGCGTGGGTCCGGCGCGAATACCTTCAGATGGTGCAGCACGCGACCGCCCGTGGCCATTCCGCTCGCGGAAACGATGATCCGCGGGAATGCTCCCCGGTCGATCTGCTTGGACTCCTCGACCGACTCCACGATCCGGGTCGACTCGGACACCGCTTCGACCTCCGCGTGGGAGAGACGGGTGGCCGTTCCGTGTTCCCGGAAGACGCGCGTCGCCGCGCCAGCCATCGGGCTGTCCAGATATACCGGGACGTCCGGAATCCTACCCGCCTCCCGGAGATGGTGGATGTGGTACAGGAGGGTCTGGGTGCGGCCCACGGCGAAGGCCGGGATGACCACCGAGCCGCCCCGCCCGGCCGTGCGCGCGATCACCTCCTCCAGCGCATCCGACGGGTCGACGGTCGCATGAGCGCGGTCGCCGTAGGTGGACTCGACGATTAGGTAGTCCGCCTCCTCTACCACGGCCGGTGCGGGAAGGATCGGGTCGCGCGGGCGACCAAGGTCGCCGCTGAACAGCACCGCCCTTCCCTCGCCATGGAGCAGCACCATGGCGGCCCCTAGGATGTGGCCGGCGGCTCGGTACTCGTACGTCAGCCCGCCGCCGAGGTCCACGGCGCGACCTAGCGGCACGGGCACGAAGCTCTCGAGGGACCGCTCGGCGTCGGCACGGGTGTAGAGCGGCAGCGCCGGACGGTGCCGGGAGTAGCCCTGCCGATTGGCGAACTCGGCCTCCTCCTCCTGCAGGTGTCCGCTGTCGGGGAGAAGGATAGCGCATAGGTCCCGGGTCGCGGCCGTGCAGTAGACCGGGCCGCGGAACCCGTTGCGTACCAGGAGCGGCAGATACCCGGTGTGGTCCAGGTGGGCATGGGTGAGCACGACCGCATCGAGCAAGGCGGGGTCGACCGGGAAGGGCTCCCGGTTGCGCAGGCGGAGTTGCTTCAGCCCCTGGAAGAGGCCGCAGTCGACGAGCACGCGCCGGGGTCCGCTCGTCACCAGATAGCGGGAGCCTGTCACCGTACCGGCCGCTCCCAGAAACGTCAGCTGCATCGAGGTGCCTCTTCATGGATAAGGTTTGTCAGCGGCCCGCGCCCAACGTAGTCGCGCCGCAGCGCGGAACGCATCGCCTCGATCGCTCCGATGTCGAGCAGTTGCGCAGCATGGAGTAGGGGGTTGAGGGAGATGCTGTCGATTCCCTCCCCCATCAGGAAGCGGTCGTCCCTGGGGTCAGGGCACCGCAAGCCCTCCCGCCGGCGAGGCGTGATACACAAGCTCCGGCGGAAGTTCGAGCGGGGGTACGATCAGCACGGCGCAACGTGCCCCCCGCAGAACGCGGGAGGAGACGCTCCCCAGCACCAGCCGGCTCCAGAAGCCGTGGCCATGGCTGCCCGCGGCGATCAACTCGACGTCCAACTCCTCGGCCAGGTCCAGCAGTGACTGGGCTGGGTCCCCCTCCACGACGTGCACGACTGCGCGGATCCCGTGCGCGAGCTCCAACTCCATGGCGGCGTGCTCGATGGCCTGGCGCACCCGCAGCTCGTGCGCCGCGAACAGCTGCAGCGAATCCCTGGCGCGTGGCGAGATCGCATGCGCCAGGTGCACCTCCGCGTCCGGGCGGAGCACCGCCGGGAGCGCCCGCAGCGTTTCCTGGCCGAAGGAACTGAAGTCCAGGCCGACGAGGACACGGCGCGGGAGCGCGGAGACGTACCGCGGAACCGCCAGCACCGGGACGTGGGCCAGCCTGGTGACTTGGAGCGCTACCTCGCGGCCTGCCAGGCGGTCCATCGCCCCGTGGCCGCCGATCCCCATCACGATGAGATTGGCGCCCATTCGCTGCGCTGCCCACACGATCGTCCGCGCCGGAGGGCCGATCTCCACCCTCACTGCATCCTCCAGCGCGCCGGCGCCCAGCGCCCGGAGCTTGGCTTGGACGACTCCGCGTAACGAGTTCGCCTGACGATTCTCGAGACCCGCGTGAAGCAGGGGAGAAGGGGCCAGACCGGGATCGAATAGGCCGACCGACTCCAGAACGGTGAGGACCATCACCTCGTTCTTTCCTGTCTCGTTCAGCCATTGGGCTGTACGGAGCGCCCCTACGGACTCAGGCCTTCCGTCGACGGCGGCGAGGATTCGGGTGGTCATACGCCCTCCTGCTGATGGCCGGGTGGAGTACGGGGATGCACGAGCGCGGCTGATGATCCCATAGGAGATCGGGCTGGCCGTGCCCACACAGGAGCAAGCTTACGAGACGGCTTCTGAAACCCGGGTGAAAACTGCGTGAAGATTCCTTACAGCATTGCCAACTCACTCCGCGCGCGGGGGCGCGGATGACAATCCACGGATTGGGGTGGTGTACCTTCTGCGAGGTGACGCCCGACGCGCCGTAGCCGCCAGCTATTAGCGCCTAGTGCACGGCCTCGGTGTAGATGTCGTGGGAGGCGGGCGTGCCCAGACCTGTCCTCGTCGGGCGTGCGGTGGATGTCGATCTCCTCGGTGAGATAGAGCGCCGCCACGCCGAGGTGACCCTCCACCCTGCGCTCCTGCGCGCACTGCGTGGACGAGGCGGTGAAGGACCTCTGCCGCCCATCGGGGACAGTTTACGCAGCTACGCCGCTATGTGCCGGAGCTGCTCTCCACGCTTGAGTTCCGAGCCGCTCTGGTAGTGGGATATCCTCGCAGCGGTGGAGTTGCTGCGGGAGATGAACGAGCGGCAAGCGATGAAGGTCCCGTCGGACGCCGCCGCCCGCTTCGTGCGCCAGCGCTGGAGGGTACGGATCGGACTGTGGTGATCTGCGAACGTTGGCTCCGCCACGTGGGACTCAGGTCAACTGCCTGCCAGTTAGCCAGAGGATCAGCGGCGGCAGGAGGATCCACTGGAGGAGCGGTAGCAGGCCCGTTCCCAGGAATGGGAGGGTGGGCATCGAGCCAGCATACGTCCAGCGGCCCAGGATGCTTGTGGCCAACCACTCGAAGACGACCGTGAGCAAGAGTCCCATCCCGACGAATCCCATTACCTCCGACGTAGTCGGCTTCAGGACCCAGCTGCGGGTCCGTACACGGACCGACACTACCCAGAACGCGAAGACCGCCATAGCCGCATCGCCAAGCGCCGCCTGGGTACACATGCGCGTCGCGTCCCAATGCAGAGCCGAGGCAACCCCTTCGTAAAAGGGCACCTGCCAGAACTCCCACGGCAGGTTGAGCAGGAACGCAAAGATGAACACGTTGAATTCCGGCAGATCGAGAAGATGTCGTCTGACCCACTGCTTCATACCATGCTCTCCGATGGGCCTGGCAGAGTGAGCGGTAAGGACATCCCGAATCTCATGGGCGCGTGCCCCTTTCAAGCGGGCGCACTGGAGAGAAGGCGCAGACCAGCGCTCGCTCGCCGAGGTCGGACGGAGCCCCTCCACGGAGGTCAGGGCGCGGCTCAAGCGACGGAGTCGGTGGAGCATCCCGCCGGGTTACTGTCTGAGAGAGGCCCAGCCAAGGGGCAGCACTCCCGGTCCTCAACCGGGAGCGTCCTCCACGATTCCCCACGTCCGACAGAGCTCCGCGTGACCCGCACGCACCCGCCGCGCGACCGCCTCCGGATCGTCCAGAATCTCCATCAGCTCCAGGTCTTCTGGCTCCAACGTCCCCTCGGGAACAGCCACCTCTCGAAGCCAGTCATGCAGACCGTTCCAGTACCTGGAGCCGAGCAGGATCACCGGGAACGGCTCGAGCCGGTGTGTACGCCGCAGGTTGAGCGCCTCGAACAGCTCATCCAGCGTCCCGTAGCCGCCCGGGAGACACACGAATGCGCAACTGTACTTGACGAAGGCGAGCTTGCGCAGGAAGAAGTAGTGAAAAGGAACGGGGACGAGCACATGCGGGTTGAGCGGCTCGTCGAGCAGGGGCAGGTGGATGGTCAGACCGATCGAGCCGCCGCCTCCGCGGTGCGCCCCCTCATTAGCCGCCTCCATCAGGCCGGGACCACCGCCAGTGATCACGGCGAAGCCGTCATGCGCCAGCAATTCAGCGGTTTGGGTCGCGAGCCCGCCCCACCGCGTAGCGGGTGCTGTCTGCGCCGAGCCGAAGATCGAGACCGCTTTGCGAAGCTGCGCGAGCTGGCGGAAGGCGTGCATTGCCTCGGCCGCGATGCGCGCTACGCGCCTCTCGTCCTCGGTGCGGGCCGTCCCGGCCAGTTGCGCGGTGAGCTGCGCCATGAATGGGTCGTCCAGGCGTGCGAAGGTCGAGGTATTCGGCATCGGATCTCTTCAAGCGATGATAAGGAAGACCGTGGGTACGCGAAGGTTTCACCCCGCGCGCTGGGCGTCCATGCCCTCGATGCCGCGCAGGGCCTTCTCCAGCGTGAGCAGGAAGCCCAGCACGGGCTCCTTCGTCTGCACATGCCGCACGACGTCCCAATGTCGGCGGAGGTGGTCCTGGAGGAAGGCCACGACGTGCCCGAGCGGGATCACCGTGTACCCCACCGGCTCCTCCTCGAGAATGGAGCCGAAGGCTACCAAGCGGATCTCGTGGCCGGCGTCGGTCTTCGCCTGCCCCACCCGGCCGAGTTCGGCGACCACCCGCGGCGCCTCTTCTGGAGTGCAGCAACCGAAACGCGTTAGTCCGGCCCGCAGCACCGCGGGATCGCGCGCCGCCTTGTTCAGGCGTACCCGCCCCTCCTTCACCTCTCCTACCAGCATATCGGCGAGCTCGCCCGGACGGCCCAATGCCGGATCCAGCGTAAAGACTTCCGCATCCACGGTCCGTCGGCCTCGGCGGTCAGAGGTGCGGTGCCCCGCGTGCGGAAAGCGGAAGGCGAGAATGTCCAGATCGGTGAGGCTGCGGTGTCCCGCGGCCTCGACGACCGGGTATTCGGCGACGGTGAAGTAGCCGTTGACGCGCAGATACGCCTGCACCAGTGCGACGGCGTTGTCCATGTTTCGAATGCTCCTTCGCTGCGTAGATTGCCGGCTCACACGTGATCGTGATCTCTCCGATTGCGCCGGCTCGGCTTGTGGCCGCCGTGTCCGTCACCCCCACGATGCCCCGCGTGACATGAGCACGTGGACCACGACGCATACCACGATCAGAAGAATGATGTAGGTGGTGGACATGATTCGCTCCCTCCGGAGGACTGAGCTCTCCCCGCCCCCGCCCCGAGAATAAGCGATCCTGCGTGAACGTGGTGTGAAGCGCTCGTGAGGCGTACTTCAGGTTTCCTCCCCGACGGTAAACTCGTACTCCGGCGCGTACGCGTCACTCACCTCCCGGGTCGACCCATCCAGGCCTTCGCTTCTCTTTCAGGAACCGAGCGCACCCGCCAGGATGTAGAGGGCGAGCGCGAAGAGCGCCACCCAGCAGACCCAGTACAGTGCTTCCGACCACCGGAGGGTGTCAGTCCCCGCCTGAGCATCCAGGCGGTGGCGGTCGAGCATGCCCCATCCGTGGAGAAGGATGCCGACTAGCAGCAGAGGGATTGCGTATGCCCTGAGGTAGTCCGCCAGGAGCAGCGCGATCCCGCCGCCCAGCACTCCCGCACCCACGCCTGAGGTCAGGTCCGCACGCTTCCGCCGGCTTACCTCGGCGGGCCGGGGGGCAAGGCTCGGGTTCATCTCAGTAACCGTGGTACCAGGTCCCGGAAATCGCTCCTCCTGCATCGGCTTGGGAAGATCCCCATTTCCTCCACCAGGGGCTGCCGTGCTCCGCCGCGAGGCCGTGCAGACGCCGCAGCCTCTCCGCGCCGACGCTCGAGAGCCACGTCCGGCGATCGCTTCCATCCGGAATTCGCATCGCCTCCTCCCACACCGCGCGTCCGCCGAGGAAGCCCGAGGCACCGGCCCGGCAGGCGATCTCCACCTGCCTTTCGAACTGCTCAAAGGTGACCCCCGCGCTGAGCAGAATCCACGGCACCCGAGAGGCGTCGTCCAGCCGCTCGCATGCCTCGCGTAGCCGACCTTCGTCCTGCTGGTACCGGAGATCCTGGGGAAACTCCGACTTCAGCACGTCGATGCCCAGGGGGGTCAAATCGCGTGCGGAGCGGACCACCAATTCAGCCTTCAGCGAGGCGAAGAACGCGGGATCTCGTTCGGGCTCGAACACCGGATAGACGATGGGCTCGAGCAGGAATGGCAGGTCGACCGCGGCGCACGCTTCCGCGACCCGACGCACGACCTCGCGCTGGCGCGCGGCGTTCTCCTCCAGATCCGGCCGGTAATAGAGCAGGACCTTGACGGCCGAGGCTCCCATCCTGCGGATCTTCTCGGCGGTCCAGCCCCGCAGCAGCGTGGTGACGCGTCCCTGCGCCTCGGCCTCGTAGCCGGTCTCCTCCAGGCTGACCAGCAAACTGGTCGAAGCCGGAAGTGCTCCGGCCGAGATAACCTGCGCCGCGCCATAGACCGGGTCCAGCAGCACAGCCGTCGCGTGGGGTGCCAGGGCGCGCGTGAGGTCCAGCTTGTACTCGACCATCTCCTTATATTCCACCGCCTCCGGCGCCTCCGGACGGATCAGACGCTGCATCGACCCGCGATGGTCCATGGCGCACATCGCCAGGATGCCGTCGACGTCGGCCATCTGCTGCAGGCCGCGCAGCTTCCCGACGCTGAGCCGGGGCGGCACCGCGGCGTCGGGGACCTCGGACGTCGAGGAACGCGCTGTTGGCATCGTCCTCCTCCTCTCAGCCGGAATGGCCCGCGTGCGCCACCGCAGGAATCGCGGATGGCTTGCTGGGCGGGCGGCTGGCGGGCTTCGCCTCCATCCGCCGGATCCCAGGCAGCCGCGTCCACTTGAGCAGCAACGCATTGACCGCTACGAGCAGCGAGCTTCCAGACATCGAGAGCGCGGCGATCCACGGGCTCAACAGGATGCCGAAGCTCGGGTAGAACAGGCCCGCCGCGATCGGGAAGGCGAGGATGTTGTAGCCGGCCGCCCACCAGAGGTTCTGCCTCATCTTCCTCACGGTCGCGCGGCTCAGGGCGATCGCGCCCAGCACGTCGTAGGGATCGCTCTTCATCAGCACCACGTCGGCGGTCTCCATCGCGACGTCCGTCCCTGCGCCGATGGCGATCCCGACGTCGGCCTGCGCGAGCGCGGGCGCGTCGTTGACGCCATCGCCCACCATGGCCACCAACTTACCTTCCGCCTGGAGCTGCTTGACCTTCTCGGCCTTGTCGCCCGGAAGCACGTCGGCGAATACCGTGTCCAGTCCCAGCTCGCCCGCGATTCGCTCCGCGGTGGCCTGGTTGTCGCCCGAGAGCATCGCCACCTGTACGCCCAGCCTGTGCAGCTCCTCGATGGTCCGCCGCGAGGTCTCCCGAATGGCATCAGCGATGGCGACGATGCCGCCCAGCGCTCCATCGACCGCTGCGAAGACAACCGTCCGCCCCGCCCCCTGTAGCTCCGTCGCGCGCTCTGCAAGGTGGTTCAGGGTGACACCGCTGTCCTCCATCAGCTTTCGGTTGCCGATCAGCACCGTGCGTCCCTCCACCGAGGCGCGCAGTCCATGGCCCGCGACGGCCTCGAAGCCGGTCGGGCCGGCGAGTTCAAGCCCCCGTTCCCTGGCATACTCCACGACTGCACTCGCCAGCGGATGCTCGCTCGACTGTTCCGCCGAGGCCACCAGCCGCAGCAGCTCGTCCTCGGCGGTCCCGTCGGCCGCGATCAACTCGACGACGCGCGGTTTGCCCACCGTGAGCGTTCCCGTCTTGTCGAAGATGACCGTGTGCACCTTGCTCGCCTGCTCCAGTGCGGTCGCATTCTTGAAGAGGATCCCGTTCAGCGCGCCCAGTCCGGTCCCGATCATTACCGCCGTCGGCGTCGCCAGCCCGAGTGCATCCGGACAGGCGATGACCACCACCGTGATCGCCAGCGTCATCGCGAAGATCAGCGTGCTCCCCGCCAGCCAGTACCAGCCGACGAAGGTAGCGATGCCGAAGACGACCGCCGCCGCCACCAGGATCTGGGCCGCGTTATCGGCCAGCCGCTGCGCTGGCGCCTTCGAGTTCTGCGCGACCTGAACCAGCTTGATGATCTGGGCCAGCGCGGTGTCGGCGCCCACCTTCGTGGCACGAAAGCGGAAGGTGCCCATCAGGTTGATGGTCCCGCCCGTGACCCCGTCCCCAGGTCGCTTGTCCACAGGCAGGCTCTCGCCGGTGACCATCGACTCGTCCACCTTGGACTCACCTTCGATCACCTCTCCGTCCACCGGGATCTTGTTCCCGGGTCGGATCAGGATCGTCTCGCCCTGCAGCACTTCCGAGGTGGGCACCTCAACCGGCTCGCCAGCCCGGATCACTGTTGCCATCGGCGGCGCCAGGTCGAGGAGCGCACGCATGGCGTCCGAGGCGCCGGCGCGGGCTCGCATCTCCATCCAGTGCCCGAAGAGGATGAAGACCAGCAGCATCACCACAGCCTCGTAGAAGGTCTCCCCGGGGAAGGCGAAGGTGGTGAAGAGGCTGAACAGGTACCCTGCGCCGACGGAGAGGGCGACCAGCACGTTCATGTCCAGCACCCGGTTCTTCAGCGCCCGCCAGGCACCGACGAAGAACATCTGCCCCCCCCAGACGACCGCCGGGGTCGCCAGCAGGAACATCACCAGGTTGTTGGAGATGCCGTGCAGCGACAGCTTGAAGCCCAGCAGGGCCTCGGACATCATCGAGAAGAGCACCACGCCGACGGAGAGCACCAGCGTTACCCAGAAGCGGCGGCGGATGTCGCGCACCATTCCCTCCATGCTCTGCCCCGCGCCGTGCCCCATCTCGTGCGCGAGCTGCGCCGTTCCACTGACGGAAAGCGTTTTCTCGCCGCCCGCGCCGTGCCCGACGTGCCGTGGGTCCACCGTCGGTGGGAGGTGCCCGGCGACCTCGGGCTCGGGCGCGCAGAGGTGCGCGGGCAGGAGCTCGCCGCGGCAGTGGTAGCCGCACTCCTCGATGAGCCGCTCCACCTCGGCCTGCGTGATACGGTCCTCGTCGTACCCGACGGTCACTGTCTGGCTGACCGCGCTCGCCTCGGCACGATGGATCCCGGGCTGCCGACGCAGGAACGTCTGCAACGCCGGCGCGGAACTGCCGCGCGGCATTTCCCCGGCTTCAAGTACGACCTCTTTCATCGTTCGCTCCTGTGGTCATCCGATCCGCGGATCGGTGGATGCTGGGCCGGTAGGCTCCTCCGAGCCCTTGAAGCCGATCTCGCGGAACTCCGCCCGCCGCGCCCTCACCGTCTCGATGCCGGGGTGCTCGATATCATCCCCCGTCAGGTGCGGGACTGGCCGGCTGGTGGCGGGCAGGAAGGTCTTTGTGATTCCCAGCGCCGCGTCGGTCTTGCGTATCGACGCCTGCGGATCGGTCTCGAGCCGGGTCAGGGCTCGGATGCAGTCGATGGTCTCCGGCACCACGATCGACTCGTTGTGCACCTGGAAGGTGAGGTAGACCTCCTTCTCGTCGGCTGCCAGCGCATCCTCCCAGACCGCCACCTCCCACATGTCGCCGCGCGGGCGGTCCAGATCGCGCATCAGCTCGACCACGGAATTGAGCGCCACCAGCCCCTCGTCCGCCCGCACGAAGGCGATGCGTGGCGCGTCCCAGAGCGCGTCGCGAAGCTCGTCCAGGCTCACCGGGCGCGTCGTCTCGATCATGGCGAAGTGGATGTGGCTCAGGTTGTAGGGGCCTGCGCCCGCCAGCGTGGTGATGTCCAAGTCCGGGATCACCGTCTGCGCGTCCGGTCCCTGGTGACTCGGCACCTTCGTCTCGGGAACTACGGTGTTGATCATCCCGTTCAGGTGCGACTCCCAGGGGTCGGTCGCGCGCCGCATGAGGACTGCGCGCACCCGCTTCACCCAGCCGTGGCGGTGCAGTGCGTGCGAGATGCGGCTGAGCGCGGTGGTATTGCAGGAAACCACCCGTGCGGAGTCCCGTCCCAGTGCCCCTTCGTAGTTGACCTGCGCCACGAAGGAGTAGCCGGCCACCTCGTGCTTCTCCCCGCCCTGCCAGATCGACTTTACCCCGGCGGCTTCATAGCGTGGACGGTTCTGCGCGCCGATCTTCTTCGGCGTGCAGTCGGCCACTACGTCCACCTGCGTCAGCAGATCCTCCAGGGTGCCGGCTACGGGTATGCCGGCCGCCTCCATGGCGGCGCGCGCTTCCACCGTCGCGGCGTAAACGGGATACCCACGCTCGACCGCCACCCGGATGCGGTAATCGGTGATCACGTCGGCCACGCCCACCAGCTCCATGTCGTCCTGCAGCGCAACCGCGTCGGCGATGCGCTTGCCAATCACCCCGTAGCCGTTGACGGCCACGCGGACCTTTTTCTCTTCCACGTGCTGCTCCTTCGCGTTTGATGGAAGCGGTGACGATCCTGGGGCCGGCACGCCCCGATGTGAACGATATTGATCGCGGGATGAAGTGGACGTGAACCGTTCGTGAAGGCACGTTCATCCTCCAGGAAGCCGAATGATGACCCTGGTTTCTTCCAGGACCCTCTTCGCGGGTTGCCGGGCTGCAAGGATGGGTTTAGTTAGGCCTCAGACGCTCTGCCCGGCTGTTAGGAGAACGGCAGTCGGCGGTCGCCGGGGGAGCTCGGCCCGGAAGAGCGCACCCCCGCCACTCCGGTTGGAGGCGGTGAGCGTCCCATGGTGCAGCGCGACGATCGCCTGCGCGATGGAGAGCCCAAGCCCGGTACCGGCAACCTCGCCCTCGCGAGCGCGGGCGTCGTCCACCCGGTGGAAGCGGTTGAAGATCCGGCCGAACTCCTCGTCGGGGATCCCGGAGCCCGTGTCCGCCACCTCCAGCACGGCCGAGTCTCCCCGGACGCGCACGCCGACCTCCACCCGCCCGCCCGGCGGGGTGAACTTGATCGCGTTCTCGGTCAGGTTCCACATCAGCCGAGAGATCAGGTCGTGGTCGAAGCGGCCGATGACCGCGTCGGGCGCATCGTACACGAGAGCGACCTCGTTTGCCTCCGCCCGCGCCCGCAGCCGCTCGACCGCGCTCCTCCCCCACTCCGCAAAGTCCCCTTCCTGGAGCCGGGGCTGCATCATCCCCGCGTCCGAGCGGGCGAGGGTGAGCAAGTCCTCCGTGATGCGGCCGAGCCGCCCGACCTCCTCGAGAGCGCTCTCGATCACCCGCTCGTACTCCTCGCGGCTCCGTTCGCGCCGCCGCACGACCTCCAGCTCGCCTCGCAGGGCGGTGAGCGGTGAGCGTAGTTCGTGGCTTGCGTCCGCCGTGAACCGGCGCTGTGCCTCATGGGCGGCGTCCAGGCGCTCCAGCATGCTGTTCAGCACCTGGATCAGGCGCCCGTACTCGCGCGTGCCGGCCGTCGCCTGGATGCGAAGCCTCGACGCCCCTGGCCGGATCGCCTCCGCCTGCGCGATGACCTCTCGGACCGGCTGGAGCGCCTCATTCGCCAGCCACCAGCTCCCGCCGAACGTGGCGAGCGATCCGAGGAGGATGATCCCCCAAAGGAATATCTCCGTGATGCCGAGCACGCGAAGGCGAGCCGCCATGGGCGCAGCCACCTGCAGCACGTGCTGCCGGTGCGCGGGGTCCATACGCCCGAGTGGGTAGTAGAGGGAACGGATGGGAAGCCCGTCGAAACGCTGCTCTGCCCACACCAGCTCTCCCACCGCCGCCGTACGCAGCGCGGCGGTATCCAGGGGCAGGTCCTTTGCGAGCTGGCGAGAGCGCAGCAGGCTCCGGCCGTCCGCCGTCCAGATCTGGGCGTAGCGGCTCAGATCCCGGACAGCGGCGGCCTCCTCGGGCGTCAGCTCCCACTCGTGGAACTCCATGCGCCCATCCAGCGCGCCGGTGGCCGCCGCAGCCTGCATGGAGGCTACGTTCAGCAACGTCGAGTTGATCTCGCGGTCGAGCGCGCCCCGGATGGCGAGGTAGCAGACGGCCGAGATCACCCCGAGCCCCACCGCCATGATGAGCGCGAACCGCGCGGCAAGCCGGAGGCGGAAGGAGGGCGTCACTCCAGCGGCTCGTCGCGCAGCATGAACCCGACCCCCCGAACGGTGTGGATCAGCGACCCCTCCCCCGCCCGCCGCAGTTTCCGCCGCAGGTTCCCGACATGCACGTCCACGACGTTGCTCATCGGATCGAAGTGGAGGTCCCACACTTTCTCCAGCAGTTCGGTCCGGCGGACCACCTCCTCCGGGTGCATCAGGAAGTGCTCGAGGAGCTGGAACTCCTTCGCCGTGAGGTCGAGCTCCCGGCCGCCGCGGCGGGCCACGTGCTGCAGGCGGTCCAGCTCGAGGTCGCGATACATCAGTCGCTCCGTGCGTGCCGATCCACCCCGCCGCAGCAGCGCGCGCACCCGGGCGAGCAGCTCGCCGAATTTGAAGGGCTTGGTCAGGTAGTCGTCCGCCCCACGGTCCAGGCCGCGAATCACGTCGTCGGTGGCGTCGCGCGCGGTAAGCATCAGAATCGGGACGGTCCGGCCGGACTTTCGGACCTCATGAGCGATCTCATAACCCGACTGGCCAGGGAGCATTACGTCCAGGATTAGAAGGTCGTAGTCGTAAACGTGCGCCTTCATTGCCCCGTCCAGCCCGTTATGCGCGACATCGACGGAGTACCCGTCCTCCCGGAGCCCCTGCTCCAGGAAGCTGGCCACCTTCTTCTCGTCCTCCACCACCAGGATACGAATGGGATCGCCTCCGAGACTGGCTCCGCGCACCGGCCAATGCGGACGGTGGGTTCTGGTTCTACGCCTCGTAAAGCGGCGCCTTCGAAGAGTGGGAGCTAGCCGGATCTATCGCAAGGTCAGACCCTTCGGTAAAGAACTCTTCACAGGGGGTTCATGCGCGCTTCAGGTGCGACAGGCGATTGTATGGACGGGGCGGAGTCCGACCGCAGCGGGCGGGTCGGTCTAGACGCCGGTCGAATCACGCGGAGCGCTCGGAGAGTGAAGCATGGGGAAGGAGTACATTGGCGACCCCCGCCCAGAGAGCCCATCCCAGGCCGATGTCAATCGGATCACGCCGGCGCCGGGCCCGGCGGAGAGCGCACAGGAGGGATTCTGGATCGCGGAGCAGTCGGAGGACGTGGTCGCCCGATGCCTGCAGATCTCCGGGGTGGAGGCCACGCCCGAGGGAGCGGTGTTCGTGGGAAGTCCGGAGCCCGAGGCGGGTACTCTCTTCGAGGAAGCGTCGCGCGAACTCCGCACGCGGGGGCTCGATGCTCGCCTGCTGGAGAGGGGGGATGGCCGGGTGGAACTGACCGTCTGGCCGCATCGACCCGAGCCCGGCGTGGCGGGGCGGCCCCGAGTGAGCGCGCTCCTCCTGCTCGCGACACTGGCGACTACGGTGTGGGCGGGCGCCACCTACCACGGGATGGAGCCGGGCGGCCAGTCTTCGCAGTGGCTGGCGGGGCTGCCCTACGCACTGGCCCTCCTGGCGATCCTGGGGATCCACGAGATGGGGCACTACCTCATGGCGCGGAGGCGCGGAGTCCCCGTGAGCCTGCCCTACTTCATTCCCGCGCCCGGCTTCCTCGGCACCTTCGGCGCCTTCATTCGAATGGGCGGACCAGTCCGCACGCGCGCGGAGTACTTCGACGTGGCGGTCGCGGGTCCGCTGGCGGGTCTCATGGTGGCACTGCTCGCCGTCTACGCCGGGGTGGCCCTGGGGAGCCCCTCGTTCGGCCACGGCATGGCCCCGAATTCCTCCGCACTCTTCTATGGGGTCTACCTCCTCGCCGGCGGCGAGCCCACGGCGGCACAGGTGGCGCTGGGCCCCGTCGGCTTCGCCGGCTGGCTTGGGTTGGTGGTCACCGCGCTGAACCTCGCCCCCGTGGGGCAGCTCGACGGAGGCCATATCGCCTACGCCGTGCTGGGCCGGCGACGGGCCGCCGGCCTAAGCGCTCTGGTCTTCGGCCTCCTGATCGCCGGTGGGGTGCTGTACTCCCCACACTGGCTGATGTGGGCGCTGATCGTCTGGGTGATTACCGGCGCGGGGCATCCTCCTGCCCGCAACGAGCTCCTGCCACTTGGAAGCGGCCGAATAGCGGTGGCCGCCCTGGCATTTGTGCTCCTCCTCGCGATCGTCCTCCCCTGGCCGGTCGCGTAGAGCCCGGCGGCTCGGGCGAGCGGTGCTCGCGGACAGTCCCGAAGGCGAACCAGTACCTCTTTCCTCATGCGACTAATGTCCATTCTGATCGCGGACAGCGACCCGGACCAGCTCGCCCTCTACTCGGATATCCTGCGACACGCCGGCTATCAGACGCATACGGCGGGTCGAGCGGACACTGCCCTTCGGGTCGCACGGGTACACCGCCCCGCTGTTGTGGTGACGGAGATCGTCCTGACCGGCTCGAACGGGTTTGAGGTGGTCCGCGCGATCAGACGAGATCCGGGCACGGCAGCGGTCCCCGTCGTGGTGCTCACCTGGCGGGGGACTGCCTCGCACCGGAGAGAGGCAGAACAAGCCGGGTGTTCCGGGTACCTCGTGAAGCCGTCCACCCCACGGTGGCTGCTTCAAGAGATTCGGTGGCAGCTGCAACATTCCATCCGCGTCCAGCAGGATCCGGCCTTCGGATCGCGGTTGCGGCCCGAGACCGCCGCAAGCCGGTCATCACGCATTGTCGACATTGCCGGCACTGGCGGTTCGTTCTTGGAACGCGTCGGCCAGAGCGTCACCCGGACGGCATAGGGGCAGCGTAAAGGAGAACGTGGTCCCCACACCGAGACGGCTCTCGACACCCACCTGGCCCCCGTGCGCCTCCACGATCCCCTTGACGATCGCCAACCCGAGCCCGGCTCCCCCGGGCGCCGCCTGGCGTCCCTGCCAGAAGCGGTCGAACAGATGAGGAACATCCTCGGCCGTAATCCCAGTGCCTGTGTCCTCGACCGAGATGACCATCTCGCCTGCGCGCAATGCTGCCCGAAGCGTAATGCGGCCCCCATCAGGCGTAAATCGAAGGGCGTTTGCCAGAAGGTTGGCGAGCACCTGCAAAATGCGGCTTCCGTCCGCCCGAATCGGGGGGAGTGGTTCAGGTACGACCTTGAGGATCCGGATACCCCGCTCCGCCGCTGCCAGCCGGACCTGCGCGGCGCCCGTCTCCAGCAAGCCCCCGGCCTCTAGAGCCGCCATCGTTAGGCGCAGCCCGCCTCCTTCGATTCGAGTGACGTCGAGAAGGTCCTGGATGAGGCGGTCCATGACCGCGGCGGAGTTTTCGATGTCCTCGAGACGCGTCCGCAGCGCGTGGTCGTGAGGCCGCAGACGATCGAGGATAAGGGAGGTTCCAAGGGTGATCGCCGTCAGCGGGTTGCGGAGGTCGTGCGTGACCATACTCAGGGCCTGATCACGCGCTCGAATCGCCTTCTTCGCCTGTTGGTAGAGACGGGCATTGTCAAGCGCAAGCGAAAGCCGGCTCGCCAGCTCCTGCGCGAGGGCCAATTCGTTAGAACCGTAGTGCCGACCCGAGAAGGCGGTCGCTGCGAACGTCACCACACCCAGGGTCTGTCCCCTGGCCCACAGCGGGACGGCCATGTGCGAACGGATCTCGAAGCGCGACAACAACTCCAGATGCCTGGCATCCTGAGCGACCGCGTTGATAAAGGTGGGAGAAATTTCCTGAACCAGCTCGGCCTCACCGGTTTCGAGCACCCGCCATAGCAGGTGTGGGCGGTCCCGGTGCAGCGGGTAGCGGAGTAGCTCCTGCGCGTGAACCGCCAGCCCTGGATCCGCAGCCGCCACGGCCACCCGGCGGGGCGCACCATCCTCCCCCACCACGTCGAGGAGGCACAGGTCCGCGAGTCGCGGGACGGCCAGAGACGGAATCCCTGCGAGCCACGACTCGTAGTCAGGGGTCGATGCGAGGAGTGCGCTCACCGCCGCCAGGAGTTGCAGGCTGATCTCCAGCCGCTTGCGTTCCTGCGCGTAGCGGATCGAACGCGAGAGCTGGGCTCCGTCGACCTGTCCTTTCGTCAGGTAGTCTTGCGCCCCGGCCTGGAGCGCCTGGAGCGCTACAGCCTGGTCGTCCAGTCCGGTGAGCACGACGACCGGGATCGCCGGAGCGCACGCCACGACCTTCCGAACGGTTTCCACTCCGTGCGCGTCGGGAAGGGTGAGGTCCAGGAGGATGGCCTCGATCCCACCTCTCGCGAGCCGGGCGCAAGCTTCATCCAGGCGACCAGCCTCTGCCACGTCGAAGCCCGGCCGGAGTACCTCCTGTAGCATCTCCCGGATCAGCCGCGCGTCTCCCGGGTTGTCTTCCACGAGCAGGATCATTGTGGGCGGGGGTTGGAACATGCCGTTTCTCTCCCATTTTCCTACTCTTTACGGGACGTAAAGCAGGAGTATACTATACTATGGCCGCCATGGAGGCGGAAGGCACGTTTCATAGGGGGAGACCGTTTGATGGGAACGAATCGCTCAGTCGGGAGACCCCGTCCCGGTCGATGGGCGAAGGGGCTCTGCGCCCTCCGGATCGCAGGCTGGCTGCGGGACTTCCAGCCGTCGCTTCGCGCCGCGACCTGTGCCCGCACGAGGCGGAAGGGTATCCTCGCGAAGTGGACCCTCGCTCCCGGATCCCTGCGCGTCGCCCGGAGGTCGAGGTCCGCCGAGCCCGCGGGAAAGTCGCCACCCCCCCGGGCTCGGCCGTCGCCGGCGCCATCTGCCGTGGACCCTGACGGTAAACTCCCGGAGAACGCGGCCGAATCGGCGAGGACGAAAGAGTTAGTCGCGGGGGCCGATCGGTTCACCAGTCGCCCGCGTCGCCTCCCGTGGTGGAGGTGGAGAGAAAACATCTCCGCAGCCCCTTCCTCCGGCGCAGTGCCCCAGAGTGCTGCAAGACCCTGAGGCTACGCATCTCGCCTCAGGAACGGGATCTAATGGCACCGAGGGCCACGACCAGAGTGCCCGCGACCCCGGCGAGCAGCAGGAGGTCGCCGACGATGCGGTGCCAGCCGCCGATTCCGATTAGCAGCGCCCCGGCGACGAGCAGGGCCGCCGAGGCCACGCCGCCCGTGAGCCGCTCGATGGCGCGGCCCGCCCGGCGGCCCAGCGACTCGAGCTCGGGGGCGCGCACCGAACCAAGACGCCCGTCCGATAGACGTCGCAGTGCACGGCGCAGCTCGCCGGGGGCCTCCCGGACGAGCCGGTCGAGCTCCTGGCCGAGCCGTCGCCCTTCCTGGAGGATGCGTTCCGGAGCATAGCGGCGCACGGCCACCCGCTGCATCTCCCGCCGGAACACCTCCACCGGGCTCAGCGAAGGATCAAGCTGCCGCATGAGGGATTCGGTGAGGAAGAAGGCTCGCGCCAGGAGGAGCATGGGGCCCGGGTTCCGGATTCGATGCCGCGTGCCTACGCGAAGCAGCGACTCCAGCGCTGCCCCGATGGACACCTCCTCAAGGGGGCCTTCGCGGATCTGCTGCAGCAGCTCCGACAGGTCGGCCGCGAGCGCACCCCGGTCCACTTCCTCCCCGACGACTCCCAGTTCGAAGTAGGCGTCGATGACGTCCTGGACCTCCCCGTCCACCACTGCCAGGAGCAGGTGGGTCAGGCTATTGCGCATCTCTTCAGGGAGCCTGCCGACCATCCCGAAGTCGTGAAGGCAGATCCGTCCGTCCGGGAGCACAAACAGGTTGCCGGGATGCGGGTCCGCGTGGAACATTCCGTTTTCGAAGACTTGCCTCAGCATGAGGTCAGCGATCGCGCTGGCCAGACCAGGAGCGGCCTCGGGGTGCCGGGCGGCGTACGTGTCTACACGGACGCCCGGCGAGTACTCCAGAGTGAGGACCATGTGGGTGCTGAGCTCTGCGACAACGCCGGGGATCCAGATCCCCGGGACGTCCTGCAGCGCTGCCCGGAAGCGGCGTACGTTCTCGGCCTCCTGCTGGAAGTCGAGCTCCCTGCGCAGGCTGTCCTGGAACTCCCGTACCATGCCCACCGGGTCAAAGGGGCGGAGCCTGGGTGAGACGGACTCGGCGAACGCAGCGAGGTACAGGAGAGCCCCGATGTCGTCTGCGATCGCGCGCTCCAGCCCCGGTCGCTGCACCTTCACCACGACCTGACGTCCGTCCGGCAAGGTAGCCGCATGAACTTGCGCGATCGATGCCGCCGCGAGCGGGCGCTCCTCCAGAGCGCCGAGCTGCGCTTCTACCTCGTCGCCGAGCGCGTCTATCAGCACGAAGCGCACGACCTCCGGCGCCAGCACCGGGGCCCGGTCGTGCAGCTGCTCCAACTCCCGGGTGTACGCCTCCGGGAGCAGGTCTCTCCGGACGGCGAGCAGTTGTCCGAACTTGATGAACACTGTGCCCAGTTCCTCGAATGCCTCTCGGACCCGCGTGGGCTGTGGCCATGGCGCACCGCCGCGAAGAGACGCGAGTACTCCGTGCCCGCGTAGGACCCGAGCGATCTTCAACAGCCGGTACGCCCCCGAGAGGCTCCTCTCTGAGGGAAGCTTTCCTGCCTGCAAAGTGTCTCCTGATACCCTGATGAACGGTCCGGGAGAGTAAGCATCGCTGACAGGGTCTGAAGGGACCTTGAAGAGAGCATGAACGGCGCTTCATGACTCCCCCCGCGTCCCGGAGCCGCCGTCCCGCGTCGCTACCGCGTCAGGGAAGTCGCATCCCGGTCCCGGTGCCCTCGGAGTTGGTTCTCATGCCCGGTGGATCATCCATCCGATGGCCTAGGATGCGTTCCGGCGAACGGGATAGACCGCCGTGCTCCGGCCTCCAGCACCACGGCCTGCTCATCGACGATGATCGTGATCGCTTCGGCCACGCCGGCAGCGCTCGCCACGCTCAGCGTGGTAGGGGTCAGTTCGATCGACAGGGAGTGCTTTCGGTAGCGGAGCTGAAAGGATAGCTGCCGCAGTTCGTCTGGCAGGACCGGGTGGAAGCGCAGCTCACCACCGCGCAGCTCGAGTCCGGTGTAGCATCGCTGCAGGAGGTCGACTGTGCCGGCCATGGCGCCCAGGTGAATGCCCTCGACGGTCGTTCCTCCCTGGATGTCCTCGACGTCACTGCGCAGCGCCTTTGTGAAGAGCGGCCAGGAGCTCGATCGGGTGGCGCGAGCGAGCACCCACGCGTGAACGACTCCGCTCAGGGTGGAGCCGTGGGAGGTCCGCTGGAGATAGTAGTCGATGGTCCGGGGGATGACGGCACCGTCGAACTGGTAGCCGAGCCGCCCGAAGATTTCGACAAGCTCCTCGGCCGAGAACAGGTAGAAGAGCATGAGCACGTCGGCCTGCTTGGAGAGCTTGTATCGGTTGGGTGAGTTGCCCTCCGCCTCGAGGATCAGGTCGAGACGCATGATGTTGCCGTACCTGTTTCGATAGCCCTCCCAGTCGAACTCCTCGAGCGCGTCATACCCCTCGAACTGGCTGAGCACGCCGTCCCCGTGAATGGGCAGGTAGAGCTTGCGGCTCACCTCATCCCACCGCGCGAGCTCTTCCGTCTCCAGACCGAGCGACTCGCGCAGTTCGCGGCTGCGCTCCGCGGGCAGGAGGTCAAACACCTCGAGCGCCCGAGCCAGGCACCACGCGGCCATCACGTTGGTGTAGGTGTTATTGTCCAGCCCCGGCGTCGGGCTCCCCGGGTAGCGGTCGTGGAACTCGTCCGGCCCCATGACGCCCCGGATCACGAAGCGGCCGCGCCCGTCATCCCACTGCGCGAGGCTTTCGCAGAAACGCGCGATTCCCAGCAGGAGCTCCGCGCCATAGGCGAAGAGGAACTCGGAGTCGTCCGTGGCCTCGTAGTACTGCCACACGTTGTAGACGACGGCCAAGCCGACGTGCCGCTGCAGGTGCGTGTCGTCCCGGATCCAGCGTCCGGAGCGCGGGTTGAGGTACATCACGTCTGTCTCTTCGCGACCGTTGCTCCCGCTCTGCCACGGGAACATCGCCCCACGGTACCCCGCCGCGCGCGCCGCCCACCGGGCCTCCGGGAGGCGGCGGTAGCGGTATAGCAGGAGAGAGCGCGCCAGCACAGGCAGGCGCAGGACGAGGAAGGGGAAGATGAAGAGCTCGTCCCAGAAGACGTGGCCGCGATACCCTTCCCCGTGCCAGCCGCGGGCGGGGATGCCGACGTCCAACTCCATCGTGTGCGGAGAGGCAGTCTGCAGAAGATGAAAGATGTGGAGGCGCACGATCAGGTGCGTGCGGTGGGATGCGTCCGCATCGATCTCGACCGTGTCCAGGTCGGAGCGCTTCCAGAGGTGCTCCCAGGCGAGGGCGTGGCTCTCGAGCAGCTCGTCGAACGTCCCCGCTCGCTCCACCGCGGTCTGCGCCTCCGTCACGCTGTCGGCGCTGCCACGGTCGCGCGACGTATAGAGCGCGAGGATCTTCTCCACGCCGACCCGTCCACCGGTATTCAGTTGGAGCTCGATCTCGTGGCCCGCCCGGGCCGGCTCGAGCACCGGACGCCGGTCGATCGACCCCATTGTTCGGCTGCTCGCGACGCGGATGCGCGCGGCCTCCGTAATCCGGAGCTGTGACTGCGTGGTCTCCGCCTCGAGCAGCGCGATCTCGGGACTCGGGGTAGCGGTCCTACGTACGCGAAGGTGCCTCTCCTCGAAGGGCCGGTAGCGCGCTACGCCGGCGTTCGTCACCTCCCCATCCAGCAGCACGCGGACGGTCAGCCGCCCCGACCAGTTGTCGGCGTGGATGAAGACGTGCTGGCCGGCAAGGTGCGACTCTCCCATATGCACGAAGCGCCGCTCCATGACCCGTGTTTCCCGGCCCTGCGGGTCCCGGAACCGAACCGTGCGGCCGTACAGTCCGCGGCGCAGGTCGAGCGTCTGCCGGTACGCCAGGATCTCCACCGCTTCCGGACCGAACCACTCCCCGCTGTCGATGCGGAAAGTGAGCGGGAGCCAGTTCGGCAGGTTGATGAGGTCCTCGTGCTCGACAAGCCGGTCGTCGATCGTTGAAACCAGGCGATTGTAACCGCCGGCGAGGTAGGTGCCGGGATAGTGGACTCCGTCCGCCCGCGCTTCGGCCGCGGCGCCGCGGGTAACGAAGTAGCCGTTGCCGAGTGCGAGAAGGGTCTCGCGGCGTCCCTCGAGCGCCGGGTCGAACCCGTCGTAGACGAGCAGCCACGGATCCGGGTCGTGCACGGTGATCTCGATCCTCGCGAGGTCCGGCACGACCACGTGGGCGCCGTGGCTCCGCAGCGCCTCGGCGTGACCGACACGGTCCACGCCGATGACGAGGCCGAAGCCGCCCCGGCGCCCTGCCTCGACCCCCGCGGTCGCGTCCTCCACAACAATGCAGCGCGCCGGCGCGGCGTTCAGCTGATGCGCTGCCTCCAGGAAGGTGTCGGGTTCCGGCTTGCCGTGGAGCCCCAACGCCGCCCGATTGTGCCCATCCACAACCGCGTCGAAGAGAGACTCCAGGTTGGCGGCGGCCAGGATCTCGCCGCGGTTCCGACTAGCAGTCACGAGCGCCGTCTTCTTGCCGAGCGCGCGTAGGTTGCGGATCAGGTCGAGCGTGGATTGATAGACGTCGACGCCCTCCTTTCGAATGTGGTCGAGGAAGAGGCGGGTCTTGCGTGCGCCGAGTCCGTACACGGTATCCGCCCTCGGGTCGTCGTCCTCGGATCCCTCCGGCACCGAGATGCCGCGCGCGGCCAGGAAGCTGCGGACGCCGTCGTATCGCGGCCGCCCGTCGACATGGGCCCGGTAGTCCTGCGGTGAGAACGGCTCGAACGGAAGACGTTCCTCACTGGCCCGCCGTTTCAGGAAGTCGTCGAACATCCGGGCCCACGCTCCGGCGTGGACGCGGGCCGTGTCGGTCACGACGCCATCGAGATCGAACAGAACGGCGTCAAACCGCTCCGGCGCTACCCTGACCACGTCGGAGTCCCACTCCGTGCTCTGTGCGTGGCTCATGTGGCCCCTTTCTATCGCGTAGCTGTACGATCCCAGCGTCTCTGGACGTGTATCTCTCCGGGAGGAAAAGACGCTAGAGCGGCCCTTAGATCAGGCTGGGTGCGCTGTTGACGCAGCTTCTACCCGGGGGCGCTACCATGATGGGTGCGGTCTAGGGCGCGCCTCCTCTTCGCCCTTCCGGGTCACAGCGCGAAACGGCGTGAGTGTCTTGCCACCATCAACTCCTCGTTCGTCGCGATCACCCGCACCGTTACCGGGCTTTTGTCTGTCGAGATCACCGGAGCGTGGCGTTGATTACGCTCCGCGTCGAGAGAGATTCCGAGGAACTCCAGGCCGGAAGTGATCCTCTCGCGCACCGGTGCGGCTTGCTCGCCGATGCCTGCGGTAAACACCAGGATGTCCAGCCCACCGAGGATGGCCACGCAGGAGCCAAGGTACTGCTTCGCCCGGTAGCAGAAGAGTTCGACCGCCTCGGCAGCCAACGTGTCTCTCGCCTCCGCTGCAAGCAAATCGCCCATGTCGCCAGTGGTACCGGAGACGCCGAGCATACCCGATTGCCGGCTCACCAACGCCGTCAGCTCCTTCGAATTCATCGGCAGCTCTCGAGCGAGGTGCAGCAGCACGCCCGGATCGAGATCGCCGGTGCGCGTGCCCATCACCAGACCGCCTGCAGGAGAGAAGCCCATGGTGGTTTCGACGCTGCGGCCCTCAAGGACCGCGGCCATGCTGGCTCCATTTCCGAGATGGGCAACGATCACGCGGCCGTCGGCGCGAGCACCTTCCTGGAGCCGGAGCTCCTGCATGACGGACTCATAGGAGAGCCCGTGGAAGCCGAACCGCTCCACTCCAGCGTCGGAGAGATGCCTCGGCAGGGCGTAACGACGTGCGACGGGCGGAAGTGTGCGGTGGAACCCCGTGTCGAAGCACGCTACCTGCGGGACACCGGGATACGCCATCGCCGCCGCCCGAATCCCGCTGACCGCGTGGGGCATGTGTTCCGGATCGATCGGTATGAAGGATTCCAGTGACTGGAGGAGGGATGCCGTGATCGCTTCCGGCGCCCAATAGCGACCCCCGCCGTGCACCACGCGGTGGCCGATCACGTCGGGTCGGAGCGCCGCGTCTTCAGCGCCGAGATGGCCGAGGAGCCGCTGGATTGCATCATCGTGGCTGGGCATGGCCTCCTCACCATCCACCAGAACTGTCCCGGTCCTATCGGCGACACGAACGCGGCCCTGCGGCATACCGATGCGGGTCGCCGTCATCGAAAGAAGGCGAATCTCGGCAGCGCCCATTTCGTACACTGCCGCCTTGACGCTGGACGAGCCGGTGTTGAGCGTGAGAACGCGGACGGGCCGTTGGGGATCCAGGTCTCCTCCAGCAGGTTGAGGTTTTACTCCGAGGATCCGGCGGTCGACGCCGCGTCGGCGCGCATAAACCGTGTGTCGCTGGAGTCCTCGCTTCCGATCCTGCCGCACATGCACCGAACCGAACATCGAGAAGTGCGTCGGAAGGGACGACGAGCGGCGGATGAAGGCTTCTTCATCGCTCCTTCATGACCCGTTCATCCACTGTTCGTCAACCTGGCGCGGCACGCATCTAGTTCTAGTCCAGCGCGTGCCGGAAGCCCACAACTACTCAAGCCAATGACCCAGCCCCCTGCCAGTAACGGACCGCTTTCGCCGGTCGAGCTCGACGCGATCGACGCGTACTGGCGCGCCGCCAACTACCTCTCGGTCGGCCAGATCTACCTCCTGGACAACCCCCTGCTGCGGGAAGAGTTGACGCTGGCACACATCAAGCCCCGCCTGCTCGGGCACTGGGGGACCACCCCGGGGCTGAACTTCGTCTACGCGCACCTGAATCGCGTGATCCGGAAGCACGATCTGGATATGATCTTCGTCGTCGGTCCGGGCCACGGTGGACCGAGCGTGGTCGCCAACACTTACATGGAGGGAAGCTACAGCGAGTTCTATCCCGCGGTGTCCCGCGACGCGGAGGGACTGCGGAAGCTCTTCAAGCAGTTCTCCTTCCCCGGCGGGATCCCGAGCCATGCGGCGCCGGAGACGCCCGGCTCCATCAACGAGGGCGGCGAACTCGGCTATTCGCTCTCGCATGCTTTCGGGGCGGCCTTCGACAACCCGGACCTGATCGTCGCGTGCGTGGTCGGGGATGGGGAGGCTGAGACCGGGCCGCTGGCGGCTGCGTGGCACTCGAACAAGTTCCTCAACTCGGTTACGGACGGTGCGGTGCTGCCCATCCTGCACCTCAACGGATATAAGATTGCGAGCCCGACGATCCTCGCCCGGATCAGCGACGAGGAGTTGGAGAGCCTCTTCCGCGGTTACGGCTACGAACCGTACCTGGTCGAAGGCTCGGAGCCCGCGCCGACGCACCAGTCGATGGCCGCAACTCTCGAGAAGGTCGTAGACGAGATCCGAGCGATCCAGAGGAACGCGCGCGCCAGCGGGCAGGCCGAGCGCCCCCGGTGGCCGATGATCATCATTCGGACCCCCAAGGGCTGGACTGGGCCCAGGGAAGTCGATGGACGAAAGACCGAGGGATCCTGGCGCTCGCATCAGGTGCCGCTGTCGGAGATGGCATCGAAGCCAGACCACGTCCGGCTGCTCGAGCAGTGGATGCGGAGCTACCGGCCCGAAGAGCTCTTTGACGAGACCGGGGCGCTGCTTCCGGAGCTGGCAGACCTGGCGCCCAGAGGAAACCGCCGAATGGGCGCCAACCCGCACGCCAACGGCGGCCTACTGCTGCAAGACCTGGAGATGCCCGACTTCCGGGACTACGCCGTCGGCGTTCCCGATCCCGGACGCGTACGGGCGGAGGCGACACGGGTACTGGGCGGCTTCCTGCGCGACGTGATGCGGCGCAACCTCGACCGGCGGGACTTCCGCGTATTCGGCCCCGACGAGACGGAGTCCAACCGGCTGGGCGACCTCTTCGAGGTGACGGACCGGACCTGGGTGGCCGACCGCACCGCGGACGACGTGCAGCTCGGCCCCGACGGCCGGGTGATGGAGATCCTGAGCGAGCACACCTGCCAAGGCTGGCTGGAAGGCTACCTGCTCACCGGGCGCCATGGCTTCTTCTCCTGCTACGAGGCGTTCGTCCACATCGTGGACTCCATGTTGAACCAGCATGCGAAATGGCTGAAGGTCACCCGGGAGATCCCCTGGCGGCGGCCGATCGCGTCGCTCAACTACCTCCTCACCTCACACGTCTGGCGGCAGGACCACAACGGGTTCTCGCACCAGGACCCGGGCTTCATCGATCACGTGGTCAACAAGAAGGCGGACGTGATCCGCGTCTACCTGCCCCCGGACGCGAACACGCTGCTCTCCGTCACCGACCACTGTCTGCGGAGCCGCAACTACGTGAACGTCATCGTGGCCGGCAAGCAGCCCTCCCTGCAGTACCTCGACATGGACGCGGCGATCAAGCACTGCACGGCCGGCATCGGGATCTGGGAGTGGGCGAGCAATGATCGCGGTGCCGAGCCGGATGTGGTGATGGCCTGCGCCGGCGACGTGCCGACGCTGGAGACCCTTGCCGCCGTCAGCCTGTTGCGCGAGTACGCGCCCGAGCTGAAGGTTCGCGTGGTCAACGTCGTTGACCTCATGCGGCTCCAGTCGGCCGCGGAGCATCCTCACGGCCTCTCCGACCGCGACTTCGATACGCTGTTCACCACCGACAAGCCGGTCATCTTCGCTTACCACGGCTACCCGTCGCTCATCCACCGGCTGACCTACCGCCGAAAGAACCACGGCAATTTCCACGTGCACGGCTTCAAGGAGGAAGGGACCACCACGACGCCCTTCGACATGGTTGTGCGGAATGAACTCGACCGTTTCCACCTGGTGGCGAACGTGATCGAGAGGGTGCCGCGGCTCGGGACCATCGCCCCATACGCCAGACAGGCGATTCGGGACCGGCTCATCGAGCACACCCAATACATCGTGAAACATGGAGAAGACCAGCCCGCCATCCGGGACTGGGTGTGGCCGGCGAGCTGAGCTGCGGTCGAAGTACTGGAGCTGCACTACAGCACGATCCGTCGCAGGAGCTGCGCGTTGATGGCCACGACCACTGTGGAGAGGGACATCAGCACGGCGCCGAAGGCGGGGTGGAGCAGGATCCCCCACGGTTGCAATACCCCGGCGGCGAGCGGAATCGCGACGACGTTGTAGCCGGCCGCCCACCAGAGGTTCTGGATCATCTTCCGGTAGGTCGCCTTGCTCAGCTCGATGATCCGCGGGATGTCGCGCGGGTCGCTGCGGACCAGCACGACGTCACCCGCCTCGACGGCCACGTCCGTGCCCGCGCCGATCGCCACGCCAACGTCGGCCGTCAGCAGAGCCGGGGCGTCGTTTACCCCGTCCCCCACCATGGCGACTCGCTTCCCCTGAGCTTGCAGCTCTTCGATCTTCAGCGACTTCTGCTCCGGGAGCACCTGAGCGAAGACAGTATCGATGCCCAGTTCCGCGGCCACGGCGTCGGCCACTGCCTGAGCGTCACCCGTCAGCATCACCACCTGGACTCCGTTCTCGTGCAGCCGCCGCACGGCTTCCAGAGACTCGGGCCGGATGGCGTCCGCGACGGCGAAGGCTGCCAGCGCGCGTCCGTTCTCCACGAGGTAGATGGCGCCCTGACCGCGCGCGGCGAAGCGCTCGGCTGCCTCGCGCAGCGCCGGTCCTGGTTCCACTCCCAGCTTCGCGAGCAGGTTCGGACCGCCTCCCTGCAGTTCCCGCCCCTCCACCGTCGCTCGGACCCCGTAACCCGGGATGGCCTCGAATCCCGCCGCGGACGGGATCTGCAGACCCCGCTCCCGGGCACTTTCGACGATGGCACGCGCTACGGGATGCTCGGCGTCCTGTTCGACAGCTGCCGCCAGCCGGAGCAGCTCGTCCGGATCCCCGCCATCGGCGGTGATCATCTCCACGACCCGATGCTCGCCGAGGGTGAGAGTCCCCGTCTTGTCGAAGACCACCGCGTTCAGGTTCCGCGCCTCCTCCAGGCCGCGCCGATCGCGCACCAGAAGGCCGTTGCGTGCACCGAGGGTGGTGGAGATGGCCACCACGAGCGGAATGGCGAGCCCCAGCGCGTGCGGACAGGCGATCACCAGTACAGTGACGACCCGCTCGATAGTGAACTCCCACGGGGCTCCCAGCAACGCCCAGACGATCAGCGTGACTAGCCCGGCTCCGATAGCAACGAGAGTGAGGTAGAAGGCAGCACGGTCCGCCAGCGCCTGCGCGCGAGAGCGCGAGGTCTGCGCCTGTGCGACCAGTCTCATGATCCCCGCCAGGGCAGTCTGCTCGCCCGTCTTCGTTACCTCTACGCGGAGTGAGCCGGATTGGTTGATGGTCCCGGCGATCACCTCATCGCCCGTCGCCTTCTCCACCGGGCGCGACTCGCCCGTGATCATCGCCTCGTTCACCGTGCTCCGCCCCTCCCGTACCATCCCATCGGCCGGTACGCTCGCTCCCGGTCGTACCAGCAGGAGGTCACCCGCACGCAGATCCTCGACCGGTACGCTCTCGGTGCGGCCGTCGGCGACGATCCGCTCGGCGGTACCCGGCAGGAGCTTGGCGAGTTCTTTTAACGCCCCTTGGGCCTGGGAGATCGAGCGCATTTCCATCCAGTGGCCCAGCAACATGATGGTCACCAGCGTTGCCAACTCCCACCAGAGCGCCATCCCGGGGAAACCGAGGGTCACGGCCAGGCTGAAGACGAACGCGACCGTGATGGCCAGGGAGATCAGAGTCATCATTCCCGGCAGCCGGTCCTTCAGCTCCTGGATCGCCCCCTGGAGAAACACTCTCCCGCCGTAGACAAAAACGGCGGTGCCGAAGAGCGCCGATATGTAGTCAGACCCTGTGAACTCCGGAGCGCGGTAGCCGAGCCATCCCTGCAGCAGGTCCCCCCAGATCAGGGTAGGAACCGTGAGCAGGAGCGAGATCCAGAACTTGTCGCGGAACATCGCCACGCTGTGACCTGCGTGTTTGTCATGTCCGCCGGCGTGATCATCGTGGGAGCCGTGGCCGTGATGGTCGGGCGGGTGGGTCGCCGACGCCTCGGAGCCGCGCAGCTTCCCTGACGCGTGCGGCTGTTCCGGGTGCTCCGGATAGCCTGGCTCAGCGGGCGGCTCCTTGCGGTCTCGCGGAGGCGCGCGATGCATGGAGTGGTCGGCGTGGTCGTGATGTTCGGATCCGTGTTTCATATGGCGCTGGTGCGGTAGAGACGGCGTTGTGGGATACCTTCAGTGTGAGCACACCCGCAGTATCCCAATTGGGCCTGATGTAGCCTGCTTTTTAAACCTGCTCTCGTGTCTCGGACGCGCACGATACAGCCCCTCCTCACTACAGAACCGCAGGGCTATGCTGGAAGGTGCGGACGAACACCGGAACGCCTCCATTCTATTCTATCCGCATTAGCATCAGCTCCACCAACGAGGCCGAACATACGACTCCATCCGAAAGGTGCTACCGTCGCAGCGGTGGTACTGTCAGGCACCGTCTGGCCGGCTTATGAGGCTATGGAAAGCGTGTCGAGACGAGACCGCCGTGCAGTAAGTTCGTGAAAAGTTCCTCTGCCGTGACACTGGTGCCGCGTCCAACGTCGATTTTGCAGCTGCACCCCCAATGGACCAGCACCAGCTCTATCCATAAAGCGGGACCGCCACCTGATCGTATTCCTCGGCGCATCGGTTTCCGCCTGCGCGTATGACATCGACCGTGACGTAAGCGAGCACCACACCTCTCTGGATGAGGAGCGTGCAGCGGACGCGGCGGCGATGCTGCCGCGGTCGGCACCGAGGCCAACGTGCGGGTTCCCGCCGTGGAGGTCAAGCGGCTCCTTCAACGACCGGCCGTCGTGGGGCTCACAGTCCCGGGGATGCCCGCCGGATCCCCGGGGATGGAAGGTCCGGCGCGGGAGCGCTACGATGTCCTTGCCCACCAAAGGGACGGCGCTGTCGCAGGATTCGCCCGCTGGTAGGGGGCGAACGATCCGGAGGGCCAACGCATATCCTGCTGATCACCGGCCGCGGGGCGGATGGCTGCACTGTCAGAGACGGCGACCACGTCTTCATCGCCGACGGTTTCGCAATCCGTGTCGGTGATCGGTGTCGGCAGACAGGGCGTATCAAGTCGTTCGACGCCGGGGAGAGGTCGCCGCGTCACCTATCGTGATCGGGCGCCCTGAAGCTCGCTGAATCGGGCGGTGGGGAAAACGGACCCGCTCTCCAGACCGGCACCCTCAGACATCAGAGGATCTCCACGCGCGCCGGCTCTGCAACGCAGCAGGCGTCCGTCCCGGGGCATCCGGGCTCGGTGCAGCGGAAACGGAAGCGAAGCGCGCGCACTCCCTCCGCGAACGGGCCCAGGGTTAGGTGATACTGGTGCACCCCGGCCATCACCCCGCCCGCCGGGGCGAGCGCCTCCTCCCGGGCCGGCGCGTCGTCCGTCCACCAGCCCAATACGCCCGCGCAGTGGGTCCGTACAGTGAGCCGGTCCGCGCTCTGGATTCGTTCAACCGGCTCGGTGAAAGTCCACACGACGACGCGGGGGACGATGTAGCGGTCGAGCGCGTCCGGCGGGGTCAGGTCGAGCCCGCGGTACACGTTGCGGAGATGGGTTCGGAAAAGCGCGTCGAACTCCTCGTCCACCCCGGAATCCTGGTCCGCCCCGTACCACCAGAACCAATCGCTCCCCTCCGCTGCGTAGAGGGCGTCGAACGCCGCCGGCGCTTCCAGCGGGGTCGCGCCGGTGCGCCCGAGTACCTGCCTCGCCTCCCCGAGCAGCTCCCAGGCCTGATTCTCCTCCGGCTCCCCGATCCAGGTGCCGAGGTCGACCCCGGGAAGGGAGCCGGCCTCGTCGATCCAGGAGCCGGTGAAGAGGTCATGCACGCGAGGGTGCGTCTCGGGCGGGTGCGGCTCAATCTGTCGCGCGGGGTTCCCCTCGAGATATTCCGAGAAGGTGACGGTCTGGATCTCGGTGTCCGCCTCCAATAGCCCGTAGAGCGCGTGCAGGAAGGGGCGAGCGTCGTCCCGGTAGGCACCCCAGGCGTTCTCTCCGTCGAGCGCGACGGTCAGGATCCGGTCTCCATCGCCTGTGGCGCTGCGCGCGAAGCGCCTCCGGATTTCCTCGAGGAACTCCCGAGCCGCGTGAGTGGGGTCCTCGTGGGCGTGGTACCGGAAGCCGATCGCGTCGGCCAGTTCCGTGTCGCGGAAGAACACGCTGAGCGCCCTGTCCTCCTCCTCGACCCGGTAGGGCTGGCACAGCACGTCCGGGTCGTCGACCCGATACCCCCAGCGTCCGGATCTCGCCAGCACGCCGCGATCGGTGGCGATCCAGCGCACGTCGTGCCGCGCGAAGAGCGGGACCACGCTCTGGCTTACCGCCCCCTCGGCGGGCCACATCCCGCGCGGCTCGCGTTCGAAGCAGTGACGGTAGTGGTCCACGGCAAGCCGCACCTGCGCTCCCGCGTCCTCCGGGTATGCGAAGCGAGGGCGGAGAGTCGTATCAGGGCGGTCGAGGCTCGCGCGGTCGGTGTCCACCAGCAGCGGGAGGATGGGATGGTAGAAGGGGGTGGTCGAGACCTCGATCTGCCCGCGCTCCTGAAGCTCGCGATGTACAGGGACCATGGCGCGCAGGAGGCGGTACTGCTCGGCCACCATTGACTCGATGTCGGCTTGCGAGAAGTCTCTCCCCTGTTCCACGAAACGGTCAACCTGGAGCGTTTCCCCCGTCACCAGCTCCACCGGCCCCTCGCGGAACTCCTTTCCGAACCACGCCAGATTGAACCACATCTGCAGGTCGCGCAGGTCCTGCTCGCCGAAGGGCTGCCCCTCGCGCCGCTGAACGAATAGCTCTTTGTAGCGCGGGTGCGGAAAGATCTGGTTGTGCCAATCGGCGTCGAAGAAGCTTCTGAGGATCGTTCCACGCTCGGCCTCGCTCAGCACCTCGACGGGACGGAGCGTGAGGTCGAGGGCGAGGTCGGTGGCGCCTCGCTCTACGTACTCCTCGACCTGCCAGAGCAGCACGGGCGTGAGGTTGATGGTCAGGTGCACACCCGGGTGCTCGGCGACGAGGGCGACCATCGAGTAGTAGTCGCGGAGCACGTGCAGCCGGACCCACGGCTGGACGAAGCTGCCCTCGGCCCGCGGGTGGTCCGCATCCCGGTACAACGGCTGGTGCTGGTGCCAGAGGAGGGCGAGGTACAGGCGCGGACTAACCCGGAAGGCCGCGTCGGGGCCACTCTGGTCTCCCGCCGGGGAGCGCCCGTGCACGGTGTAATGGACCCGCGCGCCGGCTGGAAAGGGTCCGAGCTCGGCGCGCCACTCGCTGTTCGCGTCGACGTTGCGGCGCCATACCGCCTCGACCCGCTCCGACCGCGGCGGCGCACCCGGGCGCTCCACCTGGTAGCGAACCCACACGGACTGCCCCGGCTCCACCGGCCACGTGCCGATGTGGAGGACAACTCGCTCCCCGGGCGCCACCCGATCCGGGACGCGGGGCGTATCGACAGTCAGGTGCCAGAGTTCCATGCGTTAGCGGGGGGTTGCGGGCGACGGGGCCCGCGCAGAGTGAGCGGTAAGGACATTCCGAATCTCATGGGCGCGTGCCCCTTTCAAAGCGGGGCCGCTGGAGAGTCGGCGCAGACCAGCGCTAGCCGAGGCCGGACGGAGCCCCTCCACGGAGGTCTAACCATCCATGCCGGGCGGATTAACGTGGCCCCTTTGTGAAAGAAGCTGCCGACGAGCAGCAGCGGGATTGCGTGTCCTTGCCGTCCTATGCCAGTAGCAGCGCTATTTCCGCCTTCCAGCTCTCCCGCGCACCCACCTGAGGCCAGTCGGCAAGCTTCCAGCCGCTGCCCTCGAGGTGCCGGACGAATTTCCTCCGTCGGAGCTTACCACCTTCCTGCTAAGTCGCTACTCCACACGACGCGCGACGATCTCCCGCCAGATCCCATCACGTCGGATACTGGCAATCTCCAGCCCCACCGCCCGCACGTTGTCCTCTGTGCGGCGATTGATGGCTGGGCCGAAGAGTCGACGCGTGAGCGGAGAAAGCATGTCGGCGAGAAGCCCCAGCGCCGGGTTGCGGGGGCGGACGTGCTCCAGAAGGAGTACGCAGCCTCCGGGCTTTACGACTCGCCGCACTTCACGCAGACCGAGCACCGGGTCCGCCACTGAGCAGAACACGCAGGAGGCGGTAACCGTATCGAACACGGCATCCGCAAAAGGGAGGGCTTGCACATCCGCGAGCTGCAGCCGCACTTCTCGTTCTTCTTCGTTCGCGCGCCGCAGCGCCCGTTCGATCATGCGCGGGGAAATATCGACACCGGTAAGCTCGACACCGGACGGGTAGTAGTCGAGGTTCCGCCCGGTTCCGATCCCGACCTCCAACACTCGTCCGCAAGCCTGACGAAGGACGCGGCGGCGGCGCGCACTACCACCCATCCGGTCCATGGGTGCCTCATAGAAGTCGTAAAAGCGGGCGACTCGGTCATACACTCGGGTAACGGCACCGGCGTCGAAGCGTGGTGCAGGTTCTCGCTTCTCTCCTCGAGGATCGCCGGTCATGACTTCACACAATCCGCTACTCCACCGGGATCAGTAGCCTCGCTCTCCGAACGGGCCCGGTTTACGCGTGAACACGCGCCGACAATCCTTCTCCCGGTCAGTGACGGGGCACCACATCTGGCACCCTGTTTGGACCCGTCCTCGACTTGTCTCGGACAGGATCTCCTTTGCCCGCGGACGTAAAGCATGGCAGACTTTCGAATTGGCGACAAAAGGGCGGGTTCCAGCTCCACCGTTCCCGTAAGAGAGTGCCGGGTCCATATTTTCCGCTTTTTCGCACCTTCCATCATCGGTCTTACCTCTCTGTATCCACGCCGCGAGGGACAGTGATATGTACGGGCCGTCCGCTTGACCGGTGCCTTAGTCCATGCGTCTGAGCTCCTGATAGTCGCCGCTCGTCTGGAGAGTCACCGTTACGGGCCCGCTGCCCCGGTTGCGCCAGAACCAGCCGTGCATGCCACTGAACGCCGCGACAAGGACGCCCCGATCGGACTCCTGGCTCGTCCCCTTGGTATAGCCGTGGTAGTCAAGACCGGGGCGGTCAGCATGGGTATCCGAGTTCACGACGCCGCCCTCGACGGTCCACTCGAACTGGACACTCGCGCCCTCGTTCATCGCTAGTTTGATCTCCCTACCCTCTCCGGGCAGTAGAACTACTTCGACCGTGTCGCTGCTCACGGCCGAGGCCGCCGCAGCAGGCTGTTCCGCTGGCGCAGGGGTCGACGATGCCGGGATCGCCGGAGGGGGTGCCCCCTGCGCCGTCGCCATCTCAAGAGCCAGAGCTTCCTCAGCCGCCTCCGCAGCCGCGGCCTCTTCAGCCAGTGCCATCTTGATCTGGCCCATTTCGGTGAGACCGGTGACGCGTCCGATGCCAGTCGGGTCCACCCCGTACTCAGCGGGCATGACGATTGTTACGAGCAGGACGATCGCGACAGCGGCAGCAATGACGGTCGAGCGAAGTAGCGCGCGGGATGTCGGCAGCTCGCTCGCTGGAGGCGTATTTACGTTGTACATGGCTCAGTGGGTCAGCTGGTTATGAAGAAGCCCGCAAGCTGATAGCCCATCAGCAGGAAGCCGGCGCTCATGATCATGACATTTCCCGTATGCGCGTGGCGGCCGAAGCTCGGGCTCCTCCGCCAGTAACTCATTGCGATCAGAATCGTGCTGAGTGCCAGAAGCTGCCCGATCTCTACGCCGATGTTGAAGGCGATGAGGTTGGCGATGAGACCGTCCGGCGAGATCTCGAAGTCGAGGATCTTCGTGGCCAGAC
>ERZ1066118.186-NODE-186-length-65610-cov-11.581893_pt1 | contig 65610 bp, 62 predicted proteins | sample MGYA00382765_ERZ1066118 | MGnify/ENA primary metagenome ERZ1066118 (study PRJEB33369, sample SAMEA5778348) | biofilm metagenome | biome: Industrial cooling water; feature: Water cooling tower basin; material: Biofilm | place: United Arab Emirates | collected...
TCTCGCAAGTACTTTATCATTCCCGATCGCGGTTGGAGCAGTTGGGACTTGGAAGTTTATCGAGGGATCTGGTCGAAGGCTCAGATCAAGGTCTGTACCGAAAACCACGGTAGCGGTAAACGGCTGCTGCGCGTACGGTGTGGCTTGAAGCTAACGCAGCTCGTTAAAATGACAGCGATCGCCTGTATCTCACTAGCAGTTGCCGCGATCGCCCTCGGCAGGTCGGAACTGGGGGCGATCGCAATTATCACGAGTACGATTACTGCTACAACAATTCTGTATCAGCACTTTTGCCTCGGTCGCATTCTCTACTATGTCATGGAGAGCGTAGCACAAAGACTTTATTTGTTACCGACTGACAATAAAGGTGGTGTGTGAAGAAAGGGTGTGGGGTGTGGGAAGTGTGGGAAGTGTGGGAGGACACAAGGGAGAATTTCCTCCCCCTCTCCCTTGTCCGACTCCCGACTCCCAGCTCTCCCAGCTCTCTTCTCTCCCTCAGCTCCCCCAGCAACCTTGCGCTCCTCCAGCTCTCTTCCCCCCGACTCCCGACGCTCAATGATAATAATCCTCGCTCGTAAAACTTTACGCTACCTTCTGCCCTATCGCTTCCTATTTTTAGTGGCGATCGCGCAGGTGATTTTGCTAAATGCTCTAGAATTGCTAAAGCCTTGGCCTCTAAAGCTGATTATCGACAACGTACAGGTTGGCGGTCAGCCGCTACCGTGGGAATTTTTAAAAGGCTTGTCCCGCGAAACTCTACTTTTAATTATTTGTATCGGACTGGTACTGATTTATCTACTTTGGGGCGGTTTGTCGGTACTGCATAACTACACCACGATTAGCATCGGTCAGCGCATGGTCAACGATTTGCGCGGCGACCTCTACAGTCACTTGCAGCGCCTTTCTCTAGCGTTTCACAATCGCCAGCAGGTAGGAGATTTACTTTACCGCATCGCTACCGATACCTATGCAATTCAAAGCTTGACGATGAACACCGCGATCCCCATCCTCTCAGCGGTGGTGTTTCTGGTGGGGATGTTTGCCATCATGGTGCAGCTCGATCCGTTGCTGACTTTCCTGGCGCTGAGCGTTTGTCCGGCTTTGTTTATCACGCTGTCGCTGTTGAATCGCCCGATTAATAAAGCGGCGACTCAATCTCACCAACAGGAGAGCGTAGTTTATTCGCTAGTGCAGCGGAATATCTCTGCCATGCGGATCATCCAGGCGTTTACCAAGGAAGATGAAGAACACAAAAAGTTCATGGCAGCGAGTCGGGAGAGCTTAGCGGCACGATTGCGGCTTTACAATCTACAAAGTCTTTACTCTGGGGCGGTGAGTTTAGTTAGTGCCGTAGGTACTGCCTTAGTCGTATGGGTTGCTGCCAATCAAGTTTTAGCTGGTGATTTAACGGTGGGCGAGTTGGTGTTGTTTACCTCTTACCTTGCCTCGCTTTACGACCCAATAAATAGCATCAGTCAAACCTACGGCATGACTCAGTGGGCGCAGGTGGGCGTGATGCGAGTGTTTGAAATTTTGGATATCGAGCGAGATCTGCCAGAGGGAACCAAGACATTTCCTGCAGTTGGAGCTAGGGGAGAAATTGTCTGGGATAATGTCAGTTTCGATTATTTGCCCGACCAGCCGACGCTGAAACAAATTAATTTGCGCGTGCGGATGGGACAGAAAGTGGCAATTGTCGGTCCCACAGGAGCGGGAAAATCGACTTTAGTTAGCCTGCTACCTCGCTTTTACGATCCGCAAGTCGGTCGAGTCACAATTGATGGAATTGACGTGCGAGAGTTTCAACTGAAATCCTTGCGCCGTCAAATTGGCATGGTATTGCAGCCGCCGATTGTTTTTCCCCTCAGTTTCCGGGAGAACATCGCCTACGGTCGCCCCGATGCAGCGCTGTCAGAGGTTGTGACTGCTGCCCGTCTTGCCCGAATTCACGATTTAATCATCAGTACGCCCCAAGGATATGACACGGCAGTAGGGGAGAGGGGAGCGACTCTTTCCGAAGGAGAAAGACAGCGCTTGACGATCGCTCGGGCAATCTTACTAGACGCACCAATTTTAATCTTGGACGAACCTACTTCCTCAGTGGATGCCGAAACTGAGGCGCTGATTATGGAAGGTTTAGACCGACTTACCGTCGGACGGACGACCTTAATTATTGCCCACCGACTCTCAACCGTGCGTCAGGCTGATTCGATTGTCGTGTTACGAGCTGGGCAGATTGTCGAACAAGGTACATTTGCCGAATTGATGAGCCGGCGGAGTGAATTTGCGGCGCTCTACCGTACCCAGTTCAGTTTACAGGGAGAGAAATAAATATGTCGCTGCGGATTGCGATCGCTGGCTTGGCTGGGACGTATCCCTTCGGGGGCATGTTTTGGCACTACCTGCAATACTTACTCGGCTTGCAAAGACTCGGTCACGATGTCCTGTACATTGAGGACACGGGCAAATGGTGTTACGACCCCGTTGCGAAAACCTTTGTTGAGGATGGGTCAAAAAATGCTGCCTTTTTAGCGCGAGAACTAGCCATTTTAGATGAGAGTTTAAGCGATCGCTGGTTTTTGCGCGACGTGACTGGCAAGACCTACGGTCGTCCTTGGCACGATGTTGTCGAGTTCTGCCGCAGTGCCGACCTGTTACTCCACATTTCCGCTGGGCATTGGATGCGCGAGGAAAACTTTACCAATGCCAAAGTTATATTAATCGATACCGATCCCTTATATACCCAAGCCGGACTGCTAACTGGTTCCCCTGCAGAAGTCGCAGCCCGCGTTGCTTGGTGGCAGAAACATCACGATGTCTTCTTCAGCTTTGGCGAAAATATAGGCGCTGCTGATTGTAAGGTTCCTTGCGAATCGTTTGACTGGATGCCCACTCGCCAACCTATCGTATTAGATTGCTTCGACCGAGCAGCCGTACCAGTCACAGAACGGCGACCCGTATTGACAACCGTTGCATCTTGGGAACCAAAGGAAAAGGGTCCGGTAGTCAATAGCATTGCTTATACCGGAAAAAGTAGTGAATTCGAGCGCTACATAGATCTACCATCTCACAGTCCGCTACCACTCGAATTAGCTTTGAGCGGTTCCGCCCCGGTCGAAAGGCTGCAAGAATGCGGTTGGATCGTGCGCGATGGCTACGAAGTCTCCCACAACCCTTGGGTCTACCGAGATTATCTCGCCCATTCCTTTGGTGAGTGGAGTATTGCTAAGAACGCTTATGTTGCCAGTCAGAGCGGCTGGTTTTCTTGTCGTACAGCCAGCTACCTCGCCCTTGGCGTACCAGTAATTTTACAAGATACAGGATTTAGCAAAACCATTCCTACTGGGGAAGGGCTATTGACATTTACGACAACAGCTCAAGCAGCAGAGGCAATTGAGAAATTAAAAACCAACCCGCAGCGACACGCCAAAGCCGCTAGAGAAATCGCCCAAGAGTATTTTGACTCGGATAAGGTGCTGACAAATTTAATTGAAAAAGTCGGGAGTCGATGAAAAAAGCAGAGGAGCAGAGGGACAGAGGAGCACAGAGAGCAATTCTAGTCACTAGTCACCAGCCACTAGTCACTGTCAACTGTCAACTGTCAACCAACAACACAATGACCAAAGTTACCGTAGCACTAACTACATACAATCGATCGCAGTTACTCAAGCTCAGTTTGGCAAGTGTCTTAGCTCAAGACTATCCAGACTTTCGGGTGATGGTACTCGATAATGCTTCGACTGACGATACTGAAGCATTCGTGCGATCGCTTGCTGAAGGCGACGATCGCGTCACTTATATTCGTAATAAAACTAATATTGGCGGTTTAGGCAACTGGAATCTCGCTATTGAATTAAATACTAGTCCTTATTTGACAATTTTGAGCGATGACGATCTGATGCTACCGGGGTTGATAAGCGAATCTGTCCGAGTCTTAGACGAGCATCCGCAAGTGGGGTTTTCATTTGCGATGGTGAGGCTGATCGATGCTGATGGTAACTCCCTAGACTTACAGCACACGGGAAATATTTTTGGAGGTTTAGTCAAGGGTCTAGATTTTCTCGAACAGACGATTTCCTGGCAGGGTTGTCCGGTTTATACCTCTAGTCTATTTTTCCGCGCTTCAGCGTTGGCAGTCGTGGGACAGTTTGATAGTCCCCATTCTAAGCATACATTTGACTTGACGACGATCTATCGGCTGGCTGCCAAGTTCGACATTTTCTTTTTAGCCCGAGAACTCGCTCAAGTCCGCCTGCACCCAGGACAAATTACCGAAACAGACTGGCGTTTCGATCGCAACGGACCTATTGGTGTCATTGCTGAAATTATCGATGCGGTAGCTTATCTTTTACAAAGCGATCGCGCCAGGGACGAGAACTATCGCCAATGGCTTGTCGAGCGCTTCCTCGCCCTACACGCACGCCAAAGCGAATATACGCAAATGGCTCTACCCCACATGCAACAAACTTGGGAAGAACGATTGCAATTAGCCACCCAGGAAATTGCTCGGTTAATCCCACCAGAAGAAGCCTATATTCTTGTTGATGACGGTCAGTGGCAAGGGGAAGCAATCGCCTCTGCACCAGCGATTCCTTTTCTGGAAAAAGATGGGCAGTACTGGGGCGCACCGCCAGATGACGCAACGGCAATTCAAGAACTGGAACGATGGCAAAGCAAAGGAGTGCAGTTTATCGTTTTTGGCTGGTCGGCGTTTTGGTGGTTCGATTACTATTCTGGACTGGAACGTTACTTGCGCTCCCGTTGCCGCTGCGTGATGAAAAATACCCGCCTCGTTGTGTATAGCCTTCAACCATGATGCAAAAGTCAAAAGTCAAAAGTCAAAAGTCAAAATTCAACATTCCCCGATTCCCAACTCCCGATCGCGCAAGTTGCTTACGAATCGTCGTCCTTGGCTACATCGTGCGCGGTCCTTTAGGTGGGATGACTTGGCATACATTACAATACCTGATGGGTTTGGCAAACTTGGGTCACGATGTTTATTTCATCGAAGATAGCGATGACTATCCCTCTTGCTACGACCCGACGCGCGGCTATATGGATACCGATCCTACCTATGGCTTAAAATATGCTGCGAGTATCTTCGAGCGAGTTGGCTTGGGCGATCGTTGGGCGTATTACGATGCCCACACGAGTTCGTGGTTGGGAGGGGGAGGTTGTGCTGACCGGATTGAGGAGATTTGCGCGACTGCCGAGCTGTTACTCAATTTAGATGGGGTCAACCCGCTACGCTCTTGGCTGTTGCAAATTCCTAACCGTGCGTTAGTGGAGGGGGATTCAGTCTTTACTCAAATTCGCCACCTCACCGATGCTTATGCTTACGAACAAGCGCGACAGCATACAACTTTCTTTTCTTGTGCCGAAAATATCGGTCAGAGCAAGTGTACTGTCCCCGATGATGGATTTCCCTGGCAACCCACGCGCCAACCAATCGTTCTCGATGCCTGGTCGATGACGCTTTTACCTGATGCCTCAGCCAAATTTACGACAGTCATGCAATGGGAGAGTTACCCAGCGCGAGAATACAAAGGTATTCGCTATGGCTTAAAAGCAGATGCGTTTCCCCCTTACATAGATCTGCCAAAGCGGGTAGGATCGATATTGGAGCTGGCAGTTAGTGGAGGTAATACACCCACCGAGCTACTGGCAACTAAAGGCTGGAGAGTGCGAGAGCCGCCCACGCAATCGCCCTGGACTTATCAGAAATACATTCAACAATCGAAGGCAGAGTTTAGTATAACCAAGGATGCTTTTGCCATGACTTATAGTGGTGTGTTTAGCGAACGCAGCGCTTGCTATCTCGCTAGCGGTCGTCCCGTCGTCATCCAAGACACGGGTTTTTCCAATTGGTTACCTACTGGTGCAGGCGCGATCGCATTTAGTAACCTAGAGGAAGCGATCGCGGGGATTGATGCGATTAATAGCCGCTACGAATTCCACTGCCAAGCGGCAAGAGCGATCGCCCAAGAGTATTTCGATGCCCGCCAAGTCCTGCCACCTCTACTTGAAGCTGCCATGAAATAGGAGTAGAGGAAGCAGAGGGAGCAGAGGGGATGAAACGGCTCCTGACTTCTGACTCCTATTTGCTGATAACTGACAACTGACAACTGATAACTGGTCAATCGTGAGCAGAAAACAGGGACACAAATTTCGTTCTGGTATGCAATGGCTAGCTTGGTCGGCAACTCTAGCCGGAATTTGCCTAGCTAGCGGGCTGGGTTACTTCCTGGTTTTCAATTCCACTGCCGAACCAGTAACAGTACAAACAGTAGCCGTAGAGACGGGAATCGTAGAAAATACAATTGATGAAAGCGGTACTGTAGAACTTCAGGGGCAACGAACGATCAAATCGCCCACTGAAGGCGCTGTCGATCGCGTCTTAGTCGAACCTGGAAATAAAGTGAAAGCCGGTCAGGTACTCGTCATTCTCCGCTATCCCGAACGCCAAACTGCTTTAGCCAATCAGCAATTGAAAATACTAGAGGCACAAGCCACTTTAGTACGCAATCGCCAAAAAATTTTAGAGGCTCAAGAACAGCTAATCGCTGATGAAAAAATTCGCAAAAAACTAGATGCTTTGGCACGGGAAGGAGGTGTGGCGCAACAACAAGTCCAAGAGATTGAGGATAAACTACGGCAGAATGAAGCTGATATCCGTAACGCTCAGTTAGAGGCTCAGAATGCAACAATCCAACTTCAGATCGAGCAACTTCAGCGTCAAAGCATTCAGCAAAAACTTCAAGATACGTTAGTGCGATCGCCGCTAGATGGAACGGTTTTGGGTGTCAGTGTCAAAAACAGTGATGGAGTTGAGTTGCGTACCGATCTGCTGACGGTGGGCGATCCGGCACAAGTGAAAATCAAGCTTTTGCTCTCTCCTCTGAACGCTGCCCAAGTCAAAGTTAATCAGGTAGCTCGCGTCAGCGCGATCGCTCCTAACGCCAAAACTTTTACTGGTAAAATCCAAAGCGTATATCCCCAAGCAGTGACTCCCGAAGAAAGTCAAAAACAAAGCGGTCGTAGCGGTGGTAGTAATAATCAATCGAATCAACCCAGAGTACCCGCAACAGTTAAGCTCGACACCCCAACGCGATCGCTCATTCCAGGTAGTGGCGTGAATGTTGAAATCGTACTAGAGCAGCGGCGCAACGTCCTAGTCTTAAATTCAGAAGTCATTCAACGCACCGAACAGCGTCCTTTTGTTTGGGTAAAAGATAGTCAAAACAAAGCGCAGAAACGATATCTTAAATTAGGTTTAGAAGGATTACTCACCGCCGAAGTTGCCGCTGGACTGAACTTTGGCGAAAAAGTTATTTTACCCCCTGCCGAAGCCACCCTAACCCCAGGAACGGCAGTTATCACTCAGCAGTGACCAGTTATCAGTTGTCAGTTATCAGTTGTCAGTTATCAGTTAATTCTCACTTACGAATTACGAATTACGACTTACGACTTATCCAATGAGCCTTTCACCCATCGAACTACTAGTTCTCACCTTTCACTCTTTGCGTAGTAATCCCCTGCGCTCTGCTTTGACGGCGTTAGGGGTATTTATGGGTGTGACAGCGGTCAGTGCTACACTTCAAGTTGGTAGCATCAGCCGGATTGTAATTGCCCAACGATTAGCCGAACGCGACGCGCCTCAGATTATGGTAGGGCTAAATTGGCAAGCAGGTAGCGACTTGAGCGGTCAAATGAGCTTAGCAGATCTAGAATTCTTCCGCCAACGACTTTCTGGTTTACGAGCGAGCAGTGGCGCAGCTTGGGTGGGTTCGGCAGAAACTGTATTTCAGACTGAAGAAGCTAGTCCTCAGATGATGGCAGTGACTCCAAATTTTTTACTCACCCTGGGTAGACCGTTGGCAGCAGGACGGTTCTTTACTGCTGCTGATTTCGCTAACTACCGACCCGTGGTTGTTATCGATCGCTTTCTTGCGGATAAGCTCTTCAAAGATGGTCGAGCAGTCGGACAACGCCTTTATGCTAACGACAGACCATACGTGGTGGTAGGAGTCGTACCAACTAAAATGCAGGAAAATGCACCACCTGAAGGTCAATTATTATTACCGCTACCAGTATATAGTTCTCTTACAGGTAGCCGTGCTGTCGATACAATTCAACTACGTCCTCGCCGGATTGAAGACCTTGAGGCTTTTGGCAGCCAAGTGCAGGAACTATTGGCACAACGTTTTCCAGGGCGAAGTTATTGGTCTTGGAACAATGTGGAAGATATTATTCAGCAACAAAAAATCATGCAGCTAGCTTCCCAAGCATTAACTGTAGTAGGTGCAATTTCTCTACTGGTAGGAGGCGTGGGTATCGCCAATATTACGATCGCTTCTGTCACGGAACGCACGCCAGAAATCGGATTGCGTCGGGCTTTGGGGGCAACTCAGCAAGATGTCATGGCGCAATTTATGTTAGAAGTTGCACTTTTGAGTTTAATCGGCGGGACGATCGCTATAGCGACGGTACATGGGATTGCTGTTGCAGTCGCCGACACATTTAATTTGCCCTACCAATTTGAACCCAGTACGGCAAGTCTAGCATTAGCCTCGGCTCTGTTAGTTGGTATGGGTGCTGGTTTCGTTCCCGCTCTCCGTGCCAGTCAGCTCGATCCAGTCAAAGCTTTGCGATCGGAATAAGCATTTGATAAAAGTCAAAAGTCAAAAGTCAAAACTGAGGGGTCAGGAGTCAGAAGAATATAGCTACAATCCCTTTCACGCACCACGCACCAAGCATCACACACCACTCACTTTCAATCAGGGATAATTATATTTTCTACATTTTGCGATGCTGCTGGATATTGTGGATTTATTGCTTCTAAAGTATCGGCGATCGCCCGGGCAATTACTAAGTTCCTATACCACTTCTTATTAGCAGGAACGACATACCAAGGTGCATATTCTGTAGAACAATAATTAATTGCATCTTCGTAAGCTTGTTGGTAACTATCCCATAATTTACGCTCGTTTACATCGTTAATTGAAAACTTCCATCGCTTATCTGGATCTTCAAGTCGCTTTTCTAATCTGCGTTTTTGTTCGTCTTTAGAAATATGCAGAAAAAACTTAATAATATTAATATTATTCAAAACGAGCATCTGTTCAAACTCATTAATGCTGTGATATCTTTTCTGCCATATCTCTTCTGGCACGAGTTGTTTGACTCGTACGATTAATACATCTTCGTAGTGAGAACGATTAAAGATATTAATCATTCCTCGTTGCGGTGTCCGCTGATGGTAGCGCCACAAAAAATCATGACTTAATTCCTCTTGACTGGGGCTTTTAAAAGACCAAACTCGACAACCTTGAGGATTGATGCCCTGAAAAACATGTTTAATTGTGCCGTCTTTTCCGCCAGTATCCATCGCTTGCAATACAATTAGCAGACTGCGCTGTTGCTCGGCGTACAAACGTTCTTGTAGTAGACTCAGGCGCTCGCGATAATACTCTAGTTCCGCTTCTATTTCTTTCTTGTTCTGATAGCTTTCACAAGTATCTGGATCGATTTGGCTTAATTTAATTGGTTCGCTGGGGGTAACGCGATAGCGGGGATAGTCGGGCTTTGGAGGTAACTCGTCTGTCACAATTGTTTCTGGAGACATGATGCGAGCAACTTTTGCTGTCTCTGTAGCTGTAGTTTTGTTAATGCGTGCAGCAGAATGTTTTGCTGACTTTGAGTTTGCCATAGTAACACTATCGCCCAATTCGTCTTTTCATCTTATTGCAGTTGCCCTCAAAGCGTTTCTCTCGTAAGATAGACTCAATTCTCTCAAGTTATTAGAATAGGAGATGCCCACCAAAACTCTTAATTTTGATTGTACAAGGCATGTTCGTGATGTTGAAGAGGTTGAATCACATCATAAATTAGCTTTAGAGAGGTTTGTAGAGATTGTTAAGATTCCTATAGTGCAAGACAGCTTAAAAAATTATGTAATGGAGTTAATGATTGTTCATAAACTCTCTAACCTTTTGAGTTAGATTTCTTTCAGCTTCTAACTTCATTCTTTTTGCTTGTCTCTCTGCTTCCTGTAGTTCTAGTTCAAGCTGTTTTTTATTGGATTTATCTAACAGCATACTAGCATAAGAGCCTATTAACGTGAAGAGTATAAGCACAAACAGAAAGCCTAGACCTCCAGCACTAGCAGCACCAGTACAAACTATTATTGCTGTAAAACACCCAAAGCAATATCCGTCGGCAGCTCGTTGATTCGCTTTGACTTTGACATCTGTAATAAGTTTTTTAGCTTTTTTCTCTACGTCTGCCATAGATTCAAGACAAGAACTAATTTCAGACATGAAGCTATTCATAAATAGTCTGTCTTCTTCTTCAACTAAATCTAATGTCTCACCTGTTAGATTTTTAATAATTTGAAGAGTTTTATATTAGGTCTGCTGCTTTCCAAGACGTTCCACAATCAAGGCAGGCATTGACATTTCTATCTTCACCTGTAACAGCTCCAACTGCACCGCCTACAACTCCAAACAAAGCCCAACCAGCAGCAGCACGACCCCAACTAACATTTGTTTCTCTTTTAAGGTGAATGTGGCTAGAACCGCAATTAGGACAATTAGCCATTATGTTTCTCTAAGATAGACAAGTTAATTTATTTCCGTGTCTATGATTCCCATTGCAGGCTGAAGAATAACAGTCAGACAAAAATCCCTCCTTGTTGTGGAGGGTTAGGGCGACTGGTCTAAATATCTACTTTTAGAAGTTAGCTTTTAATGCCTGAATAGATTTTTCGGTTAAAGACGCAAGATTTCACAACTCTACATCCGAGGATAATGCATAATTGTCATGGGAACCCCCAATCTAGCAGCAAAAGCAGACAAAGCAAACTTTAGTTTAAGCGATCGCGGTAATTCTTTCCACGTAACTGCAACAAAACCAAAGCGAGCGTAAAACTCTGCTAATTTATGCCCCAAGCATTCCAAATAAAGCGGTTGAGTTGCTTGTCTAATTAAAGACTCCACCAAGTACGATCCCACACCTTTTCCCCGCCAATCAGAGGCAACTACTAGACTCCCTAATTCCTGCGCTCCAGTAAAAGCCCGTAGCTGCCCGCAAGCGATCGCCCGTCCGTTGCATTCAACTACTGAAAATTGTTGCCAGCGTAACTGTGTCGGATCGAGTTTTGCTGATAGCACCAACTTCCGGATCGCCCAAGCATCTTTAGCATTGGCGGGGCGCAGATTGCATCCTGATGGTAAAGTAGGCATTCGATTGAAAGTCTACATTTTCAAAACTACATCTTCAAAACTAAACTGATAGCACGACGAACGTATGCTTCATATGACTCCTTTGCTGGTGGAAATATCAACCCATAAAGCATTATCCCGCTAATGAGGTCAAAGACGAGATCGGCATCTATATTTGTAGCAATTTCCTTCCTACTTTTCGCGTGTGAAATCACAGAAGCAAAGGCTTGGCGGCGGGGTTGGAGGTATTTCGTCCAATAAACTTGAGCAAACTGAGGATTGTTAGATGCCGTACTGATAATCAAAGCCACAATTTGCCGTCCTAGAGGATCTAAGGTCATCTGGGTAGCGCTGGCAATAATTATGTCGATATCGCTCCAAAAATTCTTCGTATCTGGGATTTCTACTTCTTCTCTGCGACTTTCGATCGCATCTGCTACCAATTCTTCTTTTGAGTTGTAGCGTCGGTAAATCGTGGTTTTTCCAACTCCTGCACGGGTAGCAATCGCCTCTATGCTCATGCGATCGTAACCCATCTCGGCTAAAAGTTCCAAAGTCGCTCTATGGATAGCGAGATCGGCTTCTACACTACGCGGTCTTCCAGGCTGATTTTTAATTTTTGCATTCATTATTCATTCATTGCTCTTGGCTCGTCATCTGGTGGATGGCATCAGCTACACAAACATAAGTGGCGTGTCTTAACGATGCATCCACCATTGTGATGTTCGTCGTTTAAATCTAAGCGATCGCGTTGTTGCGCTCGATGGATGTAGTACCCGCAATCTTCAAACCATCAGCTCATCAGATGAAATGATTTGACTGTTTTTGCTGGCGAGAATTAAATTAAAGAACGACTTCTAGTCTACCGAAAGGAGGAAATTTAGTTAACAACTAAGTAATGCGAAAACCCTCTATCTACAGAACGATCTGGCAGATAAGTCAATTGGGGTACTGTAAATGCTAAATCGTATAGAGATTGTATCCGATGAAACTGAATTATTTGAAGCAACGGTTTTCGACTTTAGGACGCTTTCTGGCGACAACAGTATTTTTTCTGTCTGCGATCGCCTTTGTTTGGCACTTTGCGTTGTTCCCAAACACCGTAGCAATGGCTAATCCCGCGCCTATTTCGATCGCAGCAGCAGACTTGGGCGATCGAGTTCAAGGGAAAGTTAGTGAAGATGCTGGACGAGCTAAAAACTTTATCCGAGATGCAGCAGACCAAGTTGAGCGGACTGCCAATAAAAATGCTAGCCGAGTCGAGCGCGCAACGGATAGTGATGGTAGCTTCATCGAGCGCAAAGCCAAGAGAGATACAGCTCGCATCGAGCGCCGCGCCGAGGAAGATGCAGCTCGGACTCAAAAAGCAGTAGATAACACTAAGAATGTTGTCGAACGTACTGTTGATAGCATCAAGGACGCTTTTAGCAATTAGATCGGCAATCTGCTCGGTTAGCTGAAACATTAGTGGAGATACGGGGAATAGGATTTACATTTCCTCATGCTCTGCACGTAGATGCCTAAGTCAGGGAGGTGATTCTTGACTCAGGCATTTATTTTAGAAACGATCGGTGACAAGCGCCAAGTAAGGGGATCGAGCGTTTACGTGAAATAAGTACGACTATTTAAGATTAGATCGATCGAAGCTGAAAATATTATATTTAACCATACCAACTCTCAAATGACGGTGTGAAGTAATCTCGTTTTTCCATATTCGCAAATTTTTCCAACAGCTGCAAAATAATTACTACTAGCAAATTAAGCAGTATGGGAGTAATGTAGTTGACGAATATCTGAAGAAAACTAAACACATGTCAGCGGTTGCTGGTAATTCTCACCTAACCAATGGCAAGTTATAAAACTATGACATTTATCTGGCAGTGGCTTGGTGTATTTGGCATGACGTTCGGCGCGGTCGTTTTCGGAATTGGCGCTCACAACGCGAAAAATCAGCGTTGGCAAATTTTGTACACGCTCAACTTTTTTGTTTGCGCGATCGCTGCTGGACTTTATTTAATTATGGCTCTCGGTCAAGGAGTAGAATTTATTAACGGTCGCCCTACTTTTTGGGTTAGATATGTTTCTTGGTTTATTTCCACACCTTTATTGCTATTGATTCTCACATATCTTGGTAAAACTAACATGGCAACTACAGCTAGTTTATTAGGAGCAAATGCTTATACAATTGCTGCTGGTTTTGTTGCTACTATTTCACCCTATCCAGTTAATTATATTTGGTATATTATCAGTTGTGTAGCTTACTGTGCTACTGTATATCTTCTTCTTTACCAATATCGCCGACAAGTAGAACGTACCTTTCCTAGAGTCATTTCAGCGTTCCGCAAATTACTGAGACTTCAATTGACAATATGGACGCTTTATCCCATTGTTTGGATTCTCAGTCCCACAGGCTTAAATTTCTTAGATCTTAGCGTGGAAACAATGTTTCTTGCTCTTCTCGACCTAGTTTCCAAGGTTGGTTTTGGTTTTCTTTCGTTGCAAACTATGAGTGCTATAGAAAAAGCTAGACAGCAAGCAAAAACAGCATCTTCTTTAGTTGTATTTCGTTAATTTGTAGAGACATAATAGCTCGCATTTACACTTATGTTTATACATACATCGTACCTCTACTCTTCGTCCCAAGTTCGCAGTTGGATGTAAACTAAAAATAGAGCTACCAATAACAAAACCGTAGCTGCAGCCGCAGCGTAACCGAAATCAAATTGCCCGAAAGCCTCTTGATAAATGTAATAAACTAAAATGTTAGTAGAATTTAAGGGTCCCCCACCAGTCACCACATAGACCTGCTCGAAACCTCGCAAAGTAAAAATTGCCGTTGTAATTGTGGCAAAGATTAACGTCGGTCGCAATCCTGGTAGAGTGATGTGCCAAAATTGCTGCCAAGCATTTGCTCCATCTAATTCTGCCGCTTCGTAACGACTGGGAGGAATAGCCTGCAGTCCGGCTAAAAATACTACCATATTAAAGCCTAGCTGCTTCCAAATGCTCAATAAAATTAAGACTGGCATTGCCCAAATACTACTACCAAGCCAGGGAATCGGAGAAATTCCAATAGCATTTAACCATGTATTGACTGGTCCATCAGTTTGAAATAGCCAGCGAAATCCTAACCCGGCGGCGACAATAGAAACAATTGAAGGCAGAAAATAGGCACTCCGTAATAATCCCCGCCAAGCTATACTACGGTTTAATAGTGTTGCTAAACCCAAAGGAATTACCAGACTGGGTATGACTGTAGCAATGGTGAAATAGACGGTATTACCGAGCACTTGCCAAAAATCGGGATTGAGCAGTAGCCGCAAGTAGTTATTAAATCCTAGCCAGCGGACGCCAGCAGTGGTAAAACTCCCCGTCGTGAAGCTGAGGTAGAACAGATAGGCAATGGGGAATAGCAAGAATATTCCTAGCACGAGCAGCGCTGGCGTTAGAAACAGCCATGCCGCGATCGCGTCGTTATCTAGCAGTTGCTGGTGAGAACGCTCAGGAGCCATACTTTTTATTTTATCTTTGTAGGGCTATTTTACGCCGGTTGAATGATGGATAATGACTGAGTTAGTACCTTGCTCGATAAAATGCTGTATGACGATCCCAGCAACGACCGCCCCCACTGCCAGCCTGATTTCTCCGGTAGATCCCGCCGATATGTGGCTACCAGGAGAACCAATCAAACTAGGCATACTTGCTTCTGGAAACGGCAGTAACTTTGAAGCTGTAGCAGAGGCGATCGCCCAAGGTAGACTCAATGCTAAAATTCAAGTCTTAATTTACAACAACCCAGAAGCGAAAGTCGCGGTTCGAGCCGCAAATCGTGACGTACCATCTGTTCTGCTCGATCATCGTCATTTTTCCAGCCGCGAAGATCTAGACCGTCAAATCGTTCAAGCCTTAAAACAATATGACGTGTCATGGGTTGTCATGGCTGGCTGGATGCGAATCGTCACGCCAGTACTCATCAATGCCTTTGCCGAACGAATTATTAACATCCATCCTAGTTTATTACCCAGCTTTCGCGGCATTCACGCAGTAGAACAGGCCCTCGCTGCTGGCGTAAAAATTGCAGGTTGTACGGTACACATAGTCGTTCCTGAAGTCGATAGTGGGCAGATTTTGCTCCAAGCAGCCGTACCCGTCTTACCCGACGACACCCCCCAAACTCTACACCAACGAATTCACCAGCAAGAATATCGAATTTTGCCCGCCGCGATCGCGCTTGCAGTAAGACAGCGAACAGAGATCGGTTATTAGGTCTTAGTTGTCAGTCTAGAGATGGAATAGCTGGCGTTTGTCCCAAGCTGGATACTGAATGTTAGTAAAAAAACTGGGTTCGCGGATTGCTTTTTTCCTAATTGTGCTGCGTATTTCTGCTTTTTTATCAAAAAAGCACGATATTCTCAAGTAGCAGAACGAGTTAGCAAGCAAAAACCGTTAAAACGTTATTCTGCAACTGCTATAAGTTGTCCCGAAGCTTGCTACAACAGAATGCCAGAGGATGTATCCTATCACAAGAATAGTATCAGACAAGAAAAGCTTTGTGCAAAATTTGCACGCCTCAACTCCGTCTATAACCTGCTTGCTCAAGCTCACCCGTAAGATTCAATCGGTTCGCTACCATCAGGAGCAGGTGGCACAAATTTTTTCCAACCGAGTAACTGAAAGCCGACGTACCACAAATAAAGCGGGTTGAGAAGAATATAGCGACGCCACAAGCGTTTGGGTTCTTGCAGCAGACGAAATAACCACTCTAACCCTAAATCTTGCATTGTTTGCGGTGCAGGCAATAGCCTACCAGCGTGAAAATCGAAAGCAGCACCCACAGCTAAGATTGGGATACCTAGCATTTGGCGATATTCGTAAGCCCAAACTTCTTGTCGAGGACAGCCGAGACCGAGAAGTACGGCACTGGCTCCAGAGGCTTTAATCCGAGCCACCAAATCTTTTCGCTCCTCTGAAGAGAGGCGGCGAAATTTAGAAGGCTCCATTCCCGCAATCTGAAGTTGGGGAAAGCGTTGCTGCAACTGACAAGCGAACTGCTGTAATACTTCTAGCTGGCTGCCATAGAGATAGACGCTCAGTCCTTTTTCGGCAAAAGCTTGAGCAATTCTGAGCGTAAGTTTTGGACCGCAGACGCGATCGGGTAATCCTTGCTTGTGCAGCCACCACAACGCCCAGCGCACGGGTTGTCCGTCAGGAACCACCAAGTCCATGCCGTTCAACCGACGGGCGTGGATGGGGTCTAAAAATCCCGTCATCACGCCATGAACGGCTAACGCACTCACTGCATAAGGAGCTTTCTTTTCAGCCGCAGCGACAATTTTGTTTACGGCAAATTCGTAATCTATAGCGTGGATGTTAATTCCTAAAATGGGGTATTTGCCTCGATCAATCACTGTACTTTAACCACCTTTCACAGTTTTGGGTATAAATTTCCCGCAAAATCTGCGGTACGTTGTATCTAATCGACCAATTTGGATATTTGGCTTTAAATTTCGATAAATCGCTGATGTACCAGATGTGATCGCCACTGCGATTTACATCGGTATAAGAGTAGTTCAACTCTTTACCAGCAATTTCTTCGCAATAAGCGATCGCCTCTAGCATCGAGCAGTTGCTCTCTCTACCACCGCCAATGTTGTAGACTTCAGCAACCCCTGGATTGAGATAGAACTCGTAAAATGCAGTAATCAGATCGGAGGAGTGAATGTTATCGCGGACTTGTTTGCCTTGATAACCGTATATAGTGTAAGGATCGCCAGTCACAGTACACTTCATCAAGTAGGCGAGAAAGCCGTGTAATTTCGTTCCCGAATGGCTAGGTCCGGTCAGACAGCCACCTCGAAAACAAACAGTGGGAATGCCAAAGTAATGACCGTATTCCTGTACCAGTACGTCTGCTGCGACCTTAGAAGCTCCAAATAGGGAGTGCTTGCTGTGGTCGATACTCATATCTTCCGAGATCCCTAAAGCATACTCGTGAGCGGGATCTATCTCCCAGCGGTGTTCCAACTCTACCAGGGGTAAAAAGTTGGGTAAGTCTCCGTAGACCTTGTTAGTGGAAGTGAAGATAAAAGGGGTATCTGGGCAATACTGGCGCGTTGCTTGTAACAAGTTCAACGTACCATTGGCGTTGACCGAGAAATCGGAGAACGGATCGCGTGCAGCCCAGTCATGAGATGGCTGAGCTGCGGTATGAATGACAAGGGCAATGTCTTGTTTGTAGTACTGAAAAATGCCGTCGAGGCGATCGCTATCTCGGATGTCCACATCGTAGTGGGTGTAATTTTCGATCTGAGTTTGCAAACGCCTCAGATTCCATTTTGTGGAAGCTTCCTCTCCAAAAAAAAACTTACGCATGTCGTTATCAATGCCGACGATATGCATCCCGAGAGCGCTAAAAAAACGTACTGCTTCCGAACCAACGAGACCAGCAGAGCCAGTAACGATCGCAACACTCATGGTTTATTCTCAAGCTTTTCGTAGTTTTTCCTAGTTTTTTCTATGCATTTTTTACTATGCATTCCAGAGCTGCAATGACTGCTAGCACTTTTATGTCTTCATAAAAGTGCGAACGTAATCATCCGTACTCAGCGAGCCTATGGCGATCGCATAAGCTAACACTCAGGCGGTCGCGAGTTGAAAATTTTCCTGACACTCGATTGAATGCCTTCGCATCTGTCGCGAGGACTTTCAGACTAAAATCTGCAATCTCCCGCTAACAATTTTGCAATACTCTAAATTTAAATGTGGTGTTCTATCACACAGGAGCCTACCAGCTACCATAGATGGGCACTCCTTTAGATTTCAGCCGTTCTAGGAATTGTTAGAACTGCTTCTCTCTTCATCTCTCGGTCTAGATTGCCGTACTTTAGTTCGTAATCGTTATAGACCAACAGACAGTCAGAGTCTGCCACAGCTACGGTACGAAAGGCGATTTTATGTAACCAGAGTCAATATACTCTAACTAAGAGGAATTGCGCAACCCATTTTTCCTTCTATCTTGCGATCGCTTCATGAAAGATTTTGCTGTCGTGGAAACGTGGTTTTAGCTATTGGTGCTGTTTGTGCTACGTAGTTGTTAAGCGCGAGATGCAAGTCGAACCTGACCTGCACCAGTGCAGCCCGCTAGCAAAAGTACTTAGCCTCAAACGTTACACCTGCTGTCTAGTGAGTTGTCGAGCTCAAGTCATGGCAGTTTTTCTGATGCAAAACAGAATTTACAGTTACTCAAACTCTACATCCATAACAGCAAAATCTTTTTGGTGCAGTTGTTTTTGCCAAGAAATCGCAGACAGCAGCGGATCGGAAACAGACAGCAAATCTAGCTGCATTGCCATTCAAATATTGTCAACTGTAACTTGACGGATAATTGGTGACAACCTGACCCGGCTTTAGCTCAGTTTTCCGTAAAATTTCGCAAGCAGCTAGATGAAAAAAAGTCTTAACTTATTGTAACTTTTTAATCTCGATTGACCTAAACCCCAATTGCCAGGCATAAAATGGTTGTCCTGAAGTTATTAACATCGCGTTGGTGTTAGCGCTCTCTATCCATCTTCGGCTGATAATTCTAAAATAAATCTAAGGTCTACTCTTCTATTAAAATTTTAACTCATGCGTTTAAACCTCCTGCTTGAATTGAATATGACATGTATTATTTTCTACAACGATCGGCTTAAAAATATGTCATTTAAATTTCACAGAATTAAATTTCAAAAAATTAATTGAAGATCGGGAACTCGGATCGTCGAATGCAAGCTAAATAAATCTAAACAAATGGAGCTAGAGCCAGGTTTCGATTACAGAGTTTTAAGTGAGAAAAACCGTTCGCTCGTTCAGCAAAGAACCAGAGAGCTGAAGGAGCGCTTGCAGCGCACAGCTCAGGATATATGGGAAATTGGGAAAAAATTAGTTGAGGTGAGAGCGGAACTGAAAGGACACGGCTACTTCGATGCTTGGCTGAGAGCTGAATTTGGTTGGAGTCGGCGCACGGCATACAACTTTATCTACGTATACGAAGCATTTCCTTATGCAAAATTTGCACAAATGATTATTGAGCCATCTGCGCTCTATCGCCTAGCTTCGCCTTCGACTCCCGATGCTATCCGCGACAAATTCATCCAACAAGCTAATGCAGGCAGCAAAGTCACTCACAAAGAAGTTTTGAAAGCCGTTACGGAAGAAAAGCTCAAGCAAATTCCTAATTCTCCCGTCGAGCGATCGCTCAAATCGGCAGCAGCTCAAGCAGAAGAAGAGAACTCAACTCAAAACACACATAAAGAAATTAAATCTATCGTTCCGGAAATACAACAGCCTCCCTACAAAGCTGCTTCTCATCAAGCGAATCCAACAATTGATACCCCACGTTTCTATCAGTCGCATTGGTATACGCTAGGTGTCGATCACTTATTATTTTGTGGCGATACTAACTCACCAGCATTTTTCGATCGCCTACCAGAAGCAGCTTTTGCTTTAGATCTGGCAGCAGGTGGTACGTGGCAGCATGAATGGTTGATGTACAAAGCACGCTCGGCGTTGATTCTTCATCCCCGCGAAAGAATCGATGGGGAGCGGATCAGGCAGCTACTATTGATGTTTTCGGAACGGGAAGATGCGATAATTCTACCTTGCGCGCCAAGTGGAGAAGTTATTGCCGCAATAAATAGGCTCAAGCGTAAATTATTTGCTGGCTATCGGGATCGGCGACAGTGCGAGCGGGCGATCGCTGATTCGGGATTAAAAGCGCAAAGAGTTGAATTACCCTAGTGGGAATTGTTAGCCTGGAAACCGATCGCATTTATGCCTATAGTGCTATACTGCCAAGAAAGTCTTGGTTACATTTCCAATCGAGTCTCTCGTTCGAGCGGCGATCGCGGCACAGTCCAACTAGCCACCCGCCCTATTCCCAATAGCACTTGCGCCAGATAGAAATAACCCCTGTCGCAAAACGTTCGCTCTCAACTAGCAGCAAATTATCATTAGCTTATGGAATCTAGAGTGGAATCTAGAGAAGCCGTAGATATCAACTTGCAAAACTTGCAGTTAGCCATCAAACGGCGATGGCTGGCAGCAGCAGGGGTGTTTGGCTTTGTCTTAGGGATGACAACAATTACAGCCTTTTTACAAGCACCGCTGTACCAAGCAGAAGGCAAGCTCTTACTCAAAAGACCCAGCGAGACTTCTAGTCTCAATCCTGAAAAATACGAGCCGCGTTTGGAACCTCTCAGTACTGAAAGCAATCCGGTGAGTACCGAGTCAGAAATTGTCAGTTCGACCCCACTGGCACAGAAAACAATTGCTGCCCTCACCCTTAAAGATGAGGAAGGCAAGCCGCTCAAACCGACAGCACTCATTAGTCAGTTGAAACTGAAAAACATCCCCGCTACTGATGTGCTGCAAGTCGCGTATGAAAGTAAAGAGCCTCAACAAGCAGCGGCAGTTGTGAATAAATTGATGAGTGTCTATGTGGATTACAACATTCAGAGTAACCGCGCCGAAGCCTCAGCCGCAGAAGATTTTATTGTCAAGCAACTCCCGAAGACAGAAAGCACGGTGCGAGAAGCTGAGGCTAGTTTGCGTCGTTTCAAGGAACGGCATCAAATCGTCAACTTAGAACAGGAAGCCGTATCAGCTGTAGAAGTCTTGAAAGAACTACAAGACCAAATTACCACTACAGAAGCAGCACTCGTACAAACTCAAGGTCGAGCGGCAAAGCTGCAAAAGGAGATTGCCCTCACTTCCCAAGATGCCGTACCGCTCAATTCTCTTAAAGAGTCTCCCGGAATCCAGAAAACACTAGCAGAACTACAACAGGTAGAAAGCGATTTGGTTGTCCTCCAAACTCGCTTTGAAGATACCTACCCAGAAGTCCAAAAATTACAACAAAAACGGAATGCCCTCAAACAGCTATTAGAAGGACGCATAGGGCAGATGTTAAGCGTACCCAAGCAGGTATCGAATCGCGATTTAGAAGCGGGCGAGTTACAACAAAAACTCACTGAAGACTTGGTAAGAGCGGAAGTCGAGCGCCTCAGCCTATCTAACAGACTGGACTTTTTAACGCGAGCGAGAACGAACTATAGACAAAGAGCTACGGTTTTACCCCAATTAGAGCAACAACAACGGGAGTTAGAGCGACAAGTTAGAGCCGCCCAAGCTACCTACGAATTAATGCTGAAAAAACTGCAAGAACTACGGGTAGAGCAAAATAGAAATATAGGTAACGCTCGTATTATCGAGACAGCGTTAGTGCCAGAAACTCCATTATTGGGCAAAAGGGTGATGACTCTCGGTCTGGGAGGAATTGCAGCATTACTGCTAGCGATCGCCACGATCGTTTTACTCGAACTGAGCGATGCATCAATTAAAACACTCAGAGAAATTAGGCAGTTGTTTGGCTATACATTGATTGGTAGCATTCCCCAATTGGGCAAGTTCGTCCAATTCAAGTCTCAACGACAGCAAGATTGCCCAGTTCCCCAATTGTTGGTGAGACACAGTCCTCGCTCGTCCGAAGCAGAAGCTTATCGTATGCTACAGGCTAACTTGCGGTTTTTGAATTTAGATCGGCCGCTGAAAGCCGTAGCCGTGACGAGTTCAGTGCCCAAAGAAGGTAAATCAACCGTTTGTGCTAATTTAGCCGTCGCGATCGCCCAGTTAGGGCGCAGAGTATTATTAGTTGATGCCGACCTCCGCTCTCCCATGCAGCACCATATCTGGCAACAAACAAATGTAGAGGGTTTGAGCCACGTCCTCATTGGCGGAGCAGACTTTCAGGCAGCAGTGGAACAAGTCATGCCTAACTTAGACGTGCTTACGGCTGGAGTCGTACCGCCTAACCCTATGGCTTTGATAGACTCCCAGCGGATGGCTGCATTGGTCAGTTCTCTTAGGGATCGTTACGATTTTGTCATTATCGACGCTCCGCCTTTAGTAGTAGCGGCAGATGCCTTAACCTTAGGCAAAATCACTGATGGAATTTTATTAGTCGCCAGATTGGGGGTAGTCGATTATGCCAGTGCAGCTGCGGCAAGAGAGTCTCTCAATTGTTCTTGCCAGACAGTGCTGGGAGTTGTAGCCAATAGCGTTCCATCCGAAAATCGATCTTACAGCTCCTTCCACAGCAACCGAAGTCACGACAATCGCGATGTCACAGTAGTTTCTAGTAGGTAAATTGGTCATGGGTAATCGATCGGTAATTGAGCATTGTTTTTAGTTGTTAGCTATTGGTTGTTAAAATCGGTTCTTAATTATTAATTTTCAACTCTTAGTTTTTTCTCAATCTCATTACCTGTCGCATGTTAATAAATAATTAAATAATCATGAAAGCACGCGAAATTGTATTAGAAGCAGGCAAAACTGAAAGTCAGTACTGGCGAGATATTTGGTACTATCGCGAATTACTATATTTCCTTGCTTGGCGGGATATTTTAGTTCGCTACAAACAGACTGCGATCGGGGTAACTTGGGCGCTGATTCGACCGTTTCTAACTATGATAGTGCTGACAGTAGTTTTTAGCGTCCTTGCCAAATTACCCTCAGAAGGGAACGTTCCCTATCCGATTATGGTGTTCGCAGCAATGCTACCCTGGCAATTTTTTGCTAACGCTCTGACCGAGTGTAGCAATAGCTTAATTACTAATTCTCAGATTATTTCTAAGATTTATTTTCCTCGCTTGATCGTTCCGGTAAGTGCAGTTGTGGTCTGCTTTATAGATTTTTTAATTTCTGGTATGATTTTATTAGCTCTAATGGCATGGTACAACTTTGTACCAGATTGGCGGATTCTGACGCTACCTCTATTTACTGCGATCGCCTTTGCTGCGGCAATAGGTGCTGGTTTGTGGCTGGCAGCACTTACAGTAGAATATCGTGATTTTCGCCATGTCGTACCGTTTCTCGTTCAATTCGGTCAATACATCTCACCTGTAGGCTTTAGTAGCAGTATCGTTCCCGAACAGTGGCGGCTGCTATATTCTCTCAATCCGATGGTAGGAGTTATTGATGGATTTCGTTGGGCAATTTTAGGAGGGAAAGCTCAACTTTACCTACCAGGATTAATTTTGAGTGTAGGGTTAGTTTTACTCTTAGTTGCCAGCAGTATTTGGTATTTTCGACGCACGGAGCGTACTTTCGCAGATGTGATTTAAGTTATAGGAATATAATCGTGTCACAAACCGTCATTCGGGTCGAACAGTTGGGGAAAAAATATCTGCTAGCGCAGCAAGGTGGATACACTACTTTGCGAGAAAAGATCGCCCAGCAGTCTAAGTCTTTAACTCGTAAACTATTAACTCCTAAACGCACGCACAAATTCCAACCAACTCGCGAAGAGTTCTGGGCGCTCAAAGATGTTTCATTTGAAATTAAGCAGGGCGATTGCGTTGGTATTATCGGTAGGAACGGAGCAGGAAAATCGACGCTTTTAAAAGTTTTAAGCCGAATTACTGAACCAACTAAGGGGAGGATATCGATTAAAGGTCGAGTTGCCAGTCTTTTAGAAGTAGGAACGGGGTTTCATCCAGAACTGACAGGAAGAGAAAATATTTACCTCAATGGCGCAATTCTGGGAATGAGTAAAATTGAAATTAAAAGTAAATTCGATGAAATTGTGGCTTTTGCGGAAGTAGAAAAATTTTTAGATACGCCCGTTAAACGGTATTCCTCTGGCATGTACGTCAGATTAGCATTTGCCGTTGCAGCTCACTTAGAACCGGAAATTTTAATTATAGATGAAGTATTAGCAGTAGGAGATATAACATTTCAAAAGAAGTGCTTGGGCAAAATGGAAAATGTCGCGGCTAAAGAAGGTCGGACGGTTTTATTCGTCAGCCATAATATGCAAATGGTTCAAGCTTTGTGTGCCAAGGCTTGCTTACTCAAAGCGGGAAGCATAGTCGCTCAGGGAAACTCAAGTGATGTGATCTCGCAGTATCTCTTATCGGTGCGATCGCTAGCACAGTTGAATGCAACTTTACTAGATCGACGACAAGACCGATCTGGAGATGGCAGCGCCATGATGACTTTTTTGAATATTGAGGACGTACACGGGAACAAAATAATTTGTTCGATTAGCCGATTAAAACTCACCATTGGCTACCGCAGTGAAAAACCAATTTACTCGCCGCGATTTTTGGTAACTATCTATGACTACAACAACGAATACGCCATTTTTTCTCTGGATAGCAATGTAGTTGGGGGTTTTCCCGATCTTCTTCCGGCTGAAGGCACGGTAACTTGTATCACAGAGCCGATATATCTCACGCCAGGACGCTGTCGCGTCGAACTAGAGTTATTAAGAGGTGACATTTTACTGGATGGGATCGAATATGCCGCATCTTTTGAAGTAGAACCTTATGACATTTATGGCTCTGGTAAGTTACCTCCTCGTAGTTGGGCAACTTCTCTTCTGCAACACCAATGGTCTGCGGACGTAGGCTAATTTAAGTTGAGCAACAATATGGTTTCACTCCAACAAGTAGATCGCTCGATGTATGACGAGGTTTCTCCTTTACTGCTAAATTTAAATTCTCAGATCGATTGGAGAAACATTTTTAATTGTAGTTGGCAGCAAGAAGATTATTGCGGTTATGGATTATTTGATGGTAAGGAAATTGTCGGGTTTTTGGGATTGATTTTTAGTAGTAGGACGCTAGGCGATCGCGTCGAGAACTTTTGTAACATTCACACTTGGGTTGTGAAACCGCAATATAGAGATCGGAGTATCTCACTAATTCTGCCCGTTTTAAAGTTAAAAGATATGACGCTGACAGACCTCAGTCCGGCTCCTACAGTAATTGCAATTCTTCAAAGGCTAGGATTTACAATATTGGATTCAAAGTTATGTATACTACTACCATTTAGCGTTAGAAATAGCAACGATCTTAAAAAGATTCAACTGACTCAAGAAAAAAAACAGATAGCAGACTGGCTCTCAAAAGAAGACTTCAGATTATTTCAAGACCACGCAAATTATTCTGGTTGCAGTCATTTACTAATCGAAAATAGTAAAAATTATTGCTACATAATATACACCATAGTAAGACAAGCATTTTTTTCATACTGCTACATTCAATACATTAGTAATATCCAGATGTTTTCGCAGTACAGCGGTTCAATTCGTGCCGATATAGCCAAACATAGTCGTACTCCATTAATTGTAGTAGATTCGCGGCTTGTCGCCTCGATGAAATTACCCTTTAGTTACGATCTACCATTTAGTTTTCCAAAACTTTATAAGTCGTCTAACTTAAAACCAACTCAAATTGATAACTTATATTCAGAACTTGTTTTATTAAACTTTAGTCTAATTCCTAATAATTTTAAAGCGCTGCGCGCTCTATGGCATGAAACAAAGTATTGGCACAGGATTAAGGATAGTCTTTGAGTCAATCGTGAATATTATTTTTGTAATAGGAAGCAATAAATGATCGTAAATGAAACGCAAGGAATAGCACAGCAAGTTCGCCAATTTATTTTGCAGGAGTTTCCACAAGCGAACGAGCGATCGCTAGGCGAGTATGAAACTTTTTTAGGTAGCGATATTGTTGACTCGTTAGGCATCGTCAAACTGATTGCTTTTGTAGAAACTGAATTTGACATAACTGTGGAAGATGAAGACCTTCAGCCCGAAAACTTTCAGTCGATCGCGAGATTGACTCAGTTTGTAAAAACAAAACTGACACGGAAATAATTTTTTAGATAACTTTTTACCAGAGGAGATTTAAGCGAGCAATGACACCGGAAACTTTTGCTTCACTAGCATCAGAAGATATTTACAGTTCTTTTAATTCCGATGCAGGACTGTTAACCCTACAGGGTTCTCAAGTAGAACTGCGACGGCGACTCGATGCTTTGTTTTGCAGCTGGGCAGAAATAGTAGGAGCAATTGAGTACTCGTTTCCACCAGTACTATCAGTTTATTCCCTCGATTTAGCTGATTACTTCAGTTCTTTTCCGCACTTAGCTACCCTAACAACGCAAATCGATCGCCACAATGACGGCGTGGAGCGGTTTGTCGATTCCACCAGAAAAGAACGGCTGACTGAGGTAGACCAAAATTACCTCACACCAGCACGTTATGTACTACCATCAGCAGCTTGCTACGCAGTCTACAACCACCTAGCTAATAAAAAACTGCAAAGCGACCTTTTCATTACCGTCTGTTCTCCCTGTTTCCGCCACGAAACAATCTACAAAGCAGGCGAACGACAATGGACTTTTAATATGCGGGAAATCGTCTGTATCGGTCGTCAAGAGACAGTAAGAAATTTTCTCCATACCTACCGTCAATTGATTACAGAAATACTCGAACGGGCTAAATTGCCTTTTCAACTGCGTGAAGCCACCGATCCTTTCTTTGATAAACGCGATCCCGCACTGATTTTACAAAAATTAGAACCGCTCAAACATGAATTTCTTTACCGCGATACTCTAGCGATCGCTTCGCTCAACTTCCACCGCAAATTTTTCGGCGATCGCTTTAATATTCAGGACTGCACCGGAGAACCAGCATATACAGGTTGCGTAGCTTTTGGTTTAGAACGCTGGCTGTCTGCTTGCATTCGCGAGTACGGTCAAAACTGGGAAGATTTGCCCGATGTTTTACAAACTTTCTCGCTTCAAACTGACTGGAACAAAGACAAGAGGTAGAGTGCAATCTAATTTTTTGAGAAATTAACCATGAGAATATTCAAATGGGAAAAATTATGAAGATCGATTCTCTCAATCAAACCTTATATGAAAAAACGAGCATTGTTAAAGAGTATACATTTACTCAAAAATCAGAATTATGGCTAGAAGAAAAAACTATTTTTGAAAAGTACGAGAAATACATTAGAGATAAAGCCGTTCTCGATGTTGGCTGCGGTGGTGGCAGAATGGCGATCGCTTTAAGCGAAATGACCTCGAACTACACTGGCATCGATTATTCAAAGGAAATGATTAAAGCGTGTCAAAAATGGCATAGCTCTCTAAATTTCTTGTATGGCGATGCTAGCGATATGCAGATGTTTGATGCAGAGAGTTTTGATTTTATTCTTTTCGCGTTCAATGGTATAGATAGCATGTCGCAAGAGAAGAGAATTAAGGCACTTAAGGAAATATATAGAGTTCTCAAAATCGGCGGAATATTTGCATTTTCAAGTCACAATTTAGACAATCAGAAAATTGTGGTTGCTTTTAATAAATACGATATGAAAAGTCCGCGCTCGATCGCGAACAATATCTTAAATATTATCAGTTACTTGAAGGTAAGAAAATATCAAGTGCGTACCGACACATATCAAATCCTCAGCGATCCTTTATGCGGGTTCGGGTATCTGACGTATTACATTAGAAAACCGGATCAGGTCAAGCAACTCGAAGATATAGGTTTCCAAGATATTGCTATTTTGAATCGTAAGGCTCAATTTATCGATGTGAATTTCCTAGATCGAGACAGCGAGTGGTTATATTACATTTGTAAAAAATCAACAAGTCCCGATCGCACTCAAGGCAGTGAAACCGAGCCAAAGTAACACGATCGCCAGAAACGTATGAAAGAGTTATTGAAGCAAATAGAACGGCGAATATTGCCTGTCTCAGCCGATCGCTGGCTACGGGCAAAATTACGAGGTCGTGAATATGTCCCATCAGTAGGGACAGCCTGTTTTGGTGACCTACGACAGATGAAACCGATTAGCCCTAATTGGGGATACGACCGAGGTATACCTGTTAGCTGCTACTACGTAGAGAAATTTTTATCAGCCCATGCCGATGACATTCGAGGGCGGGTGATGGAAATTGAAGACGATCGCTACACGCGCAAGTTTGGCGGAGTGCGCGCGATCCAAGCAGACGTGCTGCACGTTACAGGAGCTAATCCCTACGCCACAATTATTGGTGACTTGACTCGCGCCGAAGATTTTCCTGCCGATACTTTTGATTGCGTCGTTCTGACCCAAACTTTACAGTTCATTTACGATCTAAAGGCAGCGATCGCCACTTTATATAAAATCCTCAAACCAGGTGGAGTAGTCTTAGCCACGTTTCCTGGAACTACCCAAAGCCACTACAGTTCCGTTAAAAGCTCTAATTATTGGACGCACGATACAGAAAATCGGAGCGATCGCTGGTGCTGGAGTTTCACCACTCTCTCAGCTAGTAAATTATTTGCAGAAGCTTTCGACACGGGCAACATCCAAGTCCAATCTTACGGCAACGTCCTCAGCGCAATCGCGGCTTTACAAGGGATGGCAGTAGAAGAACTGCGTCCCGCAGAATTAGACTACCACGACCCCGATTACCAGGTGCTAATTGCGGTTAGAGCCGAAAAATCAGTTAACAGTTAACAGTTAACAGTTAACAGTTAACAGCTATCAGTAAAGAGTGACTAGACTAAAGAATCCAGCCACTAGCCACTAGCCACCAGCCACTAGCCACTAGCCAATTACCAATGGATAAACCATTAGTTTCTGGAATTATTATTTTTCTCAATGCCGAGAAATTTATAGAAGAAGCAATTGAAAGTGTATTTGCTCAAACATATGAAAATTGGGAACTGTTGCTTGTAGATGATGGTTCGAGCGATCGCAGTACGGCAATTGCTCGGTATTATGCAACACGATATCCAGACAAAGTACGTTATCTAGAACACGAAAAACACGAGAATCGTGGCAAGAGTGCTGCTCGGAATTTAGGAGTACGCCATGCTCGAGGCAAATATATTGCCTTTCTGGATGCAGATGATGTATGGCTGCCTCACAAACTGCAACAGCAGGTAACGGTCTTGGAATCCATTCCTGAAGCTGCCATGATGTACGGACGGACTCATTTCTGGCATAGCTGGACTGGTAAGCTCGAAGATATGGACAGGGACTGGCTGACGGACGTAGGGGTAGAGTGGAATACGTTAGTACAGCCACCAACTTTGCTGAAATTATCTTTAGAGCGAGAAGGATCGGTCGCTTCTACCTGTAGTGTCCTGATCCGTCGGGAAGCCTTCGAGCAGTACGGTGGGTTTGAAGATGAATTCCGCAACATATACGATGATATGGTGTTCTTCACCAAAGTCTTTCTTCATGCTCCAGTCTTTGTCTCCGGTCAATGTTGGGACAAGTATCGCCAGCATAGAGAAAATAGCTGCTCTATCGCCATAGAAAGCGGCGTATTTAACCCCTACAAGCCGAACCCAGCACAGGGTAGTTTTTTGCAGTGGGTAGAGGGATATCTGTCGCAACATGGAGCTGAAGGCACGGATGTTTGGCAAATCGTCCAACAGCAACTGATACCTTATCGCCAGCCCCTAAAATCAGAAGTGAAAGCTAGGGTGGTAGCTGGACTAAAGTTGTTCAAACGGACGGGCAAGGGAGTAATACGAGCGGCTTTACCTGACTTGGCTCTCGATTGGCTCAAGTTTCAACGGCAAAAATCTAGCATTGAGCAGCATAAACACGAACATATCAACCAAATTGGTTGGGTAGATTTGGGGCATTTGCGGCGAGTTACACCTTTGAGCCGCGAATTTGGTTTTGACCGAGGTAAACCAGTCGATCGCTACTATATTGAGAATTTTCTCGCTCAAAGAGCGGCAGACATTCAAGGTCATATCTTAGAAATTGGCGATAACAGCTACACGCGCCAATTTGGAGGCGATCGCGTCACGACCAGCGATGTACTTCACGTCGTAGAAGGTAACCCAAATGCAACGCTTGTGGGGGATCTAACTAATGCCGATCGCATTCCATCAGATACCTTTGACTGCCTTGTCCTGACGCAAACGCTCCACCTGATTTATGATGTGCGAGCCGCCCTCAGAACAATCTACCGCATCCTCAAGCCAGGTGGGGTGGCGCTGATTACTTTTCCAGGAATCAGCCAAATTTGCAATGACGAATGGAAGGAGTACTGGTGTTGGAGTTTCACCAGTCGCTCGGCACGACGGCTGTTTGAGGAATTTTTTCCCACGACTCATGTGAAAGTCGAGTCCTTTGGAAATGTGCTGGCAGCAACTGCATTTCTAGAAGGATTAGCTGCTGAGGAATTACGTACTGAAGAACTAGACTATTGCGACCCTGATTATGAAATGTTAATTGCCGTTAGAGTAACTAAACCAGAGGTAAACGATGAAAATACGTGGAGTCAATCGGATACGGCGGTTCGCTCGTCGCTGTCGCAACCAGATTCAGCCAGGGTCGCTGATCTTGCTCTATCATCGCGTCGCTGAAATAGATTTAGATCCTTGGTCGTTGTGCGTTACACCCCAGAACTTTGCCGAGCAGCTGCAGGTTTTGCGCCGATACACTCAGCTAACACAACTAAAGCAACTAAGTCAAGACATAGCAGAGGGTAAGCCTCGCCATCGTAACATCGTCATTACCTTTGATGACGGCTATGCTGATAACCTCCACAATGCCAAACCGCTACTCGAACACTATGACGTGCCTGCTACTGTTTTTATTGCCAGTGGCTACATAGGTGACGCACGAGAATTTTGGTGGGACGAATTAGAACGGCTCTTTTTGCGACCCGGGGAATTACCCCAGCAGTTAGAACTGTGCATTGACGGGTGTCAATATCAGTGGGATTTAGGGACAACCGCTAATTATACTGACTCAGCATATCAGCATCATCGCCACTGGAAAGCCGAACGAGAAGAACCACCCACCCCGCGCCAGTCTATTTATTATGAGATCTGGCAATTATTACGTACTTTATCAGAGCGCGATCGCCGTCAAGTGTTAGATGAACTGCTAGCCTGGGCGGGAGCAGTAGCAGATAGCCGCTCTACACATTGCTCGCTTTCCTCAGCAGAAGTAGCAGCTTTGGATCGGGGCTCGCTAGTCGAAGTTGGCGCTCACACCATCACTCACCCATTTCTCTGCTCTTTGCCCATATCCGTGCAGGAAAAAGAAATTTACCACAGCAAAGCTCAACTCGAAGAACTACTCGGACATGAGGTGACGAGTTTTTCTTATCCCTTCGGGCAGTACACTGCTGACTCAGTGGCTGTCGTCCGCGATGCTGGATTTAATTGTGCCTGTGCCACGATTCATGCTAGCGTTCAGCGCCATAGCAATTTATTTGAGCTACCCCGCGTCGAAATTCAAAACTGGAACGGCGAAGAGTTTGCCAGGAGGCTATCGCGTTGGTTCGATGTTTGAAGAAGAGTGGTGAGTGGTGCGTGAATCAATTTTGGATTTTGGATTTTGGATTGTTTCGCTCCCTCAGCTTCCTCAGCTCTTTCCCTAGCCCCCAGCCCCTAGCCCCTCTATGCAGCCACTTGTCTCGATTATTACTATCTTCTTGAACGCCGAAGATTATCTTGAGGAAGCGATCGCTAGTGCGATCGCCCAATCATATGATGCTTGGGAACTGTTACTCGTCGATGATGGTTCTACGGATAGCAGCAGCAAAATTGCTCGTCACTACACCGATCGATATCCCGAAAAAATCCGCTATTTAGAACACCCAGGACATGCAAATCTCGGTATGAGTGCCTCGCGCAATCTGGGTATTCAGCACGCACGAGGAGACTACATAGCCTTTTTAGATGCGGATGACGTTTACTTGCCCGATAAAATCGCCCAACAAGTAGCAATTTTAGAGTCCCATCCTGAAGCAGCATTGGTTTGCGGCAGGACGAAATGGTGGTATAGCTGGACGGGGAACGAGAGCGATCGCCTGCGAGATTTTCTCCAAAAGTATACTTTGCCTCTCAATACTGTCATTTCTCCACCCGCAATCCTAATTTTATTTTTAAAAGATGAATGGGCTTCACTTTGCGATGTTATGGTACGTCAACAAGCCGTTGAAACTGTGGGTGGATATGAAACATCTTTTCGCGGTATGTATGAAGACCAAGCCTTTCATGCCAAGCTTTGCTTGAAGTATCCGGCTTTCCTATCAAGCGAATGCTGGTATCTCTATCGCCAGCATCCTCAAGCTTGCACCACTGATTCTCACATTAGCGGCAAAACTCTAGCAGCGCGGCACACTTTTCTGATCTGGCTAGAAGATTACTTGTCTAAAGCAGGATTGCAGCAAACTCAAGTTTGGCGAGTCGTCCAGCAAGAACTTTTTTCTTATCGTCATCCCCACTTACATCGACTCTGGTTGAAGTGGCGGTTTGGTATTGTGTGGTGCGGACAAAAGATGTGGCAAAGAATCAGTTCGGGTTTGAATTTTAACTTTTAACTTTTGACTTTTGACTTTTAATTATGCGTTTTATCATTACTGGCGGCGCGGGTTTTATTGGTTCTCACCTGATAGAAACATTATTGACAAAAGGTCACGAAGCGATCGCAGTCGATAGTTTAATCTCAGGCAAGCGGCAAAATTTACCACAACACCCGCAATTGACGTTTGTACAAAAAGATATTCTTACTTGCCAACCGGAAGACTTTCCCGATCGAATTGATGGCATCATTCATCTAGCTGCAACTCCATCAGTGACAGAATCTTGGTTGCAACCGTTAGTATCTCACCACAACAACCTCTCTACCACTCTTGCCATTATTCAACTATGCCAAGCCTTGAAAGTTCCCAAACTCGTTTTTGCAAGTTCCGCCGCTGTCTATGGCAAACAAACGGCTTTCCGGATTGGGGAAACTCTTCCTACTATCCCTATTTCTCCTTATGGTTTGCAAAAACTGGCAAGCGAACATTACGCCAGCTTATTTGCAGCGCAGTTTGGCTTCTCTTTTGTCGGACTGCGCCTATTTAATGCCTTTGGACTCCGCCAAGTTTCTAACTCGCCCTATTCTGGCGTAATTTCAATTTTTGTAGCTGCCATGCAGCAGGGACTACCAATTACGATTTACGGCGATGGCAGGCAAACTCGAGATTTTATCTACGTTAAAGATGTTGCCGCTGCTTTTGCCCAAGCCGCGATCGCACCTCTGGCTCCTGGTTCTGCCTACATTTGTAACATCGGTACGGGTCATTCTATTTCTATCAATCAACTGGTAGAAATCTTAAAACCGTGTTTTCCTAATTGGCAAGTAGAAATAAAGTATGCCCCTTCCCGCCTTGGTGACATCCAGCACTCCCAAGCCGATATTTCCCAAGTTCGTTTACTCCTAGATTTTCAACCGCAATGGTCAGTTGCCTCGGGCATGAAAGACTTTGTTGAAGGGAGCAAGGGAAGAAAGCTGAGGGAGCAACAACTAACAAACTAACAAATAACAACCCATGACCAATGACCAAATTACTAATTATTTTTCCTTCTATAGAACGAGGTGGGGCAGAGGAATACGCCTTGACTATTGCCTGTGATGCCAGAAAACAGGGTTGGCAAGTTCATGTAGCGTTTCCCAAAACTCCTCGTACAACTTCCCTCATTCAAGATTTTCAGCAGCAAAAAATCAGCTTTCATTGTTTAGAAATAGCTGAAACTTATACTCGAAAACTAAGGACTTTACGGCAATATTTACCAGATTTTTTACGAACGATCGCCTTGTTGTTCAAACTGCAGCCAGATGCAGCAATGCTCGTTCTCCCTTGGGCAGATCGCAGTCTGGGCACTATACTTGCTTGCAGTTATTTAGATATTCCTATCGTGGTAGTATTTCAGTTAGTTCCTTTTCAAATTAATTTGAGTCAATGGCAGTTAAAGCTTTACAATTGGTCGAGAGCTAGAAAGCAACAATGGGTCGCTGTTTCCGAATTTAGCCGTAAGTTGGTTAGCGAGACATTTCAGATGCCAATCGGCAAAGTGAAGTGCATTTACAACGGTACAAAACTAGAGATAAACAAGCCACATCATCCTAACGAGATTGTGACATTACGCGATCGCCTTCGACAAGAATTGGAATTACCAGTAACTAGCCGTTTAGTTTTGACCGTCGGTCGGCTGAACCAACAGAAAGGACATAATGACTTGCTTCCAATTATTCCCTCTATTATTAAAGAATTTCCTGAAGTCAAGTTTATCTGGGTAGGAGATGGAGAATTGCGATCGCAGTTAGAAACAGAAGTCAAAACTGCAAACATAGAAGCATCTGTGCTATTTCTCGGCTATCGAACTGACATACCGCAGTTACTAAAAGCTGCCGATCTCTTTTTGTTTCCCAGCTATTACGAAGGATATCCATTTGCTTTGTTGGAAGCTATGGCTTCCGGTTTACCAATTATTTCATCAGATGCCAATCCTATGCCAGAAATTATTACAGATCGAGTGCATGGTTTACTATTTCGTACAGGCGATCGCAACGATATCTCAACAAAGCTACGGTGGGCGTTGCAAAATCCTCTCTCGCTCGAAGCAATGGCAGAAAATGCCAAACTACGAGTCCGCGAATTCTCTGCTTCTAAAATGAGTTGTGAAACCTTGGATTTGATACAGCAATTAATTAAGCAGAAGACAGGAGACAGAAGACAAGAGACAGAATATTGTTTGAGACAGTAACGTTTGCTCTGGATAGCACGCTCGTACGATATTAAAAAAATTATGAATTACCTAAAAAAAATAGCATTTAGCAAAGTGAGAATGATATGCACCATCTAAAGGTCATTTTTCTGCCTTGGTGGTCGAGAAATCCTTACCAACAGCTTTTAATGACGCATCTCCAACCGTTAGGTGTAGATGTAGAAACTTTCAGCACCAATGGGAAATTCTTTCTGACTCCTGAGCTTATCCGTTGGCGACCAGATGTAATTCACTTTCACTCACTATACCCATTTTATTTAGCATCAAACCTACTCGCTTTTGTTATTAAATTCTTGTTATTTTTCGCTCAAGTATTACTTTTGAAACTTGTGAAAATTAGAATTGTCTGGACAGTTCACGATTTGAAAAATCACGAAAATATACAGGTACATCTAGAGCGAGTTTATAGTATTTGTCTTGCTTTATTTGCCGATGCTATTATTACCCATTGCGAACGAGCAAAGCAGGCAGCGATCGAATCGTTTCACATTTATAACAAAGATAAAGTTTTTGTCGTTCCACATCCTCACTACATCAATTACTATGAAAACACTACAGACAGGCAGACAGCACGAAAAATATTAGGAATGACAGATGCTAAACTAATTTTTTTATTTCTGGGATTAATTCGTGCTTACAAAGGCGTACCCGAACTAATTGATGCTTTCAAGCAACTGCAACAAGATGGAGTGTATTTAGTTATTGCTGGTAAAGCTTCTGAGGAATTAACTCAACAAATTCAGCAACAAGTGCGAGATTGTAACCAGATTAAATTTATTCCAGGTTTTGTAGCTGACGAGCAACTACAAATCTATATGAATGCTTGTGATGCAGTCGTACTACCATATCGAGATATCTTAACCTCAGGTTCGGCAATCTTAGCTATGTCCTTCGGTCGTGCTTGTGTAGCTCCGCGTAAAGGTTGTATTAGCGAAGTATTAAGCGATTTAGGAGGGTTTCTCTACAGTCCAGAAGAAAAAGACAGTTTGTTGTATGCTATGAAAGATGCAATTCAACACAAATCTCAGTTGCAACAAATAGGCGATCGCAACCGCCGAGTAGCAGAGCAGTGGAGCTGGAACGGCTTTGCAAGCACAACACTGCAAATTTATCAACATCGAGCTGGCGATCGCCTTTGAATTTGATTGTGAAATCCGATTGATTTTGTCCATGCCGAGCGGTCAGCGAGGAAAAACAAGATGTATCGTTTAACAGAAGTTAAGTTGTATAGTTTGCTTAGCAGAACGGCATGAGCCTACGTACTCAAATAATGCGAGGCGGAACGTTCTTAGTTCTGCGCCAAGCACTGGGAATGATACTTTCTTTGGGAGGTGTTTTACTACTTACCCGCATTCTAGGTCCGAAAACCTATGGGCTTTACTCTGCCACCCTAAATATTTTTGTCTACGTTCAAAGTCTTAGCCAGTTAGGAATTGAGATTTATCTCGTGCGGCAGAAAGAGGAAGAAGACATCAGACTTTATCATCAAGCTTTTACCTTGCTGTTCTTACTGGGGCTAGGTGGCACTGGCATATCTCTTGTGGGAGTACCCTTACTACAAGAGTGGGTACGCCTAGAAGGATTTAGTGATGTGGCTCGCGTCATGTTTCTGGGACTGCCAGTTGTACTGCTGAGCCAAGTTCCTTTGTCAAGGCTAGAGCGACACTTAGATTACAAACACGTAGCTCTGATCGAACTGAACGGTCAGTTCGTTTACTACTTAGTCGCCCTTCCCCTAGCTTTTAAGGGAGCCGGTGTTTGGTCGCCTGTGATTGGCTGGTGGACGCAACAAGTTATTACCCTGGGGTTACTTTACTGGCGGGCAGATTATCGCCCTCGTTTGCATTGGCAACTCGATGTCATTCAGCAAATGCTAAGCTACAGCGTTGGCTACTCTGCTTCCTCCTGGGTTTGGCAACTGCGCAACCTAGTCAACCCCTTAGTAGTCGGTAGATATGCTGGTGCGGAAGCAGTAGGATTTGTCGCCTTAGCGATTCGGATTGTAGAAGTACTGAGTTTTGTTAAAACCGCAACTTGGCGATTGTCGATCGCAGCTTTGGCTCGTCTCCAAGGCGATCCCGTACGGCTTGCTAAAGCGGTGAGCGAAGGTATGAGCCTTCAGATCTTGGCGCTAGGACCCTTGCTAGTTGTCGTTAGCTGGCTCAATCCTTGGTTAATCCCATTGTTGTTTGGTCATCACTGGTTACCAGTCATCCAAATCTATCCTTTTATTGCCCTCAGCTACCTCAGTAACGCCGTATTCAATCTCCATTCTTCCGTGCTTTACGTCTTGCAGTGCAACTGGGAAGTGACAGCTTTTCATCTAGCACACATCATCTTGTTTGCTGGCACGGTACTGGTTGCAACCTCTTATTTTGATGGCTTTGTCGGATACGGTTGGGGCGAGGTAGCAGCTTTAGCTAGCTATGCCGTCCTCCATATTTTTGTCGTGCGACATATTAACAGCCCTGCTTATCGCTTACCTACGATTTGGTGGTTGGCTTTGGTCGCAGCTTTATTTGTTTACCAGTTGGGTTGGTGGTCAGCTCTAGGTTTGGTTGCACTGTTTTGTATGCCTGCTACATATCGACAATTGAAATACTACTTCAATAGCCTGCAGCAAGCTCGAGCAGATAACTAAACATCACTTGATAACAATACTTGACAATAGTTAGTAACAAAAAGGCAAATTTATGCGTCCCAAGGTATCAACGATAATACCGACATATAACAGCGAAAAATATATAGCCAAAGCTATAAAATCTGTACTACAACAGACAGAATCCCAAGTAGAAATTATTGTTGTAGACGATGCTTCTGTTGATGCTACCGTACAAGTGGTGCAACAGTATAAATGCGATCGCCTCCAATTACTAGTCAATGACTGCAATCGGGGACCTAGCTACAGCCGCAATCGCGGTATCGCAGCAGCTAGGGGAGAATGGATAGCTTTGCTAGATTCTGATGATTGGTTTGCACCTGAAAGAATTGAAAAGTTACTACAAGTCGCTCTGACAGAAGACGCAGATATAGTAGCCGATGACTTATATCTGATTTCCGATCGAGCAGAGCAGCCGTGGGGAACGAGATTTTCTGCGCCGCTAGGATTCGGTTGGCGACAAGCTAAGTTTCAAGGAGTCGCGCAAATCGATGCCGTGGATTTTGTTGAACTAGATTTGGGTATAGTTAAACCCATTTTTAAACGGAGTTTTCTCATCGATCGTAATTTAAAATATGATGACGATCTCCGCTATGGAGAAGACTTTCAATTTTATTTAAAAGCGCTGATTTGTGGAGCAAAATTTATCGTCAATCCTCAACCGTATTATTTTTATTGCTCCCGCCCTGGCTCGCTGATTACCGACTATCTAAAATGCCAGCAACAAATGCACGCCGATATTGCTCGCTTCCTCCAAGTAGATGCAGTCAAAAAAAACTTTGTTTTAGCACGTTCTTTAATAAGAAGACATAAACTCGTTGGATTTCATTTAAGAATTAGTTCAGCCTACAACCAATTAAAAGTATTATTTAAAAATGAAAAACTTTTTATCGCGATCGCCAAAATTATAATCAATCCTCAAATACTCGTACTATCTGTTTTACATATCGTCAGAAACTTAATTCAGCGCTCGGCTCCGCTCCAGGTTGCCCTGTCTCGCAAGCCAAAAAAAGTTAGTTTCAATCGCGTATAGATAAAAGAACTTAGGATTAATTTTGTTGACAATGCGATCGCTAACCACCTTTAAATAAGTTAAACATTCAGTCGTGAAACTTTTACTTAGTGCGGAAAAGGTATTTACAGTCTTGTCGCTGCTTACTCTTACGGGAGCTTGGTTTCCCCGCTTATATGAGATAGTGACTGGAGAATCGCTGATCGTACTCACATCTGAGGGAGTTGCAGCACTACAATTTCCTTTTTACTCGATTTATATCATGACCTTTGCGCTCGTGTTTCTGCGATGGAAAAAAGTTACGCGAGCATTGGTAAAAGGTAAGCTTTTATTGTTGCTAGTAGCGATCGCGATTGTTTCAATTTTATGGTCAGATGCACCAATAATAACATTGCGACGCAGTTTAGCCGTCGCAGGTGCAACTTCTTTCGGTATCTATTTTGCTACACGTTACAACCAAGAAGAACAACTTCATCTACTAGCTTGGACTTTCGGTCTAGCAGCACTATCTAGCATATTATTTACAATAGTGCTGCCAGCTTATGCAATTGTTCCTGATGCAACTAACGCGGCTTTAGGAGCAGTATGGCAAGGAGTCTACATTCACAAAAATGTTTTCGGTCGAATAATGACTTTAGGCACGCTTGTTTTAATCATTGTTGCTTTTAGTCGTTCTAAATATCGCTATCTAGCTTGGATTATTGTTAGCTTTGCAGCGAGCCAAGTTCTGCTTTCATTTTCCACCAGCTCGTGGATTATTCTAGCAACTATTCTTGCAGTCTTTCCCTTATATCGAGCTTTGCGATGGAATTTTTCTTGGATGTTGCTGTTATACATTGCTGCGGCAATCTTCTGCGGTAGTTTAGCTATTGTAATTATGAGTAATTTGGATATTGTGCTAAACAGTTTAGGAAAAGATTTAACTTTGACTGGTCGAACCAAAGTTTGGTCAGCGGTGATGGAAAAAATTGGGGAACGACCTTGGTTGGGATATGGCTATAGCGCCTTCTGGCGAGGTGATGAAGGAGGATCTGCCTATGTCCGGTTAGCAAGCGGATGGAAAGTAGCCTTCTCTCATAATGGTTTATTAGATCTGTGGCTCGACTTAGGCTTAATTGGAGTCTCGGTTTATTTACTCGGCTTTTTCAAATCTTACACGCAAGCAATAACATGGGTGCGCTGGTCTAAAACATCTTATGGTTTATGGTACTTAATATTGTTAACATTCATCTTTCTAACTAATTTTTCTGAAAGCACAATTTTAAAGTCAAATGATATTTTTTGGGTGTTGTATACAGCAACATATGTTTCGCTGTCGCCAAGTTCGACAAATGCTTAAAATGAATGACTTAAGAAGGCGATCGAGTCCGGTTAGACTAACTCTATATTTTGCACGTAGTTACTATTTCCAAAGAATGTTTAAACATGAATTTTCAACTAATCGGAGTAGAAATGACCTCTAGCCTAGCAATTTTTATCCCTAGCCTCGATGGTGGTGGAGCCGAGAGAGTCATGCTCAACCTTGCTGATGGTTTTGCCACGCAAGGCGCGAAAGTCAGTCTGGTGTTAGTTAAAGCAGAGGGACCTTATCTATCTCAAGTATCTTCTCAAATAAAATTAGTCACTTTAGGGAATCAGCAGAAATTGCTGCTCAGCTTTCCTGAGTTGATAAATTACCTGCGGCGAGAGCAGCCTGTGGCGATGCTGTGCGGACAAGAGGATGCAAACATAGTTGCACTCTGGGCAAAGCAACTGATAAAAGTGTCGACTCAGATGGTAGTCATCGTACATAACCATCTCTCACGCGATGCTCAAACTTCAACCCAACTCAAAAGGCAATTGACACCTCATCTGGTACGCTGGTTCTATCCTTGGGCAGATCGAATTGTAGCCGTTTCTCAGGGAGTGGCTGAGGATTTAGTAGCTCTCGGTTTGCCGAAAGACAAAATTAGAGCAATTTACAACCCTGTCGTGACTGCAGAACTGCATCATCAGGCACGGGAACCTGTATCTCATTCTTGGTTTGCGCCAGACCAACCGCCAGTGATTATGGGTGCGGGGAGGCTAGAGCATCAGAAGGATTTTCCGACTTTAATTCGTGCTGTTGCTAAGTTACAGCAGCACCGTCTCGTACGTCTGATGATTTTGGGCGAGGGGAAAAAACGTTCTGAACTAGAGGCTTTGGTACGAGAACTCGGTTTGACAGACAGCGTTGCTCTGCCAGGGTTTGTCAGCAATCCATATGCTTACATGGCAAGAGCAGCTGTTTTCGTCCTCTCATCAATCTGGGAGGGCTTTGGTAACGTGCTAGTAGAAGCGATCGCAGTTGGAACTCCAGTAGTTGCGACTGACTGCAAAAGTGGACCAGCAGAAATTTTAGCCAACGGACAGTATGGAAAACTAGTCGCTGTAGGGGATGTCGCAGGGATGGCTGATGCGATCGCCCAGACGCTAGACTGCCCGCCATCACCCTTGGAATTACAGCGTCGAGCCGATGAATTTTCCACTACAAAAGTTTTGGCAGAGTATCGACAGATTTTACAAGTAACTTAGCAGATAAGTCAAAAGTTGACAATTCATAGTTAAAAATTACCTGGTATATGGAAAAGAGATCGAAGCAAAGCATTAATGTTCTCATGCTGGGAGACAGCTTATCTAAGCAGGGAGGAATTGTGACTTTAGAAAAGCACATGCTGAAATATGCTCCCTCCGATCTACAAATTCAACACATTGGTACGGCAGTTGATGGTTCGGCGCTCCAAAAAGCTTGTGGTTTTGCAATCGCCCTAGTCCGGGTTGTCTTGGTGCTATTGACGGCAAAAATCGATATCGTTCACATGCACGTAGCCGAAAGAGGTAGTGCTTATCGCAAATCAATTGTGACGCTAATTGCCAAATTTGTCTTTCGTAAACCCGTGCTGTTACATTCCAACAGCCCAGAGTTTCACGAATTTTATCAAGGATTATCGCCTAATGTACGACGAGGATTGCTTTGGGCATTTAGTCAATGCGATCGCTTTATTGCTGTTTCCGAGCGCTGGCGCAACTTCTACGTTGACAAATTTGGTTTAAAACCAGAACAAGTTTTAGTGCTTGCCAATCCGATTGAATTACCCGAACGAGTTCCTCAAAGAGAGCGATCGAACCAAATTAATCTCGTTTTTTTAGGGCGCATCGGACAGCGTAAAGGAGCTTTCGATCTGATTCGTGCCTTTGCTTTGCTACCCGATCCAGTAAGAACTCAAGCAAACTTAGTGTTAGCAGGAGATGGTGAAGTTGAAAAAGCTCGCGATTTAGTCACCAGTTTAAATATTGGCGATCGCGTAACTATATACAATTGGTTGAATTCTGAACAGCGAGATGCTTTACTTGCCAAAGCTGATATCTTTGCACTACCAACTTATAATGAAGGGCTACCACTCGCTCTTTTAGAAGCAATGGGCTGGGGATTGCCAGTCATTACCACACCAGTCGGCGGAATTCCTGATATAATCACATCAAACAGTAATGGATTATTAATTAATCCAGGCGATCTTCAACAACTGTATAAAGCAATGCAATCTCTCATTAGGGACGATCGACTGCGCTTTTCTTTGGGTAGCAACGCTAGGGCAAGCGTAGCAACTTTTGACATTAAAAATTACTATACTTCCTTGAGGAAAGTCTATGACTCTATTCTGGGATGATAACGGTCAGAATTTACCAGAATAAACCAGTGAAGGTAAAAAAAGTTGAGAAAAAGCTGCTCGAACCTTTTCATTTAAGCAATGAGTTGACGGCAATTTCAATTTCGATCTGAAGATAGCTCACCGTTTCTACCCATCTCGATTGAAATGACCAACCCTATAAGCTTAACCAGACGGCAGGCAATTGCGTTAGGAATAAGTACTTTTGCTGGTGTAAGTACCTTGTCACTGCGAGATCGAATTGATGCGATCGACCAAAACCAGGTATCGTCTACGACCGCTCAGCACGAAGAATTTCAAGTGACCGACAAAACTCCTTTGAAGCATCGGGCGATCGCCAAAAAACTGATTTATGGGGGAGCAGCTAGTTATACCGAGTTAACCTCAGATCGAAAATTTGCTAGCGCTGTTAAGCAAGAGTACGGGATTTTAATCGCGCCAGAAGAGTTGATGTGGGCAGCCGTACATCCGCAACGACCGCAAACATTTATTTTCGATCGCGCAGACTGGCTAGCAAATTTTGCCAGTCAGCACAAGATGCTGTTTGGCGCGAACTTGGTATGGCATGAATATATGCCTAAATGGTTTGACGAGACAGTAAACAAGCAGAACGTTGAAAAAATTCTGCTGGGACATATAGATAAGCTGACGAGACATTACGCAGGGAAAATAAACTTATGGTCTGTAGTTAATGAGGCAATTCGACCTGAAGATGGACGAGCCGACGGTTTGAGACGCACTCGATGGCTCGAAACATTAGGACCGGAGTATATAGAAATATCCTTTCGCGCCGCAGCTGCGGCAGACCCTAACGCTTTTCTGTATTACAACGACAATGCGCTTGAATTTGACGTTCCATATCAAGAAGTCAGAAGAACTGCTGTTCTGAAATTACTGGAGCGATTGAAGTCGCGTGGCGTTCCGATCCATGCCTTGGGTATTCAAAGCCATCTTGGAGGACCGTGGTCTATATCGAAAAATCTACGGGCGTTCATCCGCAATGTCGCCGACCTAGACTTAAAAATTTTGATTTCCGAATTGGACGTGGGAGATCGAGAGCTGCCAAAGGATATTGAAAGCCGCGATCGCATCGTAGCCAGAACCTACGAAGAGTATCTTTCAGAGGTGCTGGCTGAACCAGCAGTAATAGCTGTCATAACGTGGGGACTGAGCGATCGCTATACTTGGCACTCTTGGTATTCACCCAGAGAAGATGGCGCGTCAGCACGTCCTCTGCCTCTCGATGCCAACTTCAACCGCAAGTTAGCGTGGAACGCCATAGCTCGTGCTTTTGATACAGCAGCAATTCGTGAAATCCAGCCATTGAAACTGCAAAGTTAAAGGATGGAGAGCGATCGTGCAAATTTTGCATCTCGAATAACTTTATGGAGAACAATAAATGCGAAACATTCACTCTCTACGACTTACTACTGGCTGCGCATCCTGCCGCTTGGCAATGCCATTTTGAAATTTCTCCTTCAGGAATCACTTCCTCACTTGAAGTTTTTACGAAGCAAGTTGTCCGTAGTCCTATCTAATCCAAAGGGATTGTAGAATGACTAAAAATTTACCTAAAATGCATATGCATACAGCAGACCCGATCTACATTCTGGGTGCTGGACCTGCTGGACTAGCAGCAGCTTACACGCTTACTAAGCTGGGTCAGCCAGTGGTAGTTGTTGAAAGAGATTCAAGAGTAGGTGGCTTAGCTAAAAGCATTGAATACCAAGATTTCATTCTCGACTTTGGACCTCATCGTTTTTTCACCAAGCTCGCTCCCGTACTCCAACTCTGGGATGAAGTTCTGGGCGACGATCGAGTTACAGTTAACCGCTTGACGCGGATTTTTTATGGCGGTAACTACTTCGGCTATCCGCTCAAGGCAACGGAGGTAATCCGCGCCCTAGGGCCGATCGAGAGTGCCAAAATCATCACCTCTTACATCAAAACTCAGCTATTTCCCAATCGTCATCCTCGCAACTTTGCTGAGTGGGTAACGGGGAAATTTGGCAAGCGGCTATTTGAAATTTTCTTTGAGGGATACACGGAAAAACTCTGGGGAATTCCGTGTACGGAAATTAGTGCTGACTGGGCAGCACAAAGAATTAAAGGATTGTCATTGCTCAAAGCAGCCAAGAACGCCTTGTTAGGCAACGATGGCAAAGTCAAAACACTGATCGATCGATTTCAGTTCCCGCGATTGGGTTCTGGACAGCTCTACGAAAAGATTAGCGATTACCTGAGCCAAAATAATCAGCCAGTTTTGCTGAATACAGAAGTCTTGCAAATACATCACGACAAGTTTCAAGTCACTCATGTAACCTTGAGAAATCGGAAAACAGGGGAAGAATCAACAGTTAGTTGTGGCGGTGTCATTTCTTCGATTCCGATTAGTTTTCTCATCCAGCAAATTACCTCTCCACCACCCCAAAAGACGATCGCAGCAGCCAAATCTCTCAAGTTCCGCAACACGATTCTAGTTTACTTAATCGTCGAAGGCAGCGATTTATTCCCCGATAATTGGCTTTACATTAATGACCCCACCGTGCAGCTAGGACGAGTGACTAACTTTGCCAACTGGTCGCCAGACATGCTACCGAACCAGCAGCAAACGCCTTTATGCTGTGAATACTGGTGTAACTTTGACGAACCAATGTGGCAGCAGCCAGAATCCGAGCTACTCGAACGTGCCGAACGAGAACTCAGAAAAATTGGCTTACTGCGCCACGAACGGGTTTCTAGCGGATTTATTGTTCGCTTACCTCGTACCTATCCCATCTATGCTGGTGACTATAAAGCCGCTTTAGCAGAAATTCAAGGCTATTTACAACGGTTTTCTAACCTGCAATTAGTCGGTCGCTACGGCGCGTTCAAGTACAACAACCAAGATCATAGCCTGTTAATGGGGATTCTGGCGGCAGAGAACGTACTCACACCTGGTAAGCATGACTTGTGGGCAGTTAATTCTGATAGCGAGTATCACGAAGAAGCCAAGGCAGATGCACAAACTACTGTAGCTAAGCCAACAAAGGTATCGCGACGACAGAAGACAGGCAAACTTCTGCAGCAATTTGGTGGCTATCTTTTCACTGGTGGTGCGGCAACAGTGGTAGATGTCGCAGTGTTTTCTCTACTCACCAGATCGGGCTTGTGGTACGTTATTGCTTTATGCATTAGCTATTTGCTGGGCTTAAGTACTAACTTTTGGCTGTCTCGCCGCTTCGTGTTTGGTATTTACTGGAAAGATTGGCTCGTGCAGTACGCAGTATTTGCTACGGTAGCGTTGAACAGCTTATTGGCTAATTTAGGGCTGTTACAACTATTGATTAATGATGCAGGCTGGAGTCCTACTGCTGCTCGTTTAATCAGTGCTGCTGCCGTTGCCGTGCTGAGTTTTGTCGGACACAAGTTGTATTCTTTCGGAATGGATACTCAGTTGAGGACTAGTACAACCACCGATCGATGATGCTCAGTTGTCTTTACCAATATCGGGTTAGTTATGTATTCGAGATCCTAGTTTGGATATTTGATTTCGAGGCCGGGATCTCGATTGCGAGAATCAGAAAAAAACAAGCATTCTCTGTTGAGATAACTGCACAATGCTTTTCTTTACAATCGCTTGGACTGTTCTAATTTTTGCATGTTTCCCAATCGGTGCAGCCATTCTAAATTTGGTTAGCAATGGCTGTTTTGAGCGAATTGGCGATCGCTTTATAATTGCGGTGTGGTTAGGAGTGCTGATTCTTGCTGGTTCACTTCTATGTGGTTCTCTTTTTGTTCCCTTATCTCCATTAGTAGGAGTGGCAATTACTATCAGCCTAACTGCAATCTCTCTTTGCTTTCATCGCACCCGAACTGAAATTATCGTTCTCGGCTCAGTTTTATCTCTAAAGCAAATTTTGGGATTTCTTGGTTTAGAAATTGCTGTAGCTATATACGCCGCTAGAGCGATTACATGGTACGATACGGGACTTTATCATTTTCAAGTGATTCGTTGGTTGTCTAGATTTGGCACAGTTCCAGGTCTGGCTCTAATTCATTCTCGCTTCGGCTTTACCTCGTCTTGGTTTGCCCTAGCCGCACCCTTTAACGCGGGAATTTTTGAAGCTCGAATAGGTGCGATCGCGGGTGGTTTTATATTTCTACTAGCAATTTTACAAGTTATAATCTGCGTTAACCGTATCTTAAAAAATCAACAAAGGTTTGAAGACTGGTTTATAATTGTCTTCTTATTAATTTGCCTTCCTCTGTTTGCTTTTGGAAGGCTGATAAATTCATCTTCAACTGATGTTCCTGTAATTATAATAACTGGATTAGTTGGTTGGATGTTTATTATTGTAAATAGTACTAGTAATAAAATCAGTTTTAGACGACCTAACCTTTTAGGAGTAAGAATTATACCACTGCTTATATCAGCAGGAGCTACAACAATAAAACTCAGCGCTTTTCCACTATTGTTTGTATCTGCCTTTTTCTATATTTTTGAAAGAAAGTTTAGTTTTCGGCGAATTTTCTTCTGCTGCGCGCTTGGCATTTTGTTGCTTTTACCAATGCTAGGCTTTGGAATTATTACCTCTGGTTGCCCTTTATTTCCTTCATCTTTGTTATGTCTGAATTTACCTTGGACATATGAAGCAGCATCAATTAAAGTTGTATCTAAAGGTATTCAAGACTGGAATCGATGGGGTGGTTCGGCTCCAGCCTATGCAAATTCTTGGAACTGGTTAGGGCGTTGGGTATTTGATGAAAAGCTGGCTGCTTTACTCATTATTTGCTCGCTGCTATCTATCTTTATTTTAATTAAAAGTGCAAATAAAACTCATCTTTACGCTCGAAATTATCTAATTGCAGTGGCACTACTAGGAATGGCATACATGATGTATGGTGCTCCATCTCTGCGATTTGGACTTGGTTATCTTTGCCTGATGCCAATCTTTTTAATAGCTTACTACCTACAACTAGGATATCCACCGATAGTAACAGTTTTGCTAGATTTATTTTACAAACTCTATAGAAACAGAACGATATTTAATGTTTTTATAGGGGCGATCGCAGCATTAGTTGTTGTATTATCTCTAAAAACTTTACTTTTTAGTTCTAATAACCAAACCAATCTTTTGTTACCACCTAAGATGCAAACACCAGATCGAGTGTTAACCAAAAAAATTAACGACATAGACTATACTACGCCGCTAATAGCCGGTCAAGACGATCGATGTTGGGCAGCAGAGATACCTTGTACGCCAGAAAATCTGAAAAATATCAAACTTCGCAATCCCAAACTTGGAATTGCAGCAGGATTTCTCAAAGAAAACTGAGCCTTACGTTACTGAGATTTGTTGATACTCAAAAAGCCATGACAAAATCTCTTAAAACTCACGACGAGAGAAAACGATAATTGCGATCGCCAACATTAATACTGTATAAACTACTCCGTAGATAGCATTAGTTAAAAGCGTCATCGCATCGGGTAAGGCAGAAAAACCATAAACGGCTTGGTTTTTTAAATCTAACCGCGATAAATCGGGTAAGACGAGATATAAATTTCGCACCAATTGCTCGATCGCGGGATTTTTACTCAAGCGACCGAATTCCAATAAATCTTGACTCAAATTTCCCATTAGATACACGCCAAAACAGAGTAGGGTGGCGAGTACCGTACTAGTAAATACTCCTAACACTAGTGCGATCGCCGTTACCAGACACAACTGTAAAAATAAATAAACTACTGCTAAAAGTATGCTGCCTAGGGGATAAGATAAGTGATTCAATTGCAGCAGAGCGATAAAAATAGCCGTCATTGCCGCTATCAAAGCACCTAAAACAGCTGCTAGCCCTAAATGTTTGCCCGTAATAAACTCGCTATGACTGATAGGTTTAGCAATTAATACCAATACGGTGCGCTTTTCAATTTCTTTATTCACCAACCCCGTACCGACAAACACCGCGACAATCAAACCCAAAACGTTCATCGCCGCCAAACCAAAGTCCAGAATAATTTTATCCTCAGCTCCCCCGGCAATTTGGGGAATTAGCATCACCGCTCCACCCAAGAGTAAAGCATATAGAGCGATGATATAGAGAATGCGATCGCGTACCACTTCCCGAAAGACATTCGAGCCAATTGTAAATACTCTAGTTGGATTCATAAGTAAGTCAAAAGTCAAAAGTTAAAAGTTAGGAGCTAGGAGTCAGGAGTCAGGAGTCAGAAGTTAGGGGCTATGACTTACCACTCACCACTCACCACTCACCACTCTGTTTTAACTGTTGTATTTGCTAATGCCCAGAGGATAGAAGCTTCGGTTAAAATCTAAGACGGCACGCCAAGAGGGGACGACTGTGAGTAGGAACGGTATCGGAATAAAAACGGCGCAAGTGCGATCGCAACGGGTTGTCGGTCAAATTCACGTTTACGACGGTGCGGGTAAAGGTAAATCTCAAGCGGCTTTAGGCGTGGTTTTGCGCTCGATTGGCTTAGGAATTCACAGCTGCAACGATACCCGCGTTTTGCTGCTGCGATTTCTCAAGGGACCAGGACGGGCATATGATGAAGATGGAGCAATCAAGGCTCTACAACAAGGCTTTCCTCATTTAATCGATCAAGTGCGAACGGGACGAGCCGAATTTTTCGGTCCCGACCAAATTTCTCGTTTCGATCGCCTAGAGGCGCAACGGGGTTGGGATATTGCTAAAGGGGCGATCGCTTCTGGTTTATATTCAGTGATTGTTTTGGACGAACTCAATCCAGTGTTAGATCTGGGTTTGTTACCCGTGGATGAAGTCGTCAGCGTTCTCCAATCTAAGCTGGAAGAAATCGAAATTATCGCCACCGGACGCGGCGCACCTCAAAAACTGCTAGATATTGCCGATCTACACTCAGAAATGCGCCCGCACCATCACCCTACAGCGGAGATGCAGGGCATTGCTGGAATTGAAATCTATACAGGGGCGGGCAAAGGTAAGTCTACTAGCGCCCTTGGTAAGGCACTGCAAGCAATTGGCAGAGGAATTAGTCAGGATAATTCGCACCGCGTTTTAATTATGCAGTGGCTCAAAGGTGGTAGCGGCTACACTGAGGATGCGGCGATCGCAGCTTTACAGCAAACTTATCCGAATTTAGTGGATCATCAGCGTTGCGGACGCGACGCGATCGTCTGGCGCGGACAACAGCAAGAACTCGACTATGTAGAAGCCGAACGGGGTTGGGAAATTGCTAGAGTGGCGATCGCTTCTGGTTTGTATAAAACTATTATCCTCGACGAGCTGAATCCGACTGTAGATTTAGAATTGCTACCAATTGAGCCAATTATGCAAGCGCTACTGCGCAAGCCTCGCGACACGGAAATTATCATCACCGGGCGCTGTCACAATCCCCCTGCTTATTTCGACTTAGCTGAAGTTCACTCCGAGGTATACTGTCACAAGCACTATGCTAATAGTGGCGTAGAACTCAAAAGCGGCGTTGACTTTTAATGGAAAACACTCAAATATTAGATCTGGTTACTGGTGGCATTGCGATCGCGATCCTAATTGGCGGTTACTTGATGATGTTTACTGATATTTTTACTAGGAAAAAAAAGTAGTTTCTTCAGTTGGAAGGATTGCTGTAGCTCGGTTTGAGTGCAAGCCATCGTAACAATTTTCTATTTTTACGAATTGTTTAGTGTTGACTTAACAACCTAAATGCTATACTGTAATTATTGCTAATCGCAAAAAAAATTTATGACTTAAGAACTGAAAGCAACAGAATAAGCTAAGGGTAAACTAAGTCATTATTGGCAGGTTATCTAAGAATTGCGCGAATTTCCTAGCCTTTAGCTGCAAAGCACAAAAACAAGGCAAATTTTATGTATTATCAAGCAGGCATACCTGATATATAGCTTTTTTTCTAAGTGCTTTATAAGATTTAGCATTATGGCTGTTATTGGTCATTAGTCATTGGTGACTGACTTATGATTAGTGACAATGATAGCTATTACCTTCGGTTTCAGTTATTGCAGATGGTAGATCGTGTTATCTCTGCCCAAAATTGCAGTTGAAGCTGAGGTTTTAAATCTTGTCTAGTTAATCTTAGTTTCTATCTTTGTAACTGTTGTCTAATACTTTTCACTAAAGTAGCGATCGCAGTTGTACAAATTTAGCATAGAGGCTTAGCGTTGTCATGTTTTTATATGATGAAATCTGCATAAGCCTAACAGTTTTTGTGCCTTTTTTCAGACTTAAGTGATGTCTGAAAATCTTTGGTGTCAATTATTAGTTTGCGAGTTAGTAGAGTAGGTACTATCTTACCCCCTAACTAAGTTATTAGTTGCTATTGATAACTGATAACTGACCAATTACCAATTACCATTAGATGAAAAGTTATGCTGACGCGCAGAAACTTCATCGAACAAGCAATTATTACTCCAATTCAAGCTGTAGCAGCCACCAAACTTTGTAACTTTCTGCCAATTAACTACAAACCAAAAGTAGTTATTATTGGTGCGGGAATATCGGGGCTGGCAGCAGGATACTTCTTATCTCAAAAAGGTATCGATATAACAATTTTAGAAGCACGTTCTCGCCTGGGTGGTCGAGTTTATTCTCATACAATAGATACAGGTGAAAATTTAACAGTCGAACTAGGTGCAGAGTGGATTGGTGCATCTCACCAACGAGTCATTTCTCTTTGCCAAGAATTAGGATTAGAATTGCACAATAATCAATTCAATACCCATTTGCTATATCAAGGTAAATATTTTCGTCAAAATGAATGGGACTTTTCTGATGCTTGGTATGACAAATTAGATAATTTGCTACAATCTTACTCCAAATTAAGTGAAGTCGATAAGATGAAATTGGATAAGATTGACTTGTGGCGTTATTTAGTTGATAACGGGATCAGAGATAAAGATTTAGACTTTATCGAGTTGATTAAAAGCACAGATTTTGGCGAGAGTATTCGCTTTGCTTCTGCTTTCATTGCTTTAGATGAATATGTTGAATCGCAAGAAACCTACCATATGGACTATAAAATTAAAGGAGGTAATAGCAAATTAGCGCAAGCTTTAGCAGCAAGAATCGGACGAGATAAGATTCTGCTAAATCGTCAAGTTGTAGCAATCGAACAAATAGGGAGAACTGTTACAATTACCTGTGCAAATGGAGAAAAAATTACTGCTGATAAAGTTATTTGTACTTTGCCAGCAACGGTAATGAAAGATATTCGCTGGAATCCAGTTTTACCAGGAGATAAATTAGAGGCGATCGACGCATTACAATATAGCCGGATCAATAAATATGCCACTTTGTACAATCGTAGATTTTGGCAGGATGAAAGCTTCGATCTGATCACTGACGGACCTGCGCATTATTTCTATCACGCTACTAAAAATCAAGCTTCTACCAAAGGTGCATTAGTATCTTATACTATTGGTGATAAAGCCGATATCTTTGCTAGGCAATCTGATACGGGGAGAAATGCATTAGTTGACAGTGCGTTAAAACCAGTGTTTGGCGACACCGAACAGTATGCCTTGAAACGGATCAATCATTATTGGGGAAATGATGAATTTGCCAAGGGAAGCTATGCTTTTTACGGTAAAAATCAGTGGTTTAATATTCGTCCTGTCTTACAAAGACGGTTTAAGCACGTTCACTTTGCAGGAGAACATATAGCTGATTGGCAGGGATATATGGAGGGGGCAATTGAGACAGGCGAAGCCGCAGCTTCAGCTATTTTGGGGTGACGATCCCCCCCTAAACCCCCCTTTTTAAGAGTTTTTTAAGAGTGACTTTGAGACCCTCCTAAATTCACCTTAAAAGGAAGGACTTTTGTAACGCTTTAAAACAGACTCAGAGAAGCTATCTTTGAGGCGATCGATCGCAACGAAACGTAGGTCGCGCATTTGATGAATTAATTTTACATCTTTCTGCTTAAAATTTAGAAATTCTAATCCTTCTTCTTGACCGCTCATCAAAAAATCATTAATTGCCACGCGATAATTTTTGTCTTTGTCGAGAGGTTCGCCATTAATCATCCAAACACCAATATTGGATTTCTTGCTCACATTTGCTGTTTGTAAAAATCCACCCGTACCTCGATTAGCTTGTCCTTGTTCTAAAACTTTTTCTAACAAACTTCCCTTCATTTCTACAGCTAAAACTCTGCCACCAAATGGCAGGACTCGAATAATATCGTATTGAGTAATTCTTCCTGGTGGAATGAAATCGTCAATCCGAATCGAACCACTATTAAATATAGCTAGATCGGCTCGATACACTTCTCGTAACATAGCTTGAGCTATCAAAGCAGTAAGATTAGTGGCGCGATTGCGGACGCTGGATTCTAAACCATCCAAAGCAATATTTGTCGTGGCGATCGCCTCATCTGGAGCAAAGCCATCTGCTCTAAATCCTTGATACGCTTTTTCTGTCCATTCATTTACGACTTGTGCCACGCGAGGCTCTTCAGGAATTGCATCGGTAACTGACTGTAGCCGAGAATCAACTGCTAGTTTTTTTGTCTGGGTATCGTAGCGTAAATTGTGAATGTAGACACTACGAGCATTAGCATCTGCTTTAAATAAAGGAGTAAAGTCCGCCCCGCGCCATTGTTGAATATTTTCATGTTCGTGTCCCCCTAGAATCAAATCGATCTCTGGAACTTCTGTGGCAAGTTTTTGGTCTTGAGCGAGGTTTAAATGAGTTACAGCGACGATAAGATCGACTTTATCTTTCAGTGCCTTAACTTGAGTGCGGGCTGCTTGAATTGGATCGGAATAGTTGACATATTTTTGTTTATTGCTATCTATAGTTAATCCAATCAAACCCACTCTGACAACTGTACCTTTGTCGCTTTTTACGTCTAATATTTGCGACTCCAGTACATCGGGAAAAGATTTGCCTTTACTGTCCTTAACATTACTAGATATCCACTTAAACCGAGATTCTTTGAGGCGTTGTAAAAACTCTGGTTCAGCTAAATCGAACTCATGATTTCCAAACGTAGCGTAGTCGAAACCAACAGCGTTCATCACCGCTACCATTTGTTTACCTGCTAAAGGTTTACCATCCACCTTTGCAGTCCCCAAAGCTGAAGGACTAAAAGCATCTCCAGCTAGTATGGTGTAGGTGCGAGGATTTTGGTTGAGTAGTTCTTGTCGCAAAGTTGCAACCCGCGCTAATCCCCCTCTTTTTCCGCCTTCTACTGGAGCAATTTCATAAACGTCGTTCAGATGTAACAGAGTGATATCCACTACCTCAGCCAACGCAGGGCTAGCGATACATAAAGCTACGACTTGCAGCGCCAAGCCCCACGCGCCAGAGAACGATTTCATCTTCGGTTATATATTTAACACCAAGCGTCTTTGTAACACAATCATCACCAAATTGGTCAGCAAACAAGTACTAGCAAGTCCCAGTAGTATGTATGTAGGAGCCATTACCACCCCAATCGATAGCCAAGTTGCGACGTGCAAGATCATCACTAAGGCAAAAAAGCCAGCAACTCCTGCTGCTTGCCAAACCCGCGCTGGAGGGTGGCGCAGCGCCGTGAAAATCATCGTCGCCATAGTAGCAACTAAAGTAGCTGGAACCAAAAAGGCACAAATACTAACACAGTGGTTGCGCGAAAACTCCGCCACGATCTGTAAATCTAACATTAGTTCTCCCGGTCGCGTTGCCAAATATTACAACAGTTACCACCCCAGACTCTAGAACTTTTAAACTTTTTGAAACAATATGAGGGAGAAGTGGTGCGTGGTGAGTGGTGAGTGGTGCGTGAAGAAAGGGTTACTGGTCACTGATAACTGAAAAATGCGATCGCTTGTTTTTTACATAATTAAGCGCTGGATTCAAGGTAAGTTTCCGACTGTGAAGTGGGTGAATACTCAACAGTTGGTAGGGTGGTTGCGCGATCGCACTCAGCCGCAGCCGCTTCTACTCGATGCCCGAACTGAGACAGAATACCAAATTAGCCATCTTCCGCAAGCGCAGCGCATCGATCCGTATCATCCTAACTTAGAAGAAATTGCTGTGGATAAAGATGTACCTGTGGTTGTATATTGCTCTGTAGGCTATCGCAGTGCCAGAATTGCCCAGCAACTCGAACAGTCTGGATTTACGAATATTTACAACTTGGAAGGCAGCATATTTCAATGGGTGAATAAAGGTAACCCAGTCTTTCAAGGCGATCGCCCAACCGTTCGAGTTCATCCTTACAATGCTAGTTGGGGCAAATTGTTAAAAGCTGAATATCGCAGTGAGTAGTGAGCAGTGAGTAGTATTTTGACTTTTGACTTTTGACTTTTGACTTTTAACCTACCTCAGTCCTTCTTCAGTACAGACAGCGTGTAATGGAATATCCCAAGGATCTATGGGGAGTTGGGGTAGGTAGGCAAATTCAAAGACGATGCCAATTGTGGGTTTCGATCGCCACACGGGAGAAGATAGGAGGCGATCGTAGTAACCACCGCCGTAACCCAAGCGATAGCCGCGATAATCGCAAGCAACCGCTGGAACGAGTATAAAATCGACTGCTGAGGGTGATATTGTGGGAGCCGTGGGAAGGGGTTCAGTAATGCCATACGCACCAACTTGAGTTTCATCCCCTGGTTTCCAGATGTGCCAAGCTAAATTTTCGCCGACACACCGAGGAAGTCCCCAATTGTGTCTATTGTGATGCAATAAGGCATTTAAATCGGGTTCTCGGCGACAGCTGAAATAAGCCAAGATGGTTTTACCAGGGTTAAATAAAGACGAAGCAAGGAGATAGGAGACAATGCGATCGCTTTTCTCTTGCCATTCTTGCTGAGTTAAAGATTTGCGTTTTTGAAGTAGCGATCGCCTCAGCTCTGTTTTGTCCATTAATTTAACTTTTGACTTATTTAATAGCTTTTCTACTTACTAATACAAATCCCCGCGTCTTACCAGAAACCCGATCTTCTGTATCCATCGCCTGCCATAAATCCGTTGCTTTTACCCATACTGGAGGATATTTATAGCGAGAAACATCAAGGATGAGAAATCGATCTGTTTGCTGGTTGTAGGCGGCAATTGGAGAAATATGTCCGCCTCTTTCTTGACCGATTTGGCGACGCAAGTAGTTAACCAATACAAAGTTATTTTCTTGGCGTAAATTCTGTGCGACAAGCTGACGAAACTGCTCTAGATTAGTATCAGTACTGTGATAAACTTTAGCTTCTACCGCATAGCTAGCAAGTAGCTGCCCTAACTGTTCTAAAGTCATACCTTGACGGGCAACAACTTCAGGTGCAAGCACTTTTTTAGTTTGAGGGTTATTAAAAAAATTTGCCTGGGTAAATACTCGATAAGGCGTATACTCAGGAGCGATGGGAGCAGGAATTGAGAGGGCATTTAATACCATTACCATACTAGCAACCCCACAATAAGCTTGAGTGTTTTGGGTGACATACTGCGTACTTAAAGCCCAAAAGTCTTCTCGCGCTCTACTTTGCAGTAATAATTGTTCTCCTGTTTCGGAGTTAAAAGAAATTAGGTTGCGAGGCAAAGGTAATGTCTGCGTCAGTACGCGATCGCCAGTCATTAACAGCGCGATCGCGCCGAGTTTCATCAGTGGGGCGATCGCTTTGATTCTCTTTATCATTTTTCATTTATCATTTGATAACTGATAACCGATCGCTGAGATTGTAAACCTTTTGCGACTAAAAACTCGCGCACGACTTCCTTAATACTGCGAAATTCGCCTTCAACTTGATAATTTAAACCGCGCATTTCCTCAGCACTAATCTTGCCACCCAATTGTGCGATCGCCTGACGCAGTTGGGGGTACTTTTTTAAAGTTGCCTGTCGCACGATGGGAGTTGCTTCATACGGGGGAAAATAACCCTTATCATCTTGCAGAATAGCTAAATCTAATCGAGCAATTTGCGCATCGGTAGAGTTGCCTGCAACCACATCTACTTGGCGATCGACTATAGCCCGATAAATTAATCCTAAATCCATCACCCGGGGCGGTTTATTAAATTTAAAATCGTAAGTTTTTGCTAAGCCCGGAAACCCATCCTCGCGATTGATAAATTCATAGCCAAAGCCAGCTTGCCATTGGGGTGCGTATTGAGCGGCTTGCGAGAGAGTGCGGAGATTGTACTTGCGTGCATCTTCTCCACGAATAATCATGGCAAAGGTATTTTCAAACCCTAAAGCTGGGGTAACTTCTAATTGAAACTGCTTGTCGTAGCCAGATTTTACCTGTTGGTAAACAGCTTTTGGATCGCTAATTGGTTGCTGTTTTAAAATAGTTGTAAATGCCGTTCCCGTATACTCGACATAAGCATCAACTTGTCCGGCAAGCATTGCTTGATGGCAAACGAATGTTCCGCCTAAATCTAAACGACGAGCGACTTTGATTCCGGTAGCAGATTCAATTTGTTGCGCCAAAAGTTCGCCCAAAATATTTTGTTCGGTAAAATTTTTAGAAGCCACAACAATCTCACCGCCACCCTTAGAAGAATTAGGGTTGCAACTCGCGATCGCTAAAACAAGGCTAAAAGCCACTAAGCAGAGGAGAAGAAATTTTTTCATATGCGATATATTGGGTGCGATCGCACTCCTCAAATCTACAATGAATTGGGAATTGGGAATTGGTAGTTGCTAAGAAGTAAGAAGCATTTCCACACACCACGCACCACTGATAGCTGTCAAGACTGAACCAACCTCCCCTGCTCGTCTGCTTCTCTATTCCCTTGCTCCCGAGTCCCTCGGCGCGTCAAACGACGTTCTAAAGACGCGATCGCCCAATCTGCTAATATTGCCAACACCGCCGCCGGAACTGCCCCCGCCAGAATCAACTGGTTATTGACCATCGCAATTCCTCGAAATACAAATACACCCAAACCGCCAGCTCCAATTGCTGCTGCGATCGTGGCAATGCCAATCGCAATTACCGTAGCTACCCGCACCCCCGCCAAAATTACCCCTAGCGCCAACGGAATTTCGACTTGTAAGAGTAACTGGCGATCGGTCATCCCCATTCCCTTTCCTGCCTCGCGAATTGCCGGATCGACGTTAATAATTCCCGTATAGGTATTGCGAATAATTGGTAGGAGAGAATAGAGCGTTAAAGCAATTATCGCCGTTCGCGCTCCAATTCCGCCAATTAGCGGCACGGAGATTAAAAATCCAAATAGCGCCAAACTAGGAACTGTTTGCAACACGTTCGCAATTCCCAAGATCGGCTGACGCAAGCTAGGTTTACGGGTGATACAGATCCCTAACGGAATACCCAACAAAATAGCAACACCAATTGAAATTCCTACCAAGAGGATATGGGTAGCAGTTTCCTGCAAAATCTCCGGCGCGTATTTCACCAGAAAAAATTCACTCAAGTTCATTTCCCGTTCTTCTCACCAGAATTATAAATCTGAGCAAACGGCGGTAGCCCTTTAATAAAAGCACGCGCTTCTGGTTTGGGAGATTTTAAAAACTCTTCTGGCGTACTCAACACCAGCATCCGTCCTGCTTGCATGAGACCAATTCGAGAAGCCAAGATAAAAGCTTCCTGAATATCGTGCGTCACAAAAATTACGGTTTTGCCTAACTGCTGTTGCAAGCGGCGAAACTGCTGTTGAATTTCTAAACGAGTGATTGGATCGAGTGCGCCGAAAGGTTCGTCCATCAACAACACGGGCGGATCGGCAGCTAGCGCCCTAGCAACTCCTACACGCTGTCGTTGTCCTCCAGAAAGTTCGTGGGGATAACGATGAGCGAATTGCTCCGGCTCCAAACCAACTAGGTGTAACAGTTCGGAAACTCGCGCTTTAATTTGTTTGGGTTTCCAACTTTCTAAAGCTGGAACCAAGCCCACATTTCGTTCGATAGTAAAATGCGGAAATAAACCTGTCTCTTGAATCACGTAGCCCATCTGACGGCGTAATTTGATTTCATCCCACTTGGTAGTAGGAATGCCTTCAAATAGAATTTCACCGTGCGAAGGAACGAACAGGCGATTGATCAACTTCATGGTTGTAGTTTTGCCACTACCACTGCGCCCTAATAGGACTAAGACTTCACCTCGACCGACGGTGAAATTTAGATTTGATACTAGCGCCCGTCCGTTCTGAATGAACGTGACATCGCGAAATTCGATTGCAATTGAATTATCCTGCGGCATAAGTGACTCCCGAAAGGGGTTGCCTCAGGTAACATTATGTGCTGATTTTACCCGCGATCGAAGTAATGGTTGAGCTTTTAGTCTATCAACTTACATGCGAAGAGGGGTAGACACAAGCTATAACTTATAGCTGTATAGCTAGACATCTTTGGGGTTCAGTTTTGCCATTTCCCAAGTCGTGTAAGTGCCAATCGGACTCCAGATTAAATACGGTAGAAGTAAAGCCGCCGCCCCAAGGGAAACGCTGAGGACAGTCAAAGCTAATAATAAGCCAGAGATCGCCCCCGTTCCGCCAATAATAGTTCCAATCTTGAGGCTACGAGTTCTAAACATAACTGGCGTGTAGGCAACGATGAGAATTTCTACCAGCAAGTAGAACCCCATCAATAACCAACTACCCGTATTTTCCCACACCATGTAAGCCGACCAAGCACCGCAAATAAAAACAATCGTCCAAATGACGGGAATCAATGCTTCAAAAGTCAGCCAGTTAGGGCGACGCAAGCGCTTAAACCATTTGCGATCGCTTGGTGTAATAAAATTCGCCCCCAACGCCACTAACAGCGTTACAGCCCCGATTACCATCCAAGATTTAATCATGATTAAGTGAGTAGTGAGTAGTGAGTGGCTAGTGGCTAGTTGCTGGTGGCTAGATTCTTCAGTTTTTGTCTAATCACTAGTCACTAGTCACTGATAACTGTTCACTGTTCTGTAGGGTTGAGGCGAATCATTTCCCAGGTTGTAAACGTGCCGATGGGACTCCAAATTGTATAGGGTATGAGTAAAGCAGCTGCCCAGCCAGAAATTTGTAAGACACCTAGTAACAACAATACGCTTAACAGTACACCTGTGAAACCAACAAGCGTACCGATGGCTAGACTACGTAATTGTAGTGTCACTGGTAAATAGGCAACGGTAATAAATTCTAAAACTAGGTACAAGCCCATTAACAACCAAGTCTTGAGGCTACCTGGTTCTGCTTCCCAGACAATATACGCTGAAATTGCCCCGCAAGTGAAAATCACCGTCCATATTACCGGAATTAATGGCTCAAAAGTTAACCAATGGGGGCGTTCTAGTTGAGCTGCCCATTTCAAATCGCGAGGCTTAAAGAAAAAGCCACCGAAGGCGACGAGAAACGTTATTCCTCCAATCGCTAACCCAGACGGAATCATTCTTTTTTACCCTTTCCTCAGTCTTCTACCGCGATTGTGACAGGTCAGAACGGTATGAGTACTCAGTCATTAGAGAGAAGTCATGTATCCGTAGGGGCGGGTTTACCAAACGACCCTGACTGTGACAAAGATTTCAGGTAAACTCGCCCGTACAAAAGTCAAAAGTGAAATATATTTATGCCAACCTACTTAATTGGCACTCAAATAGACTTCTAATGCTTCCGAACCACCAACTAGTTTTCCATCGACAAAGATTTGAGGTACTGTCATCGCTCCTGTCATTGCTCGTAGAGAACGGGTAGTGGCATCTTGACCTAAAATAATTTCTTCGTATTCAATGCCGCGTTCTTGCAGCATTGCCTTCGCACGGGTGCAAAACGGACAACCAGCTTTGGCAAACAAAGAAACGCATTTTGGTTTTGCCGCTTCTGGGTTGATGTAATTAAGCATGGTTTCGGCATCGGATACTTTAAAGGGATCGCCTGGTTCCTCTGGTTCAATAAACATCTTTTTGACTACACCATCTTTTACTAGCATGGAATAGCGCCAAGAACGCTTGCCAAATCCTAAATCAGATTTGTCCACTAGCATTCCCATCCCATCTGTAAATTCGCCATTGCCGTCGGGAAGAAAAGTAATTTTGTCTGCTCCTTGGTCTTTTGCCCATTCGCTCATGACAAAGGCATCATTTACAGAAATACAAATAATTTCATCAACACCATTCTCTTTAAAAGCTGTTGCCAAGTCGTTATAACCTGGAACGTGGGTTGACGAGCAAGTTGGTGTATACGCTCCTGGCAAAGAGAAAACTACTACTGTCTTACCGTTAAATATCTCGTCGGTAGACACATCTAACCATCCATTATTCTGGCGAGTCCGAAATTTAACGCTGGGTACTCTTTGTCCTTCACGGTTAGACAGCACGCTTTTTCCTCCGTAGATCGATCTTCTCACTAAGCGTACTCATTATGAGTTTGTGTGTCAAGCCTTTTAGTCACGCGATCGCGCTGCTACAATTGGTTTCTGGCTCGATTAGAAGTGTGTGGAAAAACTCAAGTCAATCTGACTGTTCTTCAATTAGGCATCTTAGATTAGGTATCTTAGCAGCCAAGCAGAGAATAGCGATCGCGATAACGACTAGAGACAGAAAAATGATGTATTTTTGTTCGGCGATTTGCAGTTCTACTCTGGACAATGGTTTGCCCAATCGCGGGATTGGCTTGCTCCTATGGTTTGATGAGCATTGCCGACCAGACGCGATCGAAGGGAATTCCAACTCGGTGCTGAACTTCCCGAACGGGCTGGGCGTCGGGTGCGTTCAACTCGCAAATCAGGCGGGTGCGATCGCGCGACAGGTAAGATTGAATCCACTCAATTCCTCGTTCCGCATAACAGCTTAAGGTTTTGCTACTGAGTGCGTTCCACTCTGCCTGCCCGAGAGGGGGATAGGTACTTTCAATCACCTTGAGCAGAGATGGATGGCGCTGCGGTTGAATTACCTGGGGCTGGAGCGACTCCCCAGCCCAGATGCGACTGAATGCGCCGCCGCCTTTACGATAGGATTCTCGGACGGATTCTGCATCGGGGGCATCAAAAATGCAAATCATCCGCAGGCGATCGCGCGACAGCAGCGAGTAACGCCAGGTCGCATTGCGTTCTGTCAAGCAAGCCAAGACACGCAAATCGGTATCAGTTGGTGATTCTGGGGTGAGAGGGGAGTCTGCAAGGGTTTCAACGATCGCGAGCGGCATAACGACCTCGACAAGATGATTCTAAAACTATGTGGATGACTTACGTGTGGAATGACTGAGTTGCCAGTGGTAATTCGCAATCTCGATTTTTTTCATTTTCCGTCTTACTCCATTTGTTTTGAGTATCGAGTCGATCGCCATTGCCGCAAATACAAAACTCCAAAGAACGCGACTCCAATCAGGACAAGTCCTGTATAGTTGACAACTGCCCAGCCCCAGTCGTTCAGCAACCGACCCGACACAAACGTCATGAATGTCACAAAACTGAGCATGAGAAAATCATGCGTTGCCTGAGTTTTAGCCCGTTCTGTCGGAGTGTACGTCTCCGTCAGCAACGTCGTAGAGCCAATAAACATGAAGTTCCAGCCAACGCCAAGTAACAATAGCGCCCCAAAAAAGTGAGACGCATTCGTTCCGGCAAGATTGATGGCGATACACAGACCATTGAGGCAGATGCCCGTCAGGATAACAGTCAGCACCCCATACCGAGCGATCGAATATCCTGTAAACAATGACGGGATAAACATACCTAACACGTGCCATTGAATGACTGAGGCAGTGGTGTGAAAGGGATGATGAACTGCGACCATTGCCAATGGTGTTGCTGTCATTAACAGCACCATGACGCCATAGCCGATCGTACTGCCCAAAACGGCAACGATGAATACAGGCTGTTGTACGATCGCTCCTAACCCGCGTCCGCGCTCCTGATGTTTTTGCTGCGACAACGGGGGGAGAGCAATCGAGCCCAGGAGCAGTAAGGTGAAGATTTGCAGCAGAGCGATCGCCACAAATCCCCCAGCAAAGGTGACGGGCAACCAGTCTTTTGTCCGAGTGGCAAGTTCGGGTCCGACCAATGCTGCAAGAATGCCACCGGAGATGACAAAGGAGATAGCGCGAGGGCGAAACGCTTCCGATACCACATCCGCAGCCGCAAATCGATAGTAGCCGACAAATCCGTTAAAGATGCCGTACAGTAGTGTAGCGATATTGAATAACACAAAGCTGCTCGCCAAGATGGCATAAGTTCCCAAACTCGCACCGCTCAGTCCTACCAACGCTCCCGCCATGAAACCGAGTTTGCGCCCCCACTGCTTCAAAATAAATGCGGCTGGAATCGCAGTCAGCATCGTTGCCAATTGCAGGAGAGCAAGCGGTAAGGTGGCAAGCGATCTGTCTTTAGCCAGCGTTGAGCCGATGAGTGAGGCAGTGGTGAACAGAACTATACTGCCAGTCATGGCAAGCGCTTGACAGACGGCAAGTAGGAAAACGGTCTTTTTTGCTGGATACATGGTAGAACTGGCTATCCAAGGTTGTACCGGTTTTAGATTGCTCGTTTCCGAGTTCGGGATCGCTGAGTATATGCCCAATTAAATCTCAATTTGAGGAAGCAGGTCGTAACGATTTGATGACCTGAAGAATTTCTTCATCCGTAGCTGGTCCATTGTTATCGACGATCGCATCCCATTTACGATTGATGCTTGCGGCTATCTTGTTGTATTCTCGTACTTTCTCATCCGACACTGGAATGTGGTCTGAATTGTCTCGGTTTCTCACCCTTCTCAAGCACTCTTCTAAATTAGTCGAGACTTTCACGAGTTTTACTTCGTATTTCTCTTGTAATGACGAATTCAGTCGCTCGAATTCAAACCCAGCTCCTAAACTTTCAATTATGACTTCATCATATTGCCCAAATGCTCGCTCGATTGCCTGCTCGACGGCTACCCAACCATTCTCATCAGGCGCTAATTTGAGCCAAATTGGTTCTACTCGCAAAAAGTGGATATTTGTATTTCGCTCTAGTCTACTGCCGATGTAAGTTTTTCCTGCTCCTTTCGGTCCAATTAATATGTATAGAACTTTCTGCATATTTCATCTAGAATCGGACTTACTAGCAATAAACAGTTACATCTTCACCGCATTCATCTGCCAAATAGGACAAGCACTTGAAGCGTAGACTGACTACTTGTTCGTAAAAAGGATTCAGTTTGCACAGAGGCGGAATGTGGAAAATAGTCCGGTTGAAAAGTTTGATTTCCCGCTCGAAAGGACAACGAGCAGGGATCGTCATGCATAACAATCGAGCTAAATTGGAGTTATGAATTTCTATAGAGTCAAGCCATTGGTATGGCGATCGCAATAGATGAAACTGGAAATGAGTTAAGATCGCAGTGAAGCAAGACATTTGTTATTACCTCTGATGATTTTTAAATAGATTGGCTGTTGTAGTTTTTCCTACTGATTATTAGTCTTTAACAACCCTTCTACTTACTAAGTTAATTTATTACTTTGGATTTGTCGTTACAGAAATTCTCTGGAATTTAATAAATTAAACTCAGAAAAACACAGGTAGACTAACTGAAATCTTAGGAGGCGATCGCGCTTAATTTAAAAAGACTCTGAGCTTGGTGGTAATAATTGGCTCCTAAAATCTCTGGCAATCTCAGGTAATAAACAAATCGTGCAACCCTGAAAAGAAGGAGTTATAGGGGCGCACAGCTGTGAATCCCTACAGAAATTGAATATTAATTCTGAATTCTCCTGTCTCCTTTTTGAAAAAGCCTCGTAGCGTGATAGCACACTTTTTCTCGCAGGCGGTAAACATCTTTAGCGCTCAAATTTAACTGCTGGGCGATCGCTTGCTGCGATTGTCCTTGCAGGTATAAATCTAGCCATTGAACGGCTGAATGTCCCAACTTTTGGTCTAGGTATTGAGATAGCTGCTGTTTTACTTCATCTCGCTCGCTCTGTTGCTCTGCTGCTTCTTCCTGTTCGTTATATTGCCCGATCGCCCGTGCATCGAGCAAGCTGAAGGTGCGATCGCTATCTTCGGTTGGAAGTTGAGCGAAAACAATCCGAATCTCTCTACTGTTCGGTACTTGCGTTACTCCGCCTGGTGAAAGACGACGTATGTAGTTAATAAAGCGGTAGACGATCAGCGGTTGATGGCGCACGGGTCGCAAGCAGTACTCTTCGATCGCCGTAAATAGTAAGGCGTGTCGTAGGCGAATATCGTCCGTACATTGAGCGATCGTGGTCATTTGCTGTTGTAAGTAACAATCGCGTTGGAGTAAATCTTGCAAAAACTCTTGTAAGACTTCGCCGATTTGACGACGGCGATCGCGACTGAGAGCGATCGTCATGCGGATTTTATTTTGCAGCACCACTAGACTACCCAAGCGGGTCATGAGACGACGGTAACCCTGTTCTGGTGCTTGTCCCAAATAACGACGCTGTAAAATCCGGTAGCGGTATGCTATTCCTTGCTGTACGAGTTTAAACTGCTCTGAGTCCAGATGTTCCGCACGGTTTCCCAATAGCCAGCAGACAATACTCTCTTTGGTAGCTGCACTGCAATTAGGATAGTCAAATGCCAACTGCCATTGCCAAATCTGGGCTAGATCTTTTAGCGCGATACCTTGGCTGGTATCGAATTTTGCTTCTAAAGGTAATGTGACAACTTGCATCTGCGACTCCTGATGTTGCCGAAAGGATAATGATAGTTTTGCTAGAACAAATAAGTGAAATGTCTCAACTGCAACTCCAATTGATACGGTCAAGAACGGGCAGCGTAAAGGCAGGCAGTGTTACAAATGCAAGCTAATGTCGTCAGTTCTCAAAGGGGTTTTATGTCTATGGCTGGAACTCTTGCAAGTTGCCTACTGCAAACTTACCTTTCGTTCATCAATGTAATTTGGTAGGTCGTATTTGTCATTACAGAAAATCTCTGGACTTAGTTAAGTCATAATTTTAGATAAAGCGATTGTGCGATACTTACGGGTCGGTTACTACAGTAGAAAAGCTGCAAGCGAGCGCCGCTCGAAGAAAACTTGAAATTCTAAAGGAAACCTTTAGTACCTAAAATCTCTGATAATCTCAGGTTAACTTTCTATATAAATGTTTTGGCAATACCACCTCTGGAGGGATCGCTCATCATGTTGGGAAATTGGGATGCTAGCGATTCCAAACATTTTACGATCGCCTTGGCGCTGCGAAGGTTGTATTCCCGTTGGAGAAACCGCCAGAAGGCAACCAGTTCGGGAATGGTATCTTCGGCTTCAGCTGGATCGAAAATAGTGACTTTACGCGGCAGGGTATATTCCATCAGGGTTTGTACGTCCCCTTTCGTCATTTTGGGCAGCGTCGTCTCGCCGTAGTTGTAGCCCATTTCAATGAATGTGCCAATCCAGCCGCCGCCTTCTGGGTAGTTTTTGAGGTGGGCTTCTCCTTCAGGAGAGTTGACAAATTGTTCGATCGCGCCATTGATGTAGTTGTCGAGGATCGGTTCAACATCATTGTAGGAGAGACGATCTAGCTGACGGATGTAAAGGCATATTCATCGATCTTCAAGTCTAATGCTTTTCATTCTGCCACTGGACGCTCGCGCTTTATTGACCGCTGCCACTATCCGGTGAAGATACTTAACGTAGCAGCCAGGAAGATATGCGAAGGTGATTTCATGACAATCGGGTTTTGGTCAGACTCGTTTGAATCCGTTTGATGAAATTTTGGATGCGGCTAAAGTGTGCGCCTTGCCAGTAAATTTGGGCGCAA
>ERZ1066118.187-NODE-187-length-65572-cov-12.364592_pt1 | contig 65572 bp, 66 predicted proteins | sample MGYA00382765_ERZ1066118 | MGnify/ENA primary metagenome ERZ1066118 (study PRJEB33369, sample SAMEA5778348) | biofilm metagenome | biome: Industrial cooling water; feature: Water cooling tower basin; material: Biofilm | place: United Arab Emirates | collected...
CGATGGCGCTGCCGCGCATCCGCCAGCAGGCGAGGCCCTGCCCGCTTCCCGCCGCGCCGCCGTCCCAGCCCGCCAGCGACGCCGCCGTCGAGAGGCACCGCGCGAGCCGTGGGTCGCCGCCCAGCATGCCGATCCGATAAGAGACGGGCTCCTGCCCCGCCGCGCGGACCATCTCGTCCAGAAAGCTTTCGGTGACGAAGCAGCTGTGCAGGTGCATCCCGCCCCGGACATGGCCGAGCGGCAGCGCGATGTCCGCCTCGTGCCAGTCGACCGCAAGCGCGGGCAAGCGGTAGGGCGTCTCCGCGCCCGCCACCGGAAGCGAGTCCGCGCCGCTCGGCCAGGCGAGCCCGCCGGGCGCGAGCCGGTCACGGAGCGCGCGACCGATCGCAGGTGCGGCGACCTGCGCGCGCCACGCCGCGATCGCGCCGCCCGCGGCGAGCCGGGCGGACAGAGTGACGGCGGCTGGCGGGCGAACCGGAGCCTGGCGCAGCGCCTCGGCGCGCGACCAGATCAGGCTGACGGGACGCTTGACGCGCGTCGCCAGCACCGCCGCCTGCTCGATCACCCGCGTGTCGAGCGCCTCGCCGAACGAGCCGCCGATCAGCATGGGGTGGATCACCACGGCGTCCTCGCCCAGCCCCGCCGCGCGCCCCGCGGCCGCGCGCGCCAAGCCAGGGGCCTGGGTCGCCGCCCAGACCTCGAGCCGGCCGTCGTGGAAGTACGCGGCGGCGCTCGGCGGCTCGATCGGGGCGGCGGGTCCGGCCGCCACATCGTAGCGCGCAGTGATCAACCCCGTGCCGGCGAGCAGCGGCTCGGGCTTGCCGACGGTCGTGATCCGTCGTCCCTCCCCCTTCAGCGCCGTGTCGAGCGCCCGCGCGATCGCCGCGTCTTCGATCGTCGGCCCGCGCGTCTCGAACCGCGGCGCCATCGCCTGGAGCGCGCGCTCCGCCGCCCAGCCGGTCGTCGCGACGGCGGCCGCCCAGTGCGGGGTCTCGACGACGTGGAGCACGCCCCGCACCCGGTCGGCGGCGACCTTGTCGACCCGCACCAGCAGGCTGTCACCGATCGGTCCCGCACGCACGGCCGCATGGACCATGTCGGGCAGGCGCACGTCGCCCGCGAAATTGGCCGAACCGTCCACCTTCGCAGGTGCGTCCAGCCGAGGCACGGGCTTGCCCAGCAGCCGTCCCGTGCCCGGCCCGGCGAGCGGCAAAGGTTGCGGCAGCTCTTCACTCGCGGCAACCGCCGCAAGTTCGGCGAAGCGCAGCCGCTGTCGGCCCCAGGTCACGAAGCCGGCATCGACGCCCAGCTCGCGCCAGTCCGCATCCCAGCGCCGGCCCGCCGCCTTTTGCAGCAGAACCCGCGCTGCTGCACCCGCCCGCGCGCACTCCTCCTCGAAACGCCGCACCGATGAGGAGCCGCCGGTTAGTACGGGCGGCTCGGACCCGCGCGCAGGCGGCGCGCCGGTCAGTTCGGCCAGGGCGAGCGGATTGCCGTACAGCGGATTGAGCGGCGCGGCCTCGACGCCGATCGTGCGCCAATCGGCCCCGAGCGCGTCGGCGACGATCTGCGGCAGCGCGGTGTACACGCCCTGGCCGTGCTCGGCTTGCGGGACCGCGACGGTGACATGTCCGTCCTCGCCGATCTTGAGCCAGGCGCCGAACACCGTTTCGCCCGGCCCCGCCTGAAGATTGGGATCATGGCGCCGCGGCCACAGACGCCACCCGACCACCAGCCCCAGCCCGACGCCGCCGGAAACGAGCAGGGTGCGGCGGTCGAGCGGCATCAGGCCGCGTTAGCCAAGCGTACATCGCTCGTCACCCCGGCCTTGAACCGGGGTCCCGCTTCGATCCGGCGGGCACGAACAAGCCGAACGCCGGGTCAAGCCCCGGATGACGTTTCCCGCGCCCACTCCTCGCGATACCGCGTCCTTAGTCCCACCTTGTCGATCTTCTCCGTGCCCAGCCGGGGCAGCGGCTCGGCGGAGAACCAGATGCGCGCCGGCACCTTGAACGCGGCGATATGCTCCGCCATGAACGCCTTCAGCCCCGCCTCGTCCAGCGCCGCGCCGTCCGCCGGGTGGACAACCGCGCCGGGGCACTCGCCCAGCCGCTCGTCGGGCAACCCGAACACCGCCGCCTCCGCGACCCCCGGGTGCCGGTACAAGGCGGCCTCGACCTCCTGGCAGCTGATGTTCTCGCCGCCGCGGATGATGATGTCCTTCTTGCGGTCGACGATGTAGACGTATCCGTCCTCGTCCAGATAGCCGATGTCGCCGGTCAGGAAGTAGCCGTCGGCGGTGAAGGCCGCCGCGGTCGCCTCCGGCTTGCCCCAGTATTCGGTGAAGTTGCAGATCGAGCGGATGCCGATCTCGCCGCGCTCGCCGGCCGGAACCGGGCGACCGCTCGCGTCCAGGATCGCCATGTCGACCAGCGGTCGTGACGGCAACCCAGCCGAGTTGGGCTTGGCGAGGTAATTGTCGCGCCAATTGCCGCTGCCCACTCCGTTGGTCTCGGTTAGGCCATAGCCGAGCAGCGGCGCGCCCCCGCCCATTTCCTCCTTGATGCGCTTTACATGGTCGGCCGGCCGGGGCGCGCCGCCGGCGGCGAAGTCGGTCACGCTCGACAGGTCGTAGTGCGAGCGCTTCGGATGGTTCAGGATCTCGTAGCTCATCAGCGGCACGCCGACGAAATAGCTGATCCGCTCTTGCTGGATCAGGCGCATCGCATCCTCCGCGTCCCATTTGGGCATCAGCACCAGCTTGCGGCCCATGGCGAAGCTCTGGAGGAAGACGGGCACCTCCGCGGTCACATGGAACAGCGGCACGTTCAGCAGCGTCGAGGGCTGCTCGCCCGTCGCGGTGCCGTCCTGCATGGCGAGGCTCAGCATCATCATCGCCTGGGCGAGATAGTTGAACACACCCTGCAGCACCGCGCGGTGGGTGGAGATCGCACCCTTGCACTGACCGGTCGAGCCACTGGTGAAAAGGATCGTCGCCCAATTATCGGGGCCAATCTCGGGCAGCGTCACGCCCTCGCCGGCCAGGGGCGCGACCGCCTCGGCGAGCGGCCGCGTGTCGTCCAGCTCGACCAGCGCGGGCAGGCCCTCGACCGCGCGCAGCCGCTTGGCGCGCGGCCCGTCAGCCACGATCAGGCTGCATTCGACGTCGTGCACCGCCGACGCCATCTCGTCCGACTGCCACCAGCCGTTCAAGAGCGTCGCGACGCCGCCCGCGGCAAGCACGCCCATATAGGTGGCGATCCAGGCGGGCGAGTTGCGCATGGCGATCCCGACCCGGTCGCCCTTCCGGACCCCGTGCTTGGCCACGAGACCGTGCGCGACCTGCTGCGCAAGGGCGTGGACATCGGCGAAGGTCAACCGCTCCTCGCCCGCGACCAGGAAGGTCTTGGCGGCGTGCTCCGCGCAGTAGTGCGCCATATAGGCCGGCAGCGTCGGCGGCGCGGCGGTGATGACCGGCAGCTTGACGCCCCAGCGCGAGTCCACCTCGCCGGTCGCCAGCGGACCGCCCGGCCCCGTCAGCATCCCCATGGCTGCCGTCATCCGCTGGTCCAACGCGCTGGGCATCGCTCTCTCCCCTTGGGTTTGCTTGTCTCCCGCCTTATGCAGGGCGCGAGCCGGAGGGAAAAGACGTTGATCCTGCCTATTCTCGCCGCTGCGGTGGGCGATCCCGCCGGGCACATCCGGTTCGCCGACCTGGGGCTGCATCCCGACATCTTCACCATCGGGCTGTTCACGCTGCGCTGGTACAGCCTCGCCTATATCGCCGGCATCGTTATCGGCTGGTGGTACCTGCTGCGCCTGCTGGCCCAGCCCGGCGCGCCCATGGCCAAGCGCCATGCCGACGACCTCGTCTTCTACGCGACGCTGGGCATCATCCTGGGCGGGCGGATCGGCTACGTCCTGTTCTACGCGCCCGACCTGCTGCTCAACCCCGTCCGCGTGCTGCGGCTATGGGACGGGGGGATGAGCTTCCACGGCGGGGTGATCGGCACCTCGCTCGGCATCGTCCTGTTCGCGCGCAAGCACGGCCTGAACTGGCTGCGCATCCATGATTACGTCGCCTGTGTCGTCCCGTTCGGCCTCTTCTTCGGCCGGCTCGCCAATTTCGTGAACGGAGAGCTTTGGGGTCGGCCGACCGACGTACCCTGGGCGATCGTGTTCGACCGCACCGTGCCCTTCCCCCTGACCGAGCCGGCGCGTCACCCGAGCCAGCTCTACGAGGCGGGGTTGGAGGGCGTGGTCCTGTTCGCGCTGCTCTGGTGGGCGTTCTGGCGCACCCAGGCGCGGTACGATCCGGGCAAGCTCGTCGGCCTGTTCCTCGTCGGCTACGGGGTCGCCCGCTACGTGGTCGAGTTCTTCCGCGAGCCCGACGCGCAATATGCGGCCCACGCCATCCTCGGCACGCCGGGGCTGCACATGGGTCAGCTCCTGTGCCTGCCCATGATCGCCGGCGGCGCCTACCTGATCGCGACCGCGAAGGGCCGGCGCACGCGCGTCGAAAGCACCTGGGGGACGCAGAGCGTCGCCTGATTGCCCGTGCTCCCGCGAAGGCGGGAGCCCAGAGTTGTTGAGGGCTGTCCTATGCGGCTCTAGGCTCCCGCTTTCGCGGGAGCACGGACGCATGACGAAACTAGCCGATCGCCTGGCCCGCGCGATCACCTTGGCGGGGCCGATCCCCGTGTCGCAGTTCATGGCGGCCGCCAACGCGCATTATTACGCGACCCGCGATCCGCTCGGCGCCGCCGGCGATTTCGTCACCGCGCCGGAGATCAGCCAGATGTTCGGCGAGCTGGTCGGGCTCTGGTGCGCCGATCTGTGGGACCGGGCGGGGCGGCCGGACGTCGCCTGGGTGGAGCTGGGGCCCGGCCGCGGGACGCTCGCCGCCGATGCGCTGCGCGCGATGGCGAGGGCGGGGCTGACCCCGCCGGTCCACTTCGTCGAGACGAGCCCGGCCCTCCGCACCTCGCAGGCGGAGCGGGTGCCAGAGGCCACGTTCCACGACGATGCGTCGACTTTGCCGGCCGACCGCCCGCTTCTGGTCGTCGCCAACGAGTTCTTCGACGCGCTGCCGATCCGCCAGCTGGTGCGCGGGGCCGATGGCTGGCGCGAGCGGCTCGTCGCGTGTCAGGACACGCTGTTCCTGCCGATTGCGGGCAAGGCGGTGCCCGACGCGATCCTCCCCGAAAGCCTGCGGGACGCACAGCCCGGCGCGGTGCTCGAGACCTCGCCCGCCGCAGTCGCCATCATGCGCGAGCTGGCCGGGCGCATCGCGGCGCAGGGCGGCGCACTGCTGGCGATCGACTACGGCTATGAAGGCCCGGCGCTCGGTGAGACCCTCCAGGCCGTGCGCGGCCACGCCTACGCCAACCCGTACGACGCGCCGGGCGAGCAGGACCTGACCGCCCATGTCGACTTCACCACGCTCGCCGCCGCCGCGCAGGCCGCGGGCGCGACCGTTTGGGGTCCGGTCGAGCAGGGCGAATGGCTGGTCAGGCTCGGCATCGACAGCCGCGCCGCCCTGCTCGCCCGCGCCGCCCCGGCCAAGGCGGACGAGATCGCCGGCGTCCGCGTGCGGCTGGTCGTCGACATGGGCCGGCTGTTCAAGGCAATCGCCGCAACGGCGCCGGGCTGGCCCGAGCCTGCCGGTTTCGCCTAACCCGTCATGCCGGCCTTGAGCCGGCATCCATGGTGCCGCTAGCACTGAAGCCCGCGGCGCGATGGACCCCGGGTCAAGCCCGGGGTGACGAGGGAATGCCAACATACCGCGACGCCAACCCCAGCGACGCCGCCGTGCTCGCTGCGTTCTTCCGCGACAGCTTCTCCGCGACCTTCGGCCACCTCTATGCGCCGGAGGATCTCGCCGCCTTCCTCGCCCAGTCACCCCCCGAGCGCTGGAGGGCGGAGTTGACCGACCCGGGCTATGTCGTCCGCCTGGCCGAGCAGGATGGCCGACTGCTCGGCTTCGCCAAGCTCGGTCCGCCCGCGCTGCCCGGCGCGCCCTCCTCCGCCGTCGAACTCCGCCAGCTCTATGTGGCGGAAGCCGCCCAGGGCACCGGGGTCGCGCCCACGTTGATGGATTGGGTCCTGGCCACCGCCCGCGCGCGCGGCGCGGCCGAGCTTTGGCTCTCGGTGTACGTCGACAACCATCGCGCACGGCGCTTTTACGCCCGCTATGGGTTCGAGGATGTCGGCCCCTATGCCTTCATGGTCGGCGGCCACGAGGACGAGGACCGGCTGATGCGGCTGCGTCTCTGACTGCGTCATGCCGGCCTTGTGCCGCCATCCGCTGTGCCGCGCGCCTTATCCCATGAGTTTAGGCTGCGAGGTGGATGCCAGGACAAGCCCGGCATGACGTTGTAGGGCTGCTTGATGCTCCAAAGCGACGCCATCGACCACTCCACCGCCCGCGCCCTTTCGGGCGTCCCGCACGGCTTCCTCGGCCGCACCGGCGGCGTGTCGACGGGTGCCATGGCCAGCCTCGACCTGGGCCGCCGAGGGCACGACGACATCTCCCCCGAACTGGCCGAAAACCGCCGCCGGGCTGTCGCGGCGGTGCTGCCCGGCGCGACCCTGCTGACCTGCTATCAGGTCCATTCCGCCGAGGTCGCGACGGTCACCGAACCAATTGCCGATGGCGACCGCCCCCGTGCCGACGCGCTCGTCACGGACCGACCCGGCCTGCTGCTCGGCATCCTGACCGCCGACTGCGCCCCCGTGCTGCTCGCGGACCAAGAGGCGGGCGTGATCGGCGCGGCCCATGCGGGCTGGAAGGGCGCGCTCGCCGGCGTCACCGACGCGACGGTCGCCGCAATGGAGGCGCTAGGCGGGCGCCGCGACCGCATCGCCGCCGCGATCGGCCCGTGCATCGCCCGCGCCAATTACGAGATCGACGAGGCGTTCCGGACCCGCTTCGCGGACGCCGATCCCGCCAACGAGCGCTTCTTCACCGACGCCCGCCCCGGCCACCACCGCTTCGACCTGGAGGCCTATGTCGCCCACCGGCTCGCCGCGGCGGGGCTCACCCGGGTCGAGGCGCTCGGCCTCGACACCTATGCGCTTGAGGGGCGTTACTACTCCTTCCGCCGCGCTACCCATCGCGGCGAACTCGATTATGGCCGACAGATCAGCTTGATCGGCCTCGCCTAGCCGACAACGCGAAGCTAGAGCGCCGTCACAACTTCCGTTCGCCCTAAGCCCGTCGAAGGCTGCTCCTCTTCAACTTCCCACAGGTGAAAAGACGGTGCTTCGACAAGCTCGGCGCGAACGGTGACGGAGACCACCATGCCCGACATTCCGAACGAGACCGAAGCCGACATGACCGGCGTCGCCGCCCCCCGATCCGGCGCGCCCGAGCACGACACGCCTACGCGGATCGGCTCGCGCAAGCTGAAGCCGGCGACGCTGATGATGGGTCACGGTTTCGACCCGGCCCTGTCGGAAGGATCGCTCAAGCCGCCGATTTTCCTGACCTCCACCTTCGTCTTCCCCGACGCGGCGTCGGGCAAGCGGCACTTCGAGGGTGTCACAGGCAAGCGCCCGGGCGGCGCGGAGGGCCTCGTCTATTCCCGCTTCAACGGCCCCAACCAGGAGATTCTGGAGGATCGCCTCGCCGTCTGGGAGGAGGCGGAGGACGCGCTCGCCTTCTCGTCGGGCATGTCCGCGATCGCCACCCTGTTCCTGTCGATGGTGAAGCCCGGCGACACCATCGTCCATTCCGGCCCGCTTTATGCCGCGACCGAGACGCTGATCGCGCGCATTCTCGGCCGGTTCGGCGTCCACTGGCTGGACTTCCCCGCCGGCGCGACGCGCGAGGAGATCGACGCGGTGCTGCAGAAGGCGTCGTCGGGCAATGTCGCGCTGATCTACCTAGAATCGCCCGCCAACCCCACCAACGCGCTGGTTGACGTGGAGGCGGTTGCCGCGTCGCGCGACGCGATCTTCGCGGGTAAGGAGAAGCCGCCGATCGCGATCGACAATACCTTCCTGGGGCCGCTCTGGTCGCAGCCGCTGAAGCACGGCGCCGACATCGTCGTCTATTCGCTCACCAAATATGCGGGCGGCCATTCGGACCTGGTCGCGGGCGGCGTGCTGGGATCGAAGGCGCACATCAACACGATCCGCGCGATGCGCAACACGATCGGCACCATTACCGACCCGCACACCGCCTGGATGCTGCTCCGCTCGCTGGAGACGCTGGAATTGCGGATGAGCCGCGCCGGCGAGAACGCGGTCAAGGTGTGCGAGTATCTGCGGCGTCACCCCAAGGTGGAGCGCGTCGGCTATCTCGGCTTCCTGGACGACGATGCCGACCCGCGTCAGGCGGACATCTACCGCCGGCACTGCGTCGGGGCGGGCTCGACCTTTTCGCTCTACCTCAAGGGCGGCGAGGCGGAGGCGTTCCGCTTCCTCGACGCGCTGGAGATCGCCAAGCTCGCGGTGTCGCTCGGCGGCACGGAGACGCTCGCGTCGCACCCGGCCGGCATGACCCACCTGTCGGTCCCCGACGCCCGCAAGCAGGCGCTCGGTATCACCGACAATCTCGTCCGCATCTCAATCGGTGTGGAGGACGCGGACGACCTGATCGCCGACTTCGAGCAGGCGCTGGCCCAGGTCTAGGGACATGACGACGGGGTGGAAGCTGGATCGGGGCGAGCGGGAGGCGCTGCTTCAACGCTTCCCGCCCCGCTACCCCGATCCCGACGCCGACCACGTTACCCTGCAGGCGGGCGCGTCCGGCCCCGTGCCGCCGGCACCCGGCTCCGCCGCGATCGTCGGGCGCGCCGACGACGGGACCGGGCTGGAGTGCATGGTCGTGCGGCTCGACGGCACGACCGACCGCCCGGACGGCTCGACCTTCCACATCACCTGGAGCCTCGACAAGGCCGCCGGGCGCCGCCCTGTCCAGTCGAACGACGTGCTCGGAGAGCGCGGCTGGACGCGGTTCGACGAAGCGGTGCCGATCGGCTTGACCGGAGCGGTCTGGTAGGGTCGAAACGTCGGCATGGACGACCTCGCCGCCTTCGTCGCCGGCCTGCCCAAGGCGGAGCTGCACCTCCATATCGAGGGCACGCTGGAGCCGGAGCTGATGTTCGCGCTGGCGGAGCGCAACGGCGTCGCGATCCCGTTCGGCAGCGTCGAAGCCATCCGCGCCGCCTATCGCTTCTCCAACCTCCAGGACTTCCTCGACATCTACTATCAGGGCGCGAACGTCCTGCTGCACGAACGCGACTTCCACGATCTCGCCGCCGCCTATTTCGCCCGCGTCGCCCGGGACGGCGTGGTCCATGCGGAGATCATGTTCGATCCCCAGACGCACACCGCGCGCGGGGTGGCCTTCGATACCGTGATCCGCGGCCTGCTCTCCGCGATGGAGCAGGCCGAGCGCGAGCACGGCATCACCTCGCGCCTGATCCTCTGCTTTCTACGCCACCTGTCGGAGGAGGACGCGCTCGCCACGCTCGAGCAGGCGACGCCCTGGCTCGACCGGATCGAAGCGGTCGGCCTTGACTCCTCCGAACTCGGTCACCCGCCGGCCAAATTCGCCCGCGTCTTCGCCGAGGCACGCCGCCGCGGCCTGCGGCTCGTCGCCCATGCCGGCGAGGAGGGCCCGCCCGAATATGTCCGCGAGGCGTTGGACGTGCTCGGGGTCGAGCGCCTCGACCATGGCAATCGCAGCCTGGAGGATCCGGTGCTCACCGCCCGGCTGGCGCGAACGGGCATGACGCTCACCGTCTGCCCGCTCTCCAACGTCGCGCTCTGCAATGTCGCCCACATCGACGCGCACCCGATCGACCGCATGCTGCGCGAGGGGCTGCGCGCCACGGTCAATTCGGACGACCCGGCCTATTTCGGCGGCTACGTCGCGGACAACTACCTGGCCGTCGCCCACGCCCGGGGACTCCAGAGACCCGATCTGGCGACGCTCGCGCGCAACAGCTTCCTCGGCTCCTTCCTTCCCGATGCGGAGGTGGCCCGCCACCTCGCCCGGCTCGACGCTTTCGTGACCGCATGACGCCCGTCTTCACCCAGATCGGCCACGAACAGCTCGTCGCCGACGTGCTCGCCATCGCGGCGGCGCTCGCCGCGGACGAGTGGCGGCCGACCTGCCTGATCGGGGTCGGTCGCGGCGGGCTGGTGCCGGCGGTCTACCTCAGCCATGCGAGCGGACTGCCGACGCTCAGCTGCGACCTGTCGAGCCAGGTCAAGGATTTCGCCGACGACGTCCTGGTCCGCCTCGCCGCCCGCACCCATGCCGGCGAGCGCCTGCTGTTCGTCGACGACATCAACGACTCCGGCCGCACCATCGGCCTGCTCCGCGCCCGGCTCGCCGAAGCCGGGGCGGCCGAGGGCGCGATCCGCTTCGCGACCCTGCTCGACAATACCGCCTCGTCGCAGCGGGTCGATTATCGCGCCCGCACGCTCGACCGCACGGTCACCAAGGACTGGTTCGTCTTCCCTTGGGAAGCGCTCGCCTCGGCGGAAAGCCTCGCCGCCGACGCCGCCGAGGTGCCGGAACGGATCGGCTAGGGCTGCCCCTTCGCGGCCCAAAGCCGGCGCGCGGCCGCGACCGCCTCCGGCAGGCGTGCGGCGACCAGTCGGGCGGCGAAAGCCGGGCTATCGGTGCCGCGCTGCCCGGTCGGCACGTCCGGCACGACGCCGTTCACCTCGTTCGAACCGTCCGCACGGAAGCGGACGCAGTCGGGCAGTTCCAGCACCGCCTTGCTGTGCGGCAGCGTCGTGGGGGTGCCGCCGGCGGTATGGCCGCATCCCGCCCCGCCGGTGCGCTCGCCCAGGATCACGGCGACCCTGTTATCCTGCAGCAGCGCCGCGACCTGCTCCGCCGCCGAGTAGGTGCGCTGGTTGACGAGCACGATCACCGGCCCGTCCCAGGCGCCCCGCCGGAACGGATAGGCAGGCTGGCCGGCGCTGAACAGGTACGGCCCATAGGGCTTGGCGGCGAGCGCGGCGTCGCCTTCCGCGAGCAGCCCGGTCGCATAGCCCAGCCTCACTACCCGGGGTCGCCCGGGAGCATCGGGCAGCTCCGCCTCCCGCCGGCCGCGTTCCGCCTCCGCGGCCCAGACCAGCAACTGCACCCGCTCCGCACCGCGCGCAGACCGGGCATGCTGGCGCAGGCGGTCCGCGAGCGCGGTCCATTGACGCGCCCAGTGCGGTCCCCGCACGAAACCTGTCGCGGCCGACCGCCTCGGCCGGGGCGACAGCATTCGCGCGAGCGCCTCCGCCCATTCCGAGCCGCCGCCATTGTCGCTCAGGTCCACGAGCAGCACCTCCGCACCCGCCGCGCGCAGACGGCCGAGCGCGGCGTCGAACTCGCGGGTGAGCGCCTGGTACGCACCGGTCAGCACGGCGTCCTGACACGCCTCCTCGCAAGGCGCGTTCAGCAGGGCCGGGCGGGCCGCCACGACCGCCTCGCACCGGGTCGGGAAGGCTTGGGGCATAAAGGCGGGGATCCGGACGATGCCGAGCGTGGCGCCATCCATCCTGACCGTCGCGGCGCGGTACTCGCCTGGCTCGGCGAGCTCGACCCGGCCGGGCAACCCCGCAGCCACACCTGGGCGCACTCCGGCCTCGTACCCCAAGCCTGCGCACAGCGCGGACGGAGTGGCATAGCTCCGAGGGACGGAGCCGGAGACCGTCGGTCCGCCCTTCACCGGCCAGCGGAGCGCGACGTGCCCGTCGCCGATCTGGACGACCATCCGGTCGAGCACCGCGCGCGCGGCGCCGTCGTCTCCCGCCTGTCGGACTGCGGCGACCGCAGCATCGAAGCTGCGGTCCAGCGGCAGACCGCGCTCCTGCTCCATCCAGTCGAGATTTGCGTATTTGGCCCGGAACGCCGCGCGCATGGCCTCCAGGTCCGCGACCCAGGGCCCAGCGTTCCATGCCTGCGCGACGGCAGGAGCCGCCATGAAGGCCAGCGCGGCCCAAGCGATCCGAACACCGCGCATTCCGCCTCCCCTGAACACAGCCGCGCATAGCCGCAGTGTGTTAGATCGGCAATACGCTATCCGTCGCCGACCCGCTCGATATCGGCGCCGACGGCCGACAGCTTTTCCTCCAGCCGCTCGTATCCGCGGTCGAGGTGGTAGATGCGGTTCACCTGCGTCTCGCCATCGGCGACCAGCCCGGCCAGGATCAGGCTCATCGAGGCTCGCAAGTCCGTCGCCATGACCGGCGCGCCGGTCAGTCGTCCGACGCCGCGCACCACCGCCGTGCGCCCGCTGGTCGTGATGTCCGCCCCCATGCGCGCGAGCTCGGAGACGTGCATGTAGCGGTTCTCGAAGATCGTCTCGGTCAGGACGCTCGCGCCGTCCGCCATGCACAGCATCGCCATGAATTGCGCCTGCATGTCCGTCGCGAAGCCGGGATAGGGCGCGGTCGAAAGCTGGAGCGGGCGAAGCTTGCCGTCCGAGCGCACCCGGACGCCGCCCCGCTCCTCCTGCACCTCGACCCCCGCCTCTCGGAGCGCATCGAGCGTGGCGCCCATGTCCGAGGCGCTGGCTCCGGCCAGCTCCAGCTCGCCGCCGGTCATCGCGACCGCGCAGGCGTAGGAGCCGGCCTCGATCCGGTCGGGCATGACGGCATAGGTCGCGCCGTGCAGCCGGTCGCGGCCATAGACGGTCAGCGTCTCCGTCCCGATGCCCTCGATCTCCGCACCCATCGCGACCAGACAGCGGCACAGGTCGACGATCTCGGGCTCCCGCGCTGCGTTCTCCAGCACCACGGAGCCGCGCGCCGTCGCGGCGGCCATCAGCGCGTTCTCGGTCGCGCCGACCGACACGACGGGAAAGGTGAAGCGCCCGCCCGCGAGACGCCCGCCCGGCGCGCGCGCCTTTACATAGCCCGCGCCGAACTCGATTTCCGCCCCCATCGCCTCCAGCGCCTTGAGGTGCAGGTCCACCGGACGGTTGCCGATCGAGCATCCGCCGGGCAGCGACACGGTCGCTTCGCCCGCGCGCGCCAACAGCGGGCCGAGCACCAGGATCGAGGCGCGCATCTTGCGCACGATGTCATAGGGCGCTTCCGTCGAGGTCAGCTTGCCCGCCCGCACGGTCATGACGCGGCCGAACTCGTCGGGCCGCGTCCCCTCGATCGCGGTGGACGCGCCGAGTTGGTTCAGCAGGTGGCCGAAACTGTCGACATCGGCGAGCCGCGGGAGGTTGCGCAGCGTCAGCGGCTCGTCTGTCAGCAGCGCGCACGGCATCAGCGTCAGCGCCGAGTTCTTGGCGCCGGAGATCTGGATGCGGCCCGAAAGGCGATTGCCGCCGCGGATGTGGATACGGTCCATAAGGCAGCGCGCATGCGCGCAAGCTAGCTTGCGCGCAAGACGCGCAACATCGGCCGGCGGGTCGCTCCAGCGAACCCGACCGACGTCACGCGATCCCCTCGCGTGACCGGCAGCTTGCGAGACGTGCGCCGCGGCGAAACCGCGTCGTGACATCGACGCTCGCTGGCGCGAGCCCGGCCGAGCTTGCGCGTCGCGCGGGGAGCTGCGCTACCCGCGTGCGCGCTGCGCTACGCCTTTTCCAACGTACATTGCAGCGGATGCTGGTTCTGCCGGGCGAAGTCGATCACTTGGCTGACCTTGGTCTCGGCCACCTCGTAGGAAAAGGTGCCGCATACGCCCACGCCCTTTTGATGGACGTGCAGCATGACCCGCGTCGCCGCCTCCATGTCCATGCGGAAGAAGCGCTGGAGGCAGAGCACGACGAACTCCATCGGCGTGTAATCGTCGTTGAGCATCAGCACGCGATAGGGCGTCGGCTGCTTGGTTTTGCTGCGCGTTCGGGTCGCGACGCCGACGCCGGTGCGGGAGTCCGCATCGTCGCCGTCCCGCCGCTCGGCCGAGATGATCGGGTCCATCGTCATAGCAGGCGAAAAATATGGGACTCCGGGGGAAGCAGGCAAGGCCCCAAACACGCGAAAAGGGCGGCCGTTGCATTGCACGGCCGCCCTTCTTCGATCTCGCGTCCCTCCTCCCGGGAGAGGAGGGGGGACCCGCTCGGCGCAGCCAAGTGGGGGAGGTGAGGACAGCGAAATGCCCTGCCCTCACCCTTCCAGCGCCACGCGCCTCTCTCCCTCCCCTACAGGAGAGGGAAGAGCGGGTTACGCCGCCTGGCGTACCTTGTCGGCGGCCAGCGCAAAGCGGTTGGAGATCGGCTGCACGACCTCGCCCGCCAGCTTCAGCATCGCCTCGGTCGAGCGCGAGGTCTCGGCGACCATGCCGTCGAACTGCTGGCGGACGAACTCGCCCTGCAGCTTCACGAATTCGGTCGGCGACTTGGCGGTCGCGATCGTCTTGGCGGCGGTGGTCGCCTCCTCGAACTGCTTGCGCACATAGGCGGCCTGGGCCTGCGCCATCGACTGCATGCCGGAGAAGGCGATGCGGCCGGACTCGACCATTGCCTCGATGTTGCCCTTGTTGAAGCTGTTCAGCTCGGCGAACATCGCCGCGCCCTTGCCCATCGCGTCCTTGGCGCGGCCGGTCATGTCGCCGAACAGGGCCTGCGCCTTGTCAGCGGTCTCGTTGGCCGCGGTCTTGGCGGTCTCGGCGGCGGTGTTGATGGTGGTGTCGGTCACGGTGACGTCCTCTTGCACGGGGTCCGCCGAAGCCGCGGCGGTCGGAGCGGAGACGGGCTCCGCGGCCGGCGCTGCGGCGGCCGGCTCGGAAACGGAAGGGTCGACCTTGGCGGGCTTGGCGCGCTTCGGCTTGGGCGCGGCCAGCACGGCCGGGATCGACTCGGCGCCGGTGTCGGCGTGGAGGTCGATAACGGGATCGGACATGGGCGAGCTACTCCTCTGTTGCAGTGCAACATAGAGTAGTTGACCTCTACGTCAAGAAGTTTTTGTGCAGTGCAGCATCAACGCTGCCGGACATAGTCTCCGGGCGCGTCGCAGAGCGCGGAGAGGGCGCCCTCGCCGGGCACCCGCGCACCGTCTGCCGATACGCGGTTCGCGTCCTGTTGTTCCAGCCAGCCGATCCAGTCCGGCCACCAGCTGCCCTTGGTCTCGGTCGCGCCCGCGATGAACTCGGCGAGCGAGCCTACCCGCGCGTCGTTGGTCCAATACTGGTACTTGCCTGCAGCGGGCGGGTTCACGACGCCCGCGATGTGCCCCGACCCGGCCAGCACGAAGCGCAACGGCCCGCGGAAATGGTGGGTGATCTTCCACACGCTTTCCGCCGGCGCGATGTGATCCTCCCGTCCTGCCTGGATATAGGTCGGCGTCTCCACCCGGGAGAGGTCGAGCGGCGTACCGTCGATCGTGACCGCGCCCGGCTCGACCAGCTTGTTGTCGCGGTACAGGTCCTTGAGATAGCTCTGGTGCCAGCCCGCCGGCAGGTTGGTCACGTCGCCATTCCAGTGAAGCAGGTCGAAGGCGGGGTAGTCGTCGCCCAGCAGATAGTTGTTGGTGACGTAGTTCCAGATCAGGTCCGAACCGCGCAGCGCATTGAATGTCGCCGCCATGTAGCGGCCGTCCAGGAAGCCTGCGGGGGAGAGCTGCGCGATCAGTGCGAGCTGCTCGTCGTCGACGAAATGCTTGAGGTCGCCCGGATTGGCGAAGTCCACCTGCGCGGTGAAGAAGGTGGCGGACCTGACCTTGGCCGCCTCCCCCCGCGCCGCCAGCAGCGCCAGCGTCGCCGCGAGCGTCGTCCCCGCGACGCAATAGCCGATCGCGTGGACGGCTTCGACATCCAGCAGATTGCGGATCGTGTCGATCGCATCGACCTGCGCGGCGACATAGTCGTCCCAGGTCACATCTTTCAGCGCCGCGTCCGCCGACTTCCAGGAGACCATGAACACGGTCAGGCCCTGCCCGACCGCCCAGCGGATGAAGCTCTTCTCCGGCGTCAGGTCGAGGATGTAGAAGCGGTTGATCCAGGGCGGAAAGATCACCAGCGGCGTCGCAAACACCGTATCCGTCGTCGGCGCGTACTGGATCAGCTCGTAGAGTGGCGTGCGCTTCACCACCTTGCCCGGCGTGGTCGCCAGATTGCGACCGACCTCGTACGCCTCCGGCCTGACATGCGTGAGCTGGCCGCGCTCCAGGTCGGCGAGCATATGCTGCATGCCCTTAAGCAGATTGTCGCCGCCCGTCTCCGCCGTGCGCTGCAGGATCAGCGGGTTGGTCCAGGGGAAATTGGCGGGGCTCATCGCCTCCGCCAGCGCGCGCGCGGAGAAGCGCAACCGCTCACGCTGTGCGTCGTCCACGCCGGCGACCGCGTCCACGCCTGCGAACAGCTGCTGCGTCGCGGTCTCGTAGGCTTGTCGGATTTGCGCGAAGGGCGGCTCGTTCCAAGCAGGATCCTTGAACCTCTTGTCCTTGGTCGGCTCGACCGCCCCGCCCATCCCCGCGGACAGCAGCTTGCTCCAGGCTTCCAGCCCCGTGCGCCAGAAGTCCGCGATTTGGGCCCCCGCACCCTCGCCCGACATGGCGGTCAGTGCGTCGCCCATGAGCTTGACCTGCGCCTGCCCCAGGCTCTGCAGCCAGGCCGCCGGGCTGGGCGGGGTCGCTTCGGGCGAGTCGGCCATGATCGACGCTCCTGCACAGGTCAGCGGCCATATAAACCCGGCGGGCGCGAAAGGGCTACAGGGCCAGGCGGCTGAAGAAGCCCTCGTCATCGTTATCGCCCGCGATCAGGGCGATGCTGAGCCGCCGCGAGGGAATCACGTATAGCTTGCGGTTCCCCGCCCCGGCTGCGATCACCAGATCGTCCGGCGCAGACGGCGCGATCTTCCCGCCGGCCGCCCAGCGCGCCTCCACCGCCGCCGTCCAGGGCACGCTGTCGCGCTAAGGGTTGTAGCTGGCGCCCACGGGCCGGTTCACCCACCAACCGAGCGCATTGCCCTGGAACCCGCCCGGCCGGTAATCGAGGCAGCGGCGCATCAGATCGGCCGGCACGATCTGCGTCCCGTTCCACCGCCCGTGCTGGGCGACGAACGCGCCGTAGCGCGCCCAGTCGCGCGCGGTCATGGGTGCGCCTCCGCCGAAGTTGGGCTTGCCGTTGCGATCGCGGCTCCAATCCGTCGGGCGCACGCCGATGCGGTCGAGCACACGAGTTTGCAAATAGTCGAGCGGATCGCGGCCGCCGCGCACCACGCCGATGCCGTCGAATGCGCCGCCCGTGCGCAGCTCGAACACCGCCATCGCGGCCTGGAAATGATTGGGATTGTAGCTGGCCCCCGTGTCGGGCGCGGCGCGGGAGTCGGCGTAGAGGGCTTGGGCATAGCTGTCGACGCTGTTGAGCGCGCCGCCCGCAACCCCGCTCGCTGCCAGCCCCGAATGGATCGACAGAAGGTCGCGCAAGCGGATCTGCTGCTTCCAGGCGAGCTGGGGCGCGTCGCCGCCGGCCCTCCAGGGCCGCACGACAGCGGCGGCAAGGTCGTCCAGTCCGAGCAGCCCGTCGGCCTGCGCGGCGCTGGCGAGGGTACAGGTGAAGCTCTTCGTGCCCGACGCCAGCGTCTCGCCCCGATCCGCCGCGCCGCCGTTGGCGTAGCGCGCGAACTGGATCGCGCCGTCCTGAATCGCGACCACCGCGCGCGCGCCGGAGGCGATCGCGAAATCCGCTGCGGCGGCGAAGTTCAGGCCGGGCGTGGCCGTCGGGATCGGCGAGGGTGTGGCCGTGGGGCCGGGTCCCGGCGTGATCGCCACCGGCCCGCCCGCGCCGCTGCCGTCGCCGCAGCCCGGCAGAGCGAAGACGAGCAGGAGCGGCAGGATGGTTCTGCAACGCGGGCCATGCTGGAATGCCAGGTTCATCATGCCGGGCTTGTCCCGGCATCCACCATCGTGCGAGTCATGCCGCCGACGACCATGTTCAACCGTCGATGCCGGCACAAGGCCGTCATGACGGGAAAAGGTGCACCATGTCCGACGACTTCTACCGCATCCGCCGCCTTCCGCCCTATGTCATCGCCGAGGTGAACGCGATGCGGGCGGCGGCGCGCGCGGGCGGCGAGGACATCATCGACCTCGGCATGGGCAACCCCGACCTGCCGCCGCCGCCGCATGTGATCGACAAGCTGTGCGAGGTCGCGCGCAAGCCCGACGCACATGGCTATTCGCAGTCTAAGGGCATTCCCGGCCTGCGCCGCGCCCAGGCGAATTATTACGGCCGCCGCTTCGGCGTGGAGCTCGACCCCGAGACCGAGGTGGTGGTCACCATGGGGTCCAAGGAGGGGCTGGCGAGCCTCGCCACCGCGATCACGGCGCCCGGGGACGTCGTGCTCGCGCCCAACCCGTCCTATCCGATCCACACCTTCGGCTTCATCATCGCCGGCGCGACGATCCGCGCGGTGCCGACCACGCCCGACGAGCGCTATTGGGAGAGCCTGGAGCGGGCGATGGCCTTCACCGTTCCGCGCCCGTCGATACTGGTCGTCAACTATCCGTCCAACCCGACCGCGGAGACGGTCGACCTCGCCTTCTACGAGCGGCTTGTCGCATGGGCGCGCGAGAACCGGGTCTGGGTGCTGTCCGACCTCGCCTATTCCGAGCTCTACTATGACGGCCGACCTACCGCCTCGATCCTGCAGGTGCCCGGCGCCAAGGACGTGGCGGTCGAGTTTACCTCGCTCAGCAAGACCTTCTCCATGGCCGGCTGGCGGATCGGCTTCGCGGTCGGCAGTCGACAGCTGATCGCGGCGATGACCCGGGTGAAGAGCTATCTTGACTATGGCGCGTTCACCCCGATCCAGGCCGCCGCCTGCGCCGCGCTGAACGGCCCGCAGGACATCGTGGAGGCGAACCGCCGGCTCTACCACAAGCGTCGCGACGTGCTGGTCGAGGCGTTCGGCCGCGCGGGCTGGGACATCCCGAGCCCGCCCGCGAGCATGTTCGCCTGGGCCCCGCTGCCGCCGGCGGTCCGGCACCTGGGGAGCCTGGAATTCTCCAAGCAGCTGCTTACCCACGCCAAGGTCGCCGTCGCCCCGGGCGTCGGCTATGGTGAAAACGGCGAAGGCTTCGTCCGCATCGCGCTGGTCGAGAATGAACAACGGCTGCGCCAAGCGGCGCGCAACGTGAAGCGCTACCTCGCCAGCATGGGCGTCAACACGCCGGCGCAGGGGGTTGGCTGAGGCGCTACTCCGCCGCCAGCGCCTCCGCCGGGTCGCGCGTCAGCGCAGCCGCTCCTTCGCCAGATCGACAAAGGCGCGGACCGCCGCCGAACGCTGACGATGCGGCTGGAAGACAAGGCTGACCGGGACAGGAGGGGGCGCGAACGCGTCGAGCAGGGTCGTCAATCGGCCGGACCGGACTTCGTCGACGACCTGGTAGCAGAACACCCGCGATATGCCGACCCCGGCCGCGGCCGCCGCGATGGCCGCCGCCATGTCGTTGACCCGTAGACGCGGCTGCAACCGGACCGTCTGCGGACGATCCCCCGCGAACCGCCATTCGTTGTTGGGAGCGAACGCATCCACGGCGATGATGGCGTGGTCATGAAGGTCCGCGACGCTCTCCGGCGAACCGCGACGGGCAAGATAGTCGGGGCTCGCCACGAGAACGCGACGGACGTCCCGAACGCGCACGGCGGTCAGCCCGCTATCCGGAAGCTCCGCGATGCGCACCGCCACGTCGACGCCCTCCTCGACCACCCTGACCACCCGGTCGGTCAGCAGGAGCTCCACCTCGAGGTCCGGATGCCGGTCCATCAGCTCGACCGCGACGGGCAGCACAAGATTTCGCCCGAACATTCCGGGCGCACTGACGACAAGCCTGCCGAGAGGGTGGGATCCCACGCCCTTCAACGCCCGTGCGGCTTCGTCGAGCTCGCCAAGCGCATGACGGCAATGTTCGAGATAGCGCGCCCCGGCATCGGTCAGCCCCACGCTGCGCGTCGTTCGGCGCAACAGCGGGACGCCCAGTTCCCTCTCCAGCTCGGCGACCGCTCGCGACGCCTTGGTCGGCGACATCCGCCGAGCCGCCGCCGCCCGAGCGAAGCTCACCTGTTCGGCGACGGCGATGAACGTCCGCAGGCGATCGAGCGCATCCATATTGTGGCGAATCCCGCAACAAAGAACCACAGGATTGCTCGATTATCATCTGAACACGGGCGTTGCATATCCGTCGCGTCGGCACCGGAGCCGTCGCAAGGAGCCACCGCCATGTCCCGCCTGCTCATTCCCGCCCGCCAGGACGCCCCCGCCCAGTCGCAGCCGCTGCTCGATGCGGTGGAGGCGCAGCTCGGCGTCGTCCCCAACCTGTTCCGCCTGATCGCCACAAGCCCGAACGCGCTGGAAGGCTTCCTCGGTCTTCACGGGGCCTTAGGGCGCACGCTCGATCTGAAGACCCGCAACCGCATCGCCCTCGCTGTCGCCCAGGCGAACGGCTGCGACTATTGCCTGGCGGCCCACACCTATCTGGCGCTGAACGCCGCCAAGCTGGACGATGCCGAGATCGCGCGGAACCGACGCGGGCATTCGGGCGACCCCAAGGCCGACGCCGCCGTCGCGCTCGCGTTCAAGGTCGCGTCCGATCGCGGCCGGGTCGGCGATGCAGACATCGCCGCGGTCAGGCTCGCGGGCTGGACCGAGGCGCAGGTGGTCGAGATCGTGGCGAACGTCGCGCTCAACGTGTTCACCAACTACCTGAACAACGCCGCGCAGACGGAGATCGACTTCCCGGTCGTTCCCGCCGAAGCCGCCTGAGGCCGTATGGCGATCAGCGACCCCGCCCACCGGGTCTTTCCGCCCTCGGCGCGCGAGCAGCAGGTGCGGCGCGGGTCGCGTCAACTCTATGCCGGGCGCGATCGGCCGGGCGGGTTTCCCATCGAGGTCGACGATCGGCTTCGCGCGTTTCTGGCCCGGTCGGATTCGTTTTTCATCGCGTCGGCGACCGCGGACGCGAAGCCGTACATCCAGCACCGTGGCGGCCCCAAAGGGTTCCTGATGGCGCTGGATGATCGCACGCTCGGCTTCGCCGATTTCGCGGGCAACCGGCAATATATCACCATCGGCAGATTGGCCGAGAACGACGCGGTCTGCGTGTTCCTGATCGACTATGCGCGGCGCGCACGCATCAAGCTCTGGGGCCGCGCCCGGTATGTCGAGGATGATCCAGCGCTCCTCGCCCGCCTGAGCGTGGCGGGGTACAAGGCCAAGGTCGAGCGCGCGATCCTGATCGACGTCGAGGTCTGGGACATCAACTGTCCGCAGCATATCCCGCAAAAATTCGCCGCGGACGAGGTCGCGGCTGCCCTGGCGTCATTGCACGCACGCATGGCCGAGCTGGAAGCGGAGAACACGCGCCTGAAGGAGAACGCCCGATGAGAGGCTCGCCCCGTCCGCCGTTCACGTTGGAGGAAGCGGTGCTGAAGGTCCGCATGGCCGAGGACGCCTGGAACGGGCGTGAGCCGGAGCGCGTCGCGCTGGCCTACACGCCCGACACCAAGTGGCGCAACCGATCGGATTTTCTGAGCGGGCGGGCCGAGGTCGTCGTATTCCTCACCCGTAAGTGGGAACGCGAACGCGAATACCGGCTCATGAAACAACTCTGGGCCCATGACGGGGACCGTATCGCCGTTCGCTTCGCCTATGAGTGGCGCGACGTGGAAGGCCAGTGGTGGCGAAGCTACGGCAACGAGAACTGGCTGTTCGACGCCCAGGGCCTCATGGCCGAGCGCTACGCCAGCATCAACGACCTCGCGATTTCCGAAGCCGCGCGGTTATTCCGATGGGCGCAAGGCATCCGACCGGCCGAGCACCCATCCTTGTCGGACCTGGGGCTTTAGGGCCGCACGGATCTCAGCCATGTCGCACTTCGTCGGCGCTGCAGTCGCGCCATCGCCGGCAAGCCGGATAGACCTACTCCGCCGCCAGCGCCTCCGCCGGGTCGCGCGCCACGTCGGCCGGGAGCGCCCAGATCAGGTCGTGCTTGCCCAGCACGCGGCCGTCATGGCTTAGCACCGATACCGGTTGCACGGGCCGGCGGTCGCGCTCGTCGACCAGGATGGGGAAGGCGGGCACGCCCGTCTCCCAGCGCTCGCCCCACTGACGCAGCGCAACCATGGTCGGCAGCAGCGCGAAGCCCTTGTCCGTCAGCGTGTACTCCACCTTGCGGCGGTCATCGGGCATGGGGACGCGTTGCAGGATGCCGTAACTGACCAGCTTCGCCAGCCGGTTCGCCAGGATGTTGCGCGCGATGCCCAGCTCCGACTGGAACTCCTCGAAGTGGTGCAGCCCGTTGAACGAGGCGCGCAGGATCAGGAACGACCAGCGCTCGCCGACTGCCTCCAGCGCCGCCGGCAGGCTGCACTCGTCCAGCTTTTCGCGAAGCTTCTCCAACGCTTCATCCTCTCCAACAACAGCTTATCGCAAAAAACCCAGGAGTCCGCAAAAATATGAGTTTCTGGTTGCAACCTGAAACGTAATCCGTTAGGTAGCGATTCGCAACCAAATTCAGAGGAGGCTCTCATGCGTCACGTTCGTCACCTTCTGTCCCTGGGCGCGGCGCTGGTCGTCGGCGGCGCCATGGTCGGCGTCACCGCCACGCCGGCGCAGGCCGACATGGGCTATTACGTCGCGGTGCCCGCACAGGCGCCGAGCAAGTCTAAGATCATCACGCGCGAGACGCTGTGGAAGCTGAACGGCGCGACCTATGTCGCCGCCAAGTCGTCCGAGCGCGACACCTTCCTGTGCGGTGCGGTCGCCCGTGACGCCGGCGCGCTCGCCTCGTTTACGGTGGGCGGCAAGGCGTTCGACGCCGACCAGCTCGCCGCCTGCAATGCCAAGGCGAAGGGCGGCGCCGCCGGCGCCGCCGTGGCGCAGGCGCGCTAAGCGCTAATCGTCCGGCGCCGCGCTAAGCTGTTGCCAAGCCCGGGCACGGGGGGCCATGTGCCTCCCGTGCTCAGGCAATATGAGTTGGTCGACAGGGTCCTCGACTACGACCCGGGAGCGGACGAGGCGCTGCTGAACCGCGCCTATGTCTTCTCGATGCACGCCCATGGCTCGCAGAAGCGCGCATCGGGCGATCCCTATTTCTCGCACCCGATCGAGGTCGCCGGCATCCTGACCGACCTTCGGCTCGACGACGAGACCATCGCCACCGCCATCCTCCATGATACGGTCGAGGACACGGTCGCGACGCCGGAAGAGATCGAGAAGCTGTTCGGGCCCAATGTCGCCCGGCTGGTCGACGGCGTGACGAAGCTGTCGAAGATCGAGGCGCAATCCGACAACGAGCGCGCGGCGGAGAACCTGCGCAAGTTCCTGCTCGCCATGTCGGACGACATCCGCGTGCTGCTGGTCAAGCTGGCCGACCGGCTGCACAACATGCGCACGCTCCACCACATCGGCAATCCGGACAAGCGCCGCCGCATCGCCCGCGAGACGCTCGACATCTACGCGCCTCTCGCCGAGCGCGTCGGCATGTACGAGTTCATGAAGGAGATGCAGGAGCTCGCCTTCCGCGAGATCGAGCCCGAAGCCTATGAGTCGATCACCCGCGGGCTGGAGCGGTTGAAGGAGGGCGACGGCGACCGCATCGCCCGGATCGCCGAGGGGCTGCGCGACGTCCTCTCCCGCGCTGGAGTCGACGCGGACGTGACGGGGCGCGAGAAGCACCCCTATTCGATCTGGCGCAAGATGGCCGAGCGCAAGCTCAGCTTCGAGCAGCTGTCGGACGTGATGGCGTTCCGCGCGATCGTGCCGGACGTGGACGCCTGCTACCGCGCGCTGGGCGTGATCCACCGTCGCTGGCACTTCGTGCCGGGGCGGTTCAAGGACTATATCTCCACCCCCAAGCGCAACGGCTATCGCTCGATCCACACGGGCGTGGTCCATGCCGAGAACACCCGCATCGAAATCCAGCTGCGCACTGCGGAGATGCACGCGCAGGCCGAGTTCGGGCTGGCCGCGCATTGGGCGTACAAGGAGGGGGTCCGCCCCGATCCCGACCATAGCTGGATCCGCGATCTGGTCGAGATCCTGGACACCGCCGGCAGCCCGGAGGAGCTGCTCGAGCATACGCGCATGGCGATGTACCAGGACCGGATCTTCGCCTTCACGCCGAAGGGCGAGCTGATCCAGCTGCCAAAGGGTTCGACCCCCATCGACTTCGCCTATGCCGTTCACACGGATCTCGGCGACCAGGCGGTGGGCGCGAAGATCAACGGCCGCGTCGTGCCGTTGTCGACGGTGATCGATAACGGCGATCAGGTGCAGATCCTGCGCTCGCAAGGGCAAGCGCCGCAGCCCGCCTGGCTGGAGGTCGCCGTCACCGGCAAGGCGCTGGCCGCGATCCGCCGCCACCTGCGCCACAAGGAGCGCGACGAGCAGCTGACGCTGGGCCGCAAGCTCCTGGACGACATCGTCCGGCGGCTTCCCGCGCCGCTCGCCGCCGATGCGGTGGAACATGGGCTGAAGCGTCTAAAGCTGCCCGACGAGGCGGCGCTCCTGATCGCGATCGCGCGGCGCACCCTGTCGGACGGGGCGGTGATGGAGGCGCTCATGCCCGGGTCGGCGGGCGCGGACGTCGCGTCCGCCGCGCCGCAGAACCAAGCGATTTCGATCAAAGGGCTGACCCCGGGCGTGGCCTTCGAGCTCGGCCAGTGCTGCCATCCTGTGCCAGGCGACCGCATCGTCGGCCTGCGCCGGCCGGACGCGGGCATCGAGGTCCACGCCATCGATTGCGCGGTGCTCGCCGAGCTGGCCGATCGATCGGCGGAAGAGACAGACTGGGTCGACCTCGCCTGGGGCGAAGGGGCGGACGGGGCGGTCGCGCGCATCTCGGTCATGGTCAAGAACGAGCCCGGCGCGCTGGGGATCGTGTCCACCATCATCGGCCAGCACAAGGCCAACATCATCGAGCTGAGGCTCGACACGCGCGACTCCCGCTTCCACACCAACACCATCGACGTCGAGGTGCACGATCTCGCGCAATTGATGCGCCTGATCGGGGCGCTGCGCGCGGCGGACGCGGTCCACGCGGTCGAGCGCATCTAAGGAGAACACCATGCATCGTCGCGACCTGCTCGCATCCGGCGTCGCCGCCGGCGCCCTTTCGCTCGCTCCCTGGGCGCGCGCGCAAGCGCCGGGCGACGCCGCGCTGACGGCGGCGTTCGACGCGGTCTTCGCCGACACCATCCGAAACTCGCCCGTGCTCGCCACCCAGCTCGGGCTCGACAAGGACGCGAACGCGGGCCTGAAGCGTCGGCTGGACGACAACGGTCCGGGCGCGCAGGCAGACGCGCTCGCGCGCTACCGGCGCTACCGGAGCCAGGTCGCGGCCGTCGCCCCGGACCGCCTCTCGCCCCAGGCGAGGATCGACCGCGAGGTCGTGCTCTACAACATCGACCAGCAGATCGTGGGGCCGGAGCGGTTCGGCGTCGCCTCGCCGCAGCGGCCCTACCGCATCACCCAGCAGGGCGGGGCCTATTTCTCGCTGCCCGATTTCCTCAACGCACAGCACGCGATCGCGACCGCCGACGATGCCGAAGCCTATCTCGACCGGCTGGCGCTGGTCGGGCGTCAGCTCGACAACGACACCGCCGTCCAGCGCGCGGACGCGGCCAAGGGCCGGATCGCGCCCGACTTCGCGCTCGACCTAGCCCTCGCGCAGATGGCCAAGCTGCGCGCGGCTGCGCCGGCCGAGAACACGCTGACGCAGAGCTTGGTGCGCCGCGCCGCGGCGGCGAAGCTCGCCGGCGACTGGCAGGCCCGCGCGGCGCGTATCGTCGAGCAACAGGTCTACCCCGCGCTCGACCGGCAGATCGCCCTCGTCCGTGAGCTCCGCCCCCGCGCCCGCAGCGCCGCGGGAGTCGGCGCGATCCCGGGCGGCGCGGCGATCTATGCCGCCACGCTCGCCCAGGCGACCACGACCACGCTGACGCCTGCCGAGGTGCACCGGATCGGGCTGGAGCAGGTGGCCGACCTCACGGCCCAGCTCGACACGATCCTGAAGGCGCAGGGCCTGACCAGCGGCAGCGTCGGCGCCCGGCTGGCCCAGCTCAACGTCATGCCCGCACAGCTCTATCCGGACACAGACGCCGGCCGGGCCGAGCTGATCGCCGGACTGAACGCCAGCAACGCCGCCATGCAGACCCGCCTCGCCCGCGCCTTCTCCAATGCGCCCGACGCCCCGCTCGATATCCGGCGCGTTCCGCCAGAGATCCAGGACGGGGCGTCCAACGGCTATTATTACAGCGCACCGTTGGATCGATCGCGGCCGGCGATCTACTGGATCAACCTGAAGAGCGTCGGCGACTGGCCGAAATACTCACTGCCGAGCCTCACCTACCACGAAGGCGTGCCCGGGCATCATCTCCAGATCTCGACGGCCCAGCGGGCACCGACGCATCCCTTGCGCAAGATCGCTTTCTTCAACGCCTATCTGGAAGGCTGGGCGCTCTACGCCGAGCAGCTGGCGGACGAGCTGGGCGGCTATGCCGACCCGCTCGAGCGCGCGGGCTATCTCCAGTCCTTCCTGTTCCGCGCCGCGCGACTGGTCGCGGACACAGGGCTGCACACGCTCGGGTGGAGCCGCGAGAAGGCGACCGACTATTTCGTCGGGACCGTCGGGTTCGCGCGCCCCCGCGCCCAGCGCGAGATCGAGCGCTACAGCGTGCAGCCGGGCCAGGCCTGTTCCTACAAGATCGGCCACGCCAGCTGGATCAAGGCGAGACAGGAGGCGCAGCGGATCGCCGGAAACCGATTTGACCTAAAGCAGTTTCACGACGTGCTGGAGGCGGGCGCGATGCCGCTCTCCATGCTCGAACGCCTGACGGCAGAGCGCGCCCGCGCCATGGCCTGAAGGCCTGTAACAGGAGCGTTTCATGCGTCACGCCTTCGCCGCCGCCCTGCTGCTCGCCGGCGCCGTCCCAGCGGCCCTGCCCGCCCAGACCCGCAGCATCTCCGCCAATGACCGCGCGGTCGGCGCGCAGGCGCATCCGCAGCTTTTGCAGCAATATGGCGGCCGCTATTCCGGATCGCAGGCGGCACTGGTCGACCGGGTCGGGCGCAGGGTGGCGGTGCAGTCCGGCCTTTCGCGCGACGGCGGCGACTTCACGATCACGCTGCTCAATTCGCCGGTCGAGAACGCCTTCGCGGTGCCGGGCGGCTATGTCTATGTGACCCGCCAGCTGCTCGCGCTGATGAACTCGGAGGCCGAGCTGGCATCGGTGCTTGGCCATGAGGTGGCGCATGTCGCCGCCCGCCATGCCAACAAGCGCGCGACCCGATCGACCGTGGGCGGCATCGCAGCCGCCGTGCTGGGCGCGATCACCGGCAGCGACTTGGTCGGCCGCGCCGCGAGCACGGGCGCGCAGCTCTACACGCTTGGTTTCAGCCGCTCGCAGGAGTACGAGGCCGACACGCTCGGCATCCGCTACATCACCGGCGCCGGCTACACGCCCCATGCCGCGGCGGACATGCTGGCGGCGCTCAACGACGACGCGCAGCTCGAGGCCGCGATCGGCGGACGCCGCGCCGGCCCGCCCACCTGGCTCTCGACCCACCCCAACGGCGCCGACCGGGTCCGTCGCGCGCAGAACCTGGCCAACCAGACGGGACGCCCGGACCTGACGGGCGTGCAGGACGCGAACTTCCTTCGGCAACTCGACGGCCTGCCCTATGACGACGGCAGCCGGCAGGTCCGCGTCGTTGCCGTGCGCGCCGGCGACACGGTCCAGAGCCTGGCCGCACGCATGGCCTATGGCGACCACCAGCTGGAGCGCTTCGTCGTGCTGAACGGGCTCGACCCCCGCGCCCCGCTCCGGCCGGGGCGCCTAGTCAAGGTCATCGTCCCGCGCTGAGCCCGCCGCGGGCCGGCGTGACGGCCGCGGGCGGTGCCGCTAGAACGCCGCCATGCCCCGCCCCGCCCTGTCCGTCGTCGTGCCCTGCTTCAACGAGGCGGCATGTCTGCCGATGCTGCACGCGCGGGTGTCGGCGGCGGCGCGAGCGGCGGTGGGGGATGCGTACGAGATCGTGCTCATCAACGACGGCAGCCGGGACGACAGCTGGTCGGTGATGCAGGGGCTGGCGGCGGGCGACCCGCGGCTCGTCGCGATCAACCTGTCGCGCAACCATGGCCACCAGCTCGCGCTCACTGCAGGGCTCGACCTCAGCGCGGGCGAGCAGATCCTGATCATCGACGCCGACCTGCAGGACCCGCCCGAGCTCCTCGCCGACATGCGGCGCGCCATGGTCGAGCAGGAGGCCGACGTGGTCTACGCCGTGCGCCGCAAGCGCCAAGGCGAGACATTGTTCAAGAAGGCCACCGCCGCCCTGTTCTACCGGCTGCTCGACCGGCTCACCGACACGGAGATCCCGCTCGACACCGGCGACTTCCGCCTCATCAGCCGCCGCGCGCTCGACGCGTTCCTGGCGCTGCCGGAGCAGGCGCGCTTCATCCGCGGCATGGTCGCCTGGATCGGGTTCAAGCAGGTGCCCTTTCCCTATGATCGCGCCGAGCGCGCCGCGGGGGCGACCAGCTATCCGTTGGGGAAGATGCTGCGGCTCGCCTTCGACGCCGTCACGGGCTTTTCGACCGCGCCCCTGCGGTTCGCCAGCCACGCCGCGGTGATCCTCGCCTTCGCCTCGCTCCTGCTCCTCTTCTATATCGCCTGGGGCTATTTCGCGGGCGATCCGGTCCAGGGCTGGACGTCGACGATGCTGGTGGTGGTGGTGCTGAGCGCGATCCAGATGTTCGTCCTCGGCATGATCGGCGAGTATCTCGGCCGCATGTACGTCGAGGTGAAGCGCCGTCCCCTCTACATCGTCGCCGACATCGCCGGCCCGGTCGGCGGACGACCGACGCTCGGCGTCGCCGCGCCTGCGAAGGACTTCAGGCCGGAACGGCGAGGGTGACGATCGACACGCCCGGCGCCATCGGCATCCGTCCGACCATGTGACGCTCCAGGCGAAAGATGCGCTCGAACAGTGCGTTGACCAGCGGCGGCGGCGGCGAGTCGTCGCTGTCCTCGCGCCCGGTGATCCGCCCCAAAAGCCGCGCCCCCGCCGCCAGCGGGAACAGCAGCGTGTTGAAATAGCTCAGCTTGTCGGGCTTCAGCCCCGCCGCCGCGATCGCTTCGCGCAGCATGCCCTTGGTGTAGCGGCGGTGGTGGTGGTTTACCACGTCGTGCGCGCTCCACATCCAGGGATGCGCGGGCACCGTGATCAGGATCTTGCCGCCCGGCGCGAGCCGTTCGCGCATGGCGGCAAGCGCGGCGACGTCGTCCTGGATGTGCTCGACGACGTCGAGCACCGCGATCAGGTCATAGGCGCCCCGCGGCACGCCCGGCAGTCCGGGCAGCGGCGTCGCGCCGACCGGCCGGCCGAGCCGCTCGGCCGCGATCTCGCGCGCCGCCGGGTCGATCTCGATCGCGTCGACCGCGCCGAAGCGGGCCAGCATCGGCAGGTTGTGGCCGGTGCCGCACCCGATCTCCAGGATGCGCGCGCCCTCCGGCAGCCCGCCGAACTGCTGCAGATAGTCGGCCAGGATGTCGCGTCGCGCGCGGTACCACCAATGGGTGGAGTCATGCGCCGCCATGCGGTCGTACACCACCCGGTCCATCTCAGGCGAAGACCCAAAGCCGGTTGAGCGCAAAGGTGATGAGCGGCGTCACGAACAGGACGGGGATCAGCGGCCACCAGAACGGCCCGGCCAGCGCCGCGTCATCGGTCAGCACCCAGACCCAGAAGGTATTGAGCCCATAGCTGACCAGCGACACCGCGAAGAAGCGGACCGTCGTCTGCTGCGGCGCGGCACCGTGCCCGCGAAAGCTCCACCTCGAGTGCAACAGATAGCCTGACAGCATCGCGACCAAATAGCCGGCCAGGTTGGCGACCTGCTCCGACGTGATCCGGAAGCCGGCCAGCGGCGAGTAGACGAGCGTATACAGCGCAGTCGTCAGCCCGCCCGCCACGACGAAGCGCGCGAGCTGCCCCGTCGCCTCGTGCCCGCGCACCCGCTCGACGTGCCGCAACACCGCCGTCACTTGCCCTTCGTCCTGCCCACGATAGAGCGGGCGCACTTAGGGCGGGCGGACGTGTGAGGGAAGAAGCTTTGGGCACGGGGCCGCTGGAAAGCCTGAGGCGCGACCTCGACCGGCGCTGGATCGCACTCGTCCTCCTCGCCTGGGCCGCTTACGCGGCTTATGCGCTCTGGGCGAACTGGAACGGCGTGCGCTGGCTGTCGCTGGGCGACACCGACGACAATATGCGCCTGATGCAGGTCCGCGCGTTGCTCGCCGGGCAGGACTGGTACGACCTGCGCCAGTATCGCCTGAACCCGCCCGCAGGGTTCGATATCCACTGGAGCCGGATCGTCGACCTGCCGCTCGCCGGCCTGATCCTCCTCTTACGGCTGTTCACCAGTCCAAGCTGGGCCGAGCGGCTCGCCTGCGGAGTCGCGCCGCTGCTGCCGCTCTCGATCGCGATGCTGAGCCTCGCCGCGACCGTGCGCCGGCTCGTGCATCCGCTCGCCTGGCCGCTCGCGATCGTGATTCTGTTCTGCGCGGTCGCGCCCATGCAGATGTTCGCGCCCGAGCGGATCGACCATCATGGCTGGCAGCTCGCCATGCTCGCGCTGACGCTCGCCGGGCTGACAGACCCGCGCGCGGTCCGAGGCGGCGCGACGGTGGGGCTGGCGAGCGCGGTCAGCCTGTCGATCGGGCTGGAGATGTTGCCCTATTGCGCCATGGCCGGCGGCATCCTCGCGCTGCGCTGGGTTGGCGATCGGGAGGAGAGCCTGCGGCTGCAGGCCTATGCCGCCGCGCTCGGCGGCGGATCGGCGCTCGGCTACGCGCTGTTCGCCAGCTACGCCAACCGCGTTCCCCGGTGCGACGCGCTGACGCCCGTATGGCTCAGCGTCACGGTCGCGAGCGGCGGGCTGCTGCTTCTGCTGGCTCGGCTCGACCCGCGGTCGCGGGGGGTCAGGCTGGGACTGGCGGTCGCAGCCGCCGTCGCGCTCGGCCTCTTTTTCGCGCTCGCCTTCCCGCAGTGTCTCGGCCGGCCCGAGCAGGTGTCGGACGAGCTCGCGCGCAACTGGCTGGCGAATGTCAAGGAGGCGCGGCCGATCTGGACCCACCCCTTCCGCCTCGCCTTCCCGGTCGCGGTGCTGCCGGTCATCGGCCTGATCGGCGCGGGCGTGGCGGCGTGGCAGGCGCGCGGGACCGATCGCTGGCCGCACTGGCTGGCCGCCGCGCTCTTCGCCGGCTTCGCGGCGCTGATGCTGCTGTGGCAGATGCGCGCCGGACCGGCCGCCGCCCTGCTCGCCGTGCCGGGCGCGACGGCGTTGGGCGCGCTGCTGCTGCCGCTGACCCACAACCACCGTCTCGCCTTCGTACGCGTTGCGGGTACCGTGGGCGCGTTCCTGCTCGTCACCGGCCTGTTCAGCTGGTGGGTGGTCAAGTACCTGCCCGTCGCGCCCGTCAACCCAGCGCGCGCGCGCGTCAATGCCGCGACCGGCGACTGCATGCGGACCTCGCGCCTGCTCACGCTCAACCGCTATCCGCGCGCGCGGGTGTTCACGATGGTGGACCTCGGCCCCCGCCTCATCACCGTCACCCATCACGACGCGATCGCGGGGCCATACCACCGCAACGGGGACGCGATCCTCGACGTGCAGCACGCCTTCGGCCGCTCGCCCGACCAGGCGCGCTCGATCATCAAAGGGCATGGCGCAACGCTGCTGCTCGTCTGCCCCAATATGGCCGAGGGCACGATCTATCGTGCCCGTGACAAGGGCGGCTTCTACGACCGGCTGGCGCGCGGAGAGGCGTTCGGTTGGCTGACCCCGCTGCCGCTGCCAAGGCGCTCACCCTACCGGCTGTTCCGCGTCAGCTGACCCTCCCCTGCAAGGGGAGGTGGCGCGCGGCGAAGCCGCGTAACGAAGGGGTGACCTGCTCTCGGCAGGGGGACACCCCTCCACCACCGGGCTACGCCCGGCGGTCCCCCTCCCCTTGCAGGGGAGGACTATCTCAGGCTGACCTGCAGCCCGTCCATTACGAATTGCACCGCCAACGCCCCCAGCAGCACGCCCAGCAACCGCGTGATCACCGCCTCGATCCGCGTTCCCAGCAGCCGCATCAGCGGCCCCGCCGCGAGCAGCGCCGCGAGCGTCAGCAGCAGGATCGTCGCCAGCGCGCCGAGCACGACCAGCGTCCGCTCCAGCCCGTCGTTGCGCGCCATCAGCAGCATCACCGACGCGATCGATCCCGGCCCAGCGATCATCGGCATCGCCATGGGAAAGATCGACACGTCCTCGACCTGCTCCGCCTGCAGCTTGGCCGCGCGGTCCTCGCGCCGCTCGGTGCGCCGCTCGAATACCATGTCAAGCGCGATCAGGAACAGCATGATTCCGCCCGCGATCCGGAACGAGGCGAGGCTGATCCCCAACGCCTTCAGCAGATCCTCGCCGAGCAGCGCGAACACGAGCAGGATAACCGACGCGACCACGACGGCGCGGATCGCCATCGCGCGCCGATGCACGGAGCTCGCGCCCTTGGTCAGCCCAGCGAAGATCGGCGCGCAGCCGGGTGGATCGATCACCACGAAGAAGGTGATCAGCGCGGAGACGTAGAGCTCGGTCACGGCTTGGGCGCGGCGACGCGGTCCGTGATCACCGCTTCGTACCGGTCGCCCGTCCACAGCTCGACGACGAACTCGCGCGCGCCGGACATGGCGACGTCATAGCGCCAGGACAATGTGCGATCCGGAGAGACGCCGCCGCCCCCTTTGCCCCGGGGAGTGGGACTGACCACCCCTGCTGGCCTGTTGTCGCACGACGCGCGCCGGATCGCCGGCTCCGCTCCCAAGGGCGAGCGGGGCCTCGGAAGGCTATCGCCACCGTCGACCTGCCACTTCCAGGCGCCATCCGGTTGCCGCAGCCAGATCGTCGAGAAGAAGCCATGGCTACCGTCCGGCCGCATCCATGGCCCGGTGTTCGCGGCGACCTGTCCGTCACAGGACACGAAGCTCTTGGCCGGCGACCACCGCACAGCCTGCTTGGGCTCAGGCCAATCCTTGGTCGCCTGCTGCATCGGCGCGGGCTGCGGCAGGAACATGATCGCGTCCGCCGTCGCCCATTTGCGGAAAGCCGCCCACTGCCCGATCCGCTGCGCGTCCGCGGCAAAGGCGCGCTCGGCTTCGACGGCGCTACCCTTCTCCGTTCGCCCCGAGCTGGTCGAAGGGCGTGCTGCGCTCTCGATGGGAGGACGGTCATCGACGGGCTCAGGTCGAACGGTGGAGAGGGCGACCGCGAGGAGAACCGACATCAGGGCTCCCCCACATCCGACCCCTCGCGCCGGCACGCCGAGACGAGCGTGTTGCGGAGCAGGCAGGCGATCGTCATCGGCCCCACCCCGCCCGGCACCGGCGTGATCGCGCCCGCGACCTGCGCGGCGCTGGCGAAGTCCACGTCGCCGACCACGCCCGCCTCGGTGCGGTTGATGCCGACGTCGATGACGGTCGCGCCCGGTTTCACCCACTCGCCCCGGATCAGCCCCGGCACGCCCACCGCCGCCACCACGATATCCGCGCGGCCGACATGCGCGGCGAGGTCGCGGGTGCGGCTGTGCGCGACCGTCACCGTGCAGCTCTCGCGCGTCAGCAGCTGCGCCATGGGCTTGCCGACCAGGTTGGACCGGCCGACCACCACGGCCTCCAGCCCCGCAAGGCTGCCGAGCACGTCACGCAGCAGCAGGAGGCAGCCATAGGGGGTGCAGGGAACGAAGCCCTCGAGCCCCAGCGCCAGCCGCCCGGCGTTGACCGGGTTCAACCCGTCGACGTCCTTGTCCGGGTGGATGCGCGTGATCACCTGCCGCTCGTCGATCTGCGGCGGCGCGGGCAGCTGCACCAGAATGCCGTCGACCGCCGAATCGGCGTTCAGCCGGTCGATCAGCGCATAGAGCGCTTCGGGCGCGGCGTCGGCAGGCAGGCGATGCTCGAAGCTCTCCATGCCCGCGGCGATCGTCGCCTTGCCTTTGTTCCGGACGTAGATCTGGCTCGCCGGGTCGTCGCCGACCAGCACCACCGCCAGCCCCGGCGCGCGGCCCGCCTGCGCCCGGAACTGGGCGACGCGCTCCGCCACCCGGGCGCGCAGCCCGGCGGCGAACGCCTTGCCGTCGATGATGCGCGCGCTCACGCGACGTCGGGCGCGGTCGCGATCGCCAGGTAGGGCAGCGCCCGGGACCGCAGGAAGGAGATGAGCAGCAGCACGACCAGCGGGGACAGGTCGAGCGCGCCGAAGTCGGGCAGGATCCGCCGGATCGGGCGGTAGAGCGGGTCGGTGACCCGATCGATGCCGTTCAACAGCCCGCTCACCACCTGGCTGTGCCGGTTGACGATGTTGAACGCGACCAGCCAGGACAGGATCACCTGCACGAAGATGACCAGCTGCAGGACCATCAGCACGAAATCGACGAAGGAGATGAGGAGGGGCATTGCCCGCCCTTAGCCGCACGCGCGTAGCAAAGCTACGCGCGAGACGGCAGCGGGCCGGCCGGCCCGGCCACCGGCCGGGTCCGACGTCACGCGACTCACTCGCGTGACGGCCCTCGCCCTTCGTCTCGTCATGCCGGCCATGTGCCGGCATCCACGTCGCCGCACATCACAAGTTCTCTGGAGTTGCCGCCCGGTGGACCCCGGCACAGGGCCGGGGCGACGTCTCCTAGCGAGGCCGTCACGCGAGTGGATCGCGTGACGTCGAAGCTCGGCTGCGCCGAGCCCGGCCGGCCGTTCGCCGTCTCAGCGCCAGCTACGCTGCCGGTGTGCGGCTCCGCCGGACCAGCGTTCCCGCCCCTCGCCGCGTGAAGATCTCCAGCAGGATCGCATGCGGCACGCGCCCGTCGATGATGACGGCCGCGTCCACTCCCGCCTCGACCGCCGCGACGCAGGTCTCCAGCTTGGGGATCATCCCGCCCGAGATTGTGCCGTCTTCCCGGAGCGCGGCGACGGCGTCCGGGTCGAGGTCGGTCAGGAGCTCGCCCGCCTTGTCCATCACGCCCGCGACATCCGTCAGCAGGAAGAAGCGCGCCGCGCCCAGCGCGCCCGCGATCGCGCCCGCCATGGTGTCGGCGTTGATGTTGTAGGTCGCGCCGTCCTCGCCGATCGCGATGGGGGCGATGACGGGGATCACGCCCGCCGCGGTCAACGTGTCGATGATGGCGCGATCGACCGAGACCGGCTCGCCGACGAAGCCCAGATCGACGTGGCGCTCGATGCCGCGGTCCGGGTCCGCCGCGCGCCGGCCGCCGACCTTCTCGGCCCTCACCAGCCCGGCGTCCTTGCCCGAGATGCCGACCGCGCGCCCGCCCGCCTGGCCGATCCAGCCGACGATCTCTTTGTTGATCGAGCCGGCGAGCACCATCTCGGCGATGTCGGCCGTCTCCTTGTCCGTCACGCGGAGCCCGTTGACGAAGCGCGATTCGACGCCGAGGCGCTTCAGCATGCCGCCGATCTGCGGGCCGCCGCCGTGCACCACGACCGGGTTGATGCCGACCGCCTTCAGCAGCACCATGTCCTCGGCGAAGTCGCGCTGCCGCTCGGGATCGCCCATGGCGTGCCCGCCATATTTCACGACGAAGGTGGAGCCCGCATAGCGCTGCAGATAGGGCAGCGCTTCGGTCAGCGTCTCCGCCTTGGCGAGCAGCGCGGGATCGGGGGAATGGTCGGTCATGGGCGCGGCTTTAGGGGGCTGGGCGCGCTCGCCCAACCCCCCGGCAGCTCTGGCCGGAAGAACCGGCTTACTTCTTGTCGGTCTCGCCTTCGGACACGCCGATCACGGGCACCTCGATCTTTTCCTTCTCCGTCGTCACCTTGGGCACTTCGACGGTGCTCTCCTTGGTGCCGACGACGACCTTCTTCGAATCGAGGTCGACGTTGGGCAGCTCGCCGCCCTTCGCGCTCACGTCCACCTTGGGCAGCTCGCCGCCGCTCGCGTTCAGGCGGAAGAAGCCCGTGGCGAAGAGCAGCCCGACGATCACCAGCGCAAGGAGGGCGAGGATCGCCAGCGTGCGACCCGCGCCGCCGCGGCGCTCGGTATGCACGTGCCCGTCGCGGTCGGTGGAACGATACTCGGCCATAGAAACCTCCTGTTGGACCGGGGCACAAGCGCACGACCCGCGCCCTTTGTTCCCGCCGCGAAACGAGAGTCTGGGCGCGCCGTCCCGTTCCCGGGCGATCAGCCCGCGTGCGCGGGGCCGGCGTCCAGCCGCCGGCCAAGCGCCACCACCGCCCAGATGATGAGCGGCACCAGGACGGCGGAGAGCACCACCTTGGCCAGCATCTGGCCGGCCATGAGCGTCAGGATCGGGCGCTCGCCATAGAAGCTGGCGGTGATGAAGATGAGCGTGTCCACGATCTGCGACAGCGCCGCGGCGATGAAGCCCCGCACGCCCGCCCAGCGCCCGGTGACCGCCGCAAGGCGTGAGAACAGCCAGATGTTCAGCGTGACCGACACGCCATAGGCCAGGATGCCGGCGGCCATCATGCGATAGCTCTGGCCCAGGATGATCGGAAAGGCGGCCTTGGCAGGCTCGTACATGCCCGGGTCGGTCGGCAGCTGGATGACGAACCAGGCGAGGAAGATCGCGAAGACGAGCGGCGCGAAGCCGAAGCGGACCAGTCGGTCGGCGGTCGCCTTGCCGTGCAGTTCGGCCACCCCGGACGAGATGCCGACCAGCGTCAGGAAGGGGAAGATGCCCGCCTCGACGGCCAGCGGTCCGAGCGCCACCTGCTTGGCGCCGAGCACCCCGCCCAGCACCACCATGCCGCCGTAGAACACGGTCAGCGCGAAAAGCGAACGGGGGGTGGCGGCAGTGGGCTGGTTCATGACCGAGCGTGCTAGACGCTGACCGAGCAGCGTCAACCGTTCGCACCCGTCGCAGGAAAAGCTGTCCTACCGCTCCCCGTGCCGTCATAAGGCCCGGCGGGGAGGGCCATTCGGCCCGATGGAAAGGGCCTGAAATGCACCGCGTCGGTGTTCAGTTCGTCAACTTCGCACGGGCAGACGCGTGACCCGCTTCCTGATCGGCGTCGTCGGCATCATCGCCATTCTCGCGATCGCCGTTCTGCTTTCAACCGACCGCCGGGCGATCCGGCCGCGGGTGGTCGGCGCCGCCTTTGCCTTGCAGGCGGGGATCGCGGTGCTCGTCCTTTATACCAGCTGGGGTCGGGCCGCGATCGAGGCGATGGCGCGCGGCGTGGCGAACCTGCTCGGCTATGCGGGCAAGGGCACCGAGTTCCTCTTCGGCCCCAGCGCGACCAACCCGCTCGCCAACACCTTTGCGCTTGGCGCGCTGCCGGTCATCATCTTCTTCGCGGCGCTGGTCTCGATCCTCTACTATCTCGGCATCATGCAGCGGGTGGTGCGCTGGGTCGGCGGCGCGCTCGGTTGGATCACCGGCGTCGGCCGGGTCGAGGCGCTGGGCTCGGCCGCCAACATCTTCGTCGGCCAGAGCGAGTCGCCTTTGGTAGTGCGCCCCTATCTGCCCGCGCTGCCGCCCGCGCAGCTCTTCACCCTCATGGTCGTCGGCATGGCGGGGGTGGCGGGCACGATCCTCGCCGCCTATGCGACGCTGCTCGGGCCGACGGCCCTCCCCTACCTCCTCGCCGCCGCCTTCATGTCGGCCCCGGGCGGCATCCTGATGGCGAAGATCATCATGCCGGACGCGCCCGGCGATCGGCCCGACGCCGACCACGGTGTGGATGTGTCGGAGACGTTCGAGGAAGGCGAGCGCCCGGCCAACATCATCATGGCCGCCGCGCAGGGCGCGCAGACCGGGGTTCGCCTGGCAGTCGCGGTCGGCGCGATGGTGCTGGCCTTCGTCGCGCTGGTCGCACTCGCCAATGGCCTGCTGGCGGGCGTCGGCGCGTGGTTCGGCTATCCGGACCTGAGCTTCCAGACGCTGGTGGGGGCCGTCTTCCAGCCGCTCATGTTCCTGATCGGCGTGCCGTGGAACGAGGCGGGGACCGCCGGCGGCCTGTTCGGCACCAAGATCGTGCTGAACGAATTCGTCGCCTTTATCGAACTGGGCAAGGCGGACGCGGGATCCTTGAGCGAGCGGACGCGGGTGATCGTCACCTTCGCGCTGTGCGGCTTCGCCAATTTCTCGTCGATCGCGATCCAGATGGCGGTGACGGGCGGGCTTGCGCCCAACCAGCGGCCGGTGATCGCCCGGCTCGGCCTGCGCGCGCTGGCGGCGGGCAGCCTTGCCAACCTCCTCTCGGCCGCGCTCGCCGGACTTCTGATCGGCTAGAGCCCGGCCGCGCCACTTGGGCGACGGCCGGGCGAATGGGTCAGGGCATCAGCACCGTGTCGATGACGTGAGCGACGCCGTTCGACTGCTTCAGGTCGGCCGCCGCGATCCGCGCGGTGCCGCCCTTGGCGTCGGTGACGACATAGCCGTCGCCCGACTTGGCAAAGCGGAGCGTGCCGCCCTGGACGGTGGTGTAGGTCGCGGTGCCGCCCGACGCCTTGACCTTGGCGGCGATGTCGGACGCGAGCACTGTGCCCGGCACGACGTGGTAGGTCAGAACGGTCGTCAACTGCGCCTTGTTCTCGGGCTTGACCAGCGTGTCGACGGTGCCCGCCGGCAGCTTGGCGAAGGCGGCGTTGGTCGGCGCGAAGACGGTGAAAGGACCGGCGCCGGACAGCGTATCGACCAGCCCCGCCGCCTTCACGGCCGCGACGAGCGTCGACAGGTCCGGGGTCGCGACTGCGGTCTCGACGATGGTCTTCGCCGGCGTTGCGGCCGGGTGGCCCGCATGATGCTGCGCCTGGGCGGCAGGGGCGAAGGACAGGACGGCCAGCGCCGCCGCCGATGTGAGAAGAGCGTTCCGCATAGGATCTCCTGATCTGATCGGCGGGGCACGCCCGCCGTCGCGGCAGATTGGAAAGCCTGCGCAACGATCAACGCCGCCGGGACGCTTTATCGCCCCGCGGTGCGCCAGGTTACCGGGTCGGAACCGGCTCCGGCCCCGAATAGTCATAGAAGCCGCGCCTGGTCTTCCGGCCGAACCAGCCCGCCTCGACATACTTCACCAGCAGCGGCGCGGGCCGGAACTTCGGATCGCCCGTGCCTTGGTGGAGGACGCGCGTGATCTCCAGGCAGGTATCGAGCCCGATGAAGTCGGCGAGCGCCAGGGGCCCCATCGGGTGGTTGAGGCCGAGCTGGCACGCCGCGTCGATGTCGGGGATCGTCGCGACGCCCTCGCCGAGCGCGAAGCACGCCTCGTTCAGCATCGGCATCAGCACGCGGTTGACGATGAAGCCTGGCGCGTCCTGCGCGTGGACGACCCGCTTACCGAGGCGCTGGGCGAAGCGCTCCACCGCCGCCACGGTCGCCTCCGCCGTGGCGAGTCCGCGGATCAGTTCGATCAGCCCCATGACCGGCACGGGGTTGAAGAAGTGGACGCCGATGAAGCGGGCCGGATCCGGCGCAGCCTGCGCCAGCCGGGTGATGGGAATGGACGAGGTGTTGGTCGCCAGGATCGCGTCGCCGCCCAGCACCGCGCCCACATCGGCGAAGATGCGACGCTTGATCTCCTCGCGCTCGGTCGCCGCCTCGATCACCAGCTCGCAGCCGTCCATCGCCGCCGGACCGTCCACCGGCTCGATCAGAGCCACCGCCGCGTCGCGTGCCTCGGCCGACAGCTTCTCCTTGGCCACGAGCCGGTCGAGCTGGCGCGCGATGCCGTCCCGTCCCGCCTCAGCCCGCGCCCGGTCGACGTCGGACAGCAACACGCGATAGCCCGCCTGGGCCGCGACCTGGGCGATTCCCGCGCCCATCTGCCCGGCGCCGATAACTCCGATGATCTGAATGACTTGTTCCTAACGTTACTGGGGCAGGTAGGCGATCAGCTGAACCTCCACGATGCCGCCCGGCGCGAGCAGGCCCGTGGTGCCGACCGCGGTCGCGGCAGGGTACGGCGCCTTGATGAACTCGCTCCTGACCTCGTCGAAGACGCGATACTGCTTCATCGGGTCGCCGGGATAGTCGGGCCCGTTCCAGACGTGGAAGCTGTTCACCATCACCACGTCCTCGAATCGCGCGCCCGAGGCCTGGAGGATACGCTGCAGGGTCTGGAAGCCGCGGCGGACCTGCGCGCGAAAAGCCGCGTCGTCGTTGCCCTCGCCCGGCGCGCGGCCGATCACCACGCCCGAGACGTAGAGGTAATCGCCAGCGCGGCGCGCGGGCGCATAGTGGAACTCGTCATAGGCGCGCTGCGAGCCTGCGCTGGGGAGCACCACCTCTCCGCCGGGCGCGAGAACCCGCTTGGGGTAGTCGGGCTGCGGCGTCTGCGCGGCCGCGGGTCCCGCCGCGATCAGCATCGCGGCCAGCAACGTCCTCATCATCTTCTCCCCGATCGGTTCAGCGGCTCGCGCCGGGACGCCAGAGGATATCGCCCCCCGGCCCGTTCCGCCACCGCGCCGCCACGAACAGGTAATCCGACAGGCGGTTGAGATAGGCGCGCGCGGCAGGGTTCGCGTCCGCTCCCATCGCCACGACGCTTCGCTCGGCGCGCCGGACGATCGCCCGCGCAAGGTGCAGCGACGCCGCCGCCGCGTCCCCGCCCGGCAGGATGAAGCTGGTGAGCGGGGGCAAGCCGTCGTTGAGCCCGTCGATCAGCCGCTCCAACCGTTCGACCTGCGCGGGCACGATCCGGAGCGTCATCTCGCCCGGCGTGAAGTCGTCGCCGGGGGTGGCGAGGTCGGCGCCCAGATCGAACAGGTCGTTCTGAATGCCGGTCAGCGCCCCGGCGAGTTCGCCCCGATCGAGAGCCGCGATCGCGACACCGATCGCGGAGTTCGCCTCGTCCACATCGCCGATCGCATGGAAGCGCGCATCGGCCTTGGACAGCCGCGACCCGTCGACCAGTCCGGCGTCACCATCGTCACCGGTGCGCGTGTAGATCCTGTTCAGCTTGACCATGCGCGGACGCTTAGCGCCGTCCGCGCTTCAGATCACGTCCTGCCGGCCGCGAAGAGGATCACCACCACGATCAGGATCGCGAGCGCCTGGAAGAACACGCGCTGCTGCATCATCCGATTGGACTTGAGCTGCGCCGTGGTCGGCCCCTCCCCCGATTTCACCCGTTCGCTCGACTCCTGCAGGAACGTGACGATGCCGCGCACCAGGGCGACCAGAGTCGCGATCATCGCGGCCACGAGCAGGATGACGAGGAAGGTGTTCATGCTCCGCTATCTAGGTTCCGGTCCGCCCGAAACCAGTGGGCAGCACGCCCGAACGTAACCTATTTGCTACGTCACGGCCGTGGGCGCCGGCCACCCGCATCGCTTCCAGGGTCGGCGCGCCGTGCCGCTTCGCCAGCCGGGCGCCGTCGGGTCCGGTCAGGAGCGGATGATGGTGATAGCGTGGTGTCGGCAGGTCGAGCAGCGCCTGCAGCAGGCGATGCACGTCCGTCGCCGCGAACAGGTCCACCCCCCGCACCACGTCCGTCACGCCCTGCGCCGCGTCGTCCACCGTGACCGCGAGGTGATAGGAGGCGGGCGCATCCTTGCGCGCCAGGATCACGTCGCCATGCCGCGCCGGTGCTGCGCGCACCCAGCCCGCGACGGCGTCGTGCCAACATAGTCCGTCATGCCGGCCTTGTGCCGGCATCCACCCATCCTCCTGGCCCGAACTTTTCTGCTCCTGCCAGCGAAGGTCGACCAAGCTCGACGGTGGATGCCGGCACAGGGCCGGCATGACGGAGTCTAAGGACCGTCCCACGTCCAGCCGCCAGCAATGCGACCGCGACAGGTCGGGGTCGCGCAGCCCCCGGCACGTCCCCGGATAGACCGGCTCCACCCCGTGCGGCGCCGACGCACTGGCCGCCGCGATTTCCGCGCGCGTGCAGAAGCAGGGATAGACCAGCCCTCGCGCCTTCAGCCGCTCCAGCGCCGCCGCGTAGAGGTCCAGCCGCTGCGACTGGAACACCGGCCCCTCCCACTCCAGTCCCAGCCAGGCGAGGTCGGCCAGGATCGCCGCGACATGCTCCGGTCGGCTGCGGGCGCTATCGATGTCCTCGATCCTGAGCAGGAAGCGGCCGCCCGCCGCGCGCGCCAGATCGAACGCGCGTACGGCCGAATAGCCATGCCCCCAGTGCAGCCGCCCCGTCGGCGAGGGCGCGAAGCGGGTCACAACCTGCATGCTTGACCAGGATTCGTCGGCTGTGCTGTCATGCGTCCGTCATGCTCCGGCCCTAGTCGCGGGGCCGCGTAAGAGCAGGGAGGCGAAGTGTTCCACCCCGACCTCATCCGCCATCCCGACAGCTGCCCCGCGCTCGTGCTCAACGCCGACTATACGCCGCTTTCCTATTATCCGCTCAGCCTCTGGCCCTGGCAGACCGCGGTCAAGGCGATGTTCCTGGAGCGGGTGGACGTGGTCGCCACCTATGAGCGGGAGGTGCACAGCGCCAGCCTGGCGTTGAAGCTGCCCTCCGTCATCGCGCTCAGGCAGTTCGTGAAGCCGTCGCAGTTCCCGGCCTTCACGCGGTTCAACCTGTTCCTGCGCGACCGCTTCGCCTGCCAATATTGCGGCCACCCGCGCGACCTGACCTTCGACCATGTCGTGCCGCGCGCGCAGGGCGGACGGACGACGTGGGAGAACGTGGTCACCGCCTGCGCGCCGTGCAATCTGAAGAAGGGCGGGCGCACCCCCCGCCAGGCCCGGATGCCGCTGCATCTGGAGCCGATCCGGCCGACCTCATGGCAGCTGCAGGAGCATGGGCGCAGCTTCCCGCCCAACTACCTCCACGACACCTGGCACGACTGGCTGTACTGGGACGTGGAGCTCGAAGCCTAGGCCGGGTTGGTCCGCACCAGGTGGTCGACGACCGCGATGTGCAGCGGCGCTTCGAACTGGAAGCCGCAGCGCATGCCGTCGTTCCAGGCGAGCCGGGCGGCACGCGGGGCCAAGCCGGGCAGCGAGACCAGGAACATCGTCCCGGACGCGCTCATGGTGGCGATCTCCAGCCGGCAACCCAGCGTCGACAGCTCGATCAGGATCGCGGGTCGCTTGTCCAGGTCGGGCGTGCGCACCGTGACGGGCAGGCGGAGCGCCCAGCGCGGTTCGCGGCGGTCGTCCAGATCTTCGTGACGCAAGGCCGACATGACGCTCTCCCGGGGATCAACGCCTGACGCTAGCCCGAGAACCTTGCCGAAAGGTGAAGATGACAGGCCCGCTCAGGCCAGCCGCGCGCCGATCCAGTCCAAGACCAACGTCTTGGCGCGGTCGCGCTCCAGGTCGTTCAGCAGCTCGTGCCGCCCGTCCGCGAAACGCTCCAGCCGCTTGTCCTCGGCGGGGACGGTGGCCATGAACCGCTCGCTCCCGCGCGGGTCGGTGAAGCTGTCGGCCGACCCGTGCAGCACCAGCACGGGCGCAGTCCAGCCGGCGTAGCGCCGCCAGCCATCCTCCGCCGCCGCCAGCGCGCTCGCGCCGGTCAAGGCGGGCAGCTTCCCGCGATAGACCTGCGGATCGGCGCGATACGCCTCGACCTCGGCGGCGATGCGCGAGATGCCGGCCGGATCGAGCGGCGGCCGGATCCCCGCGGCGGGCGCGACCCGCGCCAGCGCGCGGCCGACCAGCTTCAGGAGCGCGGGCGCCTCGATCAGCAGCGCCGGCGCGCTCAGCACCACCCCGGCGACCCCTGCTCCGTCCCGCGCCACGCTCGCCGCCGTGACCAGCCCGCCCAGCGAATGCCCCAGCAGGAACAGCGGCCCCGATCCGGCGAGCTTGCGGCGGGCGCGGAGGTGCAGATCGACCGCCTGGCTCACATCGACCACGCCGCGCCGCCCTGGCGAGCCGCCATGTCCGGGCAGGTCGAAGGCATGGACCGCCACGCCTGCCCCGGTCAGCGCGGGGATGAGCTGGCAATAATGCCCCACATACCGCCCGGCATATTCGCCGAAGCCATGGGCGAGCAGCACCGTCGCGCGCTGGGGCGTGGTGGCGTTCCAGCGGTAGCCCCGGACGGCCGAGTCGAAGTCCCATGCGGTCGCGATCATGCCGCCTGGACCCTAACGCCCACGCCTTCGCCGTCCAGCGCGACGGCGCGGCGGATCGTCTCGCCCAGCAGCCGGAACTCCGCCCCGCGCGCGTGCCCCGCGCGCCAGGCGAGCGCCACCGCGCGCTCGGCCGCCACGCCCTCGACCGGCCGGGCGCGCACGCGGGTGCCGTCGAGCATTCCGGCCCCCACCGCCATCTCCGGCAACAGGGTGAACCCCAACCCCGCATCGACCAGCCGCACCAGCGTATGGAGCGTCGAGGCGACCAGCGGCGCCTCCGCCTCCTCCCTGAGGTCGCAGGCGGCCAGCGCATGATCTCTCAGGCAATGCCCGTCCTCCAGCAGGAGCAGGCGCCGCGCGTCGAGTTCGTCCAGGCTCAGCGCCTGGTCCGCTCCGCCGGCGGCGCTCGCCAGCAGGAGGCGGTCGGTCAGGACCGTCACCGTCTCCACTGCACCGCACTCGACCGGCAGCGCGAGCAGCACGCAGTCGAGGCTGCCGCGCGCCAGCGCGTCGCACGCCTGTCCCGTCAGCATCTCCCGCACCGTCAGCTCCAGCCGCGGCCAAGCGCTCGCGACCGCCGGCAGCATGGCCGGCAGCAGGAAGGGCGCGACCGTCGGGATCGCGGCCAGCCTCAGCCCACCGACGAGCGGCTCGCGCTGGCCCTGCGCCACCGCGGTCAGGTCCTCCGCCGCGCGCACCAGCCCGCGCGCGCGCGCCGCCACCTCCTCGCCGACCGGCGTGAACCGCACCGAGCGCTTGGTGCGCTCCACCAGCGTCGCGCCCAGCAGCCGCTCCAACTCCGCGATGCCCACCGACAGCGTCGATTGGGTCACGAAACACGCCGCCGCCGCGCGGCCGAAATGGCCGTGCTCGTGCAAAGCGAGCAGGTAGGAGAGCTGGCGAAGAGACGGCAAAGCAGTCATCGAATGATCCGATTACAGAAATAGGCTTAACTTGTTGGACCGATTTGTGGTGGAGGTCCATGGCCCTCGCAATCCCTTCCGCACAGGAGAGCCCGCCATGGACGCCATCACCTCCGGTTGCCCCTTCGGCCAGCCTAAAGACGCCTCGCCCCGCAGCCTGCTGGGCCGCACCAACAAGGATTGGTGGCCCGAGGCGCTGCCCGTCGACATGCTCCACCAGCATGGCGTCTCGCCCGACCCGATGGGCGCGGACTTCGACTATGCCGAGGCGTTCAAGAAGCTCGATTACCACGCGCTGAAGGCCGACCTCCTCGCGCTGATGACCGACAGCAAGGAATGGTGGCCTGCGGACTACGGCCACTACGGGCCGTTCATGATCCGCATGGCCTGGCATGCGGCAGGCACCTATCGCGTCACCGACGGCCGCGGCGGCGCGTCGTCGGGGCAGCAGCGCTTCGAGCCGCTCAACTCCTGGCCCGACAACGGCAATCTCGACAAAGCCCGTCGCCTGCTGTGGCCGATCAAGCAGAAGTACGGCAAGCACATCAGCTGGGCCGACCTCTTCATCCTCGCCGGAAACGTCGCGATCGAGAGCATGGGCGGGCCGACGTTCGGTTTCGGCGGCGGCCGCAAGGACGTCTATCAATCCGAAGGCGATACCTTCTGGGGCGCCGAGGAGCTCTGGGTGAACCAGGGCGTCAAGACCCGCATCGTTCCCGAGGAGGACGTGCACGAGCTGGAGGGGCCGCTCGCCGCGATCCAGATGGGCCTCATCTACGTCAATCCGGAAGGGCCCGGCGGCAACCCCGACCCGCTGCAGTCGGCGCGCGACATGCGGGCGACCTTCAGCCGCATGGCGATGAACTCGGAAGAGACGGTCGCGCTGACCGCCGGCGGGCACGCCTTCGGCAAGGCGCACGGCGCCAAGCCCGGCGAGACCTTCGGCAAGGACCCGGCGTCGGAGGCGATCCATATGCAGGGCCTGGGCTGGCTGACGGACAGCGAAGAAATCGGCAAGGGCCACATCACGACGAGCGGCATCGAGGGGTCTTGGTCGAACAACCCGACCAAGTGGAGCGGCGACTATTTCCGGCTGCTCTTCAAGTACGACTATGAGCTGACCGAGAGCCCGGCAGGCGCGAAGATGTGGACGCCGGTCAACCCCGATCCCGAGGATCTCGCACCCGACGCGCGCGATCCGTCGAAGCGCGTGCCGACCATCATGACGACCGCCGACATGGCGCTCAAGATGGATCCGGAGTTCCGCGAGATCTCCGAGCGGTTCCACCGCGACCAGGCGGCGCTCGACGACGCGTTCGCACGCGCCTGGTTCAAGCTGACCCACCGCGACATGGGGCCCAAGGTCCGGCTGCTCGGGCCGGAGGTGCCGGAGGAGGAGCTGATCTGGCAGGACCCGGTCCCCGCCGGCACGCCGATCTCCGCCGCAGACGTGGCTGCGTTCAAGGAAAAGGTGCTGGCGAGCGGCCTGACCGTCAGCCAGCTGGTCAAGACCGCCTGGGCGTCCGCCTCGACCTATCGCAAGTCCGACCATCGCGGCGGCGCGAACGGCGCGCGCATCGCGCTCGCGCCCCAGAAGGACTGGCCGGTCAACGAGCCGGAGCAGCTCGCGGTCGTGCTCGCCAAGCTGAACGAGCTGCGTGGGGCCATTAGTCTCGCCGACGCGATCGTGCTGGGCGGCGCGGCGGCGGTCGAGAAGGCGGCCAAGGACGCCGGCTTCGACGTGAAGGTGCCGGTCTCGACCGGGCGCGGCGACGCCACGCAGGAGCTGACCGACGAGGAAAGCTTCCGCTGGATGGAGCCGCAGGCCGACGGCTTCCGCAACTGGCTCAAGACGCGCCAGTCGGTGAAGACGGAGGAGCTGCTGCTAGACAGGGCCTCGCTGCTCGGCCTGTCCGCGCCCGAGATGACCGTGCTGCTCGGCGGCCTCCGGGTGCTCGGCGCGAACCATGGCGACAAGCCGGAAGGCGTGCTGACCAACCGCAAGGGGCAGCTGACCAACGACTTCTTCGTGAACCTGCTCGACAACGACACCTTCTGGAATCTGGTCGACACGGCGAGCGATGAGGAGTTCATCGGCTACACCCGCGGCGGGCGGACCGAGAAGTGGCGGGCCACGCGCACCGACCTGATCTTCGGCTCCAACTCGCAGCTCCGCGCCACCGCCGAGGTCTATGCCGAACGCGGGCACGAGGAGAAGTTCGTTCGCGACTTCGTAAAAGCCTGGACCAAGGTGATGGAGGCCGACCGCTTCGACCTCCGGCACGGCGACTTCCTCGCGGGCGACTCCGGGCGCGTGGGCGTCTGACCCTCCTGACCGGTTCCCTGCGACCCGCCGCGGCCTCGCGCCGCGGCGGGTTTGTCTTGGCGGGAGCACTCGCCAGCCTTCACGCACCCGCGGCGGCCCAGGGCGCGGATCACGACCCGCAGGTCTGGAGCTCGATCACCGCGACGCGCACGCTGGCCGGCCCGCTCGACCTCACCCTGGAGGCGCATAGCCGCTATACGGATGGCCCGTCGCGGGTGGGGCAGCTCTTGCTGCGTCCCAGCCTCACCTACCGGCTGCCGCGCGGCTGGTCGGCCTCGGGCGGCTATGTCTATGTCCGCACCCGCTTCGCCGGCATCGAGGCGAACGACGAACACCGGCTCTGGTATCAGGTCGCCTACACCTTTGCCCGCGACCATGCGGGCGGACTGCTGCTGAGCGGCCGCACTCGGTTGGAGCAGCGGTTCCGCCCCGACGCGGACGGCGTCGGCTGGCGACTGCGCCAGCAGCTCCGCGCGCAGCTCCCGCTGCCGGGAGCAGGACCGGCGCGCGCGTTGGTGTGGAACGAGACCTTTGTGGGCCTGAACACGACCGCCTGGGACCAGCACCCTGGCACGGATCAGGTGCGCACCTTCATCGGCGTCGTCCTGCCGGCCGCAAAGGGGATCACCGTCGAACCCGGCTACATGAGCCAGACGATCTTCCGCCTCGGGCCCGACCGGGTGAACCACGTGCTCGCGGCCAACATCTTCGCGCGCTTCTGAACGGGCTCAGCGCCGTTCGGGCGTGAAGCTGAGCTGGGCGAAGCGCCAGGCCTGGTCCGGATCCCCCGGCCATAACGAGGCTCGGTCCGGCGCTTCGGCGGGGAGCGGGCCGATCACCTCGGCCCGGATCAGCCGCCCCGTTTCGCGCAGCCGCACTCGCGCGCCGGGGAAGCGCCGGTCGAGCTCGCGGTGGAGCGCGTTGGCTTCGTCGGACAGCTCGGCGTCATCCAGCTTGCGCGGCGCGCCGTCCACCAGCTCGGCGGTCGCCGCGCGGAGCGAATTGGCGCCGTCGTGGAGGATGTCGACCGAGATGATCGCGGCCGCCAGCGCATCCGCCCACCACCAGCCCATGCCCAGCCCGATCACCCCGCCCATGCCGGCCAGGCCGGTCATCCAGTCCGCCTTGCTCATCAGCGCGTTGGTGTGGAGCAGCTTGTCGTTGAGCATGCGTGCGAGCGGCAGCAGTTTGCGCCCGATGATGAGCGGCGGGATCGCGGCATAGGCCTGCGCCGCCACCATGAGCCAGCCGAGCCACACATCGCGCCCGAGCACCCGGACCGAGCCGACCGTCGCATGCTCCTGCGCCAGCAGCGTACGTCCCGCTTCGAGCAGCAGCAGCCCGCCAACCGTGAACAGCGCCGCCGCCGATACGAAGAAGCCGAGCCCGTTGACCCGCCCGAACCCGAACGGGAAGGCGGCAGACGGCGCCCGCCGCTCCAGCCGCGCCCCGATCAGGAACGCGATCGGCGGCACGAAGGCGAGCAGATCCTCGACCCACGCCGTCTTCATCGCCTGGCTGCCGCCCATCGCCAGGCCCATCACGACGACGATGCTCGCTACCCAACCGATCTGCCACCAGTTCAGCCGGACGGCGCGCTCGAACGCCTCGCGCTGGACCGGCGGCAGCGCATCGATCGCGGCGTCCGTCATGAGCCGAGATCGCGGCTGGCGCGCTCGACCAGCGAGGTCCAGCGGTTCTCGCCGTTGCGGAGCATGGCGCGCAGCCGCAGCTCGCCACGCTCCGCCAGCGCCGGCGCAGGGGCGACCCGCTTCGCCCAGGGCGTCTTCGCGTCGAACCAGGCGAGCGCTAGGTCCAGCTCGCCGCGCTCCAGCGCCTGCAGCAGCGGCTCCGCCTCTCCCCGTGTCACATGCGCCCGCGCACCCGTGGCCCGCTCCAGTGAGGTGACGAGCGCCTGGGCTTCGCTCGCGCGCGCCGCGATACCGGTCACGCCCACCCGGATCACCCGAGTCCTGGCGACCTGCTCGGACGTGCCCTCGATATCGCGCGGCAGGTCCCCACAGCCGGTCAGCGCGGCGAGCGGCAGCAGCAGCCGGGCCCATCGTTCCATGCCCGTGACAACCTATGATATCGCGCTCGGGTTGCACGCCGTCCCGTTCCGCCGCGCCGCGTTCCCGGCTAGGATGGGGCCATGCTGACCATCCGCCCGCTGAACGACCGTTTCGCCGTCGCGCCCCAGATCGCGCCCGAGGACCTGCCCGCCGTCAGGGCTGCGGGCTATGTCGCGGTGGTCAACAACCGGCCGGACGAGGAGGAAGCGGGGCAGCCGTCCGGCGACGCGGTCCGCTCCGCGGCGGAGGCGGCCGGGCTCGCCTACACCGCCATCCCCGTGACGCATGCCGGCTTCAGCCACCCGCAATTGGACGCGATGGCGGCCGCGCTCGCGGCGGCGGACGGGCCGGTGCTCGCCTTCTGCCGCTCGGGCACGCGCTCGGCCCATCTCTGGGCGCTCGCCGCCGCCAAGTCGGGCCGCGCACCGCATGTCCTCGTCACCCAAGCGGAGGCGGCCGGCTACGACCTCAGCGGCATCCGGCCCACCCTAGACGCGCTCGCAACGGGGGACTGACGAGGTGTGCCGGTTTAGGACACCTCTGGCCGTCACGCTCGACGTTAGTTCGATACAGGCGGACAACGAAACGGCGGGAGTGCTGTAGCCCCCGCCGGGACGAAAAGGGGGCGATGATGCGCAATATGAGCAGGGCGGCTGCGGCCATTTTTGCGGCGACCTTGGCAGGCACGGCGAATGCCGCGATTTCGGTATTTACGACGCAGGCCGGGTTCAACGGTGCGACCACCGCGGCTCAGACAGACACCTTCAACGACTTGAGCCAGCAGCTCTATACGTCCCCGCTGGCCCGCACGGTGGGCAGCTACGGATACCAGGTCACGGCGGCCAACGGCCTGTTCCCGGGCAGCAATGCCGGAAACGTCTTCATGTCGACGAACACCGCGACCGACATCATGGGCTTTTCGGGGTTCACGGGTGGCGTATCCGCGATTGGCGGCTTCTTCTTCGCCTCGAACATCAGCGGCGCTCCGACCTCGGCATCGAGCATCACGCTCACCGTGACGGACAACATGGGGAGCATCGTCGAGGTTGTCCTGAACCCGACGACAACCAGCTTCCGCGGCTTCACCTCGACTGGCACGATCACGTCGCTTTCCGTAGCGCCGACCCAGCCGATCGGGGGTTTCGTCTGGCCGTCCGTCGATGACCTAACGCTGGCGCAGGCGACGGCGGCGGTACCTGAGCCGGCGACCTGGGCGATGATGATCGCGGGCTTCGGCCTGGTCGGCGGCACGATGCGCCGCCGCTCGACCAAGGTGGCCTTCGCCTGATCGTTCGCCGCCCGGTCGCGTCGCGCCGGGCGACAGAACGCCCTTGAATCGCGTTCGTCCGCAGGGCAGGCGCGCGCGATCATGGATCGCGTTACCTTCCCGTTCATCAACACCTCCGCCGCCCGGAACCGCCGCTGATGGCGCTCCAGCTCGGCGGTTCGCTCCTCGCCATCCTGGTGCTCGCCGCGCTCGCCTGGGCGCTGAAGCTCGGGCGTGAGGGGACGCTCAAGGATCCGGAGGAGGCGGCTGCCGCCGCGGAGGCCGCGCTCGCCGGCTTTGTCGCCCGCGACGTGGTCCTCGGCGCGGACGGCGCGGGCGCGCTGGCGGTCGGCGAGGACGGCCGCCTCGCGGCGATCAAGCGCCACGGCGCGCGTCCAGCGGTGCGCGAGGTGAAGTGGGCGGCGGTGCGCCCCACCCCGCAGGGCGCGGTTGTGGAGACCGGCGAACGCCTGTTCGGCCCCGTCCGCCTCGCCGGCGTCGACGCGATCGACCTCCGCCGGCTGGCAGGGTAGCTGACACTGGTGTAAGTGGGCAGGCTTGGACGCGCTGCCGAACCCCGTCGACTATGCCGTACCCGGCTTCGTGCTGCTGGTGCTGGCCGAAATGCTGGTCGCCCGCGCGCGCGACCGTTCGCGCTATTGCCCCCGCGACACGCTGACCAGCCTGGCGCTGGGCCTCGGCAGCACGGTGGCGGGCATTCTCACCGGCGGCCTGTTCCTTGCCGTCGCGCTTTGGGTCTACCAATTCCGGCTGTTCGAGATCGGCTACACTTGGTGGGCGTTCGCGCTCGCCTTCGTGCTCGACGACCTCGCCTATTACTGGGTCCATCGCGCCGGCCATCGGGTGCGCTGGGCCTGGGCGGCGCATGTCGTCCACCACAGCTCGCAGCACTACAATCTGTCGACCGCGCTCCGGCAGACCTGGACCGGCTTCTTCGGCCTGACCTTCCTCATCAAGCTGCCGCTCTTCCTAATCGGCTTCCCACCCGCGATGGTGGCGTTCGTGGGCGGGCTGAACCTCGTCTACCAATTCTGGATCCACACGGAGGCGATCGGGCGAATGCCGCGCTGGTTCGAGGCGGTGATGAACACCCCCTCTCACCACCGCGTCCACCACGCCACCAACGCGCGCTATCTCGACCGCAATTACGCGGGGGTGTTCATCGTGTGGGACAAGCTGTTCGGCACCTTCGAGCCAGAGCGCGACGAGGAGCCGCCGCGCTATGGCCTGGTGAAGGACATCGGCACCTTCAACCTTTTCTGGTCGGCCTTCCACGAATGGGTCGGCATTGGCCGTGACGTCTGGCGGGCGCCCTGGGGGCACAAGCTCGACTATATGTGGCGTCCGCCCGGCTGGAGCCACGACGGCAGCCGCGAGACGAGCGAGAGCATCCGGGCGAAGTGGCGGGAACGGGAGCGGCGCGGAGCCGTGCTGCCGGCCGAGTAGGCTTCGCGAAAAGAAGGCCCCGACATCGCTGCCGGGGCCAGGTCGTCCGCAGGAGGAACCTCGTCTGGGCGGCGGGGAGAGGAGTCCGCCGCCCAAGCTCGTCAATAATTGTACGCCCGCTCGCCATGCTCGTTGAGATCGAGCCCTTCCGCCTCGACGTCCGCCGACGGCCGCAGGCCCAAGGTGGCGTTGAGCAGGAAGAACAGCACCGCGGACACGCCGCCGGAGAGCGCCAGCGTCACCAGCACCGCCTTGGTCTGCGTCACCAGCTGCGTGGCCATATCGTACGCGCCCGGCACCGCCGGGAACTTCGTATAGTCGAACCAGCCCTGCCCCCCGAGTGCGGGATCAGCGACGATCGCCGTTCCGATCGCGCCCAGGATGCCGCCCACGCAGTGGATGCCGAACACATCCAGCGTGTCGTCATAGCCGAGCCGGTTCTTGACCGTCGTCACGAACCAGAAGCACAGGGCGGAGGCCGCGAAGCCGAGCAGGATGGACGTCATCGGCGCGCCGAAGCCCGACGCCGGCGTGATCGCGACCAGCCCGGCCACCGCGCCGGAGACCGCGCCCAGCAACGACGGCTTGCCGTGCACCATCTGCTCGATCACCGCCCAGGCGACCGCCGCGGCGGCGGTGGCGACGAACGTGTTGATGAAGGCCACCGCCGTCACACCGTTCGCCTCCAGGTTCGATCCCGCGTTGAAGCCGAACCAGCCCACCCAGAGGAGCGAAGCGCCGATCATCGTCATTGTCAGCGAGTGCGGCGGCATCGGCTCCGCCTTGTAACCCCGCCGCTTGCCGATGATCACGCAGCCGACCAGCCCGGCGATGCCCGCAGTGATGTGGACCACCGTCCCGCCCGCGAAATCCAGCGCGCCCCAGCCGTAGAGCAGGCCCGTGTCCGTTGGCGTGTCGGGCAGGAAGTCGGGGCCGGCCCAGTACCAGACCATGTGCGCCACCGGGAAATAGACCAGCGTCAGCCACGCGACCACGAACAGCATCAACGGCGTGAACTTCACCCGCTCCGCGAACGCCCCGACGATCAATGCCGGCGTGATGCAGGCGAAGGTCATCTGGAAGCAGATGAACGCGTACTCAGGAATATAGACGTTGTTGGAGAAGGTGGCGGCGTAGGTCGAACCGCTCACGCCCGATAGAAAAGCCTTGGACAGCCCGCCGATGAAGCTGTTCCCGCTCGTGAACGCCAGGCTGTACCCATAGGTCACCCAGACCAGGCTCGCGACCGAGACGATCATGAACACCTGCATGAGCACGCTCAGCATGTTCTTGGTCCGGACCAGACCCCCATAGAACAGCGCGAGCCCCGGCACCGACATCATCAGAACCAGCGCCGACGACACCAGCATCCAGGCGGTGTCGCCCTTGTTCGACATCGTCGCCATCGCCGCCGCGTCGGGCGCACGGACCGGCCCGCCCGTCTGGGCGAGCACGGGTGCGGCGCACAGCAGCACGGCGAGAGCCGCCGCGGTCCTCGTGATTGTGCTTCGGTTCATGCCTGTCCCCCTCACAGCGCAGCCGTATCGGTCTCTCCCGTGCGGATGCGCACGGCGTGACCCACATCGAGTACGAAGATCTTGCCGTCGCCGATCGCGCCGGTGTTCGCCGCATGGCCGATCGCTTCCACGACCCGGTCGGCGAGATCGTCGTCGCAGACGATCTCCAGCTTCACCTTGGGCACCATGTTGGTGGCGTACTCAGCGCCGCGGTAGATCTCGGTCTGGCCCTTCTGCCGGCCGAAGCCCTTGACCTCGCTCACGGTCATGCCCGCGACGCCGAGGCCGATCAGCGCCTCGCGCACCTCTTCGAGCTTGAACGGTTTGATGACCGCGATGACCAGCTTCATGCCCGCCCCCTCTTGCCGGAGACGACCTCGCAACCAGCGTGCCAAACGCGCGCAGCAGAGGCGCCGTGCTGCAATGCAGCACGGGCCGATCATTTCGTAAGCAGAACGGGGTCGACCTGCCTAATCGCGGGGCAGGCGGGTCGCCTACCCCCAGACGCTGACCCGCTCGCTCGGCGGCAGGTACATCGCGTCGCCGGGCTTGACCTCGAAAGCGTCGTACCAAGGACCGAAGTTCCGGACGATGCCGTTCACCCGGTACTTGTCGGGCGAGTGCGGGTCGGACAGCAGCTGCTCGCGCACCGCATCCTCGCGGCGCTTGCCCTGCCAGGCATGGGCATAGGCGAGGAAGAAGCGCTGGTCGCCCGTCATGCCGTTCAGCACCGGCGGTTCGCCATTGCGCGCGACATAGCGGCGATAGGCGGTGTACGCCGTCTCCAGCCCGCCCAGGTCGGCCAGGTTCTCGCCCAGCGTCAGCCGGCCCTTGATCTTGACGCCCGGGATCGGCTCGTACTGGTCGAACTGCCTCGCCAGCCGGTCCGCCTGGACGTTGTACTTGGCCGCGGTGCCCTTGCTCCACCAGTCGCGCAGGCGGCCCTTCTCGTCATATTGCCGGCCCTGGTCGTCGAAGCCGTGGCCGAGCTCATGCCCGATCGTCGTCGCGCCGGTCTCCGCATAGTTGACCGCCGGGTCGGCGTTCGCGTCGAAGAAGGGCGGCTGCAGGATCGCCGCCGGCAGCACGATCTGGTTCAGCGTCGGATCGTAATACGCGTTCACCGTCTGCGGCGTCATGTACCACAGCCCGCGATCAACGGGCTTGGGGAAGCGCTCGAGCTGGAGCCGCCACTGGAATTCCTCCGCGGCGATGTTGTTGGCGAGCGGATCGGTCCGGCTGACCGTCAGCGTCGAATAGTCGATCCACTTCTTCGGATGGCCGACCTTCGGGTCGAAGGTGGCGAGCTTGGCAAGGGCGGCCCGGCGCGTCGCAGCGTCCATCCAGGCCGCGGCCTCGATCTTGTCCTTGTACGCGGCGCGCATATCGGAGACGAGCTCGTCCGCCTTGGCCTGGGTGGCGGGCGACCAGTGGCGCTGGACATAGATCGCGCCCACCGCCTCGCCCAGCGCGCCGTCGATGATCGCCATGCCACGCTTCCACCGCGCCCGCTGCTCGGGAACGCCGCGCAGCGTCTTGGAGTAGAAGTCGAAATTGGCCTGGTCGAAGGCCTTGGGCAGGAACGGCGCGGCGTTCGAGATGAAGCGGGCCGTCATCCACTCCTTCCAGGTCGACAGCGGCACGTCCGCCAGCCGCTTGCCCGCCGCGGCGACGGCGGTCGTCTCCGCCACGTCGACGGTCCGCGCGGAGGCGAGCCCGATCGCGGCGAGCGTCCGGTCCCAATCGAATTCGGGCGCGAGCTTCATCAGCTGCGCGCGCGTCATCGGATTGTGGGTCGCGACGGGATCGCGGCGGCGCTCCGGCGTCCACTGGTCCTGCGCCAGCCGGGTCTCGAGCGCGATGATGCGGTCCGCCTTCGCCGCCGCGTCGGGCACGCCGGCCAGCGTCTGGATACGGATCAGGTAGTCGCGATAGGCCCGGCGGACCTGATCGTACTTCTCGCCCGTCAGCAGGTAATAGTCGCGCGTGGGCAGCCCCAGTCGGGCCTGCCCCGCCGTCGCGGTGTAGCGGGTCGGATCGTCCTGGTCGGTGCCGATACCGAGATAGACCGGCGACGGGTAGCTGGGCCGCATCATCAGCTGGACGAGCTCGGGCCGCGTTCGGACCGCGTCGATGCGGGCGAGCCAAGGCTTGAGCGGGGCGGTCCCGCGCGCCTCGATGCCGGCTTCGTCCATCCAGGCGGCATAGGCGTCGCCGACCTTGCGCGCGGTCGCGTCGGCCGGCTTGGCGGCGGCTTCCTCCACGATCCGGCGCACCTGCTCCAGGATTTCGTCGGGTAGGTCGTAATTGTAGCCTGCGCCCACCTTGTCGGCCGGGATCGGATGATCGCGCAGCCAACGCCCGAGCGCATAGGCGTAGAAGTCGTCGCCCGGCTTCACGCTCGCGTCCATGTGCTGCAGCTCCAGCCCCCAGGGCTGATAGCGCGGCGCGCCGCTCTGCGCGGTCAGCGCGGCGGGAAGGACGGCGATGGCGAGGGCAAGCAGGACGGGACGACGCATGGGGAACTCCGACAGACTGCGGGTCTATAGCGCGACCGAAGCGTCGCGAAACCGACATTGACGCGCCCGGCTCCGTCTCGCACCTTGGACCCGTCCGCCGGCGAAAGGGGAGTAAGGCCGATGTGGAAGGGTGCGTCGTCATTGGCTCTGATCGCGGCGGTGACGTCGCCCGCCGAACGGGTGGTCACGCCCGGTGAAACGGTGGCGGTGACGATCAACGGCTTACCGGCGCGCTTGGCGATCGACCCCGCCGGCTTCGGGCTGCCGATCGTCACGCAGGCATTCGCGGAGCAGGCGAAACTGTCCTGTTCCGGCCTGCTCTGCTTCACCATCGTGACGCTGATCGGCCGCGAGCGGCTGGAAGGGCGCACGGGCGTCGCGAAGTTCGGGTGGGGCGAGGCCGCGCCGGACAAAAGGCGCGTCGGCTGGTTCGACCGTACGTTCCCGACGCCGGTCGAAGGGTTGATCGGCCCCGCCGGGCTGCCCGAACCCGTGGTCCGCTTCACGCTCGGCCCGAGCCGGCCGGGGGAGCGCACGGTTGCGATGCCCGTGGAGGGCAACGGCCTCTTGTTCGGTCACTGGCAGTCGACGCGCGGCGTTCTGAAGGTCGGCGGCGAGGACATCTCCGTCCGCTTCGACGTGCATGGCCGCCGCTCCCTCGCGACGGCCGGAGCCGCGGTTACGATCGCGAACGCGCACGGCGGGGTGATGACGGACGAGCGCGACCGGCAGGTGATCCTTTATGGTGTCGAGCGGCCGATCCGGGTGATGACGCTCGCCCGCCCCCTGACGGTCGGGCCCTTTTCGCTCACCAGCCTGGGCGTGCGCGTGACGGACGGCTCGGGCGCGAACACGATCCGCGAGGCGGACGCCGACCCGTCGGAAGTGGTCGTCAACGCCAAGGGCAAGAAGTCGGCGCGGATTCTGTCGATCGGCCGCGACCAGCTCGACCGCTGCTCGTCCATCGTCTTCGACAAGCCCGCCAAGCAGATCCGTCTGACCTGCGGCTGAGACCAGGCCGTGACTGGTCGCAGCATGGGCCGCTCGGCAGCAAGCAAGGGAAGGGCCGATGCCGGAAGGCAAGGTGCGCCGTTGGGCCGGATCGGGTGCGCGTTGGTCCTGCTCGGCGCCGCCCCGCCTCCGGCTGAGCGTGTGGTCACGCCGGGAGACACCGTTGCCGTGACGGTCAACGGCGTGCCTGCCCGGCTGTCCATCGATCCCGACGCGAGCGGCATGCCGATGGTCGCGCAAAGCTTCGCGACACGCGCCCGGCTTTCCTGTGCGCCGCCTTGCCTCGGCAGGTTCTGCGAACCGCCATGCTGGGTCCTGGGACTGCAGCTCGGGCGCGAGCGCATTTTCGGCAGGGCGGCGGTGGCGCGCTTCGGCTGGAACGGCGCCGCGTCGATGCCGCGCCGGGTGTCATGGTATGGGCGAGATTGGGGCGACGGCCTCGACGGCGCAATCGGCCCGACGGGATTTCCCGAGCGGATCGTCCGTTTCTCGATCGGTCCGTCCCGACCCGGCGAGCGCACGGCGACTCTCCCGGTCTTTGAGAGGACCAACCTGCCTTGGTGGTCGCTGATCGTGCACGGCACGTTGAAAGTCGGCGGAAAGGACGTGCAGGTCCGTTTCGACCTGCGCAACCGTCGATCGCTTGCGACCGCCGGTGCCGCGGTGCTCATCGCGCGCGCGCATGGCGGGACGATGACCGGGGAGAGGGCGCGTCAGGTCGTGCTCCTCGGCGTGGAACGCCCGATTGCGATGATGCGTCTCGCCCGCCCGCTCGCGGTCGGGCCGCTGGCGCTGACCAACCTCGGCGTGCGCGTCACGGACGGCTCGGGCGCGAACACCATCCCGCAGGCGGACGCCGATCCGTCCGAGGTGGTCGTGACCGCGAGGGGAAAACAGACCCAACGCTTCCTGTCTATCGGCCGCGACGACCTCGCCCGCTGCTCGTCGCTGGTGTTCGACAAGGGTGCGCGACAGATCCGCCTGACCTGCGCCTAATCCAGATCAGCGAGAAAAAGCCGGCATTCGTGCCGCCCGCATAACGACTTGCGGCCGCTCCGCCCGTTGGGATCGCTCCCCACCGGAGTGCGCCCGATGTACTATCATGACAAGCGACTGCAGTACCCCGTTCGGGTCAGCGAGCCCGATCCCGCCTTCGCCCGCGCGCTGCAACAGGCGATCGGCGGCGTGGAAGGCGAGATCCGCGTCTGCATGCAATATTTCTTCCAGGCCTGGGGCAATCGCGCGCCCACGACCAAGTACCGCGACATGCTGCTCCATACCGCGACGGAGGAGATCGGGCATATCGAGATGCTGGCGCACGCGGTGGCGCTCAACCTGGAGCGCGCGCCGACGCACCTTCAGGAGGAGGGCGTCAAGGATAAGGTGGTCGGCGCGGTGATGGGCGGCGGCGAGAGCCCGCGCACCACGATCGAAGGGCTGATCCACAAGAACCTGCTCTCGTCCGGCATGGCGGCGATGCCGGTCGACTCCGACGGCGTGCCGTTCAACATGAGCAACATCTATGCGTCGGGGAACGTCGCCGCGGACATGACCTGCAACATCGCCGCCGAGGCGACCGGCCGCGTGCTCGCGGTGCGGCTCTACAATCTGGCGCATGACGAGGGCATGCGCGACATGTTGAGCTTCCTGATCGCGCGCGACTCCATGCACCAGAACCAGTGGATGGCGGTGCTGGAGGAGCTGGGCGGCGCATCGGGCGCCTTCCCGATCCCCAACAGCTTTCCGCAGGCCGAGGAGGAGCGCGAGTTCTCATACCGCTTCGTCGCGACCGCGGTGGACGGCTCCTATCCCGAAGGCCGCTGGACGGAGGGCGCGTCGATCGACGGCCACGGCCAGTTCGAGCTGTTCCAGCACAAGCCGATGGGCGAAGAGCCCGTCCTCGGCCCGGCCCCGCCGACCAGCGGGGCGCAGAAGGAGCAGATGGCGTAGACGGCGCGTCCTTCTCCCCTTGTGGGAGAAGGTGGCCCCGCGCAGCGGGGTCGGATGAGGGGAAGACCCCCTCACCCTTCCGGCCCTGCGGGCCTCCCTCCCTCTCCCACAAGGGGAGAGGGAGTACGCTCACTCCGCCGCCAGCGCCTCGTCCCGCTCCCGCGCCTGCCGCGCCCACATGCCGGCGTAGAGCCCGCCCCGGCGCAGCAGCTCGGCATGGCTGCCGCGCTCCGCCACCCGGCCGCCGTCCAGCACCACGATCTGGTCGGCATTCACCACCGTCGACAGCCGGTGCGCGATGACGATCGTCGTGCGGCCGCGCTCCACCTCGGCGAGCGTGTCCAGGATCGCCGCCTCGGTCCGCGTATCGAGCGCGCTGGTCGCCTCGTCCAGGATCAGGATCGGCGGGTCCTTGAGGAGCGTCCGAGCGATCGCGACCCGCTGCTTTTCGCCGCCCGACAGCTTCAGCCCGCGCTCGCCCACCCGCGTCTCGTACCCGTCGGGCTGGTCTTCGATGAACGCGGCGATCGACGCGCCCGCGGCCGCGCGCGCCACCTCCGCCGGGCCGGCGCCCTCTCGGCCATAGGCGATGTTGTAGCCGATCGTGTCGTTGAACAGCACCGTGTCCTGCGGCACGATCCCGATGCTCGCGCGCAAGGACGCCTGCGTCACTTCGCGCAGGTCCTGCCCGTCGATCGTGATCCGCCCGCCCGTGACGTCGTAGAAGCGGAACAGCAGGCGGGCGAGCGTGGACTTGCCCGCCCCGCTCGGCCCCACCACCGCGACCGTCTGCCCCGGCGCGATGTCGAGGTCGATGCCGCGCAGGATCTCCCGCCCCGGCTCGTAACCGAAGCGCACGCCCTCGAACCGCACCCGGCCCTCGGCCACCGCCAGCGGCTTGGCGTCCGGCGCATCGGTCACGCTCGCGCGCGTGTCGATCAGGTCGAACATCGCGCCCATGTCGACCGCGCCCTGCCGGATCGTCCGATACACCATGCCGAGGAGGTCCAGCGGCCGGAACAGCTGGGCGAGCAGCGTCGACACGAACACGACGTTGCCGGCGGTGAAGCGGCCCTCGGACCACCCCCACACGACATAGGCCATGCCCCCGCCGAGCATCAGGTTGGTGATCGCCGCCTGGCCGATGTTGAGCCAGGCGAGACTGTTCTCCGACCGCACGGCCGCGTTGGCATAGGCCGACATCGCGGCCTCGTAGCGCTGGGCTTCGCGCGCCTCCGCCCCGAAATATTTCACCGTCTCGAAGTTGAGGAGCGAATCGACCGCATGCGCGACGGCGCCGGTATCGAGGTCGTTCATCCGCACCCTGAGCGCGTTGCGCCAGTCGGTCACGACGCGCGTGAACCAGATATAGGCCGCGACCATCACCAGCGTCGCAGCGACCAGCGGCCAGCCGAACTTGGTCCAGAACAGCCCCAGCACCAGGACCAGCTCCAGCACCGTCGGCGCGATGTTGAACAGGAGGAAGTAGAGCATCGTGTCGATGCTCTTGGTCCCGCGCTCCACCACCTTGGTGACCGCGCCGGTGCGCCGCGACAGGTGGAAGTCGAGCCCCAGCCGATGGAGATGGGCGAAGACCTGCGCCGCCAGCCGCCGAGTCGCGTCCTGGCCGACGCGCTCGAACACCGCGTTGCGGAGGTTGTCGAACAGCGTCGTGCCGAACCGCGCCGCCGCATAGCCCAGCACCAGCGCGACGATCAGCGTGGTCGCGGACCGGTCGCCCGCGCCCATGCCGTCGACCGCGCCCTGCAGCGCGAACGGCGCGCCATAGACCTGCACCAGCTTGGAGACGAGCACGAGCCCGAGCGCGCCCACGATCCGCGCGCGCAGGGCGGGCTGATCGGCGGGCCAGAGATATGGGAGGAACCGCCGAAGCGTCGGCAGCAACGGCTGCTCGGAGGTCAGTTCGTTCGCGGACGGCGGCATGGACGTCCCATGTAGGGAATGGCGCGCCGTTGCCAAAGGAACGAATCGGGGGCGCGGGCCGTTCGGATTCGGTAGCAAGGAGCCGGCTATGGGCGCGTTCTTCTACGTGGTGGCCATCATGGGCTGTGGCGACGGCGGCGAGCAATGCCGCCAGGCGCGCCTCCTCCCCGCGCGCTACGCGACCGCCGCCCAGTGCCGCGCCGCGCTGCCGGCCAGGCTCGCCGAGAACACCGACGTTCCCTTCCCGGAGATCAGCGCCGACTGCCGCCCCCAAGGCATGCAGATGGCCCGCGCGGAGACCAAGCCGCGGGGCTGAGCCGCCTGGTTCTCCCGCGCAGGCGGGAGCTTAGAGCCAAGCAGCGTATCGCTAGCGGCTCTAGGCTCCCGCCTGCGCGGGAGCACGATCCCCTTACGACGGCAATCCCCCGCCCGCCGCGATCCAGCGCTCCACCTTGCGCTCCAGCACCGGCATCGGCAGCGCCCCCGTGTCCAGCACCACAGCGTGGAACGCCCGCGGATCGAACCGCGCGCCCAGCGCCTCGCGCGCCTTCGCCTTCAGCCGCAGGATGGTGAGCTGCCCCACCTTGTACGCCAGCGCCTGTCCCGGGTTGGCGATGTAGCGCTCGACCTCCGCCGTCATGTCGGTGCGGCTGCCCGGCGAGTTGTCGAGCATGTAGTCGATCGCCTTCTCGCGGCTCCAGCCATAGGCGTGGAGCCCCGTGTCGACGACGAGCCGCATCGCGCGCAGCATCTCGTCCGACAGGCCGCCCATGCGCTGATAGGGGTCGCTCTCCACCCCCAGCTCGCGCCACAGCGTCTCCGCATAGAGCGCCCAGCCCTCCACATAGGCGGTGTTGCCGCCGAATCGGATAAAGGCGGGCAGCCGCGCATTCTCCTGCGCCAGGCTCACCTGATAGTGGTGCCCCGGCACCGCCTCGTGCAGGTAGAGCGTCTCCATGCCCCACAAGTAGCGCGTCGGCAGGTCATAGGTGTTAAAGTAGAACACGCCCGGCCGGCTGCCGTCGGGTGTGCCCTCCTGGTACGACCCTGCGGCGTCGGTCTTCTCGCGGAACGCGGGCACGGGCCTCAGCTCTAACGCCGTCTTCGGCACGCCCGCGAACTGCTCGCGCACCCGCGCGTCCACCGTCCTCGCGATCGCCTCATAGCCGCGCTTGATCTGGTCCGCCGACCTGGGCTGGAACTTGGGGTCGCTGCGCAGATGGTCGAAGAACTGGTTCAGCGTGCCGTTGAACCCGACCCGCGCCTGCTGTGCGGCCATCTCGGCGCGGATGCGCGCGACCTCGGCCAGCCCCAGCTCATGCGCCGCCTTGGCCGTCATCGGCAGCGTGGTGTTCTCCTCGATCCGATAGGCGTAGAGCGCGGGCCCGCCCGGCATCTCCGACAGGCCGACGCTCGCGCGCGCCCGGGGCAGGTACTCCGCCTGCAGGAAATCGCGCATCCTCTTGTGCGCGGGCTGGATCACGTCGCGGACCTGCGCCGCATAGGCCGCCTTCAGCCGCGCCTGCTCGGCCGCCGGGATAGTCGCCGGAAAGCTCCTGACCGGACCATAGAAGGTCGAGCCCTCGACCCCCTCTTCCAGCAGATTGTCGAACTGTTCGATCATGTTGACGACGGTCAGCCGCGGCTGGACGATGCCGGCGCGCATTCCCTCGCGGAACCGCGCGATGATCCGGTCATAGACGGCGGCGTAGCCGGCGTTGCGCTTCAGGTTGTTCTCGTAATCCGCGACCGTCCTGAACGGCGCCGCGCCCTTGCCCGAAGCGACATCGGGGTAGCTGGTCTGGATACCGCTGAAATGGCTGATCGGCAGCGCGCGGCGGACCTTGAGGATGCCGGGCGCGAACGCCTTCAGCGACACCTCCAGGTCGTGACGGAACACGTCATAGGCGATCTGGTCGACCGAAGTCAGCTTGGCCCGGTCGATCCGCTTGAGCGCCGAGAGGTCGGCCAGGATGTTGCGCCGCTGCGTCTCCTCCAGCGCGTCGGTATAGTCGTCGCCGAACCGGTCCGCGTAGCGCAGGTCGCCGCGATAGAGCGCGCTCAACGGGTTGAGCTTCAGGTCGCGCTCGTCCGTGTCGTAGAACAACCGTTTGAGCGCCAGGTCCTCCGGCCCGTCGCCCGGCAGCGGCGTCGGCGGGGCCGCGACCTGCGCCGGCACCGACGCACCCGCGCCCAACATCAGCAACGCCAACAATGCCGCGACCCGCATATAATCTCCTTTGATGCCCGGCGCGTAGAGGCGCGGCACACCCGCCGCAACAGCCCCGTCCGTCATGCCGGCCTTGTCCCGGCATCCACGTAGCCAGAGGCCGGAACGCTTGTGGAAAGGTGGATGCCGGGACGAGCCCGGCATGACGAAGCAAGATGCTGTCCTACAGCCCGGACCTCTGCCATGCAGGGTCGATGCCCCCCTTTTCCGACCGCCTCGCGGCGCTCCGCGCCGAACTCGCCGCCCAGGGTCTGGACGGCTTCGTCGTGCCGCTCACCGACGAGCATATGAGCGAATATGTCGGCGCCTATGCCCAGCGCCTCGCCTGGCTGACCGGCTTCCAGGGCTCGGCCGGGACCGCGGTCGTGCTTGCGGACAAGGCCGCGATCTTCACCGACGGCCGCTACACGACCCAGGTCCGCGAGCAGGTCGACGGAGCCGATTGGGACTATGTCGGCGTGCCGGCGGACAGCGTCGCGGGCTGGCTCGCCCGCCATGCGCCCGGTGGCGCGCGGATCGGCTACGACCCGTGGCTCCATACCGCCGGCTGGGTGGCGGACACGAGCGCTAAGCTGGCCGAGGGTGGCGCAACGCTCATGGCGGTCGAGCGCAACCCGGTGGACGCGATCTGGACCGACCGCCCGGCGCCGTCGTCCGCCAAGCTGCAGGTCTATGACAATCCCGCCGCCGGACGCTCCTCGGCGGAGAAGCGCGCCGACATCGCCGACTGGCTCGCAGCCAACAAGGCCGATGCGGTGGTCCTGACCGCGCTCGACTCGATCGCCTGGGCGTTGAACGTGCGCGGCGCGGATGTTGCCCACACGCCCGTCGCGCTCGCCTATGCGATCGCGCATGCCGACGGCTCGCTCGACCTGTTCGTCGCGCCGGAGAAGCTCGACGACGCGGTGCGCCGCCACCTCGGCAATGCGGTGCGGGTGCACGAGAAGAACGCGTTTAGCGGCACCTTTGACACCTTCCGGGACAAGCGCGTCGCCGTCGACCCGGAACGCGCCGTGTTCGCGATCAGCGACGCCCTAATCCACGCCGGGGCGAAGGTGCTGCCGTTGCGCGACCCGGTCGTTTTGATGAAGGCGCTGAAGCACCCGGCCGAGGTCGCGGGTCACCGCGCCGCCTCCATCCGCGACGGCGCGGCGCTGACCCGCTTCCTGCGCTGGTGCGAGGAGACCCTGCCGCTCGGGCGGGAGACCGAACTCAGCGCCGCCGCCCGGCTGCTCGCCTTCCGCGAGGAGACCGGCCGGTTGGTCGACAGCTCGTTCGAGACCATCTCCGCCACCGGCCCGCACGGGGCTTTGCCGCACTACAAGGTGACCGATGCGACGGACGCGCCGATCCTGTCCGGTCAGGTCTACCTGATCGATTCCGGCGGACAATATCGCGACGGCACCACCGACGTGACCCGGGTCGTACCGGTCGGCGCCATGACCGCGCCGCTGGAAGCGGAAGTGCGCGACCGCTTCACCCGCGTGCTCAAGGGACACATCGCCATCGCGACCGCCGTCTTCCCCGACGGCACGATGGGCGCGCAGCTCGACAGCTTCGCGCGCCGGCCCTTGTGGGACGCGGGGCTCGATTTCGCCCACGGCGTCGGCCACGGCATCGGCGCCTTCCTGTCGGTGCATGAAGGGCCGCAGCGCATCGCCCAGCCCAACTACCCCGGCGGCGCCAGCCTGGAACCGCTGCGCGCCGGCATGATGCTCTCGAACGAGCCCGGCTACTACAAGGAAGGCGCGTACGGCATCCGCATCGAAAATCTGGTGCTGGTCGAGCCGCGCCAGATCGCCGGTGGCGATCAGGGCCGCGCCATGCTCGGCTTCGAGACGCTGACCTGGGCGCCCATCGAACGCCGCCTGATCGACGCCGCGATGCTCACCCCCGATGAGCGCGCCTGGGTCGACGCCTATCACGCCCAGGTGCTGGCGAAGCTCGGGCCGGAGCTGGACGCGGACGAGCGTGCGTGGCTCGAAGCGAAATGCGCGCCGCTCTGATCGGCGCGATGCTTGGCTACTCCGTTCGCCCTTAGCCTGTCGAGGGGCCGTTCTTCTCTTGGTCGTTCAGGGACGTTGCTTCGCCAAGCTCAGCACGAAAGGGCGAGGTCACCGCTTCGCGCGCCTGCGCCTTGCGCCGCTTCAGGTTCGCCCGAAGCTGCGCCGCCAACCGCGCCTCACGCTCCTCCCTGGACGTCATGCGCCGGTCGCTAGGCTCGCCCCAATCCCTTGACAAGCCGCCCTGCCTCCGCGCGCTTGACTTTGATCACCGCCTCCGCTCTAGGGCCGCGTCCGCCCGACTGGCGACATGCTGCCGTAGCTCAGTGGTAGAGCGCATCCTTGGTAAGGCTGAGGTCGTGA
>ERZ1066118.188-NODE-188-length-65393-cov-50.584055_pt1 | contig 65393 bp, 62 predicted proteins | sample MGYA00382765_ERZ1066118 | MGnify/ENA primary metagenome ERZ1066118 (study PRJEB33369, sample SAMEA5778348) | biofilm metagenome | biome: Industrial cooling water; feature: Water cooling tower basin; material: Biofilm | place: United Arab Emirates | collected...
AATTAAATATCCAAAATATTTCACTTTTTTTACAACTCATTTAGGATTGCTATATATCCGTTAACAATATCACACACTAAACCTTCTAATAGCTTATGAACCTCATCAAATTCCGCAGTAAATTCGCTCCTACTGAGAAGCCCCTCTAATATAACATCGGCATCAATCAGGACTGACATTTTTTCCATATTTCACGCCTTTAAATCCTTGCCTACAGATTTTTTCTGCTGTTTAACTTGATTATCCGTCTTAAGTAACTTTTGTAAATCCGAGAGCAATTGCTTTTTACTTCCATCACTCTTAACCTCGTCATCAGGAACATACGCAATTAAATCTTCTGGGTTACAAGAAAATATCTTGCACAATTTTACCACCCGCTCAATACACTCAACCCCACTTCGCCCTCTTTCCCAATTGGCTACAGTATTTTCTGTAATCTCCAACAACTGCGAAAGCTCAAGCTGGGTCAATCCTAACTGCTCTCTTAATTGAGCAATCTGCGATACAGCTTTCATCAACTTTATTTATCCTGTTTTTTACCTTAACAAAATCTATCCTAGCAGAATTTGCCTAAAACGTGTTAAACAAATCCCCATACCTAAAAGATTTCCCCTAAAATTATTGTGTATAACCTGCCATCCCTGAATACTACCACGTGGGTGAAGTCTCTAACTGATGCTGCACAATTACAGGTAGCCAAGAAGCACAGGGAAACGTATCTTCCAGTAACAATAATCGTTCGCGCGCTTTTTTCACAGATATATATAGAGAGTTACCACTTGTAAACTCAATCAGAAAACACTTCAAAAACTCTTGTGCTACCATATCTGGTATCAACTCGCGCATTACAATTACTTGTGAAATATTAAGTTTTTCTAGCTCCGAAGCAATACCCAGTCCATCACATGAATTAAATATTGCTAATTGCAACCGTTTTTGAATAGCAAATTGTAAAGCATCCTTCAAATCTCCAATACTCAGATTATCATTTTTATTAATCCAAATTTGTCCGACGGCGCCTATTGTTAGCGAATGTCCAGAATAAAATAAAAAATCCCAGCCAAGCTCATCGTGTAAATGGTGTATTAACTCAAGACGCGATGGTTCATTCAGTAAAACAATTTCGGCGCCGCTACAATATTTCATTAGCAGCAACTTATCTGCCTCAACGTTAATATTTGTACTATCACCAAGAACAATTAAAATTCTCGCCTTTTCTCCCTTAACTCTACTTCCCAACTCTGCATCTGGAACACTGAGCGCAACTTCCGCTCGCGAGAACTTTGTTAACGCATCCCATAAATGCCAAGGTAGTTTACGTAACTCCTGACAATTACTAGAAATAATAATCCGAATTTCTGATGAAGAATCTAACTTATTTAAACAGTTTGTAATTCGACTAAAATCATCTGACTTTAACCAAGCATTAAATAAGCAGCGTAAATCATTTGATTTATCATATAACTCCTGATTCAACGCAGCAATATTTACACTCTTACTCTTAGTAGCATGAATTCTGACTGAACCGCATCTACTCTGATAAGTACTACTCCATATTCGCTCAAAACCAATAATATAAGGGTTTGCTGGTAATTTTCCCGTCACCGAAACATGCGGAGCTTCACCCTGATAAGAGATATCTAACACGATTTGAAACCCACAAATCAAATCACCCAAAAACCTAATTACAACACACATAACCTTGTTCATAACATCACCATAATGCAGAAAAACTCTTACTAACATACTTTGGTTCATGCATACCACAAAATGACTAGTTCCAGAGAACTAGCTTTACTGTGTATATGATTTAACTATATTACCCTAAATTAATTTAGGGTCAAGCGTTTAGGCACAATTGTTTTTCTAAACTGGTTTAGGCAGTGGTTTATACTACCACAGCTAGAGAATGGTTCAAAACGCTTTGGAGTAGCGTATTTGGAATTACTATGTCCTTGGGCATGGTCAACAAAATCAGAATTGAAGCAAGTTCGGCGCTAGAAAGCGTAGTTGAAGAAGCCAAAGCCTACGTTCATTATCAAGGGTGGTAGGTGCGGACGAAACACGCTTCGCTCAAGGAAACGTAGATGGGTGCAATGAAAAGAAAAGTCAATAGGTATAGACCCAACAATAGCATATGGCAGTAATTGGATAGAAGAGAGAAGACTGCTCACCAAACACAACCAGGCGCCCGTAAAAAGTAGCAAATGCAATCGCGCCACCAGTCAGAAAAGCGGAAAGCCCAACTAAAAAAAGTGCTGATTTAGTATCCACACGTCCAAGTTTAGGGGCAATATTCGACAGTTTATTGTCTTCTAAACTTTTATCTTTTTTCACAAACCAACTCACTCCAGTCAATTACTCTAACTGAAGCCTGTTGTAACTTACAGGATGGCAATAAGGCAACAGAATTTACCAGTAAAATACTAGTTTTTCTTACAATTCCATATCACTTGATTGAGTAGGTACAAACTGATACTGCCTCTGCCGCGCGGATGCTATCTGAGAAGGACTATCATATTCAGTGGCTCTCGTTCCCATTCTCAATTCTTCGTATAAAGGAACGCCATCACCATCATTGTCCGAGAGAAGGATTCTATTTAATATATGAGCAGGCGCCACTTGCGCGAGACGGTTAACAATATTAGCTACAAACTCATTCGACGCTTCAGAACCACCCAGGTATCGTACTAAAGAATCAGCGTCTGCCTCACTCATGTTAGCTGGATTTTTTATACCAGCTTCCAAAATAAAATCGTCGTAAATAGCCTTCTCTGATTCAGTAAAACTTTCCTCGCGCGCTTGCTCAATTATTAGCTTAACCTGCTGTTGGTTTTTTATGGACTGCTGCATAAATAAATTTAAGTAGTAATACTAATCAGTATGTTAAAAAATTATCAAGAATGAATAAAATAGCAAGTGCAATAGTTAAATATTTAGTGAAGTTGATTGCTCGTGTTAAGTAAAATCACGACTTTGACTAATGCCTACTTATTAAAAAGATAAGTAGGTAATTTTTATGAATCGACCAGAGTGGTTACAACCTAATAAAAGCATCTATTCCAAACAGCACGGCTTAATTCAAATTAGTACAATTATTGGCGAAAACCTTTACTTTAGGAAGGGTAGCGTTAGCCAGATAATCTTTGATTGGGAGAAAGAAATCGAGCTAGGAAATCTTGCTCCAGCAGATGCATTATCTCACAAAAGCGTAGTATATCAGGAAATAGCTAATGAATTGGAAGGTAGAAATAAACTTGCTCATTGTGATATAATCACTGAAACAATAGCAAGCTACCAGCTAATACCAGAAAGTGTTCATGAAGCAGTAAGCCAAGCGCTTGTTCAATTAAGAATTAGCCAGTTATATTCTCACCAAGTTGAAGCGTGGGAAGCATACGAGCAAGGTAAAGATATTATCCTTGAAACTCCTACTTCTAGTGGTAAAAGTATATCCTTTCTGCTGCCAATTATCCATGAATGTATTAAGGGTAATTCATGCATTATATTCTTTAACCTTAAGGCACTAGCATTCGACCAAGAGGAGAAAATCAGGGAATTTGTCAATCTACTGCCTGAGTCAATTCGTCCTGCAATTCTCAATATCAATGGAGATACCCCACCGCAAGAACGAAAAAAGCTCTACACGCACAGACCATCAATTCTTTGTGTTACCCCCGATGTATGGCATCATGAACTTAACAACTACCAATTCGATAACTACTGCTTTATTGAGACTTTACGCAAAGTTTCTATCATCGTAGTTGATGAACTACACTTCTATAGTGGGATTTTTGGAAGCAATTTTGCGTTACTTAACCGACGCACTCAACTAATGGTAGAACAAGCTGGAGGTAATCTATCTCAACTTAGGTACATATACGCTTCAGCAACGATTAGCAATAGTCAAGAGATAGTCCGAAAAATATCTAATCGTCAGGACAATCTTACTATTATCAACCAAAGCGGCGCCCACAAAGCTCAAACAACCTTCATCAGTCTCAAACCCCAAAACAGCATCCTACATACAGCCGCTCAAATAGCAGCTATGCTTGTTACTAAAGATGTAGTAGGAATCTGCTTTTGTGATAGCCGAGAAATGGTTAAAGCACTAGCTCAAGCTATTCGCAAAATACTAGCAGAAGAACAATTGTCTCATCTCCAAAATACTATATCAGCGTTCTATGCCAACCTTAGAAATAGTCAAAGGAGGAAAATAATTGCGGATATAAAATCTGGCAGTATCAAATTTATCGTATCAACTTCTGCCCTCGAAGCTGGGTTAGACCTAGGATGTATCGATGCTGTTTTAATTTGTGGATATCCTGGTAGTATATTATCCTTTCGTCAAAGGGCTGGGCGCGCGGGTAGGAAAGATGAAGGACTAGTAGTATTTATACCTTCCAGAAAATCAATGCTAGACTCTTACTACTCTAACCACCCCGAACGATTGCTAACCGACGCACCAGAAATAATTAATTTCAATCTTAACTTTGAAAGTCTTCTTAGCAACCATATTTTAGCGTGCTGCAAGGAATCACGTCCAACAATCAGCCAAATAGCAAAGCATTTTAATCAACCAGGGGTGGAAATTATGAACCAACTACTTGCTGAACACAAGCTAGTATACAGCTTTAACAGCAAGCTAGCGTGCGCGCGCCATTTAGGGTATGTACACAGCAATATCAACATTAGAGGTAACAAAAACAACAATATTAGCTACATCAACACTGCTACAGGGGAGGAATTTGAAGCAAGCGCGCTCAATACAGCTTTGAGGGAAGTATACCCTGAAGCTATTTACACTGCTCAGGATTTTGATGGTAATCCTGCTTGGTACAAGTCATGCGAACTCAAACTTCAGGAAGGGCAAGCATTTCTTAAACCGATAGGACAAACGAACTTGTTCACCCGCCCTCAAGGTGAAATCAAATTCGAGGAAGTCAAGACTACTGGAGAAGGCAAATCGATTCAATTACCAAAGGGTGTAATTAAGCTAACTCCCAAAATGTGTAACATTTTTGAATCAGTACTAGGATACAAGTTATACAAGCTTGAATCAAGGTGGACTTGTCTAAATCGGGATTGCAGGAACCATAATCAATCACTAGCGAGCAAATTACAAGACTGTCCCATATGTAAAAGTCAATTAGCAGAAAGAGAAATTGTTCAGCTACTCGACGAAATTATGTACAAAGAAGCTTTAACTATTAGCTATTGTACTAGTTGCTTACAAGTTGATATAGACTTACAAGCAAGAGAATTTTTCAAATCGAGGATTAATAGAATTAGAACGGTAATCAAAAATCAAAAGTACATATCTAGACAGGAAAGAGAACTATTTGAATATAAAGAAACCGACATTTGTATTCACAGTTTAGCACACCAGCTAATCTTAGCATTACCGCTCGTTGAACATGGAGCAAGTAGTAAAGACATTGACTTTATACTTCATCAAGAACTAAAACAACCTAATTTAGCCGGATACTTCTTCGACACGGTTGAAGGTGGTACTGGAATGTGTGACACACTGTTTCAATATCTAGAAACAGCTATATCAAAAGCTAGATTTTTAGTTGAAACTTGCTCTTGTAAATATGGATGCTCAAACTGCACTGTCATGGTAAGATGTCCAGATGACAACAACGCTATCTCCAAGGAAGCTGGACTATCTATACTCCAAGATTTAACCCAGCAACAAAACATCAAAACGTTATAATATAACAGTTATACCCTCTGATTAACGAACTGTCATGCTGAGGAACGAAGCATCTTAAAAAGCCTAAATTTAATTAAGATTCTTCGCAAGCTCAGAATGACAATTCGCATTTTAGCAAAATTAGGATGCTCTCTCTAATTAGAGGATATAATTATTTGATGAAATTAACTAATCATAATATAAAAATCACAACATTAACTAACGCTAACTAAACCAAAGCTTATTTCGGAATGGTTAGTATGTACGTAGAATTAATTCCTGATAACGAACAATCACCTCAAAAATATCAGATTGTTCAGGCACCGACATATTTACTATTAGAAACAAATTACCAATTAGGTGATTATATTCCTGCATCAGATATTGACCTAATTGTAAATCATGCCGTAAATTTAGGGTATCAAGTCAAAATATGCCCAGTTCCTAAGCAAAATGTTCAGTATCTTCTACCAACTATCAGCAAAGAACTCCATGATTTGATGATTGATTACCCGTCAGATTTAAAGCTGCGGACTAACGGGATGGTTTTTGAGCAGCGCACGTATCTAATGGCAAAAGTATTTCATGAAGTCTGTCAAAACATTGAGTCAAACAAACTTCTTAAAGAAGCTGAGTATTGGCTAGTAAACTACGCGCGCGAAGTTATAAAAAAGGAATGTAACTACTTGCCAGATATACTGATTAAACTTGACCAGCCAACTGTAAGGTCAATGGCAATAGATGCTCTAATGGTTTGGCAACCCAACTGGGAAAAAGCTATCTCTCAACATGCAGGAACTAAGTTTAAAGCTGGTAATAATGAATTTGAAATTATTAGCCATTACCAAGACTATAGTAAAATAGGAAGGCAAGGAACAATGGTATTATGCAAAGTCACCCAAATAATGGATGAATACCCCGATTTTCCTATATTTCCTCTACACGAAAATTGTACGCTTGGGACTTATCAAGTCGAAAATGCTCTTAATCAAAGACTAGCTTAAACACAATTTATCTACCTCACAAGTAAAATTTATCAGCCATGAATGAAGAACAAATCAATCATATAATAACAGGAATTATGACATTCCATTGGAAGGCAGATTTTAATAAATTCTGCACAATATGCGGGTTTGACCCAAATTATACTTACTCGCAAGAAAAATGGCAACAGTGGCAACAATTAGTATCAGGCTTAAAGAGCTTTGACCAAGAAACACTTGCCAAACTAGTTGAAGCTGGTCATCACTTATCATCTACGTCATAAGAATAATACTACCAGTAATAATACTGGTAGTAATTTAATTTATCTTTTTAATTATTGGACTTAACAACGGATGGATACCACCGCAACTGCTGATAATGTATCATCGTTATGCTGACCAGTAGTAAGTGTATATTTACTATGCTTGGCGCCAATTGAAAAAGCGCTCTTAATTAGAGCGCCTATATTAGTTGATGCTAAAAAGATACGAGAGATTAAAGGGATTGAGATTACTTGACAGCGATAGCTTGTCCGGCGGTGCTAAAGATTTCTTGTAAGTTAGTTACAGAACCTGTGTAGCTACCACCAGGACCTGCGAAAGTTTGTTGACCAACTTGAAGTTGCTTCAGTGAGTAGCTATTTGACGCATCGGAAGCAAAACCGCCAACATCCCCTAATGTGATAGCCAAACCACCTGCTACTGTATCAAGTTCATCGTTAGATAGTTCAACTGCATTAATTTCGTTATTCATGACTTTATCCTTCAATATATTAGTTACGTTTGAGAAGCTGTGGAGTGCTTTCAATAAGTTCATAGTAGGGGTTTCAATAGCTTTGACACATCGTAAATTAGCTGGAATTAGTAGCTGTGCTTTATGTTGACTGGCATCTAGTACTAAAGTTGGAATGATGCCTTAAGCGTCACATTAGTACTTTAATATTTAAATACCTAAGTACTTACAGATTGTGTTTATATTGTGATGCTTCAACCAACTGCCCGAACTGCTAACAGATATATGATGTCGGTTTTATTCTTCCTGTTTAAGAATGTCATCAATTGTTAACTTGTCATCATTCGCAAGCTTCCTTACCCAGTCTCTCAATTTCATCAAAGTCGCAAAATCACTTTTGGTCAATGTTCCAGATTTTGCGGATGATAGAGTACGGCGGTCTATTTTTACACCTTGCATCAGCAACTCTTCATAAGCCGCATTTACTGATAAGCCATTAGGCCAGTAAGAACCAATGTCAACGTAAACCTTCAAAGTTCAACTCCTAACTATCTACGTTGATGTTCTCACATCTAAACCCTATTACGTTTCATATTATACGTATAACTATAACGTACAACGTTAAATTATTAACTTTTGTGTTTGACGTTATAGTTGCACGTCAAAGTATATAATAGATGGGTATTAGCGCCTATGTTCCAAGCGACTACAGAGAGTGTAAAAATCAAAACCCCTCGCTCAGACTTCCAATCAACGCGAGGGGCTAAGTACCTAAAAATAAAAAAGGTTGGTCTTATTATGAACGCATCTGCCCCAATTTTTCAAGCATTTGATTACTCTCAGTTTCCAAATCAAGATTTAATAGTCAAAGCTCAGAACACCTTCGGTAACTTAGTAGGTTTTGTACGTCAAGCTTTTGATGGGTTAATTGAGATAGGAAGCGCGCTCTCTAACTTTCAGGACGAATGTCTAAACACCAACAAAAACGGGAAGAAGGTTTTCTCGAAATGGTTGGACAGCTTCGGCGCACTGCGTTATGTAGCCAAGAGCGCAATGGATATGTACAACTGGTTCAAGGATTTAGACCCAAGAATACAGCAGTTAATCCGTGAGAACGTTCAAAACTGGAAGATATCAGCACTACGTGAACTTAGACACTTGACTATTGACGTACTAAAAGAAGTTGTTACCTCTGGAAATAAATCAGTAAAGCAAATTAAACAGTTAAGTGCGCGCGATTCCAAGAACTCGGTTCAAAACACCAATGGTACAGAACCGTACCAAGGTGATGATTCAAATGGTACCGAATTGGTAGAGTTTATAGAATCTAACAGCAATGTAGAACTGGTGCCAGGTATGAGAGTAGTAGTTAGGACTAATGATGCTTGGAATGGCTCTACAGGGAAAATTACCACCATCCATAAAGAAGACCAGTTTTGGGTACTCTTAGACCACATAGCTGACCAGGGTTATGCAACCCTAAATTTATACAAACGCTCCCAGTTGGAGCCAGAAGTTAAGATAGTTGTGGCGCCTGCTCCAAGCAAAAAAATGTATACCGAGGAAGAGTTACAAGCGAGAATCCAAGAAACACTAGCTACTAAGGAATTAGAAGAAGCAGAGCTACAGCAAGCGAAATATAAGGAAATGTATGATTCTGCCAAGAACGCTGTGAGAAGAGATATGGCAGCGCTTGAAAGACACGCGGATAATCTAGCCAAGCAAAAAGAACAACTCACAGCACAGTTGCAGCAAGCATTAGAGGAAATTCAAAGACTTCAAGGGCTGCATGTGAAAAATCAACAGTTAGAACAACGTGTCAATGATTTGGAAAAGGCACTCTTATGCGCCAACAGAAACAGTTGGAACAATACTCTTAATAAACAAGCTGCCAAAGTTATTAATAAAGAAGTTGAAAAAGCTTTGCCTTTGTTAATATCCGAAGTCGAACGGTTACAGGGTGTTGTGTCAGCACAGGAGCAGGAAATTATTAGATGGCGCCAGTCCTATGAGCCAAATGCTGAAGCGAAAGAAATTGAAAAAATTGTTCAAGAGTTTGGAGAAATAGCAGAAAATTTAGGTTGGAACGGCTGGAATCGTCATGGTTATCGTGCAGTAGATGGAACTTTGTATAAAGATATAAGCGCGATTACTTACTTTGTTTCTGATTTAAAACTCCGACAACAAGCAGCGTTCCAAAATTAACATACGCTTAAGGCAGGTGCCAGAAAAATTAATTCAGAAGTAACTACTGAGTCAGAACTTCAGTATTATTAGTAACTATTGTTTATTTAGTACAGAGGGGGAAAAATTCATAGTATGCTTGTCCTACGCGATTACCAAGAAGAACTCGTGGCAAGAACGCTTGGTGCATGGTCTAATGGTACGAGGAAAGTTTTACTACAACTCAGCACAGGTGGTGGTAAAACTGTGATTTTTGCAGCAATAGCTTCTCAATTTGTACGCCACCAAGAAGGTGTGTTGGTTATTGCTCACCGGGAAGAGTTAATTTTACAAGCTGCCTCGAAGTTAGAATCCGTGACACAACAGGCGCCGGGAATCATCAAAGCTGGTTACAAACCAACCGACTCGTTGATACAAGTTGGTAGTATTCAAACTCTCGCGCGTCGTAAAAATTATCCTGCTGCTGGATTGATTATCATTGATGAAGCACATCACGCATCCGCAAACAGTTACCGTAAATTAATCGAAGCTTATCCAAATGCTTTAATTCTGGGAGTAACAGCTACACCAAGAAGAGAAGATGGTTATGGATTACGTGATGTATTCGATGAGTTGATTTGTTCTATTAGTACTAAGGAATTAATAGCTCTTGGATATTTGACCGATTACAAATTAATTGCTGGTTTCAAATATTCAAAGCACAAAGTACCGAGGCAACGTGACTTTACAAAGAAGGAATTAGCCGAAGTTGCCCAGGACTATAAACCCGAAGAAGTTTTGAAGCAGTGGAACAATTTTGGTGAGAACAAAAAAACTATAATATTCGCGGTGGATGTAGAACATTCTAAATCTATAACTACTCAATTCCGTATGGGTAGTATTGCCTGCGAACATATCGATGGAGAAACACCCCAGTTTGAGCGTAAGGAAATTTTAGATAGATTTAGAAAAGGCACCACGCAAGTAATATCTAACTGCGCTATTCTCACCGAAGGATTCGATTGCCCTGATGCAGAGGTCGTAATTATCGCCCGTCCTACTACTAGTGTTACCTTGTGGTTACAAATGATTGGGCGAGTTTTACGTCCGGCGCCTGGTAAAAGTTACGCTGTTATTATCGATATGACAGATAACTGGTACCGTTTAGGGCGCCCGTGTGACCATCGCGAATGGAGCTTACAGCCAGTTACATGTGACCCCGATACAATGGGTGCCCGTTGTTGTCCTAGTTGTCACCACGTATTTAAACCAATGCCCGCGTTGGTTCGTGCATTTGAAATATTCAATACACAACGTTGTGAATTCGTAACTACATATGAAACGAATTGCCCTAATTGTAGTAAACCACTTCGATGGGTGTTAGAAGAAGGGCGGGAAGTTGTTGGTGGAAGCGCGCCTATAATTGTTTCGACTGAAGGCGCCGAATGGATGGAGGTTCCAGCTTCTGTACGTCCTGCGGTGTTACGCCCAATTGCTGAGAATAAAAAGAAGAAGTATCGTGGTAATAAAGGATTTTTCCAGAAGGTAGAAGTAATTCAAGATTGGTTTGATGATTACCGTGATGCAAATTTGGATGAAATTAAATACGCTATTAATTTGATGGATTTAAATGTTAGAGGGGAGTCAATAATTGATACTATATTAATCGGCATGGTTAGTAAAATTAGAACATCTTCTGACTGGGACGATATTACTAAACATATGTCGGAGCGTGCGGGTGATATTAAAAAAGCAGTTTGGGACAAATTAGAAGCTGCTGAGAAACAAAAATTAAATAATTGGAAGAAACGTTATCTTGAAGAGCTTGAAGTCTGGAATACAGAAGAAAATCTTCAAGCAATACAGCGAGATTTAGAGGCATGTGAGAACTTTGAGATGCTTGAGGATTTATGGCAAATATTTAATAAAGAAGCAATACGCATCGCCTCGAAACGTATCGTTAGTGATAAAGGTGCCGTGATTCGGGAGTGGATAGATAAAGTTGATAATTTGTCTTATACATGAGGCGCCTGTAACATGTCGAGTTTGAGGCAGTAAACACTATTCAAATACTTAAACACTTAGATACTTAAGTATTCATTTTCTATACCGAATATAATTTATATAGTTTAAGATGTAGCAACTTTATGTCAGATAATGCCAGAGAATATGATGTTGTATTAGGTGGTCAAAATACGGCGCTTTCTTCAGCTGCTGTTTTAGGAGGCATAGAAGGGGTCAAGTTAAGGTTATCAAGTCAAGTAATTGAGCATAGAATATCTGCTTTACCGGAAGCTTTAAACTATGGGGAAGAAGGTTTAGCGATTTTACTACAAGCATTAAAAGATTCTGAAGATAAAGTTCATATTGCAGTTTACAACCTACTAAAAGATAGAGAAGAACCGGACGTAAAAATAGCGTTAAATAAATATTTAAAACAGTATTATTTTATTCGTTTTGATGGTTTATATTATAGCCATACTAAATCAATGAATTGGTATCTTTTGAGGTTTTACGAAGATGGAACTGTTTTGGTAGCAAATTTATTGACTCCTGATATAAACGTTCTGGAAAGAGCTGCAAGATGGTTTCATACGCATGATAATAGAGTTACTCATAGAGGAACTTATAAAGTTGAAGGTAATTCTTTAAATTTTTCAACTACTGGCAGGCATGATATAATTAATTTTTGGGGAAAAATTGAAATGCATGGCTATACAATTTCATTGACTTTTAATAGTGTTACTACCCGTTATAAAAAGAAGCTTGGGTTCAATTTTGTTAACATATCAACCCTACAATAAAAATAATTACTGGCACCATCACAGACAATCTATAAAACGGCGCCACTTGCATCATCTCCAATCACCCTGTAAAGTAAACGCTGCCCAGTAATACGGGCTTTGCCAATCTTTACTATTCCACAATTGTAATTGTGCTTCTCGTAAAGCAATTGTCGGTGCCTTTCCTTGCAAAACAGCTTTGTAGAATATAGGCATCAGTTTAGATGTTCCAGTATCGTCTATTTGCCATAAGGAAACTACTGCGCGCTTAGAACCCGCATACATTAGCCCTCTTGTTAACCCTACTAATCCTTCACCCTTAATATCTTTACCCAAGCCAGTGTCACATGCACTGAGGACAACTAACTCGGCGCCTAAATCTAAGTTAAAGATATCACCTAAACGTAAATAACCTTTCTCAACTGGTTTACCTTGTTTATCTACTTGTGACAAAACAATTCCTGATAATTCAGGGTTTGTAGTATCGACTATTCCATGAGTAGCAAATAGTAAGAACCGATATTGTTTGAGTTCTGGGTTTGTTACAAAATTATAGTTAGCATCAAAGTCATATGCGTGTATAGCTTCTTTGGGTGATACGAGTTTAAGAATTTGTTCAGCTTCCGCACGGGTACCTTTTAAACGTGCCATTCCATTACGTTTGATGTTCTTTAATGCTCTTTGTAAGCTTGAACGGTCTAGATTTAATTCAGTACCAAGGGAAGGTTCTTTACCTGTAAGTCGAGAGTCTGACGCTTCAAATACTGGGTCAGCGAGTACTGCAAGAGTTTTGGGCGCCGTCTTATTGGGTCGTTGTCGCTGTGTTGCAATGGCAGTTACAGAAGGTAGATTAACAATTTCATGGTTGACCATTAATGGTTGATAGGTGAAAGTTGATGTTGGGTCAGATAGTGCAGCAAAAGGTATGGTTTGTAAGGCGCCATCCGCTACTATTGCTAAACGCTTTTTGCCTAAATTGTCTGAAGCAGGCGCCAGTATCATTTGACTTAGTTTAGTTAACTTGGCTGCTTTCGCTGGGTGAGTTACTGGGAGGGAGTCTGTGATGGTACTGCGAAAACCCTCTGTGGCTAGTTCAATTTCCGAACTTTTAGGAAGTTCATATGTGTGTAAAGAGTCAGATGTAACAGCCCACATGTAACTGCAATCTTTACCCAAGGAGTATTGTAATAGCAAAGTATCTTTATCCAGTTGCTGCTGGATTTGTTTTAATTCCAAAGGTTGGGGGTATTGAATTGCAGCATATTGTGGACTGGTTGTAAGAATTTTATCAACTATTTCACGGTACTGGTTAAGAAGGCTTTCGTTTTCCTGTTTTAGTTTTTCAAGTCTTGCTGTGTCATTGGATATTAATAGTTGTTGCAACTGCTTTTGTATCGCCTCAATTTTACCGAGTATTAATTGTTCTTCCGTTATTAACTTGGGATCAACACCTTTACGAATATTAGCGTTTGCTTCTGCTAGTAGTTCGACGAGGGAGCGTGCGCGCGCACGTTCGCTGGCATTGAAGGCTAGTTTATCGTATCCGGAAGATGGTTTTTTTTTATCCAGCTGCATCAATAAGTTGATGTAAAATTGGTAATAACTTTGTACTGAGTTAAAATAAGTACTTTGTAAATCTTTATTACTGTATGTTGTGCGTAATTTTTCAATAATTCCGATAGCTGTTTTAATATATTTGAGAGATGCTTCTAAGTTATTTTGTTTGCGCTCCAATTCAGCAAGATTTTTCAGAATGCTTGCTTCTTGCTCCTTGTTGCCAACTCTACGGATTAAAGGTAATGCTTGCTTATAAACCTCAAGTGCTTTTTGTTGCTCTCCTAATTCAAAGTACACTCTGCCTATATTATTGAGCGTGAAAGCTTCCCCATTCCTATCACCTATCGCACGAGATAAAGATAGTGCTTGATTATAGAACTCAAGTGCCTTATTTTTTTCTCCTAAATCAGCATTAACTAGACCAATTTTATTAATAGTTATACCTTCCATTCCTATAGCTTCTTTATATTTCTTTTTGACTTCTCGATATAAAGGTAGAGCTTTGTTGTAGTACTCAAGCGCTTTCCGTTTTTCTCCCAAATCTGAGTATACTCCACCAATACCACTAAGAGCATTAGCTTCTCCAAACTTATTGTTTGCTTCATGATGCAAAGGTAGAGCTTTGTTGTAGTATTCAAGTGATTTCCCTTTTTCTCCTAAATCTGAGTAACCTGCACCAATGTTATTTAGAGCTATAGCTTGCCACTTTTTATCATTTACTTCATTAAATAAAGATAATGCTCGATTATGATATTCGATTGCTTCCTGTTTTTCTCCTAAATCTGAGTAAACTCTGCCAATACCAATATAAGCAAAACCTTCATATGTTTTATCACGTAATTTATGCCAAAAAACTGCTGCTTGTTTCCATTTTTCTCGTGCTGCTATTCGTGATTCTATGGTTCCTTGACTGTATAAATCGTCTCCTTCTTCTTGTAACTTCTTTGCTTCTGTACGGATTTTATCTGGCTGTGTCCCAGCGAGTTGTTGTGTTTTTCCGTTTAACGGTGCCTCTGCATTCCCCAAAGCTTGTACTACCGATACTTGAGAAAATAAAACTACACAAATAAACACACTTAAAGCAAAACATGTAAAAACTTTGAGTTTACGTTTCATATTTATTACTTTGCTCATAATTGATATCCCAGGCACTAGTTAATTAAACTACTGCTAGATAATATTTCTCGTACATATCGACTTATGCAATTGCGCCCAAATCTATTAATGATAGAACCATTACGGAATCAATTACTAACGGTGCCAACAAACTTAATTCAATATATTCAATATAAAGACATTTAAGTAAAAGTGTACTTGATAGAGTAGCGTTACTTATTTACCTGACAGGGCCCCTATAGTGACAGGTACTTAAACACCTGAATACTTGAGTACTTGAGACAGGCGACAATAAAAACGGCGCCCTTAATTAGAGCGCCGTTATCAGTTGATGCTAAAAAGATACGAGAGATTTAACAGTTAATATTACTTAACAGCAATACCTTGAGCAGCGTTGCTGAAGATTTCTGTAAGGTTAGTTACGGAAGCTGTACCGCTACCACCAGGACCTGCGAAGGTTTGTTGACCTACTTGGAGTTGCTTGAGCGAGTAAGTGTTTGAAGCATCAGAGGCAAAACCACCAACATCGCCTAATGTAATAGCTAAACCACCAGCTACTGTATCAAGTTCGTCGTTAGATAGTTCAATTGCATTAATTTTGTTATTCATTATCTTATCCTCAAGTATATTAGTTACGTTCGAGAAGCTGCTTTCGCTTCAATGAGTTCATAGTAGGAGTTTTATTAGTCTCGGTACATCGGAATAAAGCTGGAATTAGTAGCTGTGCTTTATGTTGACAAGCACCTAGTACTAAAGTTGGAATGGGTGCCTGCAATCTTGGAGAAGACATAAATACATATATACTTAAAAGATTTAAATGCGCGAATCTGGCGCCGGGTATAATTGATGTAGTTTATATCGCGTACAAGTGTTATGTCACATCCTAGAAAGTACGATAGTGTATTAGGTGGTAAAAGTGCGGCGCCTATCAATTCTGCTGTTTTAGGAGGTATAGAGGGTGTCAAACAAAGATTATCAAGCCAAAAAATAGAGTCTAGAATAGCTGCATGTAAAGAAGCCTTGAACTATGGTGAAGAAGGTTTAGCGCTTTTACTACTAGCATTAAATAATCCTGATGAAAAGGTTCATTTTGCTGCTTATCAGTTATTAAAATGTAGAGAAGAACCGGACGTTAAAATTGCTGTTGCTAAATACATTCAGTATTATTATTTTATTTTTTGTAATGGTTTGTACTGTTCAAAAATAACACCATTACATTATGATTTAATCAAATTTTATCAAAATGGAACAGTTTGGAACTTTACTTTAACTTTTCACGAGTCAATTAATATTGGGATATTAGGTCAAGCGTTCAATCAAAATAAGGATACTGCTGATAAATTAATTTATGACTTCGATGGTAAGGATATTAAGTTCTTTACGCCCGATAGATTAACTTACCGTGCAAAAATTGAATCTGTTCACACTAGAGTTGGTTATATAACAGTCTTCTGGGAATCTTTTTTTGTTGAAGATAAAATTCAAGATTATCAATTCTTCTATATACCGGATTTAAAATAAATAAACATAAAGCCTGCTTTGTCAAAGCAGAAACAACCAAAACAGAAATCACCACTTGAACTAACGCACTTTGCTGCATAAACACTCAAAGATTGATTGTATGAATTCATGCACGCACAAGTTCGTCAGATGGTATCTTCCTTGGACAGCTTGCCCGAAGAATGGCAGGTTGTTCCCACATTCGGTAAACGACCTTTGGGGGAAGAGTGGCAAAATAATACATACTCTCCCAGAAAACTACAAGCCAAACTTTTACGCCATAATATGAAAGTTTGGCTGTCTGAAAAAGAAAGGTACGTCGTCCCCACTGGGGTCGCAATAGTTTGTGGTCTCAATCACCCTCAAGGATACTTAACAGCTATTGACTGCGATGGGGTATCCTCTTGGGGACAAATCCTTAAAATCAACGAGAACCTGAAACCAGAAAAGCTTGACCAGCTTTCACCCATCGAAAAACACGAGCGCGCGCTTGAATACCTCCCACCCACAATCGCATTTACCTCTGGAAGAGAGTACCGTAGTCAACACTTATACCTAATCCCAAGTTCAAAAGATGAGATAAAATCTCGTAAAATCAAAACTGGAAAGGATGAGCATCTAGAGCTTAGAGGTAAAAATCTTTGCTCAGTACTTCCCCCTTCCTATCACCCAGAAGGGAGAATATATAAATGGCTTCCCGGTTGCAACCCGAATGAATGTCAAGTACAAATGGCGCCTGATTGGATAATAGCCCAAATGCTTGTCAAGCAGGAGAAAAAAAGAGTATTAAACCTACCTCAAGATAAGTATGACCATAAATATGGAATAGATAAGTACGCTCACCTCTACCCTCAAATTGACAATAATATCCAAACTGCGCTCATACTGCTTGAGGTTATCCATCCTCGCTTTGCTGATGATTATTGGTCATGGATACAAGTTGGAATGGCGCTTAAATCAGTTAGTCCTACTTTACTTAAAGCTTGGGACTGTTGGAGCCAGCTTTCTCCTAAATATAAACCAGGAGAATGCATTTATAAATGGCACTCTTTCCGCAGACAGGGAATTACGATTCGTACACTAGCAAAATTTGCAAATCTTTCTTAAATTATGAATAATCAAGCACCAAATGATAATAAAACTTCTGAAATTCTTACAGAGGAAACCTTGAATTACGAATCTGAAATATCTTCAGAAGCACTAATCGATAGATTACATGAACTAAGATGGAGTGTATACAGATTAGCGAAAGAACACGCTGCTAATTTAGGAAACAATAATCCAGCTACTAGATATCATAGCACATTAACCAAAGCTTTAGCAGATATTAATAAATCTTCTTTAGGCACTATTAAAAGTATTGTTCATGCGCTTAGAGGAGAAATTATCATCGTTTGGCATGATGTACCAGAAGAAGAAAAAGGCAAACATAACAATGATAAAGTTTCACCAGAAGAAAGGTTAGAAAAACTAGAATTTATGCTAACACAAGTTTTGCAAAAGCTTGGAAAATCTTGAAATAAAGAAACCACCACAAGCAACTAACGCATACCTGTCCTGAATTTATAGTATTCAGGACATTTTTTATGAACAGATTCAATGCAAGCAAACTATCAGAACTTGAAAAAAACAAAAATTCTCATACAACAGAAATAATATCTGAACCCACAGACAGTATAAAACTTGGCAATCGATTCAACCTAATTATGAAGCAAATCGGGTTGGGACTACCTGTAGAACCGTTTTTGATACAATATCCTCAGATAGCTGAATGGGTAAAATTCGCCAACCCTTTTCTACAGCTTCCTGGTACAAAACAGTGGGATGCTGAATTACAATGCTTTTACAAAAAGCAATTGTTAGAGGCAAACTACGATTTAATTATCTACCAGGATAATCAGGTAATTGGCATAGATTGGACTATCCAAAAGTCAGCCAATTTTAGATATTTAGAAAATTCTTTCCTTACCCAACTACGACTATTCTTACTACATAATATGACAAAGTTAGTACACGAACAAGTTAGCCTGGTATATCTATATGTCAATAAACCTGATATTTACCAATTTACCTACTCACGAAACCAACATTTAGCTTTTAAAGAAAGACTTGAATCTATCCTATCACAATTTGCTGAGGAGGAAGTCCAAGAAGATGTCCAACATAAAGATGAGCAAGTCAATCTAGAAATGTTACACCAAAAGTGGTTAAAAGGTGAAATTACAGTCAAGGATTATTTCGATGCAATTCCCGAAGTAGAGTTATGAACCAAACTCAATCAACCGAATCAACTCCATTAAATATTACCAAAGTTCAGCTTACTTCTAACGGTTGGACGCTCAACATTCTATCACGTCGTGTAGCAACGATTACTGACCCACTTGGTAACAGGAAAACTAGCTACTTTGGTTTCGATACTAAAGAGCAAGCTGAAAACTTTCAAAAGTGGTTGCTAGTAAAAAATAAATGTACTGATGCTGTAGTACGTTCCAGCGAAAGATTGAAAACCCAATGGGAAGTCAAAAGCTGGGAAGTACCAACCTCTCTAATTGTTGATTGCGCTATCAAAGATTTAAAGGAATCCAAAAACAATGCAATTGTCACTTCTGAGTCTTGTCCATAACGAAAACGACTCACCTCTAAATATTTTCAATATTCCTGATTCAGAAAAAGCAGAGAAGCTACGCGAGTTAGCTACTTCAATGCAATCAGTTATAAACGAAAAGAAGAATCCTGCTATTGGAAACCAACGGGCAACCAAAAGACGTAAAACCATTGCCCAAGGTATAATTGATGAAGGAATTGAATTAGAACTAATTCAATCTTGGCTAGTTGCAATTGCCAAAATGTGGGAATCTGGTAATATCCCGCAAGTATTACGAGGAATCGAACGTAAATCACAGGTAGAAGCGCTATTTAGAATTTCTCAAAGGGGAAAGACTATTTCCGAAATTAAAGAAATACTTGAAGATGAGTATTATCAGGAATGGATAAACTCACTCAGTCGCGCGCGCGTAAATACTACTAGTGAGATATTATCGGCAATTCTAGAAATTGAAATGGTAGTCAAACCTGAAGAAATTGATTATACCAAACAACAGCTTAACAAGCTTAAATTAGAGATTGTCGGCATGAAATCAGGAGATTTCTTCCCTACACCAGAACCAGTTTGTAAGCGACTAGTTCAGCTAGCAGAAATCAAACCAAATTGGCGAATACTTGAACCAAGCGCTGGTAATGGAAATATTGCTGAGTGCATAATCAAATATCACCCAGAGGTTGAACTGGATGTTATCGAAATTAATCCTACATTAAGGCAAATTCTCGAACTCAATAAATTTAGACTTGTTGGTAGAAATTTTCTAGAGTTTCGTACTATAGCCAGATATGAAGCTTGCATTATGAACCCGCCATTTAGCAAGTTAGTAGAGCATATCTATCATGCTTGGAAGCAGCTTGTATCAGGTGGAGTACTAGTGTCAGTTGTACCAAACTCAGTATTTTATAACCGTAAGTACCAAGAGTTTAAACAATGGATATACACAAATAAGGCATATGTTGAAACAGTTGATAAAAATGCCTTCCTTAGTTCAACTACCCCTACAGGAGTATCCACTAGTATTATCAAAATTATCAAACCATAGTGTTTATCTTACCACATAGCCTAGGGTTTCAACCCTAGGAAAGCAGAGTACACAGAGAGGAGAATAAAATGGGGATTGAGACAATTACTTCTTATAGATTTATTCCAAGTAAAGAGAGTAGCGTTACTGTATATGGTAGTCCTGATGAACAAACAATTGCACTGCATAACTCATCCGGCGCCACTGTAAGTCTAACCTTTACTACTGAAACAACGCTTATTCTTCAAGAACTAATCAAAGGGTTAGGCAAAACGTATCGCCAACTTATTAATACCAAACAAGGTTATATCAAAGAAGAATCTTCTTACGAATTAGAAGAAGATATTAGCTAAACTCACTCGGTTGTTTCATTATATATAAAGTCGTTTGTACCAGCAAGCGACTTTATTTTTTACCACGACTTGTGCAAATGCATTGCTGGATTTAAAAACTATGAAGCAATAAGTGAGTTTATGGCTAGAACACCGATTAAGCCAAGCGTAAACGGCACAAACCAGCAGACAGAAACAACACAAGCTGAATCTGTAAGCAACGAGCAATCATCGGACAAACCATTGGAGAGCAATAAAACAAACACCGAACAAAGAAAAGTTTCAAAATTTGCTAGTCCTGAATATAACGCTCCAATAAGTAATATATGCATCTGTCAAGTAATTAACCATATGGAGCAAGAGAAAGTTGGTTTATTCATTAAAGACAAGTTCTTAGGAGGAATTGATTGGAAGGGAAAAGAGCCTAACCATAAACATATCTTTGCTAGTGGTACACCAGAAATGGGGGTTTTGCTACCTTCTCCTCGTATGCATATACTTGATATATCTCCTAGATACATTGAGCAGAGAGAAGATGGCGCCATTATAGGCATCTACGACTATGACGACGGGTATGATAAATACCAAGCTTTAGGTAAAGAAAAAGTTGTGCTACGACGATTCTACCTCATGGTTTTGGTAGATGACAAAAATAATAATCTTCATACCAAACCAATTATCTTATCAATTAAAGGAGTCGCTTCTGTTAAATTTGGCGAAGCTTATAGCTGTTTCCAGCGCGAACTAGAACAAGCATTTGCGAAATTTGAAAAAGTACCAATGGTAGAAAAATCTCAAGATTTTCACCGTCTTGGTGTATTCCAGCCCAGCTTTGTACCATCCCACGAACCAAAAGAGGCGCCAAACCCGCGCGATAAATCTTGGGTAGCAGTAGTTGAGTCCTATAAACCACCGAAACCAGATGGTAGTGATTTTCTAGATTACTTTTGTGAACACAAGGAAGAAGAATTTGATACTTTCATTCAATCTAATCCAGACTTCAGCCATCGAATTCATAAAACTTCGGCTGTAGTAGCTGAACACAATCGGTTATTAGAAGCTGCAACTCCAACTTACGCAGCATTACCACCTGCTAAAGATATGGACGAATTACCTTACTAATCGCACGTACAATCACTATCTAAATCAAAAGCGCTGGCTTATAACTAGCGCTTTTACTATAATACAAACACGCTAAAATATGAAACTAACAATTGCTCAATCTGCACTTGCAGAGTTAATAGAAACAGCCAAAAAGGGTGTAGCAACAAGACCAGTAGACCCTATTCTTAATGCGCTATTAATTGAAGCGTCAAATCAAGGTAAACTCACTGTCATTGGCACCGACCTTGGTATTAGTATCAAAACTACCGCTGTAGCCAATATTCACAAAGAAGGTATAGTAGCTCTCAACGCTAGATTATTGGCTGACACTGTAACCAACTTACCAAGTGGTGAACTTGAAATTGAAGTTAATGAGCGCACTTGTACTATCAGCCATAGCACAGGTGAATGTCGCATTGTAGGAGGATACCCAGAAGATTTTCCAAGTATCCCAGAATCAAAAGAGCCTATCGAAATTAGTATTCCTAGCAAGAAGTTGGAAAGCGCGCTGCAAGCTAGTATATATTGCAGCAGCACAGACGAAACTAAATTCATTCTTACAGGTGTACACTTTCAAATAAACAGTGAAAATTACACTTGTGCTAGCACCGATGGTCATCGACTTGCATTTGTATCGTCTAAGTTAGATAAAAACGATGAACTCGAACTAATCAAGTTTACAGTTCCTAGAAGAAGCCTTATCGAGCTAGAAACGATATTAAGTAGAACTACCGAAAACAGCAGTTGTACTATCAAAATTGGAAACAATACTATACAGTTTATCCTGCCAAATGCAGAAATAACTTCTAGACTCTTAGAGGGAGAATACCCCTGCATCCAAAATATCATTCCTAGAAGCTTTGCCAATGAATTAATCGTCGAACGCAAGGGAATAGAAGCCATTCTCAAACGCATTAGCCACTTTGCAGACAAAAAGAACAAAATTGTCAAAATCCTCTGGGAAGTTGATAAACAGGCTGCAACCCTAATGAGTGGCGAAAGCGATATTGGTGATGCAGTAGACTCCATAGCAATAAACAAAGTTTTAGCAGGCGCCAGTAATGATATCGCCATTGGGTTAAATAGCGGCTACTTGCTAGAAGCTTTAAAACATATCCCCACCGATGAGGTTGTGTTTAGGTTTAACAATTGCCTTCAACCAGTAATTCTCTCTCCTGTAGGAGGCTTAATCGACCAACTCGCATTAGTCATGCCTATTGAGATAGCTCATATGCGGTTTAATAAACCAGAAGCTAAAACTGATGACTCAGAATCAACGGACGAATTAGTAATAAATGATACTGGCAAATCAGAAGTTGAACCAAACCAAGTAAGCGAAACAAATGATACAGAAGAAACGCCTCTAACTGACAAACCTACAAATAAATCCAAATCACGCAAGCGTAAGCAGGATATACCCAAAGCTGAATTAGAAACAACAAGCGCGTAAACCAAAAGTATAGTCAGTGTTACTACTGACTGTACTAAGCATCAAATTAAAACAATCTATAAAATTAGGAACTGTAAATATGTATACCCCACTCCATCTCAAGTATCGTCCCCAAGTTCTTAGCGAAGTAATTGGTCAGGAGCAAATAGTTTGTACTCTAAGTAATGCAATCACGCTCCAGAAGATTGCCCCTGCTTATCTGTTTACAGGAGCTAAAGGTACAGGTAAAACTAGTACCGCGCGCGTGCTAGCAAAATCGCTCAATTGTAAATCAACCCAAGAACCAACCATACCTTGTGGGGAATGTAACTCCTGTAAAAGTATTGCAGCTTCTTGCTCACTCGACGTAACCGAACTAGATGCAGCAAGCCACTCTGGAGTGGATAACATGCGCGAAATTGTGTCTAACCTTCAACTCAAACCAATCGAAAGCAGTCGCAAAATCTTAATAGTCGATGAATGCCATGCACTTTCTAGCCAATCCTGGCAAGCGCTACTAAAGACAGTCGAACAACCACCTGAGCATGTAGTGTTTGTATTCTGTACCACAGAATTAGATAAGGTTCCCAAAACTATTATCTCCCGTTGCCAACAGTTCGACTTTAGGAGAGTTACACTCGACGAAGTGACTAATCATCTAACAAGCGTTGCTCAAAAGGAAAATATTAGCATCACACCAGCAGCAATTACTGCCATTGCTAAAGCGGCAAAAGGACACCTGCGCGATAGTCTCAAGCTTCTCGACCAGTTAACCTTACTAGAAGAAATCACTCCTAGTTGGGTATGGCAATTATCTGGCGCCATTCCCGAACATGAACTGCTCACTGTTGCAGAAAATATTGCGAAAGGGGAAATAGCAGGCAATTTGAGTATCCTTCAAGATTGGATAGAGTGCGGCAAGCATCCAATCAACATTCACGCTAGTCTTGTAGACTTCCTCAAAGGGTTACTCGTTTGCAAAATTAACCCTAACAACAGACATCTGACCCAGCTTGAGGAGGATACCTGGCAAGAATTAAAAGACATCTCCCAATTATGGAGTATCAGCCAAATTCACTCAGCCAGCAAATTACTAATGACACGTCAAAATCTTATGAAGGATGAAGCCGCAAACCTATGGCTAGAAGCTACCTTTATTGAGTTGGCGCCAACTAACACAAGCTACCAACCCTGGAAAGATTGGAAAACTGCCCAAGATGCTATCAACTGGGCAAAAGAACAGCTTCCCCACTTATCGCAAAGCCAGCTAGAAGAACATTGGACAAAGCTTACACCTATTAATGGGAAGAAGGCGCCTGCTTGGGTAGAAGCTATTCAAAAACTGCAACAATCTCAGTTAAAACAAGCATAAAATTTATAGCTTTAGACCCTCCTAAATAATAAGAGGGTCTACCATTTTACTAATATTCTAACGCCACCATCGGCTAACATCTTGAATGGCAGTAGCAATTTCCATTATTGCATCTTTGCCGCCTAACTGATAAATTACTGGTGTTAGGATACCTAGATTTTCTTGAAATTCTTTTCGCCTTAGTTTAGATAAATTAGTTTTAGTAATTTTTAACCACATTGTGTATACCTCTTCATTTGGTTTATTAGATGACATTATTTCGTATATCTCTTGTTCTGGTTTGTTTGATGACTTTAATTTAAATAAAGAGCTTAGAATATTAGCACGCAAATAGTCATCTTGAATTTGACGTACTATTTCTAATGCTTCAAAATAAAACTTATACCTTAGAAGATTTTCATTTGAAGATGATATAATTTCATCACGATATTTCTCATCCTTAATTTTAAATACGATTTGTAAAAATTCATTGTACAAATTCTCTGGTAGTTTTTTAACTAAAGAATTGAGTACATTTGCTTGATATTCATCATTCTGAATTTTACGTATTATTTCTAACACTTTATTATACAAATTATCTGGTAGTTTTTTAACTGATAAGAGAAAGTAAGCGTGAGAATATTCATCCTGGATTTGACAGGCTATTTCTAATACTTCATTATATAGATTCTCTGGTAGCTTGTCAGCTAAAGATGAAATAACCCTTGCACGAGAAAATTCATCCTTAATTTCGCACGCAAATTCTAATACATCATTGTACAATTTCTCTGGTAATTTTATATATAGAGATAAGAAAAAATACGTGCTATATAATTCATCATCAAATTGAAATGCAATTTCTAATAAATCATTATAAAAATTCTCCGGTAATTTCTTAGCTAGAGATGAGAGAGCATTAACGCGAGACTCTTCATCCTGAATTTGACGTACTGTTTCTAATGCTTCTTTATACAAATTTTCCTTTGGTAATTTATCAGCTAGAGATGAGAGAGCGTAAACGCGAGAAGATTTGTCCTGAATTTGACGTGCTGTTTCTAATGCTTCTTTGTATAAATTTTCTTCTGGTAATTTATTAGCTAGAGATAGGAGAGCATAAACGCGAGAAGATTCGTTCTGAATTTGACGTGCTATTTTTAATGCTTCAAAGCATAAATTTTCTGGTAATGTTTTAGCTAAAGATGAAAGTACTTTCTCACGAAAAGATTCATCCTGAAGCTGACGTATTATTTCAAATGCTTCATTATATAAATTATTCGGTAATTTTTTAACTAGAGATGAAAGACATTTAGCACGATAATATTCGTCTTGAATTTGACTTGCTATTTCTAATGCTTTAAAGTAACAATTATCTGATATTTTTTCTGCAAAAGATGAGATAACCTCAGAGCGAATACATTCATCCTGAATTTGATTTGCTATTTCTAATGCTTCATGCTGAAAATTCTTTGGTAATTTTCCTACTAAAGACGAGAGAAAATTTGCACGTTCTTGCTCAGACTGAGCTTGGTATAATATTTTTAATGCTTCAAAACATAAATTTTCAGGGAAACACAAATTATCCGATATTTTTTTTGCTATAGATGGGAGAAAATTAGCATATTTTTCTTCATCTTGAATTTTAGAAACTGTCTCCAATACTTCAGAATACAAATTTAATTCTGGTAGTTTTTTTGCTAAAGATAATAGAACATGAACACGATAATATTCATCTTGAATTTGACGTGCTATTTTAATTATTTCATTATATAAATTATCTGGTAATTTTTCTGCTAAAAACTGGAGAGTATTAGCACGTTGTTCTTCATCCTGAATTTGTGATGCTATTTCTAATATTTCCTTATACAAATCTTGTGATTGTGGCTTTTCTGCTAAATACCATATGATAGCAGCAGGAAGAAATTCATCCTGAGCTTGACGACGTGTTATTTCTAATGCTTCACTGTACAAATTATTTGGTAATTTTTCAATTAAATATTTAAGAACCTTACCTAGTGTTGCTTCATGCTTAATTTTTAATGCTGTTTCTAATGCTTCTTTATATAAATTTTCTGATTGTAACTTTTCTACTAAACATGAAATAACTTTAGCGCAATACTCTTCATCTTGAATTGGACGTGTAGTTTCCAATACTTCAAAGTACAAACTTTCTTGTAATCTCTCTACTAAGGATGAAAGTATTTTAGTATTAAATTGTTCATCTTGAATTATATTTGCTATTTCAAATGCTTTAACATATAAATTTTCTGGTAATTCTTCTACTAAAGATAAGAGAGTATTAGCGCGATCATGTTCAGACTTAATTTTTAAGGCTGTTTCTAATGTTTCTTTATATAAATTTTCCGACTGTAATTTTTTAGCTAAAGATGAGAGAGCTTTTGCACGATAAAATTCAGACTGAATTTGACGTGCAATTTCTAATGCTTCTTTGTACAACGTCTCTGGCAAGCTATCAGTTAAAGATGAGATAGTTTTTGCACGATAAAATTCAGACTGAATTTGACGTGTAATTTCTAATGCCTCTTTGTATAAATCCTCCGACTGTAAGTTTGTAACTAAAGATAAGAGAGTATTTGTACGATAATCTTCATTTTGAATTTGACGTGCAATTTCTAGTGCCTCATTGTACAACTTCTCTGGTAAGCTGGTAAATACTTAGCTAGCGCAATTAATGAATTAGCCTTATCTTCTAAATCTTGTTTTTGCTTTGCATAAGCTAATGCTTGTTCTGGTTTCCAATATCTATTTTTTACCAGCACAACTAGCAAATCTTTTGGTATATTTGCTGATAAACTATTTAAAGAAGCTATTATTAAACCATAACGGCACTGTAAGCTGACAACCTGCGATGGATTTTTAACAAAATTAGTTTCTGTTAATTTCCGAGCAAGAAAAACATCCGTTAAAAAACCTTCTGTTTGTCCTAATTTTTCCCGCGCTTCATACCAACCATTATAACCACTTGCTGACTCTTCTCGTAGGAGCTTATGAATCTCTTCTATTTTACCAGCTTTCCCTAAATGCCAAGTTAAATATTGATGAATATAACCGTCATCTGGTAAAGTATACCAATTATTACCTTCTGTTTGCTGCTGGTATTTATCCAACAGTTGAGCATGAGCATCTTCCCAGTTTACCCCTAATCCAATTAAATCACCTTGACGCTTTGGTTTTTGGGGTGAGGTTAATAAATTCCTTGCTAAATCGTGAAACAAATCGTGTAATCTATAGGTTATTGTGCCATCAGCAAGAGTCCCAACAAACAATAACAATGCTTGACTGCGGAAATATTGTAAAATCTCTTCTGCTTCTTCTATATCTTCTTTTTCTATATCCCAAAGTGTCGCTGTCATTTTGTAAGTGATGTTCGCATCTTCTGGTAGCACACCCAACCAAGTAAAACGTTCTCTGTCTTTTTTTTCTAACCACTTGATGCTCAGATTTAATGATGCTTGTAAGCTGAGTTTTTTAGACTTTTCTTCATCACTAAGACCTCTAAATCCGGGGTCTTGCAATAATTTTAATTGAGCAATTTCTTGCTCAATTTTTTCAGTTAAATTTTGCCAATCTTTACCATTTACAACTTGTACAGCAGCTAATTCTAATGCTAATGGTAAACGACCAACTGCATCGGCTAATTTTTTTGCTAACTCAATTTCGCTTTCTTTTAGTTGTTTCCCTGGTGTCTGCTGAATTTTCTTGCTCAATAATTCTAATGCTTGTTCCTCACTCATGATACCGAGGGGATGAGTGCTAGCACCAAGAAAAGTTCCTAATGATGCGTCACGGGTTGTTACCAGCATACAACAACGAGAACCACCAACGTTAAATGCTTGTACGTGTTCCCATCCGTTATCTTTATCTATCCAAGCATCGTCAACTACTAGCAACATCGCTTTATCTTCTAGAAGAGAGCGCAAATACTCAGAAGTATCATCTACGTCTGTGACGGAATAATTATCATCCCCTAAGCCTCGCACCCATTTTCTTAAAAGTGAAAGAATATTTGGTTTTTGACTCAAAGTAGCCCACAGTATACCATCACTAAAATGCCTTTGAATATCGGGGTCATGCGCTAAAGCAGCAGCTGCTGTTGATTTACCTACCGAACCCAGACCGTGAATAGCACTGACAACGAATGTTTGACTGTTTAGTAAGCGCTGTTTTACCAAGCTAATTTCCGGACGGTCAACATAATATTCAGGTAAATGCGGTGCTTGAAATGGCTTTTTTGATTTATTGCTATTTGAAGCGTTAAAAAACGTACAGTTGTTATATTGAGTAGTTTCTCCTATATAAGCAGTTCCACCTTCAACTTTGGTTTGATAACCTGTAGCACTATCTTGATTAATCTGAGTTGTACTGTTATCCTGCTGAGTATTATTATCCTCCTGAATCGCCTGCATTCCATTACCAAGCGTTAAATTACCCGCTTGCTGTTCTATTCCTTTTTTTGGCTGACTTTGATTTTCCATCGCTGACGACAATACTCAGGTGATTTATGATTATTTTACACAGTACGTGCGTGTGATTCCGCATGGTAATGATTACAAATTAGCACAAATTACCAAACTCATTCGCCAAAAGCTAGGGTAAACCATCTTCCATTACCTTAGAAGATGTTTGAAAAGTTATGGAGGGTAAGATTTTATGCCAATCGCCTCACCATAATACGAATCATGGCAATGTAAACAAACTCTCTACGGTTTTAGAAAGTAGCTCGTAATCTTTGTTCAATCTTCGACACCAAGTCAACTAGCCCAAGGTTCGCTCAACAACCCAACGTTTAAGTAGCAATACAAACTCAAGAGCGTTATGCATGGTCGTATAACTACTTGCATAATCCAACGACAGAAACCTATCACCCAATGCATAAATGGGTTGCCGTCAAAACCCGCATCTACCCAAATTGTATGAATCCACGATACAGAAGGTTCCATTTGTTTCACCTTTTTGAGTACTTATTTACCGCCTTTGCTCTCACCCACGTGCTTCGGCAGTAATTAATACCCGTAATACTAAGCCTAAAGTATCTACCGTTAAGCAAGGCGTACAATAAAAGCGAAATACAGCTTCAAACCATACATAAGTACCTCTATCTTTGGGAATAAATGTAAGATGTTTTACATAAATTCCCAGTACCCGGTGGTTATCATTATTAATTATTGCCAAGGGGAATAAGACCATGAATATTTAACAGTGTTTTGTTACTTACCTCTTAAGAAACATACTGCTTCATCCCTCTCATCTAATTTAGAGTATTTCTCAAGAGTTACTATATAGCGCGATAGTAATATACTTACAAAAACAAAGCGATGACAACAGTAATATTTGTACATGGTACAGGCGTCAGAGAAACAGAACACTCAAAAGAATACTCACAAACTTTTGAGACAATTAAAGCTAAAATCCGTACTCAACGTCTAGATATCGAAGTTATACCCTGTCTGTGGGGTAATGACTTTGGAGCAAAATTAGCAGCAAAAGGCATGTCTATTTACAGATATGATGAAACTTTAGCGATTACTAAAGAGTCGGAAGACAAGGAAATAGTTCTCTGGGCGCAATTATACCAAAATCCATTGTATGAATTAGAACTTTTAGCGTTAAAACCGCAAAAAGGACAAAGTGCTAGCGTTTTTTCTACAGAAGATACTCCAGGAGACGAACTACATGCTCACGTTCAAGCTCTAACGGCAGAGGGTAAGTACCAGCCTATTTTAACAGAAGCAGGTATCGCGTCCATATTTATAGAAGCACGGAATGAAGTAATAAAATCCAGTGCTTATAATCAAATCAAACGACATGTATCAAAAGAATCTTTTAGTGAATACTCTAATGCAGTGGCTAGAGCTATTGTAGCAACAGCTATATTCATAGCTCAAGCGCGCGAGTTATACCCACCGATATTAACAGACGCAAACCTACGAGATAAAGTTGTCGAGAAAATCAGTCTTGCTTTAAGTGAAGAAGAGTTAGGAGTTGGTAGTTGGGTTTTAGGAAAAATAGGAGGACTAGCATCACATCACCTCACAAATTATGTAGAAAAGAAACGTGGAGATGTCACCAATAAAATTTCCCCTATGCCTTGTGACATCCTTCTTTATCAGACAAGGGGTGAAAAAATTCGCGATTTTATTGAAACAAAAATTAGAGACGCATCAAAAGCGTCACCACCAGTAGTATTAATAGCTCATAGCTTAGGTGGAATTGCTTGTGTTGATTTACTCGTAGAAAAACTAAAGGAACAAAAACCTTTAGAAGATGTAAAGCTTTTAATTACCGCAGGTTCTCAAGCACCATTTTTGTATGAAATTAACGCTTTATACAGCTTAGAATTTGGCGAACCATTACCAGAAAAGTTTCCCAAATGGTTAAATTTTTACGATCAACGAGACTTCCTTAGTTATACTGCTGGCAAGATATTTAACCAACCCAACCAACGTATACAAGATGTGGAAATAGTTAGCAGACTACCATTTCCACAATCGCATGGTGCCTATTGGACAAATTCTACTACTTGGACAACAATTTTTCAGGAGCTGCCATAATGGACTTTAAAGCTGAACCATCGAAAACTTTCGCTTTAGTTGTAGGTATTGCCAAATACCAAGAATCAGAATGGAATATTAAAAGTGGAGCTACAGTACAAGATGCGCTAAAATTTACTAATTGGCTCTTAGAACGGGGAGTGCCAGAGTCAAATATTAAGCTGTGTTTATCACTGCTAGAAGAAAATCAAGAACCGCTTGAACCTTATAAGTTACGAGTAGAAAAAGCTTCGGGACAACATATTAGTGACATTATCAGTGAATTTCTATCGGAAAAACCAGGGGATTTACTATATATATATTGGACAGGACATGGTTTAATAACATCAAAGCGCGAGCGTCGTTTGCTTTGCGCTGACGCGACAAAGCGAAATTGGAAAAATATAGATTTAGATTCTTTATTACTATTATTAAATTCAGATTCATTTGAAATTAGCAATCATATATGTATTATAGATGCCTGCGCTAATTATATATTAGAAACTGACGGACGACCAGCTAACTTAAGCGGTTACGGATTTTCTAGCGGTCACCCAAACAACAGCCAGCATTTTATTTTATTAGCAACCAAAGAGGGAGAAAAAGCGAAAGTCAATACAGAGTCTAAGACAGGATATTTTTCACAAGCGGTGCTAGAAGAATTAGAAAAATCATCGAGCGATGTTTTTCCACCGAATATGAAAACTATTGCGGAGTCAGTTAAACAACGTGTCGATTCTTTGAAAAAAGACCAATCTCCTACATATCTTTATTATCGAAATTGGGATGGAAACGAGGAAGAATTTAATTATGGGGAAAATAAAGCTCCTCAGAACCAAAATAATAGCGGTATGACCCAGAATAACAGAGATAACGCCAAAGGTTGGCAAACAAAAGTTGATGGTGGAACCGTTTATATAGGAGAGTTCCATCAAACACCCCCTAAATTTTAATACTTACTTAAGGTCATGAAGTAAGATAATGTTAAAGGTTTTCAAACTAAGGTTGTCGATGGTAGAGCTTACATCGCTGACACCAGAGCATTATATAATTTTTTTTATTATTAGATGTCATGAATCAAGAAAATAAACATAGTGCTACAGGCTTTCAAACTCAAGTTAGCGATGGTGGTACAGCTTACATTGATGCCAACCGATCCACTGATAGTAAGCAGCTGGCAGAAAACTCCCTAGTTGGTGGAATGCTGTCTGCACAAGGTAATAATATTAAACAAACATTGGATAATAGTCAAAATATTTCTATTACTTTTGTAACATATATTAAAGAATATGCTCATAATTCAAAGGCTCCACTAAATGAAGAAAGTGAAGACAAAAAAAAATGGGAGAGATATAAATTGGTTATTTTACAGCAGATAAAGAATAAACCAGAACTAATAAATTTTATAAAAAAAGCTTATTGGGAAATAATTATTAATAAAACTATATGGAGCGATTTTAGACAAGAATCTACTGAAATAAATGAAATACTAAAGCAAGTAGAAGAGATACCTAATTCAGATTCTCGGTCAAAATTTATTTATAATCTACTTCAAGATAAAAACCTTCCAGAAGAAGTTAGGATTCTCTTACAAAGCGTTGGAAATGTTAATTCCAATCAAAATAGCAATAAAGATGTATCAGAAAAAGAGTTACACTCTTATTTACTGATTCAACTTCGCCCAGAAGGAACTGGTAAACTTTTTGTTAGAGCGTGGTTTATTCCTGATGATACTATACCAGATTATGAGGAGCGTTTTAAGCCTCTAAAAGTTGACGAACAAGCAACGGAAATTCTCTTTGAACAGGAGAAATGGTCTCAATTATTGAGTAATTTAATACAGCAATGTCTAGGGAAATACTTACAAGGACAACCGACTAAACTAACTATTGAAGTTTTCCTTCCACGAGAGCGCTTATGGGATGAGATTGAAAAATGGGAGTATTTAGAGGAATCTGAAAGCGGAAAATATTATTCTACTCCCATTGGTACTAAGTATGGAGTTGTAGTGCGTTGTTACTACAGACTAAGAACATTAGGTAAACCTAAATACAAGTATAAAGAAACCGATTGGCGAAACAACTGGCAAAAAATAAAAGAAATCTGTGAAGAGAAAATCCCCTGTAACGAGGAAGTGATAGCAACAGTTCCTGAATCTGATTTTTGCCCAAACGAACTAAGAGAATGGCTAATCGAACAAATTATTCTCAAGGTTAGCTGCTATTTAGAAGACACCCAGAAAAACGCCTTGTTAGACGCAATTGACATAAGAGCAACACCAATTGTACTTTTGTCTCGAAAGAAAGTGCAAAGCCTGAAAAATTCTAATGACTTTGATAAACTGTTAGAAGATAAACCCTTAAACGGCTTATCAGAGCGCGTGCGAAAACTACGTTATGCAGCTAAAAAAGCTAAAGATGAAAAGCACTTGGGCAATCATTTAATCTTATTATGGGATGACCCCAATCGACTTCCAAAAGACCCTCTTCTCGAATCCCTAGCATAATAAAATTAGGAGTAAACAGTGAGCGACTGGCTGATTTTTCGAGGTGAAGGTTTGCCTCATGGGGGAATTAAGAATCTTCCCCATGCGCCAAAATGGCGTCAATTTGAAGAAAATAAAGAAAAACAACGCGGCGAAACTTTTCAAGTACGTGAGGAAGAAATTGAGCTTGTAAATGCAGCACTTTATTTGCGTCGTCCTCTCCTAGTCACGGGAAAACCGGGAATAGGTAAAACATCCCTTGCTTATAAAGTCGCTCACGAACTACAACTTGGTTCCGTACTACAATGGGCAATTAATACACGCTCTACTCTCCAAGAAGGACTTTATCGTTATGATGCTATCGGTCGGTTACAAGATGCCCAAGGTAAGGATAACACCAAGGATATCGGCAAGTACATCCAACTCGGTCCCTTGGGAACCGCTCTGCTAACATCTGACCACCCCCGCGTTCTCCTAATTGACGAAATTGATAAAAGTGACATCGATTTACCCAACGATTTACTTAATGTTTTTGAAGAAGGCGAATTTGAAATTCCTGAATTAGCTCGATTATCAAAGGAATATGAGACAGTGGAAGTACGGGGTTATGATGATAATGCTGCTACTATTACAAAAGGGCGCGTGCGTTGTACCCAATTCCCCTTTGTGCTGCTAACTAGCAATGGTGAGCGAGAATTTCCCCCAGCATTTTTACGCCGCTGTTTGCGACTAACGATGAAAAACCCTGACGAAAAAGAGTTAGAAAATATTGTTAGAGCGCACCTGGGAGAGGGCGTAATGTCCGAAGCAAAAAGCTTAATTGCCGATTTTATTAAGCGTCGAGACAAAAGCGATGGAGGAGATTTAGCCACAGACCAGTTACTTAATGCTATTTATTTAGTGACTCGTGGAAAAAGTCCTGATGGCGATAGTAAAAAAAGGTTGCTTAATACGCTATTGAAATATCTTACAAGCACAGAGGACATATGATAGAGCGGGTAATTGGTGCATTAATAAACTTGGGGTTTGATTTAAATGATACAGAGATAGCCGATATTCTCTGGCTAGCTGTACAGATGCGGCGTTTGCCTTCCTCTTCTCCCTCTCAACCAAATCAGCAAACCCAAGCATTAACTTCAGGAACTGACGAAACTTCATCCCAATTACCATTAAATCAAAATAAAAATTCTCAAGAACTTTCCACTACAAGCGAAAGGAACGCTAATCTTTACCCTCAATCCTCCCAAGATAGTACTCTAACTGCAAACAACTTAACAATTAAAGTTCCTGCTGCACGAGCATTGCAAAAACAGTTAGCAATTGCGCGCTCGCTGCGTCCTTTAAAACGCCGAGTACCTTCTAAAAACAAATTTGTCTTTGATGAAGCTGCTACCGTACATCGCATTGCTGAAGAAAAACTTTGGATACCCGTAATGCGTCCTGCATCCGAACGCTGGCTAGAGCTAGCGTTAATTATTGATGAGGGAACATCAATGATATTCTGGAAGCAAACTATCAAGGAATTGAAACGACTATTAGAAACCCACGGTGCTTTTCGAGACGTGCGAGCTTGGGGATTATTCGCATCGGAGAATGGCAGAGTATACTTACGTCCGAAGGTGGGGTCGCTATCGAGTAAAAAAAGGTTACATAATCCTAAAGAACTTATTGACCCTAATGGTCAGCGTTTATTTTTAATAATAAGCGATTGCGTCTCCCCAGTTTGGCGTAATGGTAATATTTATAAAACTTTAGCAGTTTGGGCTCGCAGTAGCTCACTTGCAATAGTTCAAGTATTGCCTGAATGGCTTTGGGAAAGAAGTAAGTTAAGTCTTTTTGAGTCAATTTTGCTACGCAGTTTAGCACCTGGAGTTCCTAACAAACAACTAATAATGACAGTGTTGGATTTTCTTGATGAAAGCGATGTCACTAAGAAACTAAAAGTACCCGTATTCACCCTAGAACCAGAATCTTTAAAAAATTGGGCGCGAATGATTGCAGGTGCTACAGATGTGCAAACGAAAGGATATTTGCTTCCAGTGGATGGGGAAAGTTTTGATTTTAGCAACGAATTAACTCAAAATTCAAGCGTTCAGCTTTCAGCCGAACAACAGTTGCAACGTTTTATTCTTGCAACTTCGCCAATGGGACGGAAACTGGCAGGACTTTTAGCAGCTGCACCTGTTAGTCTACCAGTTGTACGGTTAATACAGCAAACAATGCTACGAGAGTCAAGCCAAGTCCACGTAGCTGAGGTATTTTTAGGTGGGATATTAAAACCTCTGTTGCCAATTAAGGAGGATACGGAAGCAGATAATATCCTGTTTGACTTTGTAGATGGAGTGCGGGATTTGTTAATTGAAGCAGTACCGTCAACGGAAACCACTGAAGTGCTTAATAAGGTTTCGGACTATATAGCGCAAAGGTTGGGGTTATCAGTTAATGATTTTACTGCAAACTTGGTTAATCCAGGCTCGGCTGTAAAGGGTTCGAGTAGTGATTTGGTTCGTCCTTTCGCTCAAATAGCGGCTAAAGTGTTAAAGCAACTTGGTGGTGAATATGCTGAATTTGCAGAACAAATAGAGAAAAATTTCGGTGAGGAAATACAGGCTATACAAAACAATAATATAAAAAATATAACTACTACTGCCACAGAATTTTTTGTGGGGCGTAAATCTGAAATAATAACTTCATTCAAGCAAATTTCTAATCGCGGTCACCTAGCTATTTGGGGTGGTTTAGGAATAGGCAAAACAACTTTTTTACAGTTACTGGCTTCACCCATAACTTGGAAAGAACATGGATTAGAAGCATCACAGGCTATAATTGCACTTATTAGTTGCAAGAGTATCAATCCCTTCACTCCCTCAAGTTTTTGGCGTGAAATACTTACCCTTTTATACGATGATGCCTCGGAAGCTTTACAAAGTGATATTCAACAAATTTTGGACGAACAAACGGTAGAAAAAGGAGATTTACGCCGTATTCTTAGAAAAATTGGACAGCAAAATAAGTTTCTGCTGCTGCTACTCGATGACTATGATGTGGCTCTGCGTACTAATGAGCAGTACACTGAAGTTGAAATGCTAACGTTTTTGAGCGAGTTTCGCGACTTAGCGGTTCACAGCAACGAAGGTAGATACCTTTCTACTGTTGTTACTACTTTCCGGCGCCTGAATGAACTTGGTCCAGCAATCACACCCGGTGGTTCCCCGTGGTACAACCATTATCTGTTTCGCCTACTCCAGCCATTAAATGACAGGGAAATTGAAGAATTACTTGGCGTGATACCTATAATACCAGGGTTACGGGAAGCAATTAAAGAAATAGCTGGTGGAAATCCACGTCTGTTACAAATAGCTAGTTCTCTGTTACATACACAGCTAGAAACAGATAGAAAAGCTAATAAAGTACCTGATATTCAAGAATTTATTAATAAGTTTGAAACAGAGACTAGGCACTTTTTTCAAAATTACTGGAATGTATTTAGTGAGATGGAACAGACTCTTTTAATGCTGCTAGCTTTGTTTGATTTAAAAGGTCGTCCGCATAATAAAAACTTTGACTTAGGTGATATTGACTTGATATTCTCTCAAAGAGAACGGGAATTTACTAACTTGGAAGAACAAGGTGTGATTATTCACAATGTAAAGGAAGGTAAAATAGTATATTCTTTCGCTTCTTTAATGATGCAACGATGGGTGATTCAAGAAGTTTGGAATACTAATAATGCATTAATTAAAGAACGGGAAAATGTATTTCTTGGGTTAATAAGCCGTAAACAGCTTGGTCAAATCAAGTCGATATGGCAACATAAAGATCAAATCCTATCTACTATCGAATGGTTTGGAAATTTAGTAGCTGCGTTCCCTAAAAAAGTTTGACCATCAAATTGTCCGAATAGTCACCGTACCTTTTGATATGTCTAGTTACGTATGAGCTTAAGGCAGCCAGATATATCTTATTGCCATTACTATGTCAATGCACTACATTACCAGTATCAAGTTAATGGCGCCAAACAGTATTGGAAGGTTAATTTAGAAATGCTTGCACGACACCGATACTAACCAAAAAGCTTTTTACTTCGTATTAGAGATTACTTTGCAAAGATTCTATATTTTTGCGAATAGTAATGATATTTGGGTGATTTGCTCCTAAGCTAAGTTCAGTAATTTTCAATGCTTGAATATAAAGAGATTCGGCTTCTTGGTACTTTCCTTGACGAGAGTAGAGTAAAGCTAAATTGTTCAAGCTAAATGTACAGTCAGGATGGTTTTCTCCCAGTATACGTTTCCTTAATTCTAATGCTTGGACTAAAAACAGTTCGGCTTGTTCATAGTTTCCTTGCAAATAATAAAGTTCTCCTAAATTGTTCAAGCTATATGCATAATCAGGATGATTTTCCCCCAAAATGTGTTTCCTTAACTTTAAAGCTTGGACTAAAAGTGATTCAGCTTGTTCATACTTTCCTTGCAAATTGTAAAGTGTTCCTAAATTGTTTAAACTTGATAGAAAGTAAGGATGATTTTTTCCCAAAAGGCGTTCACATAAGTCTTTTACTTGGGTAGAAAGCAGTTCGCTTTGCTCGTACTTCTGTTGATTTCTGTAGAAAACAGCTAAACTATTTAAACTAGATATATATGAAGGATGGTTTCTTCCTAGGATGCGTTCGCATAAATCCAATGCTTGAATATATTTTGGTTCGGCTTGTTCGTATTTCCCTTGTGAGTCGTAGAGTTCAGCTAAGTTTTTTAAGCTGATTACATAGTTGGGATGTTTTTCTCCAAAAATGCGTTTTGCTAATTCATTTGCTTGAATCAAAAGTGGCTCCGCTTGTGGGTATTTTCCCTGTACATAGTAGAGTAAAGCTAAATTATAAAAGCTTTGTACATAATCAGGATGATTTTCTCCTAGTATGCGTTTCCTTAACTCTAATGCTTTAATGTAATGCAATTCAGCTTGTTCGTATTTTCCTTGCAATCTATAAAGTTCAGCTAAATTGTTCAAGCTGATTGCTACATCTGGATGATTTTCTCCTAACAGGTGTTTTCTTAACTCCAATGCTTGGATATATTTGGGTTCTGCTGCTTCGTACTTTCCTTGGAAACGATAGATTTCAGCTAAAGTATTCAAACTGGTTGCAACATTTGGATGGGTTTCTCCCAGTAGCTGTTTTCTTAACTCCAATGCTTGAATAGAAAGCGGTTCAGCTTGTTTATATTTACCCTGTAAGTTGTAGATTACAGCTAAATTATTCAAGCTGGTTGCAAAATCTGGATGGTTTTTTCCCAAACGAGATTCTACTATAGAAAAGCATTTATTGAACCAAGGTTCTGCTAATGTATATAAACCCTGTTCTTTATAATATATAGCTAGACCAACAAAAGCCCAAATTAAATTTTCATCTTTGACCACATCAATTAAATTTTCTGCGACTTCTGTTAAATGAGGAATAGCATTTTTGACTGAGTTGATTAATTCAAGGGTTGCTGAATCAGGAATTGATCGAGCAATTTCAATAAAATTATTTGTAAATGCTTTTTTTACTTCTTTTATTCCGGATGATGCTGTTAATTTTATTTGTAAAAATTCTCGAATTAAAGGATGTATTATATATAAATCTTTACCTTCCTCTTCTAAATGCTGTACTAGGTGGCACCCATAAAGCTCCTCAACTGCTGACTCAACATCATTATCATTCCAATTCAAGTTTCTAGTTGTAGACTCCACCCATTCCCATGCAAAAATTTCTGACGCAAATAAACTTAATAGTGCAGCAACTTGCTGTGTTGTAGAATCTAGTTCCAACCAGCTTAATTCAAACGCTTCTCTAACACCACGCTGTGCTGTACTTAAAGTTTTCTGCTTTTGATTTATAGCTTCTTGTTGCAGTCGCTGCTCTTTCAACTGCTCTAGCATTCTTTCTAGAGTAAAATGTGGAGGTTTTCTAGCTACATACCTACCTACTAATTCTATGCCTAAAGGTAAATATCCTAACCATTTACATAATTCTTGGGCTGTTTCTAGCTCTTTATTTACTTTGCTTTCTCCAATTAAATTTGTTAATAACCGCAAAGCTTCCTCTGGAGAAAGCACATCAAGAAATATTTTCTCAATGTTAGTATCTAGGTTGCGTAATCTTGTAGTTATCAAAACACGAAAGCGGTTATTTGTTGGTAAATACTCGCTAAAATTATCTAAATTTGTAACATCATCGAACACTACTAAAACTAACCCTTCAGGTGGGCGCCAGTTTGACCAACACCAATCTACTTGCTGCTTAAAAGTGAGTGGCTGTTCTTGGAAGTTTTTTTGCGGCACTTCTAATTTTAAATAATTAGAAGCGAATGTAATAATTTCTACTGCAATATTAGATTCACGAACGCTAAACCAACAAATCCCCCCAGGATAATTGCTTTCATATTGCCGCACGTATTGTATTGCCAACTCAGTTTTACCTACACCACCCATGCCAGCAACAGCAGAAATAACGAGAGTTTTTGAGGAGTGTAGCTTTTCATGAATTGTCACGAGTTCACTATTGCGTCCAATGAAGTGAGGAGTGCCTGTATAAGGAATATGTTTTACAGCAGTGAAGGGTTCAGACGAATGATAATGGTTTCCTATGTTAGCTACACCACCAGTAACATGAGTTTGGAAACCAGTGGTGCCATCTTTGTTTATTTGTTCCATAACATTAACCGACTATGTTAGTTTCCACACAGTACTACTAGGTGAAGGCAATTGCATTTATGCTAACTGCTTGATACTAGTAATTCCGAAAATAATTATAGTTTTTTAAGTATTTTTGGGAGAAGACGAGTATCTGTCATGATTAGAGCATTGGTACTACTAAGCAAAAAACAAAGATAGTTACATTATATAGATAATATGGAAAGTATTAAGATGCTGAAACATTTATTTTCTCAAAGGTTACATATAATTCCTGATAGCGGTAGTAGCGAACAAACGAAATAAACTAAAACATAGTTATAACAAACTAGGTGCTGTAATTGGCACCTTAATTATGCTGAAAATAGTAGTTTATGGGTTCTAAAACACAAAGAAAAAATGGTATAGTAGTTCCTTGTAAAGTGAGGTACACATTAAATTAGTTTATCTCTTATGGAGTGGACATCCTTGCCCGCCCTTATGTACTTCATTAGAACAGGAAACGCTAATATAGCCAATTTTTTATTTCTAAGGTTGTTTAGTTTGTTCTAATTCTCTTTGAAATTCCTGCTTTTGTTCTGTATTTAAAGGTGGAAGCTCTTCTCGATAATAAAAATTAGCGACCTGGGCACACTGATTAGTATATACAGCGCGCGCTACTTTCGATTTATTCAAGTCACTCCGCAGCAAAACATCAAAACCAGCAGTGCGCTCTTTATAATCAGACACTGCTGTAGTCAATTCCTTTGTAACAGAAGTATTTGTGTAACTTGCTTGTAACTCCTCTGTTGGAGAATAAACATCCAGTTGATTAGGCGCCGACTGGGTAAACAGTCTCTCAGAATTAATACCTTTCCATAAACCAAGCTTTTCACGTTTCAAAGCTTCCATTACTAACTCACCAGCAGTATCTGGGGTAGAGGGTTTTATCCACAAGAAGCAAGCTTTGTCATTTTTAACCACAAGTCTAACTTTTACTCCGTCTCCATCAAAATGATAATTGTCAATTAAATCGTTAACCGAATCGACTGGAGGTAGTTTCTTTGCAGCTGGTAAATCTGGTAGCGCTTCAGATTTCACCACAGGTTCGGATACAGCAGTTGAAGCTTCTGCTGGATTTGGTAAAGTTAATTGCTCTGTACTACTAGTTTTAGATGAACAACCTATAAGATAAACCAAAATTGAAAATAAAAAGATTTTCTTAAACAGCATAACAACTATACCAACATTAAACTGATAGCCTCAGTATAAATACCAGATAACCAGTTGGGTTTATTTTCAGTAAAAATATTGTGAATATTTTGTAAATCACCACATTCGCATACGCTTTTATCAAGGTGTAAACATCTAGTAGTTATACCTCAAAATGGATATATACTTCAGTAAAGATTGCTTACAATCTGATTTATCAGGGGTAGAAAATCTAGAGCAGTTGGAATCAATACTATTTGAGAATTTGGATAGAGCAATATTTATAGTCATTGACAGCATTCACTACAGAATTGAGATTATACCAGATGCCCAGCGTGACTTTAAGTTAGACAATCCTACTATTTGCTACTATTGCCAAGACCCAGAAGGAGAGAAAGTATCCAAAACTCCCGGAGAAGAAAATCAGGAAGTACTTTACAGGGAACTAACTCTGACTAACCTTAATGATTTAGGGTATTTTATCAATCGATATCAAGGGAATCATTATATCCTCGACATAAAAAACTTAGCATTCGTAATTCATAAACAAGAAGATTCATGAGTTACAATCATAGAAATTTTATTACCAGAGTCGGTAATAAAATTATTGTTGATGAAAATAAACTTGATATCTTTTGGGAAGATACTACCCCTATACCCAAATGGAAACTAACGACTAGTCTTACCCCGTACCCAAAGCTTAAAACTTTAGTAGTTGATATCGAAACTGCGGGAATTAATCCTAGAGAGAATCGCATTTACGCGATTGGTTGTATGGACGAAATGGGAAAAATATTCATTTTTATGAGTGTTTGCGAAAGCAAGATTCTTAATCAGTTTGTGCAACTACTAGAGAGAAGTAAACCAGATCTAGTTTATACCTATAACGGGACAGAGTTTGACTTGCCGTTTCTTATCGTCCGGTGCGAGTTACACGGTATCAAACATCCATTTAAACTTGCATCTAAGAAGCGCACTATTGCAACTGCCGAAGTGAGGGGCAAACCCCTGGAAATTCAGGAAGTATTTATTCAGGGTTGCCAACATGTAGATATTTTCATCTGCGTACTGAGGTGGGATTTTGTCGCTAAGGAACTGACCAACGGACGTTCACTCAAACTTGCCGTCTTGGAAATGGGATTACGCACTCAAGCTAGGTTAATTCTTCAATATGAAGAAATACTCGCTTGTTGGAAAGCTGGTTGTGGTAAAGGGTGGGGAAAAATCAAAAAGTATCTTATCTATGATTTAGAGGATACCAAACTTATCGCCCAAAGGCTTGTACCCTCTTATTACTACGAAGGACTAATTGTACCAAGAACAAATCTACAACAGCGCGCGCTTGGTGGGAACGGCTGGAAGTGGGAACGAATTTACGAACATCATTACCCAGATTACAAACCCAAACCCGACCGCAAATACAAATTCCAGGGAGGGATAGCTTATTCCACACCAGGGTTGTATTACAAAGTTGCTTACATTGATTTCAGTTCTATGTATCCCAAGACCATAATATCGAAAGGGATTGTTTCTTACAAGGATATCGACCGCATTGGGTTAGGTATTCTACAGTATCTGGTTGATGAAAAATCGAGGCTAGAAAGTCTCAGCAGAAATGGAGATATTACCGCCAAAGACAAAATTGCATCTACCAAAATCTTAGCTAACTCCCAGTTCGGCTTCTTTGGAACATCTGACCTACCATTCAACGACATGGAAGCTGCTGCTCTGATAACAGCTTACGGGCGCCGCATCCTCCAGTATACGATTGATATCATTACCTCGAATGAGGGAATACCCGTCGAGGTCGATACAGACGGTATATTCTTCACTCATCCCGACCCGGAAAAGGTATATACAATCCTCCAATCTCAACTACCAAAAGGGTTAACAATCAAACTAGAGTTTATTGCCAAAGCAATGTTCGTTCCTGAAAGGGGAACCAGAAACTATTTGCTGTGGCTAGAAAACGGCAAGATTATCCGTAAAGGCAGTTGGAGAAGTCGCTCTCGCTCTAAATTTGAGAGAGAATATCCTATTGATTATTTAACATATTTAATCAAGGATATATCAGAAGCTGAGAAGTTTCACAATAGCATTAAATCACAGATTTTATCCGGTAAGTATCCTCTGGAAGATTTATCTATCACTCGCAGAATACGTGAGAGAGAGAAGGAACTCCTTAAAATCGGAAAAATCGGTGATTTAGTAACCTACTATCAGGGACTCACAGGAATAGTAAATATTAACAGTCACGAAAAGTATGCCCGCCAATATTATCTTGACCTTATCAACCAAAAAAGAGAAAAAATTCTCCAAATAGCTAATCCTTTAGCGTTAGACAGCAACAAACAGCTAACTCTGTTTTAATTATAATTGACAATGGCTAAGAAATTATCACTGCTCAACAAGAAGCAGCGCAAATGGCTAGACAACTTCCTCAAAGACAAACTTGGCGCCAGATTAACTAATGTGTATAAACATAACGATGGCGACCGAGTTATAGAAATCGAGTGGTTTGAATATACCATCCCTGTTGTTCTTGATAGCTACACACTAATTCAAGGACAAATATCTTACAAAATAAAAGTAAAGCTCAGAAAGTTTGGCGACCCTAGAAAAACAGCCGAATTTTCCTACAAAATAACTCAACCTCAAAAACAATACGTATCCTATAGACTTAAGGAGCAACTATCAATCGAGCTTCCACAAAGCTACCTTGTACCCACCCCTCAAAATCCTGTTGTCATTAAACCCAAAGCAAAAATCAAGAAGAAACTTAATGAATCTAAACAACTCACTTTACCTTTATCAAGAATAACTTCCCTGTTAAATGATATAAATCTCAAAACTGGTGGTGTAGTACTATCTGAGCAGGAATTGCTTCTAGAAACTACACCTCACCTTGATTTAGAGACTGGTAAAGAGATAAAGCTTCCCACCGCTATCATTAAAATCCTTCAAGAAGAGAAAGCAATTCTTAGAGAATGGGAATCAGCTATATCATTATATCAAGTAGCTGGTGCCTCAGCAGTATTATTATACCTTCAGGAGTTGGATGGATGGCGCCAATTTCATGGAACTCAGCCAGATATTTCAATACAAAAATCCAAACAATCTACGGTTGAGAAGCAAATAGCTAGTGACAATTAGATTTAGTAGTAAGTATAATAGTGCCACAGTCTAATCTGTAGTACTATTTTTTATTTACTCCTAAGAGAAACCCTTATAATCCCCCCTAACCCCCCTTAATAAGGGGGGAAAAGAAGAATGGTTTTAGTTCTCCTTAATAAGGGATGAAAATAAGAGAGAGATATTAGCCCCCCTTATCAAGGGGGGTTGGGGGGATTAAACCTAGAATTTAATTTTTAAAACATCCTCTAAAGCCAACAAATCACAAATCAACTATGAACCAGGTAACTGCAATAATAAATAAAAATCCTAGACTAATTTACAAAAGCTTAGGTTATATATTTATAATATCACTCTTATATACTGCATTATTTCAATCAACAGCATATTTAATCGTAAGCATAATTTGTTATATTTTAGCATCGCACTTACAAACTAAATTCAATTTAAAAAGTTTAGCTCCGTTTAAATTATTGCAGTATGATAAAAAATTAGATTTATTAGAAGCTGAAACTAAAAATCTAATTCAAGTAGTTATAAAACTAAACGATAAAATTAAAAAGATGCAGAAGTATTAAATATCACCGCTTACTGGCTTACGCATTTTGTTAGAGAATTTACACCTTTGTACAAGTATGCCAGTAAAATTAGTTTATGGAGAAGATATCTACCTAGTTTCAAAAAGGGTAGAACAATTGACCAAAGAGTTTACTGCTAAAGAGTGGGAAATATTTAGCTATAGCAGAATTGAAAACAAACTATCTGCAATACCTCAAGCTATTACAGATGTAAGAACGGTTTCCTTGGGAGAAGGTGGAAAAATAGTCCATATTACAGAGGGTACTATTTTTAATAAATGCTCAGATGAAATAGTATTGTGCCTAGAACATAATTTAGCCAAGATACCGAGCCAAAATTTACTGCTAGTTACTTCAACGAGCAAGCCAGATGGCAGAAGTAAAGCAGTTAAAATACTACTCAAACATGCTGAAGTTGAAGAGTTCCCGCTTATCCCCAGTTGGGATAAACAAGCTATAGAAAAACTAATTCATTCATCAGCAAGCGCGCGCTCCTTAGAGCTAACCTCTAGAGTTATAAGCTATCTAGCTGAGGCAATAGGTAACGATACCGCACGAATCGATAGCGAACTTACTAAACTTAGTACTTACTCAAATGGGAAAAAGCTTGAACTGGAAGATGTGCAAGCACTAGTCAGTAATAACAATACTAGTTGCATTGAACTTGCTCACGCTATCAAGAGTGGCAAAGCAGATACAGCAGCGCTGTTAGTACACCACCTGCTGGATAACAATGAACATCCACTCAAAATAATCGCATTTCTCATTAACTGTTTCCGTACTTGGCTTATAACCAAAGCTGGGTCAGAAGCAAAACTACCTGACAACAAAATTTCAGCACTTGCCGAACTCACCAATCCTAAAAGATTGTACTTCCTCAAAAAGGAAGTCGAAGCTGCAAGCACTACCAAACTTAAGCAAAGCTTAGTAGCACTTATTCAACTTGAAAACGAACTCAAGTCTGGAATTGACAACTTTATTCCCTCCATCATCAAAACTTGTACTATATGAATAAATTTGACGATATAGTCGGGCAGCATACCGCAAAACTTATCTTAGGTAATGCAATTGCCCAAAATCAAATTGCCCCTGCATACCTATTTTCTGGCACCGAAGGAGTAGGCAAAACTAAAACTGCCTATTTGTTTGCTTCCTACTTGTGCGGCGCCACAGACATGCTCTCAGTATATCCCCAAGAGGAAAACTTCTCGATTGGGGTGGAGCAAGTACGCGACATTATAAGCTTCCTATCAACCTCTCCTATTAAGAGCGCGCGTAAAGTGGTAATAATTCACGACTGCGAAATTACCATCAACGCAGCTAACACGCTACTTAAAACACTAGAGGAACCAGGAAGAGGAACACTCATCCTCATCACGTCTCAACCAATTAGCATTCTACCCACCATCAAAAGCAGGTGCCAAACAGTACCTTTCAATCAATTATCTAGCGATGAAGTGAGCCAAATACTTAATAGCCAAAAAGTTAGGCTACATCAAAACTTGCTCGAAATCTGTTCAGGTAGTCCCGGTCGTGCGATGAAGCTGCACAGCTTATTGAATACCGTACCAGAAAGTATACTTGACCACTTACAGGCGCCACCGCAGGATGTGATAACAGCGCTTGAGGTAAGTAACTGGGTAAGCAAGCTAGATAAAAAAGCACAATCACTGTTACTTAGTTACTTACAAACAAACTGGTGGAAGCTAACTAAAAGAACAGCATTGCTAGCTAAATTCACAACAGCAAGAGAACAGTTCCAACATCACGTATCACCCAGAAGTATCTGGGATGCGCTACTCATACCGTAAATTCGGCGCCTAACAAACTTACCAACTTAGCCGACCGCTAGTTAACAGCTAGCGGTTTTTCAATAGGAGAAAATATGCAACAACAACTTTTTGATATTGAACAAGCAGTTAAAAGTAGCAAAGTGAAGGGAGAAGGAATATTCACTCCCGAACTACAAAGAATGCTTAAGGCAATGGCGAGCATAGGAATAAATACAACAGTATTTGCTTGCTTCTTAGAAATAGCTGAAGTAGACAAAGAATTAATCAGATATTTAGCTGGGCCAATTATTACTGCAGAAAATCACTGGAAGGACTCAATACCAAAATGGGTGATTAATGCAGTAGCAATTGATAGATTAGATGCAATCTTAGAGGAAGTAAATAAAGGAGAAATAGGTGAGTTAGCAGCGCCAAGCGAAGTGATTGCCGTAATGATGCCTATTACATTTCAGGCGCCACTAACTTCCGAATGGACAAACGTATACCTGTGGGCATCGTATCAGACTATTAGTAAGCACAAACCATTCTCTGATTATAATTACGACAAGCTTTGGGAAAAGATTGGCATCAAACCAATTGAATATAATCAAATTAAAGACAATTACGAATATCTTGCTAGAGATATTCGCGCTCGTGTAATCAAACATGCTAGTAAAGAATGGGGTACAAAGCTCAAGACGCGCGATTTACAAGTACAACAAGAAGATAAAACTACATTAACAAATGATGTTCAACTGTCTCTATTTGAAAGCTAATAAATAAGCTGAAGTCTACATACATCTTTGAATTATTCTCATATTCCTCTTTGTGTACTTTGCGTTCTTAGCGGTTCGTATAAAAATAAACCGCAAAGGACGCAAAGGTCGCAAAGAAAGAGAAAAAGTAATTCTGAATCTTATTTATATGAAATACTAGCTTCTTTTTTACCTCGTTCATAGAAGGGTAGCACGCTTGAGAAAGCATCATGCAATAGCCAGTGTTTACCCTCTATCCATTCTTCAATATTCTGGCTAGCAATAAAATAACCAACTCGATAAGCAGCAGCAGCTAAACTAGATTGAAAGCTACCACTAGCACGAGAGGTAAATGGTATCGATAATATTGCATTTAAATTCTTATCATCATAACCATGACCAACACATACGTAATAAACTACTCTCGTAACCAACCACGATAGTAGTTGCTGACGGTCAGTTAATTGTGTAATAAATGGCTGACATTTAGTATAAGTTTCAGGTTTATTCAACCAATTCTCATGCTCGAACTCTTCTTCTTCAACGTCATCTAAAGTATTATAATACTCCCAAAACTCCTCATTATCATCAATGTCGCTAACAAAGAAAAAATCGCCATAGGCTACTATCTCATGAGTGAGATAATACATCGCATATCCCCAACATACCTCATCGGTTGAATCAATAGTCAAATAAAAACTATCTTCGCGATGACCAAAATATCTTTCTTTATTTAGCAGCTCTAAGCTGTGATAAACTAGCCCGCGCGCGAAACATGGGTCAGCAGGATTAATATATTTACCAGCAATTTCTTCATCAATTATATGCATCGCTATTGCAGCAAGTGCATGATAACAAGCAGCATGTAAACAAGTCGGGAAAGCAGGAATCAGTAGTTCTTTAAGGGATAGCCGAATTGCGTCATCCCAAACACCAATCCTCACAGTATTAGATACTTTTCTAAAATGCTCAATCTCGGAGCCAAATTCACTAAACCAAGTAGAATTATCTACCAATAAAGGCGTAGAGTAATCATCCGTAATATTCTTGTGCTGGTCTTCCGACTGTTGTATCCACATTAAAGTAAGCAAAACTAACTTACATTTCACGAATCTTGATTTTAAAGGACGTACTGTATCTAATTCAAATTCCATAAATTATTAATAAACCCATATCCCATACATTTATATTGCCCATCTAAGTGAGATTTATATCGACAAACCTTATAAGTAAATATAAATCACCCGTACTAGTGATAACAACCACAGTCAGGACATGTGCTAACGCAATAAAGATTTGGAGTGTTAGTAATCGCAGCCTTAAATATGGAATATATCAACAGAATCACACTGGTTGGTAGAGCAGGTCAAGACCCCGAAATCGTATACTTTGAAAGCGGCGCCGTTAAAGTTAGCCTCTCACTGGCAGTCAGACCTCCTTACAAAAAGAAAAGTAAGGATAAAGATAAAGATGACACCTTATGGTTTGATGTCATTGCTTGGGGAGTAACCGCAGAAATAATAAAAGACTATGTATTAAAAGGTACTCAGCTTGCCCTAATTGGCGAATTTGGGTTTGATAGATGGACTGATAAGAGGTCAGGGGCAATGCGTTCTAAACCTGTAATAACCATCCAAACAGTTGAGTTAGTTGGTTCTCGTAGCCAGAGCGATGAAAAATCCTCTACGCAGCATGATTCCGCTACAAACATAGCTAACGCCAATTTCTAATGATTGAAAAACAACCCCAGTTAATTACCTAGCTGGGGATTAACGAATTAACCAATTAGTAATATAAACTACAATACCATGATTGAAATTAACACCTCTGTAATCATCAAGTCCCTAAATGAAAGCCATGACAAGGAAGGTTCGCTCATATGTTATGGTTTAGCCGAATTTTGCTACCGTGGCAGAGACGGTCTAGTAGTCGATGAAATCCCCTACCGTTGCAAAGGAACTCCAGCTTTAGATATTAGAAGCAGCGGAGAGTACTCGCAAGGTATAGCCAATGGGTACATCGATTTACAAACGAGCGAAAGAGATACCTATAAAGAAAAGGTAGCTAGTCTCGTTATTAGGGGTTTTATGGGAATAGGAAAACCTCTCCAAGAAGTAGTTCAACCTGAGAAAGTTGAAACCCCTGACTTCGCACAAGAAATCTTAAACGAAGACGACGAAGAACTAAGCGATACTGCTCCATTCTAATCGGCTTCCACAAAAATAATATCTACATGAGTACCTAAAACTCGTGTTGATATTATTTTTTCTTACTTAAATTTTAAGTTTTAATAAAATTACAACAGCTAGCGGCTAGTTACAAATATCATCATGTATACGTAGTAATTGGATTCTCAACTCAATACCTTCGCCAATTTTCGTAGAGACGCTATTTAATCACGTCTCTATAAGGGCTGAAACGCTTATTAGATAAAAGTTTTCAATCAGTTCAATACTTGTGAGTTGTTTGGAGATACTTGTATCTCGGAAATGTGGTAATTTAATATCCAAAGGTTTTATAGATGTGCGGCGGTCAAGAAAAAACCAAATTACTTAAGAACAACACTACTCGTATAAAACTCGAAGATTGTAATATTTCTACTACCCAACGATTTTCAGGGCGTGTGGCAGTTACTTAAGAACCACATTCCCTACTTTAAAACCTAATTACCTACTTTAGAACCCAATTCCCTACATACAATATGCCTACCAAGATAATTGCTACAGTAAACGAATCGGGAGGAGTTGCCAAGTCAACTCTTACTCAGAATCTGGGGTATCACCTCAGCAAAAAGCACCGAGTATTGCTTATAGACATGGATCCACAAGCTTCACTTACTGCTTTTATGGGACTAGGAAAAGAGGTATTAACTCACGAACAAAACATTTATGGCGCCATAACCGAGCGTGCGCCTCTAAAGATTTGGGAAAATCCAATTCATGGAATGAAAATAGTACCAACGAATAACGATTTAGCAGGTACTGAACGAGAGATTATGCAAGATATGACAGTAGATAACCGACTGCGGTTAAAGATGGTACTTGATGATATACTTGACCAGTTTGATTATATTCTAATAGATTGTCCACCCTCTTTAGGGTTGCTAAGTATCATGGCTTTAATGGCAGCTACCCACGTAGTTATTCCCTTACAGACCCAATACAAATGCTTCCTTGGCACAAGCAAGCTATTAAGTACAATTGCACGTATTAAAAAAGGTGGGCACCAAAAGTTAGAAATTGCTTGTATTGTTCCGACAATGTACGATGGACGAAACCTACAGGACGCAGGTATCTTGGAAGAAGTCAAAAATCAAGTACAAGGACGGATACACATTACTAGCCCTATTCCTAGAACAACTGCGTTTCCAGATGCAGCTCAAGCGCATATGCCACTTGCAGTTTACAAAAAAAACCATCCTGCAGTTAATATTATCCAAGAAATCACAAAGCACATTATCAAACTATGAGTAAAAATACACTAGAAAGAATGTCCGGCTTGGATGATTTGTTTGGGAAGGAAGAGCAGGACAACACACCAATTACAACCTTACCTATCGAACAAATTAATTTACCTAAATCCCAACCTCGACGCTATTTTGACGAAGAAAAACTTCAATCTCTCGCCAATAGCATCAAAGAGGTAGGATTGCTAGAGCCAATAGTCGTCAGGAAAATTGAAGATGATAAATACGAACTGATTGCTGGAGAAAGGCGCCTCAAGGCTTGTAAAAAAGCTGAATTAGATTATATTGCTGTCAATATTATTTCTGTAGATGACACCACAGCAAATCAAATCCGTCTAGTTGAAAATCTCCAAAGGGAAGACCTCAACGTTTATGAAGAAACGATAGGCATACTGGAACTGCTTGCTATCCTACTAGAGACAGACACCGAAGATGTAATTTATATTCTTCATCGAATGCTAGATGAAGATAAAGGGAAAGTTCCCCATAACGTTATGGGGAACCCCGAAAGCCAGACTATACAAGAACTGTTCTTGAAATTAGGAAAAATAACCTGGCAGTCATTTATCTCAAATCGACTACCCATACTAAAGCTCCAAGAAGATATCAAGGAAATATTGTCGTCAGGGAAACTCGAATATACGAAGGCAGTAGCAATATCCAAAATTAAGGATGAGGAAAAACGGCTTGAGGTCTTAAAACAAGCAATTAGTGAGAAACTATCACTATCAAAAATTAAGGAGTTGGTAGAGAAGGTTTTGAATATTGCAGGAGAGGGTAAGGTAAAGGACAAAACTATCTCTACCAAAGAAATAACCGCGCGGTTAGGTAAAATATCCTCTTTCAAGAAAAACAAAAGTGCCTTAGATATGATTCTGCAAGATACAAGAAAATCGAATGAGCTTGATAAACTGACAAAGAAAATTTTGGAATTACTTGAATCAGTAGAACAGCAAGACGATTTAACAGCAGAAACAGAAACCGAGGTTACCAGCTGATGCCCTAAATTGTATTTGCTGTTCTTCAAGGAAAGCCTTAATATTGTGTTCTATGGTAAAGAATTTGCTTTCTGTACCTTGAGCTTCGTAGAGAAAGTAAAAATTCCCATGCAGTGCCTGCTCTTGCACTTTTAAAACAGATGCTAACGCATAATTGCAGCAGCAATAGCATGGTATTTATCAAATGCAACAACAAAACTACAAAGAACATTTCATCAACAACATTGATGCTGCTATCAACAAAGGAATAGAGCTAAGTAAAGAAGATTCCTTAGATGTAATTATCTATGAAGGCAGTAGAGAGTTGTTACAAGTTGCAAAAGCTAAAGGGTATAACTGGCAATGTGCTGGAGGATACCCCTTCAGACATCCAGTAAGCAACAATATGGTGAACTATACCCACCTAGTTTTTGACAATCCCACAAGCACAGACTTATTAGAGTTTACTATAATCGTCAATTGGACTGATTAGTCAACGCGAGCCACTAGCTTTAAACTAGTGGTTAATTTTTTCATTGCTTTTTGACACTTCCGCTGAACCTCTCTAATATGACTCGTACAACTTTTGTCAAACCATTGAATTTGAATAATCTAGCATCCAGCAAGAATCCAAAAAATTGACTTGGCAAGGTAAAGGAGCATTGATTAAGTGCAAATGAGAAACCACATTAACAAATCCGTAGGGTCGTTTATCATCGGGAGCATACAAAAACCTCGACAAGTCATGTCCCAAGCGAGAAAGGATGTTGTTACAGTTTATTAGGTAAGCTACATCTTCAGGGCGCGCGTAAATACGATATCCTAAACAACAACCTACATCCCATACTTCTCCTGTCTCATAAATAGGGCAAAATATCGGTTCTACAGCAATATGGGAACGCTTTAAGTGAGAACGAATCAAACCACTGGTTGATTCAACAAGCAACTTTGGGATAAGTAAAGTATCTTGGTAATTGTTTTTCATTGTAATAACCCCTATTCAAGCAAAATAGGAAGTAACATCAACGCGATATTGACGCTTACAGCCAATATTTACTAGTGCAGGATGATTAGAAAACCAATCAAAAAACTCGTGTATGACTTCATAAGGAAGGTATCTTGATAGCCAGCCAAACAGCACCTCATGAACAATTACTGTTTTATAAGATGAACCTTCTTGCAATTCGGAATTGGGAATTTCATTAAAACACAAAGTTTGCTTCACATTTATCAAACTTTCAGAAACTTCTTCTTTAGAATCTTTGCCTTCAGATTTAATTAAACGCTTGGGACGGCAACTTATTGGCAAGGTTTGTAATGCCCAATAATTAGTACACATCTCATCAGAAGGAAATAACGCGCGCAAAATATCTAGCGCTACCCATTCCAGACCTTCTGAAGCAATGACAACACGGATAGGTGATTTTTTGTAATAAAGAGTTTTTACCTCCAGTGGTTCATAAGTGCCACCTCCCGCTCCAGATAATACCTTATTAACTCTCCTTCTCTGAATACGATTTCTAGTAGATTGAACACCGATGTCTTGCCGTGCTAGTAACATAAAAACTTGCGCTACGTAAATCTAAAACGTCAACTTTATAAACATAATAATTACTTACGTACCGCAATTCCCACAACAAACTAGTATTCGATAATCTTGTAATACTAGAGTTTGAGTTCATTACAGACATAAGTTGAAGTCAAGTAGAATGCTTATGCGTTAAATTTTTCCACTTCTACAACAGTTGCTAAAGCAAGTTTTAACTGGAATATACGCTCATGTATCATGATTCACTTTCAAATTTGCGGCATCTGGATATCCAACGCCAATGGTAACTGTTTTAGTCCTGCTATACAGCTTAAAAATGGAGAATTAATAATCCGTACTAATGACTGGTTAGAAACTAAGATTTGGCGCCGTTACAATGGCACTTGGGGCTGGAATAGTGACCATCAATAAAACCCAAGGGTACTGCACCCTTGCTGCAAGCTTTCTTGTAGGGGATTGTCCGTAATTATGAGACATCTCCCTTACCTGATTTCATTCATTTGAATGAAATCAGGTAAGGGAGATAGTCGAATAATTTCTATATATCTTCGAGTGTATGCAGTTTTTTTTATTAACACAAAATAAGATTGTTAATGCTAGAATAATTACGGGTAAAACCCTACTGGTGGTCAATCAGGAAGTTACGGGCAAAATACTGCAAGGAGTTATCACTGACGTTGGTTGGTGAGCCTGCCAACCCAGCTACATCACTCGCGACAATTGCGATAAAGTGTAAGGGATGTTGTGAAAACGACTAGCTAAGTTTTCCAGAATCCGAGACTATACCCCAAAGGGGTTAGTCGCGGAGTTTCAAATTGCCTGTCATTTGGGTAAGTTGATAGAAGGTGATGAATCCAAAAGTTATCCTGATGTTTGGGAATACAAAGGCTGGTTAGGTCACCACCAATATTTATAAACATAAATTTACTCTTATATAACCGCAGGCTACCAGGCTTATGGTTATTTTTCTGCTTCAACACTATCTACTCTACATCTACAACTATCAGTCAAATTTATTCAACAGGCGCCGCTACCTATACAGCTGCTTCGCAGAAAAACTGTGAACAACTCGTATGCGATAAAACACCATGAAAGCTAGATTTATCGACGCTACAATTGCAACTTTCCAAATCGCTTACTTTGGCTGCATTATAGTAGCTTTCGGAACAGTAGCGTTAGTGACACTCCAAAACTATGACAGCAACAAAGTTCAATCTAACTTCGAGCAGTTAGGTTCACGGTATCAAGAAGCGTTCAAAGCCGATTTAAAGAAATTTGGTCTTTAGTCTTTAAATCACATTAAACAAGCGATTGTAGCTAATACAATCGTTTATTTTTTTACAGGCGCCTAAAGCGCAACATTTATGCAAATAACTCTTATAGGAGATGTCAATATGTCTACTAAAACCAAGAAAGTTAGTTTAATCAACGATAGTTCAATGGGCGTGTTTCGGATTGGTTCCTACAATGAGCGCAAACTCAAAGCAGTCTACTACACATTACAGGAGACTTGGGGACTAACTCTACAAGCACAGTCTGGAACTAAGTGGAATAAAGCAGATTGGCAAGAGTTTAAAGCCAAGTTCGCTGCTACGTTCGGCGCCGTAGATAATCCCAAGTATACGGTAGAACAGATGATTGAGTATTCAATTAAACACTTCAATAAGGGTTTAGAAGAATTACTCGAAGTCAACAAACTTAGCTGGAAAAGACGCGAACTGTTTAAAGCTTTAGAAGCCTTGAAAAATTAAATAGTGCCTGCATCTACTTAAATAAATCTCACTCGTAATTTGGTGAGGTTTATTTTTTACAGGTGCTGAACGCACAGAAGTCATGCAACAGTCTCGTATAGGAGAAACAATCATGGCTTCTAAGTCTAAAACCAAAGTTGTAACTATCGACGACTCAGCAATGGAGCAATTCAAAGTTGAGTCATTCGATGCGCGAAAGTACAACGCAATTTTCTACACGATTCGTGACCTCTACGGCAAAGAATCGAAACGGCAGTTAGGAGAGGATTTCGACTGGACAGCTTTTAAAGCTCAGTTTGCAATCTGTTTCGGAACTCCTGAAGAACGCCGTTTTAGCTTAGAACAATTGCTGATGTTCGCACAAATAAAGTTCAATATGGGCATGGAAGACCTCTTAGCATGTAATCGTAAATCCTGGGAAATTCGCAAGAAACAGGAAGAACTTCGTGCTAAGGAAGAAGGAATTCTTGTTGATGATGTCCCATTTTGAAACGAATAATTTGAAATAACTCAGTTAGAGTAAAGCTGTCGCACACAGTTAAACTCTAGCTGATTATTTTTTTCAACCCGCATCTAAGCTTTATCGCTCATCAGCAAAAACTCTTTAGGTACTGGTTGAGGTGCATAGTTAGGAACACGCTTATCATGCGTATTAGAAACAACTGCTTTATTATTAGTCGAAGAAGTTTTGGCTACAGGGGTATCAAATAAAGGTTCCTGGCGCCCGTAGCTAGTTACTCTATCGAACTCTAGAACCATATGCTCGTGTAGAGCAACTACATCAGCCATTCGATTACCCATACTACTAGCTATATTTGGTATCGCGATGTCAGCGTGCCAGGATACTGTAATACCCTCTTTCTCACAATAAGCATCTATTTCAGGTTGAATATAATCAGCAGTGCCACCGCAAAATACGAATTCACATACATCATTCTCTGCCTGTGAGCGCAACCAACGGGCAATAGCTCGCCAATATTCATCGCGCGCAAGTAGTAAAGCCTTCGACATCAATTCAGCATCAGCCTTTATTTCGTTAGGCTTACGCTTACGAGAAAGTTTTTCTAGCATCTGGGGACTACACTCGGCGCCTGCTTCAACCAAAGTTTCAACAACATTCTTATCGTCAGGACTTAGCCCCGACACCTTAGATACAAAATTACTTACAAGCCACGACATGCCCAAATCGCTAGTAATTCCCCGGTTAGGGACACCATCACGAACAAGAAACACACTCGCATTACGATAACCGAGCATCACAAACAAGGAAGTAGGCAAAGTACCACCATGAAGGCGCCTGCGATGAAAAAAGATGCCGGCGCCTTCTGGAGAAACGGTAAAATTAAGAATCTTCACTCGCATCTTACCCGCTGGAGTTTCAAACCCACGGAAAACTTCTTTCAATCTGGCTTGCAATTGCTCCTTGTCCTGAACTTCACCTGGCGGCAACAGTATATTCAAATAAATTAAAACATCATTACCCAAATCTAACTTTTCTTTAGCAAGCCAAATCATCCCGCATACTTTGGGTACTGCTAGCTGATATTTGAGTTCCTTAAGCTGGGATATACCCCAAAACTGGGAACGAGCAAGCACTCCTAATGCATAGTACTCACCAGCTACACCAACCCAAGCACGAGTTTCTGGAATACCTTCTTGTTGTATAGTTTGAAGCGAAGCCTTATTTACATCAGCAACTTCTGAGTCCATAAGGAGTACATAAGGCTTACCTTCAGGATACTTCTGTACAAGAGCTTTTGTCTTACTACCACCCAAATCTAAAGTTAAAACTATCTTAGACGCTTCCTTAGCTACTGCCTTGCCGCTAATTTTTGCCATACCTTAATTTTTTATTAATTGGATTATTTGTGACCTCCAATCTAACTCACAAGGAAATTCATACGTAATGAGGAGTAAGGAAGTTTACCAAAAATTCAAAAAACCTATTTGCAACTTGACTAAAACAACTCCGTTTTTTCGACTTTTATTTACAGATGCTTCGCATACAAAAGGTGGAACACTCCTAATATTTTAGTTAAAAACAAGAATAATCATGGAAGATATTGCTTATTTCATTTGGGAAAGTGGATTTGCACAATACCAAGAGTACATCAAACACGAAAATACTAATTTTGATTACGCATGGCGCTGCTACCAGCGTGCAGAAAACCTACACTCCCTTGCAAGCGTTATATGCAAATATTGCCAGTATAGTTATGCAACGCATTATGCAGAGCTGGAGCATCAGCAGTGGGAATTAGAAAATCCTAACTGGGAGGATGACTACGCTAGTGGCCGTTATCGCTAATCAAAACAGTCTTGGTCTAAAAAGTACTCCGTGGAGTGCTTATTTTTTTGGCGCCACTCTCTACAAATCCACTTCTTCCTACCTCACTTGTTTAAACAGTTGCTTACGCACAAACTTCGTGACACTGCTCTAACAGGAGAAACCTATGGCTATGATGTTTGATGGCGCCACTGATTCCGTATTAGCTGATGTACTCAACAGCATCCGTTGGGAAATTCGCTACAACACCTTATGCGGAATCTGTGATGATACACCGTCTTTGGCAGTGGTAATACCTGGCGCTGGTCCTGATGAGAACGGAGTACTTCAATCTGAAGGCACGTTCTCGATTATCAATGCACCAGCTGCTGGCAATCAGCAAACGACTATTGCCTGGTATCGCGATGAGGGAAAAGTTAGATTCCGCATTGTCGAAGTTACCCGCGCGCGTTAGTACAGTACCTCAGTGTAATAACTGAGGTTTTTCTTTTCTTGCTCCGATAGGTCTGGAAGTATAAATCAGTAATTTCATCTAACTTTTTCGCCGCATCATTATTACTTAGATACAATGCATATCTATTTAAAATAACTTCAGCTGCCCGATTCGGCTTGAGTATATTTCGCAGTGTTGCCAATAGCTAGGGCTTTGTATACTTTTATCCCGTCATAAATTAGTCCCTTTTGAATGGGTTTAGGGTAAGGTTTACATTTATCCATATTGTGAAAACAGACAGTTCCATCTATTTTCCAATCCCAATGCTTTATTATTTTTTCACAATCAGGTTTTGAACTAGAAGTTTTTATACATATTGGTATATTTAACGCTGTTTTACCTAAAGCTAACTTTAATACCTTTGCAGCACCAGCTTGTAATAATAGCTGTTCACAAGCATATAGCGAATTACCCGATGTAGTAACATCGTCTAGTAACAATACATTTTTTCCTTTTATAATTTCTTTATTATTGACGTTGATTGTAGACAAATCTACATCAATGCTTCTATTACCACCTCTTGATTTTTTCTCAACTTTTCTATGTCTTTGTAAACAAGATGTAGCATTTATGCGACTATGTTGTGATAATAAAATCGCAATTTGACATATTCCTGTATTGATATTTTCAGGATTGCTAGAAGGAACTATCGCAATAGGACAATCTTTACGTACAAATGAGTCTAAATGCTTATAAAAATGATTAATAGCAGATTGTTCTTTTTTTTTGACATCCAAAATTAAACTACTAAATTTGTCAAAATTAGGATTTTTGTGTTTTTTGGCACCTATATAATAAGGATGATAAATATTTAAATAATATATGTCTTTTATATCACGTACATTATTATTAAGTAATGATTCACAAATTTGTTTAAACATTCGCTATACTTCAAGTAGTTGCATACTTACATCCTAAAAATTAAATACTTAAGTGTGTAAACTATAAGATAAAGAGTCTATAAAAAAGAATAAAGTATCTATGAATTAAAATAACTCATGACAGCCTTACACTCTAAGAAACCAGGAGTAGTAAGTACCAAAAAGTAATTACTTGAGTAGAAGCACAGACAACTCAACTATATAAGCGACAATTGTCAATTTAACTACTGTGTAAAACATTACACATAGGAAAAGACAGCTAAAATCAAAGGTGCCACCAAAGCTATTATGACGTTGAGTTAGGCCGAAGTTACCCGCGCGCTAGTACAATATCTCTGTGTAATAACTGAGGTTTTCTTTTTCGCTACCAAATTTCATTGGCGCCATTATCCACTTTCTACTTCTCTACATCTACTGCCTGTAAGCAATTCATCCCTACCAACACATTTTATACAGGCGCTTGCGCGCAAATAACGCGAACACAACTCGTAAAAGGTTTTAATACCATGTTCGCACGTATTTTCGCTACCACCACTGTAATTGCTACTCTCACTTCTGGTCTTGCACTTGGCTCATTTGAGAAAGCTCTCTGTGGAGTAGTTAGAAACGATGGTTCCATATGCCAACGTCTTAGCGGAGACAATCCAGCAAAAGATTGTCGAGAGTTAGGCGGAAAGTGGGACCCCAAAAAGAAATGTTGTGAAATCAACAGTGTAGGCGGCTAAGTTCCCACTAAGAATGTTGCATTTATTGCAACTATTCTTTTTTTCTTTCTACTCCACTCTACTATTTACTCAAACTAAAGTCTAAATCCTGGGTCATCTTCAACTAAACCTGATGGAATTACATCCGAATCGTCAGCAAAAAAATCGTCGAGTTCATTATCTTCTAAATCTTCTGTTTGGTGAGATTGTACGGCGACAAGGGCATCTTGAGAAATAGCCAACTGAGCAGGAATTGCTGAGGGAACAGTAGTAGAACCAACTTGATTAGCTGTACGGACTAAAACTACCTGCGACAAACCCTCCATCCCAAAAGTTCGTTTTAACTTGACTATATGCGACTCCAGGTCAGAGATTACATCCAATACACACTCAGTAATCTCCTTCTCGCTCACACCAGCCGAACGTAAGCTATATGGCAAGTAGAAACTCATCATAGCTGCCATAGCCAAATCACTCCCTCCCCCATCATGAGCTTTTAAATACTCAAGCAATTGCCCTTGGCGAGTATTCGTCTTTCTCATAATCCTCAAAATTGAATTTTTATCCAGCCTTACAGCCATAAACTATTTATTAATTTCTATAACAATCACTAACACCAAACTATGAACTATAAACCTTGACTAAAACGAGGGCAGTTTATTCAATCGATATACGAAACATTCTCCGTACTTAATTTGTATTCCATACTACTTTTACTCAACGTGACACTAAGGTGCAACCTTAGTTACACCTAACTTTAACCTTACTTCCCTTATTCCAACTTTTGTCAACCAAATTATAATTTTAATTTAGTATTTCACCACTACAATAAGCTTAGGTGCGTCAATCATGTATAACCTTACTTACACCTTAGTTACACCTAACTGTAGGGCAATCACGCTTATCAGGTATACCCTTCACTATAGCTGTATCTCCCTCCAGAACAGGATTTGACCTCATTTCGCCATCCCCTGCGGCATTGAGGCTCCTCTGCTTGTTCATATATACTGACAAGGTATGCTAAGTAGGGTCATTTTTAATCAAACCGTATGTCAATAAGCAATGATTATTGATAATAAATTAGCGGCACTGTATACTATGAATACTAGTACAATAACAAAACGCGCGCTTGTGTTCTGCGATATACATGAACATAATTCCGCGAAGCAGTAACTTCACAGGCGCCGCTAATATATTAGCTGAATTAGTCAAACATCGATTAAGCCCAACGCCGATGCGTAGTAAAGCAAAAATACTTACAACGTTTAAGCAAGCTTTCTACCCACCCTCGCTATACCTCATGTGCATCAGTGCTGCTTTTTTATCACGAAGAAGGCACCTGCCGATTAAACGCTGTAGGGACTTGCCCGTAAACAGCGGGTGGTTATGAATTGTGTAGTTGCTGCAAATAGGTTAAATGCTGCGGCGCTTGTTTTATTGGGAAGGCAGAGGGCAAGAGGCACTTATGCTTTTATGGAATTCTGATTCCTGCCGTGCATCATCTTAAGTATTTGATGATTGTGAAAAATAAATATGATACAGCACCGACAATAACCCAAGGCTCCATCTATATAAAGAGAAATTACAACTTTTGTATGTGAGTCCGGCGTATAAATATCTCCGTAATAAGTATTATTTGATTCATTAAAGTTGAAATGTATTTAAGTATGAAATACAGGCACCGATTGATGGAAGGCGCCTTGAAAAATCAATTATTATCTTCTTTTTGCATAATCATAAAAAGACAAACATGTAAAGCTTTAGAAGAATGAGGGTCAAAACTTACAATCGTACACTAAAAGGATTTTTACGATGATTCATCATATTGCGATTGCAGCAAAGGCGCTACTCCTCTTCTGTACCGCTGGTTAAATTTACACAAAATATGTAGGAGGAATTTACTTGAAAACAGTACAATCTGAAGATGTTTTGAGTTTCTGGTTCCCCGGCTTACCTACCAATGATATTGCGGCGATGGTTCGTATCTGGGAATGGTGGTTTCGTGGCGGTACAGGCACCTATATTAACGAACATTTTATACCCCTACTGAAACAAGCTGCTATAGGTGAACTTGATAGTTGGTCAAAGGCGCCACGATCAAGGTTAGCGCTTATCATTATCCTTGACCAGTTTTCACGAACTATATATAGAGGAACTGCCCAAGCATTTGCACAGGATTCCAAAGCTTGCGCGTTAACTCTTCAAGGAATCGATGTGGGTCACTATGCAGCACTCAAAACTCTTTGGGAGAAAACTTTCTTCCTTCTGCCGCTGGGACATTCTGAGGATATTAAGAATGCAGGGTTAGCAGTTGAGCTTGCAGAGCAACTGGTTTTAGAGGCGCCTTTACAGTACCGCGCATTGCTAGAATTTTCTGCTTCACAAGCGTGCGGGCATCGAGACGTAATTGCACGATTCGGGCGCCATCCTCATCGGAACGAGGTACTTGGGCGCCAATCGACCACCGAAGAACTTGAGTACCTTGCTTCAACGAGGCTTGTACATACACGTTCAATGCCACCTAACTTATCGCAATCTCTCTCTGATAGTTAAAGTTTACAGGCGCCGTGCATTTTTCAATGCTGTATACTTATGTAGTATGTGTAGTATTATTTTAGACTTTACCAATGTTAACAGAACAATACGAACAAAGCCGCACTTGCGATAACTGCGGCTATAAAGAAATAAGGTTGCTTAACGAGTTGAGTGCAGCTTTTGAGGAAACGCGCGCTTGGGGAGAGCCATGTCCTAAGTGTGGTTCGAGAGATTTTGGTGAAAGTTGTTCAACTCCAGCACTTTCACGCTCTATATTAGAAGTTTGGGCAAGCAACGATAAACTTCATTTTTCGCAACAAGATGAAGATTTGGTTATTGCGTCTAGAGACAATTTAGAGCTAATTTTAGAATTTCTGGATTTGCCTAGTACTAATATACAGAAAAGGAGAGTGTTAGCTTCTGCACTTTATGTACTTTGGTACGATGCTTATCCCAAAACAAGTGATGTAGTTGCCTTCACATCTCTTTACGAGGCGCCGAGTTCATGTGAATCTAACTTAATTTTAGACGAATATGAGGACGAAGTAGATTTGCTATCACAGGAGGAAAGTAATTTTTGCTCTTTTCAACAAGTAAGTCCAGAAGATTTTTATGATGAGGAATTTGCTTCAAAAGTCGCATCCGAGATAAATAAACGGTCACCGTTATTTATTGAACTAGGAGCGGGAAAAGCCTCTGAATTTAGTGAGCCAATTTGGTATATAGGAAATTACCTTAAAGAAGCTTTTGAAAAATACGTTGCTCAGAATTAAATGCTTTCACGGAACTACGGGAAGAAATTACCTCTGTGATTCACGACTCGGAATGTGTGCTGAAAAGTACATAATCATGCATTTTGAGAGGTGTCCAACAGCGCCTTTGAGCAATTGAGAACCAATTTTTTCTCAAACTGATGAATAGTACTGATGTAATTTATGGATTCCAAACAAAGGTGCCCTTCTAGCAAATAAGAACAAATTGTCCCAAATTGTACTACTAAATAGTACTAATAGGGCAGGGTTAAGAGAGTGATGATAAGTGGTATTATTACCAAGTAACTCAGTAGTAGTGCTACATAATACAGTTTTGCATATCATTTGTAGGCACCGTGGGTTAGGCGTTATAAAACTACTACTTAAAATAGGAGAAATATGTGCTTTACTGCCGAAGCTTCTTTTACAGCTAGCGCATTGTTGATTCCCACTGGTCTTTACTGCCTCAGAACTGCTTTATCAAAAACAAGAATGTATTTGCCTTTTGGCGCCATACCGTTAGTTTTTGGCATACAGCAAGCTTTGGAAGGACTTGTGTGGATTGGAACAAATTCAGATAGTAAAAATTTAGTTCAACTAAGTTCTCTAGGTTTTTTATTTTTCTCCCACTGTTTCTGGCTATTCTGGATACCGCTGTCGGTTTCACTGATAGAGCAAGATGCGGGCATCAAAAATATTTGTCGCTTTGCTGCTGTTATGGGAGTAATTTTTGGCACGCTACTATACATACCTTTTTTGCTTAACGAGCAGTGGTTCTCTCCTATAACACGATATGGCTCAATTGACTATCAAACTATACTTGTTTTCGACGCTTTCATACCAAGAAATATGTCTCGCTTTATCTACGCATGTATAACCCTAATTCCTTTATTAGTTGCCTCTGAAGTAAAGCTTAAAGTTTTTGGAGGGTTGTCAGTTTGTTCATTACTCTTCAGTTATATTGTTTTTGAATATGCCTTTGTTTCAGTATGGTGTTTCTGGGCAGCACTGCTATCTCTTTACATTGGCTACATCATTTATTGTTTATCCAAGCGGGAGATAAAAAGTATGTTGTAAACAGGTTTTATTTTGTTTGCTTTTTTATTATTTGCCTTCTTATTAATTGAACTGACGCCACTCGCTGCTAAAACATTTTTTAACCCTAGGAAAAGATTTCAATGCGAACGTCGGAGTCGGCACCCTACTACGTATAAACAAGTTCATACACATACGATTTATTGCCCTTTTGGCTCACCCAAATACCAGCAGGTGGAGCGGAACTGTCTTGCTCTACAATAGCAAATTCCCAAGGAATTCCAACAATATCGAGCTTCTCGTCCACGCAAACCCAACCGCGTCCATTAATTAGAGTTACCCAAATATCTACGTCTTCACGCTTCCATGCTAATTGTCCCTGAAATGGTTCACAAGGGTTGTAGCGATATACAACATTGTCAATTCGGCGCCTGAACTCAAAACTTCTTCGATTATTAGTAGACATTTTTCGCGCGCCTTAATAACCTTTTTGGTATATATTCTGCCGTAACTCCTTATTTTACGTGTTTACAAAAATTAATGAAAAAGGGCACCGTTTAAAGTTTCCATGCGTAAATCACCAATGAAACTTTGTATAAATATTAGTAATGCTTGAGGGTAGATGTAATTATCTACAGTATATATGAGCAATGACAACGAAAACAAAGATTTTTTTCGTGATTACGATAAGCCCCAGGATAAGCTTTCGGTAGATATTCCTGTTTCACCGGAACCTACCCACATAGAAAAAATCCCCTCTGCTTATGACCCAATGGGAGAAATATATGCAAGAGGCAGAGCAATGAGAAGCATGTCTTCTGGAGGAATGCCTTGGTGGGTAATGATTTCAGGCTGGGTTTTGTTCGGAGGTTTATTTCTGCTGCTCTTGAGTGTTGTTATATTCTCATCTCCAGCGGCTCTGCCTGCTTTGCTTCTTGCTACGATTCCCTTACTTATTGTAATTCGAGGCACCAATGCGAAGCTATCTAGTAGAAAACGTCGGAGAAGATAGTTTTTACTTTTAATAGCGACTGGCACCAGCTTTTGACAGCAGTGTAATTGGGAGTTAGCGCCAATTTACTTGTAATTTGAGGATTAAGCATTGTCAATTATTTGGTTAGTTAAGCGATTCCCACCAACAACTCTTCTGGGCTATCGATAATAACATCTGGAACAGATTTCGCTAAAAATTCTTTATGATTAAATCCCCAACTAACTGCAATGCTAGGAATTCCTACTTGTTGTGCTGCTTTTACATCACTGATTTCATTGTTAATAAAGTTAACTACTGCTTCTGATAAGTTAGCTGTAAATTAAGGTGTATTTAAGGTAATAGTAGAAAATCGAAGTAATGCATCCTCTTGCAACGCACGGGATAATCGCTTTAACCAACTCAAACTATCAATATAGCAATCCTAAATCATTTGTGAAAAATCATAGTTGCTGATATGCTAAAGT